>Ga0326597_10005484_pt1 | contig 17591 bp, 10 predicted proteins | sample RVTome_12_FD_203789 | JGI IMG/M metagenome (GOLD analysis project Ga0326597, IMG submission 203789) | Soil microbial communities from uranium-contaminated site in the Upper Colorado River Basin, Wyoming, United States - RVT100D185 | ecosystem: Environmental > Terrestrial > Soil > Contaminated >... | reverse complement strand
CCAAACACACAATCAGAACTCCAAGGCGTTCATCTGGACCGCCGGCGTGGAAAATATCCTGGCCAAAGTCCGCCGGGCGCGAGCGGTACTCAATAATGTTGCAATTGCGTGAGACACTACACTAGCGAATTCTGCAACGGTCCAGCAAGCTGCGGCTCAGGCAAGCCCGCTTCCAGAATCATCGTGCGCGGCTTGGTTCACTGATCCGCCGTACTACGATGCGATTCCTTACGCCGGGTTGTCGGATTTCTTCTTTGTTTGGCTCAAGCGCGCCCTTCCCGCGCATCCACTCGGACGCGACCCGTTTGATCCAAAGAACCCGCTCACACCCAAGAGCCTCGAAATCGTTCAAGACGAAGTTCAGTCGTACAACGGAAGGCCCAAAGATTCGGCATTCTTCGAGGATGCAATGGCCGAAGCCTTCGCAGAAGGTTGTCGCCGACTTCGACCTGATGGCATCGCTTCTGTTGTTTTCGCACACAAGACTACAGAGGGTTGGGAAGCACTGCTCGGTGGTTTGATCCGCGGAGGGCTCACCATTGTCGGATCGTGGCCGATCACGACGGAAATGGCCCATCGACTTCGTGCCCGCGAATCCGCAGCGCTTGCGGCCAGCGTCCACCTTGTTTGTCGCCCGCGCGAGGACGACACGGGTATTGGCGACTGGGGCAACATCATCCGCGAACTGCCAAGGCGGATCGCCGAATGGATTGTCCGGCTCAGCGACGAGGGCGTCCGTGGGGCGGACCTCGTGTTTGCGTGCATCGGCCCCGCGCTGGAACTGTTCAGCAAATACGAACGCGTCGAGGATCCCGAGGGAAACGTCATCCCACTCGGCGGCGATCCGCAGGCCACCGTACCGCACAAGCGCGGCTTCCTCACTTACGTGTGGGAAAGCGTCGGCCGCGTCGCATTGCAAACGGTACTCGGAACCGCCGAAGCTATTGCTCGCAACGGCGTCGCCGGCGCGCTGGAAGAAGACGCCCGCCTGACGGCCCTGTTCCTTTGAACGCTTCAAGGCACCGAAACCGCTAATGGGAAGAATCAAAACCGCGACCGGAAGGAAGCGGACCGGGACGAGGCCGAAGTCGAAACCGATGATGAAGCCGAAGACACCGACGAGGATGCCGGCGCCAAGAGGGACAAGAAGAAGCCGGGCCTGACGCTCGTGTACGACGTGGCGCGTCGCTTTGCGCAACCTTTAGGGATTCACCTCGACGCCTGGGAGGGCCGAATCATCGAAACAGCCAAGGGCGTCGTGCGGTTGATCCCCGTGCATGAACGGGCCAAACAGCTTTTCGGCGAGGAAGGCGCGTCGGCGGTCGTCCGCAGGTTCGAGTCGGACAAGAAACCCGATCCGCAGGGGATGCTCGACTTCATGGCTGAGCAGCGTGCGGCCATACCCGAGGTCAAAGGCCGGGGCCGAAAGAGGAAGACCGGGAGCGAGGCATCGCCCGAATCGCTTCGGGCCAAGCGCGAGGCCACCACGCTCGACCGGGTTCACGCCGCCATGCTGCTCCAGGCAAGCGGAGCCTCAAACGCCTTGCGGGCCATGCTGGAGGCCGAAATCGACCGCGGCCCGGACTTCCTGCGTCTGGCCAACGCCCTGTCGGCCCTTTATCCTCGTGATTCCGAGGAGAAGAGGTTGTTGGACGCGATGTTGTTGGCGGTGCCGAGGTAGGAGATGCGGCCATGAACACGAACACCAAAGAGCCGGTGCTCATCATCCGCGTGAAGGGCAAGGCGACCGAGGGTGGCCGCATTGGACTTCACGACCTGATTCGACTTGGTAACAACGTCCAGACCGCCGTTGAGCGCGTCGCCCGTGTGCTCGTCGGCCAAGCGGACAGCCGCCGTCCAGGGCGTAAGCCCTCCGAGATCGCCCAGAGCTGCGCCCTGGAAGTCGTTGCTCTCAACCAGGGAAGCTTCGCAATCGCCTTTGACCTTCCCAATGAGAAATTCGAGACCATGCACCTTGGTGTGGAGGCGGTGGAGAAACTGTTCGAGGGCTTGGACCAAATCGGAACGAACGGGGAGGCGTTGCCGTCCGGCTACGACGCCGGCGTGCTCCACACTTTGCGCGACATGGGTCGAATCCTTGGTCGAGGAATCGACATGATCGAAGCTGAATCCCGCACGCAGCGCCTTCGCAAGACGTTCTCGTTTACGAATCAGACGCGCCAACGCATCATCGAACGCATCCGAGGCCCGGTCTCGAACCTTCGGTCTATCGAAGGCCGGTTGCTGATGGCGGACTTTCAACAGCGAGCCGAGCAGTGCCGCATTCATCCCGCCCTCGGTGACCCCATTCGCTGCCGATTCGATGAGTCACTCGAACAAACGGTTTATGATTATCTTCGTTCCCAAGTGCGAGTCACAGGTGAAACGACGGAGGATCCCAATACCGGGCGGATCTCAAGCATCACGATTACGGACATTGAGCCGGTCACACTGGAGGGGGCTGAGCCTGATTCAGTTTCTCCCGACGCCTTCTGGCAGGACAAGTCACTCGAAGAACTCGCGGTGGAACAGGCGGTCTCACCGATCACGCGCCTGGAGGATATCTGGGGCGCAGGCTCGGACCTGTGGGAGAATGACGGCGACTTTGATGCGTTTGTGTCCGCAACCAAGGGCGACGGCGTTCAGGGACCATGACCGATGGGAGCCGTCGTCCTCGACACCAACATCGTTTCATACTTGATGAAGGGTCACACCCTTGCCGAGCAGTACCGTCCGGACCTTGAGGGCAAGACCCTTGCGATTTCATTCATGACTGTCGGTGAGTTGTTTGAAGGGGCCTACCGACGCAACTGGTCGGCTGTTAAGTTTGGAGAATTGAAGGAGCGACTCAAGAGCTACATCGTGGTGCCGTACTCGCCGAAGCTGAGCGAAACATGGGGACGCATACGTGCCGAACGTAAATTGAGTCCCATCGCCGTCGATGACGGATGGATAGCGGCTACGGCGGTTACGCATGCCTGTCCGCTCATCACGCACAACCCAGACGATTTTCACGGAATCACCGACCTCAGAGTGATCACACGACAGGCGACTTGATCAGGACAGCTTCATGGACCCGTGGTACAAAGTTACATCACCGCGAAAGGAAGTCCGCGAGGGCCGCTCGTTCAACCCCGACGAGTTTGCAATTGCGCTAGAACAAGTTATCGCCGGCACGGCGCCCAAGGACTACACCGACCCGAAGGAGTTCTTCAAGCGGACTTGCTTTACTCGCGCCTTGCGCGACCACGCGGCAATGGCGCTTCGGCGTTTGCTCGGCCAGACCGGCAACACGGCGCCGGTGATGGCACTCGTTACGCAATTCGGCGGTGGCAAGACGCACACGCTCACGACTTTGTACCACATGACGCGAGGTGGAATTTCGCTGGACGACCTTCGCAACCTGTCGAAAAGCGGTGACGACGAAGCCCTCTTGGAAGCGAAGGGCTGGCTCGACGAATTCAAGTCGCTCCCGAAAGCCCGTGTGGCGGCGTTTGTCGGCAATGCCTGGGATCCTCAGAACGGAGCGGAAACACCCTGGATCGACATCGCCCGGCAATTGGCCGGCGACGCCGGCGTCGCGGCGCTTGGCAAGGACGCACGAACAACACCCCCCGGCACGACGGCGCTTACCAACGTCTTCGCGGCGGCCAACGCGCCGGTTCTCGTGCTGTTTGACGAGGTTCTCAACTTCCTAAATCGGCACCGTGGGTTTGCAGACAGCTTTTACGCGTTCATCGACAACTTGGTCCGGGCCATGACCGGCACGACGCACGGGGTGGCCATGATCAGCTTGCCACGCAGCCAAGTCGAGATGACGCAGTGGGACCAGGATTGGCAGGCAAAGATCACAAAGGTCGTCAAACGCGTCGCCAAAGACCTAATCGTCAACGACGAGGGCGAGATTGCCGAGGTCGTGCGGCGCAGACTTTTTGAGGGAATTGACTCGTCCGGAGTACAGAAGGCGGCCAAAGCGGTCGCGAAAGCTTACGCAGAATGGTGCTTCGAGAAACGCGCCCAGCTTCCACCCGAATGGACCGCGGTTGATACGGCCACAACGGACGCTAAGGCAAAGGATTTTCTCCGCCGCCGTTTTGAGTCGTGCTACCCGTTCCATCCGGCAACGCTCTCCGTCTTTCAGCGAAAGTGGCAGGCATTGCCGCAATATCAACAAACCCGCGGAACCCTCGCGATGTTTGCCCAGTGGGTATCCTGGGCGTTTGTCGAGCAACACCAGAAGGGGATCAACGAACCCCTTCTGACTCTAGGCCGAGCACCGCTCCACGATCCAAGTTTCGCCAGCGTAGTTCTCGGACAATTGGGCGAGCCTCGGCTCGGCCCCGCGATCGGGACGGACATTGCAGGGGAGAACAGCCACGTCCGGGCGCTGGACGCCGATACCAAAGGACCACTACGTGACATTCATCGGCGCGTCGGGACTGCGATTCTGTTTGAGTCATCGGGCGGCCAGTCGGATAAGGTTGCCCACTTGCCGGAACTTCGTTTCGCGGTCGGTGAACCGAATCTTGACACAACCTCGATCGACTCTGCGGCGCTCGCCCTCGAAAAGAAGGGCTATTTTGTCCGAAAAGCGGGAACGGATGGGTTCCGCTTCGGATTCCAGCCCACGCTCAAGAAAGTCGTCGCTGACCGACGCGCGTCACTCGACGAAGAAGAGGACATCTTCAAACCCTTACGGGCACTTGTGAAGAAAGAATTCGAGCGCAAGGCCTCGTTGCTGCTCCTTCCGTTTCCGCACGATGGCGACGAAGTCGCGGATACGCCGCGGCTGACTGTTGTCATTCTCGATCCAGACCTTGAGTGGGACGAACGCGGCGAGCTGCGGCGGACGCTTGCGACTTGGACAACCAAGCGTGGCGGGTCCAACAGACTCTATCCCGGGGCGCTCGTTTGGTGCGTACGAAAACCGGGCCGCGATTTGCGGAACAGGATTGAGCACTGGCAGGCGTGGAAGAAGGTTCAGCAGGAAATCGCAGACGGCACCATTCAAGGTGAGTTTGAGGCGGTCGATCGAGGCAAGGTCAGCGGCGAGCTTGCCGAGGCCGGCGAGAACGCCTGTGACGAAGTTTGGGCAAGTTACCGATTCATCGTGATTGCGGACCCAAGCGAAAAGGACGGACTCAAGTCCGTGGATATTGGCGCCGGGCACGCAAGTTCCGGCCAGTCGCTTACCGAGCGTATCATCGTAACGCTGCGATCGGGCGGCCTCCTAAACGAATCGGTTGGGGCAAGCTATCTGGAGCGGAACTGGCCGCCTGCGCTTAAGGAGTCGGGTGCGTGGGCGCTGTCGAGCATGAGACAGGCGTTTCTGAACGGGGCGCTCACGCGGCTTTTGGACCCAGACAGGGTTCTGAGAGAGAAGATCGTGGAATTCGTGCAACGCGGGGAGTTCGGACTCGCATCGGTTCAACGCCAGGATGGAGCATTCGAGCGCATTTGGTTCAATCAGCCCGTAGGCACTGAGGAAGTGCTTTTCGACTCCCAAATGTTCCTTTTGACGAAGGATCGCGCTAAGGCATGCAACGCGCCAATCAAATCAGAGATCAGGGCCACCGCCGCAGAGCAACCGATACCTTCGATGGCCACTGCGTTAGGCGAGAGCACATCGAAAACCGTCTCGCCGGCAGCTACGGACACAGCACTGCCATCGCGAGCCACCACGCTTCGCCTCCAGGGTTCCATCACGCCGGAGGTGTGGAACAAGCTCGGCGTTCGTTTGCTTCCGAAGCTGCGAAACGGCGAGCACTTGAAACTTGCCGTAGATTTCTCGTGCGAAATGGAGAAAGACGCGGCTAGAACTCTCGAGTCGGAGTTGAAACAGGCGCTCCACGACTTAGGCCTTGCCACCTCGGTACAGATTACCCTCGATTAGGCGGTCGTGAAAGTCGTCAGGGTTGCCGCGGAGTCGCCAGTTTGGCAGAGGATGATTCAAGTGGTTCAGCTCGCTTCAGCAAACCGCACCATGCGTTAACCCCGCGGCGCGACCTGCACCAAGACTCCGAAGCTCTCGGGCCGACCTGGCGGCGGTCGGTTCGGGTTCGCCTCGTCGCGGGTCGCGCGACGCATTGGGAAAGAGACGGCGGAACTGCGGATCGTGCGTTAACTCTTGCAACGCGTGACGCGAAAACGAAGACCGTCGGCAAGTTTCGGCACCGGCGTTGATCGTTAACCTGTGGGTCGGCGGATTTCGCAACCACTCGTCAACTAGAGGGAACCCAACGGCCCTCAAGCGCGCCAAAGTCGCAAACAGAGACTTCGAGAAGCGTTGCCTTCGCGCCTGCGAGCGCCGGGCTCGCCAAGCACGGCGGCGGAACGTCACGCTACTCAATCCGGCACACTTCCTTAACTCGCAGCAACCAATTCGTCACGAATGCGGAGTGTGGGGAAATAAACGGTCTCGGAGATGATATCTGCCAGAGTCTCCCACTATGAGCGATCCGGTCCGATCGCTTGGCCAGTTTTTCTCTCCGTGCTGGGTCGACGATCGGATCTTGACCAAGCACACTGACCTCGTTGCCAGCAGTCCGATTCAATAGGCGCACGCTACCGGGGCACCGCTCACTGGGCGGGATGGTGACGATTCACGGCCTCAGTCAAAGTAAGCTGAAGCGCTACCTCGCGTTGCCGGCTGTCATATGCTGCATTGCTCTTGATGCGCTCCACGACGACGTTCGGGTCGTTGTAAACGTCGAACAAACTCTGAATTTCCGGTTGAAACTCGGCCACGATTCGTGCCCGTGCGTATCGCGCTGCGAGCCGAACGCGAAGCGGATCAAGCTCCCAGACTCGGACGGTATAGTCGCCCGAGCCGGAGAAAAGCCGGCGCCCATCCGGGCTGAAGACAAGCGAGATCACGTACGCCCCGTGCCCATCGAGTTGGCCGACCTCTTCGAAAAATTGCGTATCCCACAAACGGATGGTCCGATCGTCGGATCCCGATGCGATTCGCGTGCCGTCCGGCGAGAATGCAAACGCCAACACCCTATCCGTATGGCCTCGCAGAACGGCGAGCTGCGTCCCTCTCGTCACGTCCCAGACGCGCACCGTCTGGTCCTCACTACAGGAGGCCAGAAGGCGACCGTCCGGACTGAACGCCATGGACCAGATGGGCCGGTCATGACCGGCGAGCTCGCCGAGCGGCTCGAACGTGTCCGCGTCGTACAGAAGAATTCGGTTGTCTTCCGTCACGGTGGCAAGGCGCGGTTCCCCGGCGAGGCTCACTGCGCAAGCGCCGACACCAGGGACGCGCGCCACCGGAGTGTAGTTGTCCGTCTCGAAGACAACCGTGTTTTCTTTCTCCGCGCCGGAAACGACCAGCCGCGAGCCGGTCGGATAATACGCCATGCTCATTCGAGACTCCGCGTTGGTTGACCTGAACACGACGCGCGACGCGCCCGTTGAAGCATTCAAGATTCGGACCCGCGCTTCTTTGGGCGGTTCCAAGTCTCGCTCCAGGACAGCGATTTGTGAATCATTCGGATGATAGTCCATGGAGTGAATGGCCACGCGGCTTGCCGGCGAAACGGGAATGACGGCGACCTGGTCCCCGCTGTCCACGTCCCAGATGCGCACGGTTCCGTCCCAGCTCGCCGACGCCAAGCGGGCCGCGTCCGGGCTCAAGGCCACGGCATAAACGTAGAGTGTGTGGCCGACGAAAACGTGCGGATCTGCCCCGTGCGTGACGTCCCAGACCCTGATCTCGCCATCACTGGATGCGGAAGCGAGCCGAGCGCCGTGCGGGCTGAAGGCCACGGAAGCGATTTCGGCCTGATGCCCGACGTAGACGTCCGCGGACTGACCGGTGTCTGCGTCCCAAAGGCGCACGGTTCGATCCTGGCTACTGGTCGCGATGAGCCTGCCGTCCGGGCTGTACGCGAGCGCGACCGTCCGGTGGTTGTGCCTCGCGGGCGTAGGCCAATCCGACAGGGCTCCCGTTGCAAGATCCCATTGTCGCAGTGTGCCATCGCCGGACACGGCCGCTAGTCGCGAATTGTCCGGGCTGAAAGCCACGCGGTAGACCTCTTCGGGATACCCGCTGAACGTGTGCAGGAGCGTCGCGCGTACCGCGTCCCAGACGAGGATCTCGGTTTGCTCGAGTTGGCCGACGGGGTACGCAAGCAAGGTCGCATCGGCGGAGAAGGCGGACCGCCACCAGTTGGCCGGCATGCGCGAATCGGGTAAGGCACGCCTTGTAGCCGTGGTCGGCTCGACGATGTACGGCGTGTCTCCCGGCGTCTCGAGTACACGCAACGGCTCAGGGTGCAGAGCATAGGGCTGACCGCCGGCCACTTGTGCCGAGCCGGCGACGTCCACGCGTCGAGTTTCTCCGGTTTGCGTATTCAGCGCCTGCCAGGCGCGATCCGGACCTTGGAATACGACGTGCCCGGCGTCCGAGGTCAGACGGGGATATCCTGTCAGCAGCATACGCTGCGTTAGAAGCGGGGTCTGGCCCCTTAGATCGAACGTCTCAAGGTGCCACCTCGGCGGCGGGATATCGCCTTGCCAGGACAGTAGGCAGAGGGTCCCTCCGTCCGACGTGATCCCCAGGTCCATGTGCACCAGGTCGCCAGGCTGAAGCGGGAGCGAGGTTTGGAAATTCAGGAGACTATTGTCAAGGCGGCTGCGGAAGTGATGCCATTCCCAGCCTCGAAGTGACTCGATGGCATTGTCCAAATCCATCCTCGCGCACGTCGCGTCCCGTTTCTCCAGCGCGGTTTCAGCGGCATGGATACTTTCACGGTAGGAGCGTCGCTCCGCCAGCTCGAGATTGCGCTGCGCCTTCTGTTCGCTTGCGTCTGCGAGGCGGTGCTGTTTGGCCTCACTTGCCGCGAACCACGTCATCCCGATCAGTCCCAGCATTAGGCTCGCCATCGTGGCTGCGACGCCACCGACGAAAATCTTGTTTCGCTTGGCGAACTTGCGCAGTTGGTAGAAACTGCTTGCCGGGCGGGCGATGATGGGCTCGTCACGGAGGTAGCGGCGTATGTCCGCGGACAGTTCGCGTGCCGACTGATAACGGCGTTCCCTTTCCTTTTCCAATGCCTTGGCGACGATGGTCTCGATGTCGCCCCGCAAAATCGAATTGACCGAGCTGAGGTGCGATGGTTCTTCCTCGCGGATAACCCGAGCGGCCTCGGGAACGGGAAGTCCGTGAACGTCGTACGGAAGCCGGCCCGCGAGCAACTCGAACATCGTGACACCCAGGGAATAGACGTCGCTACGGGCGTCAATCTGCGCGGAATCGCCGACGACCTGCTCCGGACTCATATAGGCGATTGTGCCGACCAACTGGCCTGCTTCTGTCAGCAGAGTCATCGCGTCCAGATCGCTGTTCGTGGCACTGGCGACGCCGAAATCGAGAATCTTGGGGCACCCCGCCTCGGTCACCAGGATGTTCGACGGTTTGAGGTCGCGGTGGATGATGCCTTGTGCGTGCGCATAATGAACGGCATCACAGACTTCGACCATGAGTTCCATTCGATCGCGGACGCCGAGCTCGTGGTGCTTGCAGTACGCGATGAGCGACTCGCCGCGCACGAGTTCCATGGCGATGAAGCCCAACTCGACGGAGCGCGGGCCCTCGCCCACCGTTGCGGTTCCGGCTTCGTAAATCTGCGCGACGTTGGGATGCTGAAGTTGACCCAGGATCAGGGCCTCGTGTTGGAGTCGTTTGCGGAGGCCCGCGGACAGGTAGCCCGGCCGCACCATTTTCAGGGCAACGGTTCGGCGCGGATTCTCCTGCCGCGCTTCGTAGACGGCCCCCATGCCGCCTTCGCCAAGGACGCCGAGTAACTCGTAGTGCCCGATGTGCTGCGGGTGCTCCCATCCGTTAAGACTCTGAGGGCTCGGTGGAGGAACATCCGGCAGCGTCTCGGAGTAGGGTGGGTCGCGGTTCGGACAGCGGAGGGGGTTTTTCAGAAAGACGTCACCCACGGCGGCGTCGTGGCGCAGCAGAGACTCGATCTCCTGCCGCAGCGCCGCATCGCTACCGCACTCGCGCACCAGGAAGTCCGCCTGGCGATCGGGTGGAAGCTCCGCCGCCTCGTCGAACAGCCATTGGCGGCGTTTGCGATAATCAGTGTCCATCGGGGGCGCCCAATTCGTCGGCATCGTCGCCGGTAAGCACTTTGTGAAGCCACGCCTTGGCAAACCGCCAGCGTCGCTTGACCGTCCTGGTGGATACTTGAAGCACCTCGGACGCCTCGTCGATCGTCAGTCCGGTGAAGTGAAGCAGCATGACGATCTCGCCCACCTCAGGCTCTTCTCTCTCGAGGCGGGTGAGCGTCTCATCAAGCGCGAGAACATCGTCACCCGGCGGCTTGATCGCCACGTCGGCTTCGCGAAGCTCGCGCCGCTTTCGACCTCCACCGTGCTTTTCCGCCGCCTTGCGACGGGCTTGATCCACGAGAATGTTGCGCATGGCCCGCGACGCGGCCACGAAGAAGTGCTTGCGGCTTTCCCAGGGTAGGCGTTCCTTGCCGACTACCTTGATATACGCTTCGTGAACCAGCGCGGTGGGTGTGAGGGTGTTGCCCGGCGGGGTTTTGGCCATCCGCTGGCGGGCGATCAGACGCAGTTCATCGTAGACAAGGGGCAGCAGCCGGGCGGCCGCATGTTCGTCTCCACCCGTAGCCAGCACGAGAACCTGCGTCACATTCTCCGACGTACAATCCATCATAAGAAAGCCCGACTACAACGAACCCGGACCAGACCGACGCTCGATCCGAATTCCTAACGCATCTATGACCATGAATATATAGTCTTTACGCACCAATTGCACGGAAAACCTTGTTTTTCGGGCATTGTAGTCGGAAGTTGCCGAGGCCTGCGGCGGCCTAGAAACGCCGGCCGGGCCCGAACCTGCGATAAGTCACCTTTTGAATACTGTTATGCTTAGAAATATCCAGTACGGATTATCCTAGACATTCGTAGGACGTCGCACCGGGGAACCGGCGTGCCCGCTCCGGCTACCCTTTGGGCCGCAGGCAGGTTCGCGGAAACCGGACAGGCCTCCTCGTTATGGCCGGGGTCCACCTGTGGATGCCGAGAGAACGTCGGTCCCGCGGCATCGCGGTAGTTGGGTGGAACGCCGCCGCAGGCGCTTTCCGGCGAACGACTTCTGTTCCCTGAGTCGCGTCACTGCATACCGCCCCGAAGTTCATCCGGCACGGCCAATGAACAATTCTTCGAAAAGCTGTCCCCTTTGAGCCCGGGATCTCGGAGAACAGGTTGGAGGCGAGGCTCGACACCAGCGAAGCCGTGCGTTCGGAGTTCGAGCCCGCGTCGAGCCAAAACGAGCCCAACACCAAAACCGCGAGTTGCGGCACAGAAAGAGAAGGGAAAAACGCCATGATCACGTCAAGATGCAGAAACGTCGGAGAAGGTAAGCACGCCGCGGCTACGCGGGCATGCGGGCGCCTGGCCGGAGTCCTGACCCTTGTGATGGGGGGCGCCGTGGCGCACCGGGCCGTCGCGCAGGACCCGCCGCCGTTGCCGGTCGTCACGATCGTGGCGACCGATCCGGACGCCTCGGAGATCGGCCCGGACCCGGGGAGGTTCACGTTCACGCGAGCCCGAGATGGTGATCTGACGGGCTCGCTGACGGTGATGTTTGTGGTCAGCGGAACGGCGACGAAGGGGGAGGACTATGAGAGCATTGCGGACACGGTCGTCTTTGACGACGGTGCGTCGACGGCGACGCTGATCATCAGCCCAATTAACGACGAAAGCGAAGAGGGAATGGAGGACGTCACGCTTGTCCTCCAGGAAAACGAGTCTTATCGGCGGGGTGCGGAGACCTCGGCGACGGTCCGAATCCAGGACGCTGCGGGGGTGCCGGTGGCATGCCAAATACCCGACCCGGAGGGGGAGTGCAGGAACCAGTGGCTGATCGACGGCTATCTGGCCATGTGCGGAGTCACTGAGGAGCTATGCAGAGGCTTCTTTGACACCGTGGAGAGCTTGGGCGACGCCTGCTACGAGGCGTGCACCCGCGCTACAGACGCAGCTCAGCGGATTTGCGGCTGGGCCGTCGACAATGCATGCACCCTGGACGACAAGGGGGAGAGTTTGTATCGACTAGCATGCAAGAATATCGGCCTCGGCACGGGGTGCAACATTACGTATGCCGGGTGCATGCTCGGGCGTTGGGGCACATGTAGAGACAGGTGCCAGACTTCCGGGGACTGTCTCTTTCGGTGGGGGCTTTCCAAAAGGTGTCTAGACTGTAAGAGCCACTGCCGGGATGCCTTGGCGTCCACATGTCAGGCCAACAGGCGCAGTTGCATCGATGCTTTCGACTGCGAAAAACTTCCGTTCCCGGAGCCTTTCTGCGGCACAGATTGTGACAATCTGTTGAACGCGGAGTGCGACAGATGCAGGCCAGACCTGCCTGAGTGCGATCTCCACTGCGCGGAGACCGCGCCGGAGTGCAGGACGGCGAAACATCTCGGGGAGGCATGTGTCATTCTCCCGGTCGAGTGCGAACAGGGGCTGGTGTGTCGTCCCGACCAAACGAATCTCGAAGGTTTCGGACCGGGAGCTTTCATCGAAGCGCTGCTTGAGTCCAGCAACGTGAAGGAGTTTCTGGAGAAGATGAAGGAGAACGCAAGCGCATCCTCGGGCGGTGGGGTCGACCTTACGCCTTGTTTCACCGACAGCGACGGCTGTGTGTGCAGGCAGCCTTTACTCGAGGGCGTCGGAGAGGAACTCGACGAGAAAGCATGCATGGCGTTGTACCGCCCAGGGCGCCACCTCCAGGCCTGGCTGGTGAACGACGCCATCGCGGGTACGAATTCGCTGAGGGACAAGATCATACAACAACTCAAGGACGCTGGAGCGCCGGACAGTCTTGTAGACGCTCTCAGTAATCGCTTTCAGGAGATCGCCTTTACCTATGGCATGGGAGCAAGCGCCGAAGCCGGTTTAAGTCTCAGCGGCGAGGTGGGCACCGTGTACGGGAAAGACTGCTACGGCTGCTACTACACTGTGTGTGGCGGGGTGGCACCGGCCCTCGGGGTCGGCGTGTCGGGCACGACGGCAGTGTCGGACGCAACGGGTGATAACGGCAAACCCAATGGGATCGAGAATCTCGGCGGATGGGACCGTTACCTCTCGATTTCAGCAGAGATTCCCGTCATCAACGTTGGCGTCGAGGCCAGCTTCGCTTTCGCGCCGGACATCGAGTTGCCAGAACCGCCTCCACCCGGAGATGGGCAAATGAAAGACTTTTTTCTTGGTGGCGGTCTCGTTCGACAGGCTATAGACGCGTTTAACACCCAAATCCAAGATATCCTCTACACCATACAGCAGGATACCAGCGGCGAGGACAAAATCGACCTGTTGGTCAAGGGCCTCCTGAAACGATTCGTCCCGACCGGGCGCGGCGTAGGATTGAACGCGGGCCTGGGGGTCGACCCCATCGTCACTCCGGCCAGGGGACTCTGTTACACCTGGATTCGGCCATCGATCTGTCTGCGAACAGACGGTGGCAGCAATCCCGATCGCATACAATGTCAGGGCCCACCCTCGTTGGGCGAACAGCCGTCGCCGCCAGGGAGTCCGGTCCTCCAGGCGATTTGCCGGGACAGGACCATATTTGCCGCCGCGCTTCCCGCGTGCAACGCCTCCACCAACATCGATGATGGGTCATTTGATCCCGCGGGTGGCGCGTTGACGCTCACGCAGTCGCCGCCGGGGCCATACGACCTCGTCGGCGTTGACGGGATCGGCGATGACGGCGTCGGGGTTCATAACGTGACGCTGACGGCGGCGGACGCATCCAATTCCGCTACCTGCACGGCCACGGTAACGGTGGAGGACCGCAGCCGGCCAGAGCTAACCTGCCCCGTAGACGCTACGTACGAGTGCCAGGGCAACTACCAGGCGGTCATCGATCCGGGTGATGCGACGGCAGCCGACTGCTCGTCCTTCACGAAAACCGATCCCGGTTCGGCGAGCTACCCGCTCGGCACGACGACGGTCACCTATTCGGCGACTGACGTCCGCGGGAACTCCGCGAGTTGCACGACTGCCGTGACGGTGGCGGATCGGCTGGAACCGAGCATCACCTGCCCGGAAGGCATCTCGATCACCAGTGCTCCCGGCCAATGCGCCTACACCGAGACGTTCACCGTGATCACATCGGATCTTTGTGACCCGTCTCCCGTCGTCGCTTGCGTGGATCAGTACGGCGGTTCGGTGGACCCGGCGGGGCACTCCTATCCCGTTGGGATCACGAATGTGACGTGCACGAGCACGGATTCATCCGGCAACAGCCAGTCGGACGCGTTCGCGGTGGAGGTGAACGATCCGCCGCAGGTGACCGCAGTGAGCGCTACCAGTCAAACCGTACAGTACAGTGACAGGATCGTTCCTGTGACAATCACGGCCACCGACTGTGGCCCGGGTCCGCTCACCATCTCGCACGCCGGCGTGCCAAACGGCCTTACCTTGCCTACCGAGGCCGCCGCGTGCTACTCGACGGGCGGCCCCGTCGCTTGCTTGTTTACGCTCGAGGGGACCGCCTTGGTTCCCGAGGGCGACTACCCGATCGAGGTCACCATCTGGGACGAGAAGATGCTGGCCAGTGTCACCACGTCGATCATCACCATCCAGGTGAAGGCGGAAGATGCCACCGTGGCATTTGACGGCGGGAATCCTGTCGCGGTGCAGGTGGCCACGGCGGGTGGATCAAGCGGGCTGTTTGTCCTGAGCGTCGATGTACGGGAGTTGGTACCGGACTTAGCCTCCACGGGAGCGGCCCTGCCGGGCGACATTCGCAAGGCGGTGCTCTCCATGACGCTGGCGCCGGTCGGACCGGGCGGCCCCGTTGTTGGCACGTGTGCGCCGGACAACGCCGGTGCATTGAGTGGATTCGATTATTCCGAAGTGTTGACGTTCACGTGCGCGTTCGACGGGGTACCGGTCAACACGTACACGGTGGAGGCAGTTCTGGTGGCCAACGCCGAGGGGCTGTACTACACCGGCTCCAACGAGGACGTGCTGGTGGTGTTCGACCCCAGCCTCGGCTTCACCACGGGCGGTGGACGCTTCTACTGGCCTGGAACGACTGATTGCACCAACTTCGGCTACACGATGAAGTACAATCGTAAGTGGACCAGCATTCAGGGCAGTCTGCTGCTCATTCGCCGCTTGCCCGACGGCTCCATTTACCGCGTGAAGAGCAACGCCCTGTACGGTCTGGCCCTCGGTGACATATCCGGCTCCGGCTGGGCCTCGTTTGCGGGCAAAGGAACATTCCAGGATCCGAGTATGATCGAGCCCGTGGGCAACCATGAGTTCGTGACCTATGTGGAGGATCTCGACGAGCCCGGTGCCGGCATGGATCGTTTCTGGCTGCAAGTCTTCGATAGGGACGGCCTGCTCATCGGGAATCTGTCGATGGACGAGACGGCGGTGGACAATGCCATCGTCATCGCGGGCGGCAACATCGTCGTGCCCCACACGGACAGCCGGACGTCATCACGATAGAGAAAGCTTCGGTAGTCCGGTTCGTACGACCACCTTTCGTCCCCCCCTCCGGAGGGGGGACGAGGGGAACGCTTGTGCTGCTGACCATTCCGTCCGTGAAGACGCGCCCGCGTACCAGCCTGCTGTCGTCGGCGAACAGCTCGACGAACGCGCGACCGGCTCGAATGGCACCTGGCGAAGGCATGGGTCACTCTTTAGATTCAGTACTTCTGTTGAAGGCATCCCGCAGTACCGCCATGTCCTTCAACTCAATCGCTTCCGGCTCGGCGATGCGAGCAAGGCTGAGGCCAATGGTGCCGCCATTATTTGACAGTTGCTCGATCTTGCTGTCAATCATTCGCTCGTTCGGCGGGGAATCAAAGATCGGCGGCTCTCGCCGGGCCCCCGGCCCGGCAGCAACGGTCCCGGATCAAGGGATGGCCTGGCGCAATACTCCAGCGGCCTGGGCGAGCGATTCCCACTCGGGGATCGTGCCGTCGGTCTGGTAAGCCTTTCGGGCGGTGCGAATGGCGGCGTGGAGGGCGGGAAACGCCTGGGACTCGTCCTCGGCTTCGTGCAGGTGACCGATGGCGCGAAGGCGGTGGGCGTAGCCTGTGGAACAGCAAACGAACACCAAGGACAGATGCCTGAGTGGGGGCAGCGTGAAACTACGTGCCCGTCCAGTTCCGCCGGCGCATCGCTTCGATGACCGCTCTGGGGGCGAGGTGGTCGAGGTAGCGGGCGGTGGTGGTGATGGAGGCGTGACCGAGTTGTCGGGAGATGATGGCGATGTCCACGCCCTCAGCGCGGAGTTGAGCGGCGTGCGTGTGGCGGAGTCCGTGGGCGTGGACGCGCTTGACGATGCCCGCCCGGGCGGCAAGGCGTTTGAGCATCACACGCACTTGAGCGTCGGACAGGCGGCTAGGACGCCTCGGGCCGTCCCGGGCCGCTCAGTTCGTGCGTCGCTTCGCTCTCGGTGATGTCCCGCCTCGCTTCTCCTTTCGTGGCCTGCCATGTCGGATCCGTGAACTAAACTGACTCGAAAGCGAACCACTCCATGCGCTGCCGTCGAAAAGGAACGTGCCAAAAAAGTGCATCTCGCCACAACGCGCATTTGGCTGCGGGAGCTCGGTATACGCAACCTTCTTACCGTGGACAAGAAGGACGACGTGCAAGCCTCGCCGCCTAAGGTACTCGCCCAGGATCGCTCGATCCAGTAAGAGCGCCGACGGGCCGGCCCGGGTAATCGATGGATCCCATGCGCCGAGTCGTCCATACTCATCCTCAAAATGTCCATCCTGATACGATTGCCGTAGGTTAAGTCCATTTACGAGTTCTCCCGACGGAAGACGAAAGTCCACGACCTCATCTCGACCACAGTCCAGATCACTATCCTCAAAGTAGCCGTCTGCCAGCTTGGCGTACGGGACGGGAGGATCCCAATCGACGTCAGGCTCCGCCCACACGGATCGATGATAGTACGGCGTATTTTCCGCCTCCCAGGCCTCACTCGCAGGAAACTCTCCAAGGAAGCACTCGGCCAAGTGGGGCCTGTCAAGCCACAGTCTGAACGGGTGATACGAGTTTAATCCTCCGCGTCCGTGTACCCAACTGACGAGTGCACTGCTTTCCGCGGCCTTAACCAGTACTCCTTCGATCTCATATGTAAGCCGCCTCCTGCGCCACGTGACCGATGGCATTGCTGGTTTCTCAGATCGACGCGTTACAAATATGGACGCCACAATCCAAGCCTGTCCACTCTGATCTACCGCCTCGAACAACTGATCTGCTTTCGGAACGGTGGACCGGTCCTTGATCCACTCAACGTCGTCACGCGGATCATCAAAATTGGTATTGGCAAACGGGGCCCACCATGTCGGCACCTCGCTCAGACTGCCTGAAGCGGCTGTTCCAGCAATCAAACATGAAGGATCGATATCGCGCCCTGGCACAACCTGCCACGGACCCTTATAGCTAAGTAGGAACGCAGAATGATTTACCCTTTTCCGTGTCATCGGCCGAATTTCTCTCTGGCGGCGGAGCCGCCGGGAGGTCGCCATGGGACACGGCGTCAAACTGACGGAACAGCAATGGAACGA
>Ga0326597_10005483_pt1 | contig 17592 bp, 17 predicted proteins | sample RVTome_12_FD_203789 | JGI IMG/M metagenome (GOLD analysis project Ga0326597, IMG submission 203789) | Soil microbial communities from uranium-contaminated site in the Upper Colorado River Basin, Wyoming, United States - RVT100D185 | ecosystem: Environmental > Terrestrial > Soil > Contaminated >... | reverse complement strand
GACCCCCTGCGCAGCCATCGTTGGCTGCCCATCGGAGCAGGCCGCCAACAGACCCGGACCGGCCGCCAAGGCCGCGCCTGCCAGGCCGAGGGAGCGTAGGAACTGGTAGCGAGTGATGTCATGTCCGAGCATGGGAATCCTTCTGATGAGTCACGATCCGGCGCCGACCGCGGGGCGAGCCGCGGTTCCGACATCGGTGTGATAGGTGGAGAGAATGTCGAGGGTGATCGGATGCCGCGGGATGTCGGCCCTGTCGAGCGGCGGAATCTCCCAGCGCCCGGCGAACCCCGTGGAGTCGGCCAGCAGCAGGCCGACGCGATCGCACAGAAGGATCGCTTCCGCCACATCGTGGGTCACGAACACCATCGCGGTGTCGTGGGTGCGGTGGTAGTCGAGCAACCAGTCCTGCAGTGCGACCCGGGTGGCCGGGTCGAGAGCCCCGAACGGCTCGTCTGCCAGCAACACGCCGGGCCGAGTCAACAGGGCGCGAGCGAACGCCGTCCGCTGCGCCTGACCTCCGGACAATGAGTCGGGCGGAGAGTCGCCAAAGGCGGCGAGGCCGAACTCAGACAGGAGGTCATCGATGCGGCCGTCGTCGGAGATCTCGTTCGCCTTGAATCTCGCCGCCAGCGCCACGTTCTGCCTCACGGTCAGCCACGGGAAGAGCGACGGATCTTGAAAGGCCAGCCCGACGCTGGTTGATCGTTGCACCGTTCCCGAGTCCAGGTGCTCGAGCCCCGCCAGGATCCGAAGCAGCGTCGACTTTCCGCTGCCGCTCGGTCCGACCAGACCGAACGCCTCTCCAGGGCGAATGTCCAAGTCCAGGTTGGAGAAGACTCCAACCCGTGCTCCCGAACGGGAGAACGACTTGGCGCCGTCGATCACTCGAAGCATGACAACTCCCAGCGCAGCTGTGCCTCGGTCGGGGACTGAATCGGGAGGAACGCCGCCTCGCGATAGCGGCGCGAAACACCCGAGCGGGCGAGGTACCCACGACCACCGGCGAGCCGGGCTTCGAGTGCCACGGCCCTTTGCGCCAGTGCCGCCGCCTCCAAGCGCAGACGGATCAGCTCGACGACCGGTGCCCTGAGTTGCGTCGCCGCCTCGAAGGCCCGGCGCCGGAGCCGATCGTGGTCGGTCACGAAAGTGGCCAGGTCACCGAGCAGAACCGTGGCGGCGCCGGTCTGTTCCCCCTCGAGGTTCTGCAGCGAACCCTCGGCCAGGCCGACACAGAACGCAGTTTGCAGCAGGAGGAAGACCGGCCGGACCAGGGCGAGGAATGCCGGCAGGTCCCAACTCAGGATGTGCGTCGACGGAATCCGTGCCCCCGAGATCTCGAGCGAGGACGACCGCGTCGCATTCAACGCCAGAAGCTCCGGAAACGGATGGGGCACGACTCTGGCGATGTCGGGGGTCAAAGCCACGACGGCGCGCCCGGCAGGGGCGATCTCGACGGCGGCGACGATCACGGCGCACTCGGGGTACAGGTTCGAAGCCCAGGCAATGGACCCGTCCACCACGAGCGCATTCCCATCCCGTGTTCCCGTCAGCCCCACTGCACCCAGACCCAGGTGGGCTCTGAGGGCCGGCGCCATCGCCGTCGATCCGATGAGGTCCCCGGCACTCAGCTGCCGGCGCAGCCGTCTCCGGAAGGGAGAGGAGTCGACCGAGACGTACTGGATCACCATGCGATGCGACCAGGCCGAGAAGGCGATGCTCAGCGATCGTTCGGCGAGCCGCGAGATCACCTCGAATTGCGAGACCAGCTCGGCAGGCCGATCCACGCCGAGATCGACCAGCCCGGCGCGGGCGAGCCGTTGGAGGGCGGGGAGCGTCGACGTCTCTCCGGATACCTCAGGATCGAGCAACGAATCGGTGTCGTCGAGAACTCCAACCTCGCCGACCGATCTCGGATGGGTCGTCATCGGTCGAGCTCGTGCAGTCGATCCACCGGTGTCGCTACGACCTCGCGGGCGTGCCGGACGTCGTCTTCGCATCCCGCCTCGTAGAAGCAGAGGCACTTTCCCATGTCCTCACGTACGTAGGTCCGCTCGAACCGAACCTCGGGTACCTGGTCGTACAGCGGAGACTTCTCGGCCTTGCGGGCGAGATAGGTGTCCATGTCGAGGCCGTCGGGGAGATCCCACTCGACGAGATAGTTCCCACCGGTCCTCGACTTGACGATCTCGAGATCCGCGCCGACGAGCCGAACGAGGGCGATGTCGGCGTCGAATCCGGCACCCGACAGATCGGCCTCGAGTGAGCCGGCATCGTGGTGCTCGACCACGATGAACGCGATCTCGCCCGAGGCGGTGGTTCGGCTCTCCACCACCTCGCCGCCCGAGGACTCGACCGTCTTGACGATGATCGAGACGACGTCGGTCGGTCGTTCGTTGGATGGGATGGGCTGTTCGATCAGAAAGAGAGACAAGGGACACACCTCTGGTGCTGTGCTGGCGTCGCGGAGCACCGCGCAGGGTGCACCGGACTCGCGGCTCCCGTCGGAATCGACGGAAGGCTCCCCGCGGAATGGCTCTCTCGGGCGTTGCGGTGGAGCTAGGAGACCGAAGTCGAGTCCGCCCGAGAGCACATGCACGGCATGCCGCAGCAACAGGCAGGGATGGTGGCGTGTACCGGGCGGCGGTGGAATGTCATGCTCAGCTTTCAACTCGTCGCGCTCGTGAGCGCCGCGAGCGGATCACCGCCGTTGGCCACCCATCGGTCAGGCATTGGCACCGTACGAAAGTCGGTTGCCGCGGCTTCACAGGGCCTGTCCCTCAGCCGCTCTCGATGAGCGCGTTGGGCGGCATTCCAACAGCGGCCGACCATGAAGTCAAATGCCCCCTCAGGCTCGATCGGCCCCGCGCTGGAGAATCGTGTACCCACACTTCACCATGAGGTGGAGCATCGCCGGCGCCGGTTCACCGAACTGACTGGGGCGGACCACGTCTTCGAACCGCTCCATGAACCTGACCATCTGAGTGAGGACATGACCCAGGGGAATGGTCGTCACGGTCGGCTCACCGGAGGTGCCGCCAAAGGCGACCAGCCGCGTACGGACGATCGCGCCCGATCGACCCGGAGTCTCGGACACCCCAACCTGTTGGAGGGTCGCAACCGTCCCCTCGACCCCGCTCTCATAGATCCAGTCGAGGCGGCGAAGGATCTGATGAAGAACCTCGTGTGTGGTGAGGGCAGGATTCAAGCGGGCCGCACCTTGCTTCACCTCGCCCACGATCACATCCACCATCCGCTCGGCGAGATGGAGACCCGGATCCTCGATCAGGAGCAGTCGACCCTGCGGATCGAGGTGGTCGTCCACCGCGTACAGGTCACCCGGGTATCGGATGGCCACGACGTCCACGTCCGTCACAGACTCGTAGTGGCCGTCGCGACCGCGACGCTGCACTTCGACTTCAGTCAGGGTCAGATACCCGTTGAGCCGCAGGTACGACTCGACCAGGTTCACCGCAATGTCCACGGTCCTCCTTCGTCGACTACCTCAACCCTCGCACGGGCGAACTTGATTCCCGTGTCATTGGATCACTCGATCGGCCACGGCTCGGTGGAAGCCGCTTCGATGTGTGGGAACCCAACGCGGCGAAATCGGGGAGTGATTCCTGGCGCCATCCACGTTCCCAGAGGGATGCTCGAGTTCTGGGCCGACCCGTCGATTGACATCCATCGACCGGAGTTCGACCGCGCAAACAGATCGTCCACTGCCCAATGGGCGGCTGGCCACCCCTCAGAGGACGAGCCGAAGACTGTGAGGCGCACCATCTACTCGGGTTCCTCGGACCCGAGTGCGCACGAACCACGCCCGCCGTCCGGCCGGCACCATCGATGCTGCTTCAGGTTTGCGGGTCCGGTACCGCCGACGCCGGGACGTGGAATGACCAGGTGGCGGTTCCGGCATCCTCGTTGAAGATGCCGTGATAGGCGGCGAGCGCGCGGGTGAGCCACTGGTACCGGGCGGCGCCGGTGACGAACCTGACCGTGGAGCCAACCACCCAGGTCGGGTCGCCCCGGCGTCTGAGGGCGAAGCCTTGGCCGTCGAACTGGAGCGACGCTCCGTCTTCTGTTTCGATCACGCCTCTTGGATAGGTGCGGCATGCGGAACGGTCGGGGTCCTGCGGCCCCGCCCCCCGCGTGCTCAGGATGCCGGGGTTCCACGCACAGTCCTCTTCGAAGGACGACCAGCGCACGGTTCCGCGAACATGGGGACCATCGATGGTGCCAGTCCCACTGCCGAGAAGATGTCCGGGGACGCCGTCCGGGTCGACCACTGGTTTCATGTCCGACTGGTAGGCGAGGTGGGCGTCACCCAGATGGCTGTAGGACATGACCCTCCTGCCGGCCGAAGCCGAACTCATCGAGATTTCTCGATGGATCAAACCATCGAGGTTCCTCGATCATTCCCGGTAGGCTGGGAATCATGGACGAATGCAACCTGGCTTGTTGCGAGCTGGCTGACGGTGAGCCTCTCGACCCGGCAGCAGCCGAGGATCTCTCCGTGGGGTTCAAGGCGCTGGGTGACTCGCATCGGGTGGCGGTGGTCGATCTCTTGTTGCGTGCCGGGGAGCCTGTGTGCGTTGTGGACATCGAGCGTCACCTACCTCTGGCGCAATCCACGGTGAGCTACCACCTCAAGTTCCTGGCCGATGCGGGGGTGCTCGATCGAGAGCGGAAGGGACGTTGGATGTATTACACCGTCAAGTCAGAGCGTCTCGAGGACTTGCATGAGGCGTTGGGGAGGTGGCTCGACCCGACCCGAGCCCGATCGCGATGACGTTCGCGGGCCGTCACCACACAGATGGGATGAACGATGACCCGTTGTGACGACCCTGCCTGCAGATGCTCGCTCCCGGAGTGGGGGGCGGTGGACTTCGGCGACGACCGGCTCGACACCACACAACGCAAGGTCCGATCGGCAGCCTTTCTCGAGCTCCTGCGTGCTGGTCACCCTGCCTCGAACGAGACCATCGCCCGAAACTCCGGGAGCCCCATACGTCTCGTCCGAGAGGTGCTCGCCCAGTTCGCCGAACGTGGATCTGCCCAATTCGACGGAAAGGATCGGATCGTCGGGATTGCCGGAATCAGTATCGAACCGACCCGGCACACCCTCGACCTGCCGCCAGGCAAGCGTTGGACGTGGTGCGCCCTCGACGCCGTGGGGATCGTCGGCGCCCTCGGATCGGGGACGATCACCTCGACTGGTCCGGGAGGGGACTTCGCGATCGGCTATCACAAGGGCTGCTTCGACCCGGCCGACCTCGTCATCTTCATCGCCGACGGATACGGGATCACCAGCTCGATCGGTGGCTGGTGTCCCCTCGTCGACTTCTTCCCGAGCATCCAAGCCGCGGAAGACTGGGGACGGGAGCGAGGCGTTGAGGGCCGCGGCGTCCCCGTCCGCCACGTCGCATCGATCGCAGCGGAACGGTGGAGGACGATCATCGAGGGGTGACAAGCTCGAGCCGTCGAGAGCGGCCGGCACCGCGATCCAATCGGGGCTACTCCCGGTTCAGGTCCGTCGCAAGACCTGACGGCGTTCGCGATACTCCTCTTCGGTGATCTCACCACGGGCGTAACGCTCGGCGAGCACGGCCTCGCCCGAGCCCCGGGAGGACCGCCCCCAACGATTTCCGACGAAGACCAGCACCGTGACCCAGAATGCCAGGAACAGCAGCGGGACCAACGGGAACCAGGGGCCACCCACGAATTGGTGAGTGGCGGTCAGTGCGGCGTTCATGCTGTCACATCCTTTCTCGATATGAGCGTGAGCAGTGCTGTCGCTGCGATCGCCACGTAGGCGGCGGCGGTGAGCGCCGCCCGGCCGAAGCCGAGCTCGACGGTCCCACCCCGAATCAGCGAGGCGAGGACCTGGCCCGGGAACCAGCGATAGCCGGTCGACCAGGACTGGGCAACGATGTTCTCGAACGGCCCCGCCCAGGCGAAACCCACCGCGAGAGCCAGAGGAGCCGACCTGAAGACGACGGCCAGGGTGGCGCCGAAGACCAGCCACCCGGTGAAGCCGGCGAGGGCCGTGACATAATCGCGGCCGGCAGCGGCGAGAGACTCATCGGTGAACCAAGCGACCGTCGAGATGTCCTGGGACGGAGCCACCAGCCACGAGACGGCGAAGGTGACCGCTGCGGCTGCCGCTGTCACGCCGGCAACCACCAGCCACAGCCCTGCCAGCTTCCCCGCCATCAGCCGGAGACGCCCGGGCTGGCGCAGGGCGAGAGTGCGGAAAGTGCCGGCCGAGAACTCCGTGGCAACCACGGCGATAACCGTGACGAAGACGAGGAATCCAGCGAACGAGGAACCGACGGCGAAAGCCTCGGTGCCTCCTCCGGCGGCAGCGAGATCCGTGACCGCCGCCCCACCTCTCCTCGACTGGAGGCCGGGAGCAGAGTCGCCGGCAGTGGCGAAGACGCTGATCGCAGCGACGAGGGCGAACAGCATCACCCCGGCACCGATACCCGCCAGGGGACGGCGCCGCAACAGTCGCCTGAGTTCGGCACGGATGACTCGGGTCATCGGGATCCTCCATTCAACATCGACAGATACCGGTCCTCCAGGGTCAGGCGTTGCGGGGTCAACTCGACTACGACGATTCCGGCTTCAAACGCCCGCCGGTTGACGGCCGCAGCCAAGTCGGCGAGATCCGCACCGCCGGCCTCCACCAGCAGACGATCGCCCCGTAGCTCGACGGCGAGGCGCTGGTCGTCGAGGAGACCACCCAGGGTGCGGGTCGCGTGGGGGCTGGTCGTCGCCACGGTGAGTCCGCCCCCAGCGAGAAGATCGCGGGTTGGTCCCTGATAGAGGGAGCGCCCGGTGTCGATGAGCAACAGCCAGTCACAGACCTGCTCCAGCTCGCTCAGGTCGTGAGACGAGACCAGCACGGTTCGCCCACTTCCTGCCAACCGACCGAGCAACGACCGGATCTCGCGTACACCCTGAGGATCGAGGCCGTTGGCCGGCTCGTCGAGAATGAGGAGCTCGGGTTCGCCCAGCAGAGCGGCGGCGATGCCAAGCCGCTGTCGCATGCCCAGTGAGTAGCTGTGGTAGCGGTCGCCACCGCGATCTGCCAGGCCAACCAGCTCCAGGAGCGAAGGAACGTCGGCCGGGTCATGGCCCGCCACCGTGGCCAGCATCCTCAGGTTCTCGGCTCCGGTGAGGGCGGGATAGAACGCCGGCGCTTCCACCAAAGCCCCCACCCTGGGCAGATACGCCGCGGGATTTCCGATTGGATGACCAAGGACACGGGCGGTGCCCGAAGACGGGCGGACGAGGCCCAACAACATGGCCATGGTCGTCGTCTTGCCGGCGCCGTTCGGACCGACGAAACCTGCCACTGCCCCTGACGGAACCTCCAGTTCGAGGCCGTCGACGGCAACGCGCGACCCGTACCGCTTGGTGAGTCCGTTCATGGAAATCGCTGGTGAATGCATGCTCCCAGAATCGGCGATCGTATGGATCGCGTCATCCGAGCTGTGGAGGCTTCGCGGCTACTCCGCGGGGAGTATCAGATCCTCCAGCCGGGACGGACCAGTCCGGCCTCGTAGGCGAAGACCACCAGCTGGGCGCGGTCCCGGACTCCAAGCTTGATCATCGCCCTGCTGACATGAGTCTTGGAAGTCGCGGGGCTCATGAACAGCCGCTCGGCGATCTCTTCGTTGTTCAGACCTTCGCCCACCAGGGCCACCACTTCTCGCTCTCGATCCGTGAGGCGCTCGACATCGGGCAGGCTTCCAGGATCCCGCGCCCGCGTCGAGAACTCTTCGATCAGCCGGCGCGTCACCCTCGGGGAGAGCAAGCCACCCCCATCGACGACGGTACGCACCGCTCGCAACAGCTCATCGGGCTCGGTGTCCTTGACGAGGAAGCCGGACGCGCCGGACCTGATCGCCTCGAAGACATACTCGTCGAGGTCGAACGTGGTCAGGATCACCACCTTGGCAGCTGCCAGCGACCGGTCGGCGGTGATCCTGCGCGTCGCCTCCAGTCCGTCCATGCCTGGCATGCGGATGTCCATCAGGATGACCTGCGGCTGATGCTGACGTGCGAGACGAAGCGCCTCGGCTCCGTCGGACGCCTCGCCGACGACGGCCATGTCGTCCTGGGCGTCCAGCAAGGCCCGGAATCCGGCTCGTACCAGCACCTGGTCGTCTGCCAGCACCACTGAGATCATCGGTGGTCTCCCGGGAGGTGGGCGACGACCCGGAAGCCGCCGCCGGGGGCCGGCCCTGCCTCGAGACGACCACCGAGCGCCTCCGCCCGCCGACGCATGCCGGTGATGCCCCTCCCCGGAACGGGGGAACCACCCACGCCGTCGTCGATCACCTCGATGTCGACACCCTCCTCGTAGCCGATCGACACACTGGCGGCCCGGGCCCGGGCATGGCGCGTCACGTTGGTCAGCGCCTCCTGAACGATGCGGTACGCCGCCTGCTCGACGGCTCCCGAAAGTGGCGGCGGGACGCCCGTGTTCCGGAACCGAACGTCCAAGCCGGAGGCACGTACTGCGGCCACGAGCCCGTCGAGATCGGCGAGGCGCGGGGCAGGGCTACGAGGAGCCTGACCGCCCTGCAAGAGGTCGAGGGCGGTGCGCAGCTCTCGCAGCGACTCCCGACTGGCGTCCTTGATGGCAGCCAGTGCCGGTCGGACCCCGTCGGGTTGCTCGTCCAGGAGATGAAGGGCCACACTGGCCTGCACGTTCATCAGCGAGATGTTGTGTGCGAGGACGTCGTGCAACTCCTGGGCAAGGTTGAGACGCTCGTCGCTCGCCCGTCGCTCCTCCTCCTCGGCCGCAGCCCGCTCTCTCTCGGCCATCCGCTCCCGGCGGATTCGAGCGATCTCCGACACGGTGAGGAGTAGCCCGATCCACCCCGCCACGAGGAGAAAGTGCAGCGGCCCCATCTCCTCGCTTATGCGGGGGGACCAGACGAAGGAGCCGACCAGCCCGACGAAGCCTGCACCCACCCATGCCCAGGTTGCGACCCGGTGGCCGTCCCGGATCGCCAGGAACACCACGAGGATCAGGCTGAGGAAGATGGGCCCGTAGACGTATCCGAGACCCAGATACAGATCCGTGACGACGACGGTCACCGCCACCGCCACCACCGGCCACCGGTGCCGGAATGCCAGCGCCACGGGGCCAATCAGCAGCAGAACGATGGCGAAAGCGTCGGGGCCGAAGCGATCCGGCTGGTTCTGGTCGACCGCGGCGCCAAAGGAGCCGACGATCTGGATGACACCTATCACCGGGGCCGTCATCCACAGGGTCGACCTGGAGTTTCGCGTCACGACCGCACGGTATCTGCAGAGACGAGATCCGTCCTCCCCCTTGCGGCGCAGACCCGCCTACCACCGTGGGAGTAGACGCGTAGAGTTGGATCAAGCCCTGACGAGCGAGGAGACCATGTCGGAACAGAAGGACGTAGTCCTCTCCATCCAACTCACCGAGGACGCCACCACCACCGCGGCAGTGGCGTCGCTCGACCTTCGAGGCGACCACTTCGAGGCGACGGGAAGGGCACGCCGTAACCCGATCGACCCGCCCCGGCCCCTCATCGGAGAGGAACTGGCCATCGCCCGAGCACTGTCGAAGCTCGAGAGCAAGATCATGGACGCCGCCCAGGACAAGATCGACCAGTACCTGGTGCACTGAACACCGACTTCTCGGCGCACCCCGGCGCAGGAGCGACCGTTGAGGACTACCCCGGTGACGAGCACCTGTTCATCGATACCAACCTGTCCTCGTACGACGCAGGCGCCGCCGACCGCTGGGGGCCGGTCATGAAGTAGGTGACGTCGCCGCCGAGGTCAGGTCGCGCTCTTCCACGATCGCGAGATCCAAGCCGAACATCGTCGCCGAGATCGCCGTGGGTCTATGCACGATCGGCCACCCACTCCTTCGGTCTCCGCCAATGCTTGTCTGCTCGACAGGCTTTACCTACTACGGAGACTTCGGGCCAGGGACTCGAGGGATCGAGCAGCGTTCGCCCGCCACCAATGCACGAGTCTCGACGACCTGCCAGAGAGCGGCCCCTCGGCGGATCCCTCGCCGACTGTCGGGCTTGACGCAGTTTCGGTGGCGAGGTCGGCAAGGCCCGCGGTGATGAAGGTGGCGAGTCGCCCCGCTTCCTTGGGCGTCATATGCGACGTCCCGACACAGGTGTCACCTCGCCAGAGACTGAGGACCACGAAGCCCGACTCTCGATGCCATGTCGCTCTGAGAGACGAGTGGTCACCATCGGCGATGAACTCTCGGCGGGGCTCCGAAAGAGGGTCAGCCTCGCCCATCATCGTTCCGCTCCTGTTCCTCGGGGCATGAAAGGTCGACACCCCTGGTTTCAAGCTACCAGCTGCATGAACTGGGACCCGCCAGTTCACAGCCGACTGCGCTCACCCGGGCGAGTCGCGGCAGCTTTCCCACGCCGTGACTCTGATGCTCAATCCATGTCGTGCCGGAGCTGACCGCCGGCGGGCTGAAGTCGGATCGTGAAGGCACCGTCCGAGTACGCCAGCTCGCCGCGAGTGGCGAGGATCAGCCCACGAGCCAGGTGGAGGACGGCCGGAGGTGAACTCCGTTGCCGCCCCAGCCGCCGGACCGAACGCGCGCACGGACGAGTACGCCGGCTGCGTCATCGACTGGTGATCGCCGTCCTCACACGGCCGATCACGTCGACGCGGCCGGTACGTCCGCCGCCGTCCTCAAGCCGTTCGGGTGCGCCAGCCGTCCGCATAGCTCTCGCGGGCGAGCGCCGAATACGGCGTCGGCGTGACCCTGACACGGATCTCGGTCTGTATGTGGCGTTCCACGGTGGTCTTGTCCGTGCCACCGTCCTCTTCACCCCAGACGAGGGTGAGGACGTCGCCTTCCTCGATGTTCGGATCCACGACCCCGAGGGAGATCATGGCTCGGTCGTTGAACGTATACCCGCTGAACATCGAGAACCCGACGGTGTCTCCGTTCATCGTCACCTTGTCGTAGGTCGCCGAGGTGTAGTTCGACAGCGGCAGGTCGATGTACTTGTGATTGTCCTTGTCGAACATCGACCCGAAGACCCTCACCACATCGTCAGAGTTCCACTCGAACGTGACCTTCTTCCGGTGAGGCTCATCGGCCATCGCCTCCAGGGCGTCCCGACCGATGAAGTCGTGATCGAACTTCACGTAGAACCCGTAGCCCAGCTCGTGCGGGAGCAGGTAGTAGTCCTCGATCTCTTCGGAGACGAAGCTACCTCCGATCGATCCGCTCGCCTCGTATCCGCTCGCCGGCAGCCACTCTCGGTACGGCTTCATCCGGTCGTCGGTGTAGACGGCCGGCAGCGGCGAGGGGATCCAGCCCGACTCCAGCGTGTTGGTGGCGTACGCCCGCGAACCCACCTGCCGCAGTCCAAACGTCTCGCCCGCATCGAGGATCGCCTGGCGAACCTCCTCTCCCTCGGAGTACGGGCCCCAGATCTCGACTCCGGGTGCCCCGGCCATGCCGTGGCGCAATGCGGGAACCTCACGGCCCGCCACGTTGATGGCTCCGATGTTGAAGAACCTGATGTCCGCAACGGGTCCCCCGTGCAGCTTCTCGATGATCCGGGGCGCGTTGGGACCCTGTATCTGGTAGCGGTAGTGCCGACGCACGACGGGCTTGTCCATGGGGCGTGACGGTGACCTGTCGTCACGCTCGACGGTCACGTCGCGCCCGCCCGTCTCGGCGTGGAACTGCACCCAGTTCACGCTCGGCACCCGGCCGACCATGTTGAATCTGTCCTCCGCCAGTCGGAACAGGATCACATCACCGATCACATGCCCGCCGTAGTTGCAGGGGACGAAATGTTTGGCTTTCGTCGTGGGGAAGTCGGCGAGGCTGTTGATGGCGAGTCCGGACAGGAGGTCGAACGCATCCGGACCCTCGACGGTCAGTTCGGCCATGTGATGGGACTGGTCGAAGAGAACCGCCGTCTCCCGCCAGGCGCGTTGCTCGTCGCGCCAATTGGTGAATTCGGACGGGACGACCGGATACACGTATGCACCGATCTTCGAGTTGCGCAGCATGTGGACCGGATTCCCGGCGGAGTCCAGCACGTCCTGCAGGCTTCGCTCGCTCATCGTCTCTCCCCTCTCACTCTCCTCGGGGCTCCGCAGAGGAGTCCGCTCGTCCATCTGACTCTCTTTGGTCGAGCGTACCCGGGACCACGGCCGAGAGTCACGGCCTCTCTCGCCGGCGCCTGAGGCGTCGTGCCAGGTACATCCCGACCGGCGGGCCGGCGACAAGGGCGACGACCGCCATTACGCCCGCCACCGGCCGCTGGGCGAACAGGTCGCCGGGGGACGTCTCGTAACCCTGGTCCACCCCGGAATAGATGACGACGTTGACCGCAACGATGGCACCGACGACAGCTCCGAGAATCCCTCCGACCAGCACGTCGACGGCCGACCCTCGATCGGTCATGGCTGCGAGAGACCCAGCTCCTCGGACCGCTGCACCCACCGGGCGATGTCACGCGGGCTGATGATCCCCACGACCCGGTCTCCGTCCAGCACCAACACCCGCTGCTCCTCGGACTCGGTCAGTTGTCTGAGCACTTCGTCCATCGGCGTGGAGGCCGCGACGGTGCAAGCGTCCTCCAGTCTGGTCATCGCCGACCACGCCTGTCGCACCGTCCACTCCTCCCGCGGGACCTGGCGGATGCCGCGGAGGGTGAGGATCCCGAGCGTCGTTCCGTCGCTGTCGTTCACCGGGAATGCGGTGTGGTCGTACCGCAGGAAGAACTCGTCCACCGCCTGGTCGAGGGTGGTGTCGTCGGTCATGGTCACCAGCCGGGGCGACATCACGTCGCTCGCCACCAGGCCCGAGAGGACCCGGCGCACGATCGCCTGCGCACCCGAGGCGGTGGCGGCCTGGAAGAGGAACCAGCCGATGGCGGCGTACCACAACCCCCCGAGATTCCCGTTCATCAAGATCACCAGACCACCCGCGATGAGGAACCCCGCCACCACCTTGCCTCCTTGCACGGCGGTGCGAGTCGCCCGCTCCAGATTCCCCGTCGCCCGCCACACGATCGAGCGCAGCACCCTTCCACCATCCAGCGGGAAACCGGGCAGGAGATTGAAGACGCCGAGAGCCAGGTTGAGCCAACCGAGATGACCAACCCCGAACAGGACCGGGGCAGGCAGGAGGTCACCGGTGGCGTTGACGATCGACCAACACACGCCCGCCAACACGATGCTGGTCACAGGACCGACCACCGCGATCGCGAACTCGTCTCCTGCCGTCTCCGCCTCCTGTTCGGTGCGGGTGACACCGCCGAAGATGAAGAGCGTGATCCCTTCCACCGGCACGCCGAGCCGACGCGCCATGACCGAGTGGCTGAGTTCGTGCAGCAGCACCGAGACGAAGAAGAGCACGGCGGTGACGGCACCCAGCGCGAGTGCCGCCGCCCCGGCGAGGGAGGGGAAGGTCGACTCATACAGGAACGAGAACGACCAGCCGATGAGGAGGGCGATCACGAACCAGGACGGATCGATCGTGATCTCGATCCCCAGCCAGCGTCCCAGTCTGATCCGTCCCTCGGACATCACGGTTCCTCTCGCCGGTCGCGCCTCGGATCGCCCGCTTGTTGTAGCAGCGCCGAGCCTTGGCTGGAGGCCGCGTCCGAACGTGTCGGGACCAATGCCCCTGGCCGCCCTGGACCTCGGGGTCCAAGGTGGAACTCACGAGCCGGAGCAGGACATGACACATCACGACCAACGACACGAGCCTCAACTGGGAGCGGTCTTCGCCGAGCGTGCCGCCGCCGAACAGGCGGTGGCTGAGCTGGGCGAGATCGGGCTGGCCGACGAACACCTCGGTGTGGCGTTCCGCCAGCCAGACACGTACGTCTTGGAACACGACGCAGGTCGCGCCCTGGGACATGGGCCCGAGCGTCCGGTCGCCGTCGGCGCACCGCTCGGTGCGGTAGCCGGAATGGCGATCCTCACCCAAACCGTCCCAGGCGCAGGTGCGATCGGAGTCGGCGGTCTCCTCGCGGCGGGAGCGGTCACGGGCGCGCTCGCCGGCGGCTTCTGGGGCGGCTACCTGGGTCTCACCGGGCATGAGTCGGCGCTGGAGGACGAGTGGGACTGGGAACGGACTCGGCTGCAGCCCGGGGAGGTGCTGATCGTGGTCTGCCGGCATCCCGAGCCCGGGCAGGCCTCGGAGATCCTGCGGCGCTACGGCGGCTCGCTCGTCGCCAGTCCGCTCCAAGTGAGCTGAGGCCGGCGACAGGCCACTGACACCAGGGTCGAATCGCCCGGATCGTGCCGGGTGGGTGCCCCCTGCCACTCGGACGTGTCTCGGGGCGGGCCGTGCGGACTCAGGTCGGCGCCAACCCCGACCATCCGCGCTCGAATCCGGCCTATCACGCCCCACTCGGATCGCGCCAATCGCAGGGATTGTTGCGGGATCTGACGTAAGAACTGCCACTAATGGAACTAGGGACTTTTGGCCCTATTGGACGGACGAAGGAACACGTTGAGTCGTCCCTGAGACGAGTGACCGTTCGTTCTTGTTCGAGCTGTCTGGTCTCACCGCCGGAACCGACCAAAGGCGCCGATACATGACCGAGTTCACTCGACGCAGATTCATCCAGCTCTCGGGGGGCGCGGGGCTGGCTGTCCTCACGGGTGCACTCGACATCGGTCTCTTCGCCCTCGAAGGCGTTCCCGGCATCGACAACCCGCTGCAGACCTATCCGAACAGGGACTGGGAGTCGGTCTACCGCGATCAGTACGCCTACGACGACAGTTTCACGGTGATCTGTGCTCCCAACGACACGCACATGTGTCGGCTCCGTGCATTCACACGGAACGGGGTGGTGATGCGACTCGAGCAGAACTACGACGGCGGCAACTATCGGGACCCGCAGGGGAACAGCTCGACCGCTCATTGGAACCCGCGCGGCTGTCTCAAGGGCTACACCCTCCACCGTCGGGTCTACGGACCGTACCGGCTGCGCGGCCCGATGATGAGGCGGGGCTGGAGAGAGTGGGCAGACGACGGCTTTCCGTCACTATCGGACAATCCGGAGTTGCGCACGACCTACCGGTTCGATGACCGTGGCAACGACACTTTCGTCCGCCTCACCTGGGACGAGATCGACGACTACATCGCCCGAGGCCTGGAAGCGGTGGCCCGCACGTATTCGGGGGAGGAGGGGCGCCGTCGTCTCATCAACAACGACGGCTACGAGCCCGAGATGCTCGAATTCTGGGAGCGCTCCGGTGTGCGCACGATGAAATTCGGCTCCTCCCTGCCCGTACACGGTGTGGCGGGGAAGTTCGGACTCTTCCGCTTCGCCAACATGCTGGCGCTCCTCGATGCGAGTGTCCGGGGAGTCGGTCCCGAGGAGGCCCAGGGTGCTCGCGATTGGTCCGAGTACACGTGGCGGGGTGACCAGGCACCGGGCTTTCCCTTCGTCCACGGCCTGCAGGCGACGGAGACAGACTTCAACGACCTTCGGCACACCCGTCTGCTGATCCAGGTCGGCAAGAACCTGGTGGAGAACAAGATGCCGGAGAGCCACTGGTTCCACCAGATCATGGAGCGAGGGGGAAAGATCGTTTCGATCGTTCCCGAATATGGCCCGCAGTCTTCGAAGTCCGACTACTGGATCCCGGTCCGAGCGGGGCTCTCCGACACCGCCATCTTCCTCTATCTGGCCCGGGAGCTGATGAGGCGCGGGCTGTATGACGTCGACTTCGTGAAGCGCTTCACCGATCTTCCACTACTCATCCGGCTCGACACGTTGAAGAGGCTGAGAGCCGCCGAGGTGGTAGCGGACCACGAACCGCTGGTCGACGCCGACGGGCCGAGCTTCACCCTCCATGGGATGACCACCGAACAGTACGAGGAGATCGGCGACCGCGTGGTGCGTGACGTCGGTGGCGCCATCCGGACCATCGGTCGGGAACATGTCGGAGACCGACTGGCCGAAGCAGGAATCGACCCCGAGATCGACTGGCGGGGAACAGTCACTCTGGCCGACGGTTCAGAGGTCCAAGTCGCGACGGCGTTTCACCTCTACACCGAACACCTGGCGGACTACGACCTCGACACGGTCGCCGACATCACCGGCTCACCCAGGGATCTCCTCGAGCGTCTGCTCGACGACGTGGCGACGATCCGGCCCATGGCCATTCACGTGGGCGAAGGCGTCAACCACTATTTCCACGCCACGCTCCACAACCGGGCCACCTTCCTGGTGGCGATGCTCACCGGTCAGGTCGGCCTGCCGGGCACAGGTGTCAGCACCTGGGCCGGGAACTACAAAGGCGGAATCTTCCATGCGGCGCGATGGTTCGGTCCCGGCGTCGGCGGCTACGTCAACGAGGACCCGTTCCGTCCGCTGGTCGACGAATCCGACGCCTACGACTTCGACAACGTCCACCACTACATCCACGGGGAGGAAACGTCCTACTGGGGTTATGGCGACCGTCCTCTCGTCGTCGACACGCCGTCGGAGGGGCGGAAGGTCTTCACAGGGCGAACCCACATGCCGACCCCGACCAAGGTGCTCTGGTACAACAACGCCAACCTGATCAACCAGGCGAAATGGGCCTATCACCTGATCAAGAACGTCAATCCCAAGGTCGACATGATCGTCGACCAGCAGATCGAATGGACAGGTTCCGCCGAGTTCGCCGACATCATCCTCCCCGCCAACAGTTGGCTCGAATTCGAGACACTGGAGATGGGAGGGTCGTGCTCCAATCCTTTCCTGCAGCTGTGGAAGGGCGGGATACCGCCGCTCTATGACAGCAGGGATGACGTGGCGATCTTCGCCGGGGTGGCCAGAGCCCTGAGCGGACTGACCGGCGAGCGCCGCTTCGCCGACCACTTCAAGTTCGCCAGCGAGGGCCGCCCGGAGGTCTATCTCGATCGAGTGTTGAGGGCATCCTTCACCACGGACGGCTACACGGTTGCCGACATCATGGCCGGCAAGTACGGGGAGCCGGGTGGTGCGCTGATGCAGTACCGCACCTACCCACGGATGCCCTTCTGGGAACAGATCAAGGACAGCATTCCCTTCTACACCGACACCGGCCGGATGAACGCCTACTGCGACCTACAGGAGGCCATCGACTACGGCGAGAACCTCATCGTCCATCGGGAAGCCGTGGAGGCCACGCCGTTCCTGCCGAACGTCATCGTCTCGACCAGTCCATGGCTCCGCCCCAAGGACTACGGCATCGGCCTCGATGAGATGGATCCCGACCTGCGCCAAGTGCGCAACGTGATGATGCCGTGGAGCGAGGTGCGCACGACGGTCAATCCCCTGTTCGAGCAGGGATTCCGATTCCTCTGCCTCACACCGAAGTCGCGTCATTCGGTCCACTCTTCATGGGCCATAACCGACTGGCATTGGATCTGGAACTCGAACTTCGGCGATCCGCAGCGCAGCGACACCCGGATGCCCGGAGTCGGAGATGCACAACTCCACATGAACCCGGTCGATGCCCGCGGTCTCGGCCTCGAGAACGGGGACTGGGTGTGGATCGACTCGAACCCCGCCGACCGTCCGTATGTGGGAGCGTCAGCCGAGG
>Ga0326597_10005482_pt1 | contig 17594 bp, 18 predicted proteins | sample RVTome_12_FD_203789 | JGI IMG/M metagenome (GOLD analysis project Ga0326597, IMG submission 203789) | Soil microbial communities from uranium-contaminated site in the Upper Colorado River Basin, Wyoming, United States - RVT100D185 | ecosystem: Environmental > Terrestrial > Soil > Contaminated >... | reverse complement strand
CAGTGTGCCAGATCTCCTGGCGCAACCACCCTGCACGATGGGGATTGAAGCGCAGGATGACCTGCTGCCGTTGTTCGCCCTGAAATATGCCGAAGGCCCCTTGCAGACGGTCCTGCCAGCGGCTGCGGGGGTGGGGATCGAAGGCGGTATCCGTTACCTGCACCTGCTCCATGCGGCCCAGATAAAAATGCCGCCAATCGCAACGGTCGGTGCACCAGGCGAGAAGCACCCAACTGCCCATGTAGTGCTGCAGATGGACCGGCTCCACCAGCCTGGTGGTGATTTCATTTCTGGACGGGGAAAAATATCGGAAAGCCAGTTGCCGGTGCTCGATCAGAGCCTTGGCGACGGTCTGGAATATCTCGCTTTCGGCCGGGGTGTATCCGTGCCAGATGGCGGAAAAGGCGGAGTCAATCCGGCTTTCATCCAAACCGATTTCTCCGGTAGTGGCAAACAGCTTGCGGCCAAAAGTCTGGATGGCCCTGCTGATGACACCTCCTGCGCTACCGGACAACAGGTTTCGGGCCAGCAGAATGGCGAGCAGTTCATTCTGGCTGACCTGGGCTGCCGGAAGGGCAAAACTCGCGTCGGTATAAAAATAGCCGCGACGGGTGGAATCGTATTCAAGGGGCGCGCCTAAGCGGTCACGCATGAATTCAATGGAACGTTTGGCGGTTCTGCTCGAGATTTCAAACTTGCGGGCTAACCCGCTGGCATTGGGATACTGATCGGCTTTTACCTGGCGGTCGAACCAGCAAAAACGCTCGAACTTGAGATGATCGGCCATAATCTGCTCCTTTCCGGAAGGCGAGAGCAGGACACAGGGTCCGGATCAGCTCCGAGAGAAAAATCGATTGTCGAAATCCTGTTAAACGACCTCAATTTTCTTGTCGCATGTCCAACCGCCCAATTCATCTATAAATTTGTGTAGATCTACGCGATCTTTGATGCTCTCGAAAAAACTCGCAGGATGGCCAGGCAAAAATTTCGTCCTGAAAGGCTTGGTGGTTTTTCCGGGACGAAGGCATACGTCTAGTATGTCGAGATCATGAAAAAACGCCGTAACGCAGTAGGGCGGACTTTTTGCGACGCCATCACCTTTTAATGGACTGACGTTTCTCCCCGGCCATCTTTTGTGCATGGCCCTGAATTCCAATTTCTTTAATTTGATCGATACATGCTGCCCTGTCGGATCTGAATATAAACCCGAAAATTTTGGATGTGAAATTGTTGAACATCTTGCAGGATCTCGGATCTTCGATTTCCCTGCATCCGGCACAGGAAGTGTGTCCATTATCCATGCAGCAGGATCGCACCTTGCACCAGGTCGCTTTTTTGTTTTCATGGCAACCACTGCATTTTTCATCGAGATATCTCTTGCAGGCACCGCAATATAAACCGCAATAAGCTACCAGATTCTGGTCGGACAGAATTTCCTTCATTTTGCTTGATTACCCCTGATTCTCAGCTGGGATGGAACAATTTGCCCTGAGCTGAGAATTGGACCTAACCAGGTTTGGTTTTCAGCTTTATCCGCGTTCATCCGCGTTCATCCGCGTCCCATTCGGCCTTTGACCTTGATTCAAAAACGAAACCTTGAATTGGACGCGGATCAAATCTGATGCTTCGCATACGCGGATCAATCAAAACCTGAAGGTCATCTGGTTTCTGAATTAACCCAGATTCTCAGCTGGGATGGGATAATTTGCCCTGAACTGAGAATTGGACCTTCTAAGTAACAAAATATAAGCTATTGTTTTAACTATAAAATTTTATATGCCTTGTGGGGTTTCAACAGCAACCAACTCAAAGCCAAAGTCGTGAGCTTTTTTTCGAAGATTACGGAGTACCCGTGAACGATAGTGCTGTTCATAGTAGTCTTGGCCGGCATCGACGTATTCAGTGCCGAACTTCAACATTCGGTAAACCAACCGCGCGAGCTTGTGCGCCGTGGCGGTGATCGCCTTGGGGGCTCCCAAACGGGCCTTCTGGCGCCTCAGATAGGCGCCCAGGGCGCTTTGGGATCGCAACAAACTGCGGGCGGCCAGCCGCAGTGCCGTGGCCGCCTTGTTCGCAACAGGCTTGGATTTGCCGCTCAATCGTTTGCCGCCGGAAACCTTGTTGCCCGGGCAAAGCCCCAGCCAAGAGGCGAAGTGCTTCTCGCTGGGCCAACGGCTCGCGTCCAAGCCGACTTCCGAGATGATTCGCAACGCCGTGTCTGAGGCGATGCCGTCAATCCGGGTCAGGTCGACTCCGGCAATTCGGTGCAAGGTGGTACTGAGAACGTCGTCCGGTTTCGGTTTGCGCCTTTTGGTCTTTTTTTTTCCGCTGCTGGTGGCTCCGGCTCAGCCCTGACTTCAAAACTGGCCAACAGCCGGGCGATTTCCTGGTCGCACTCGGCGATTTTGCCTTGGTAGAACTCAAAGAGGTCCACCGCCTGTTTCAAACTGAACAAATGCTCCGGCCGGAAATTGCCGACCAGGGACGCGGCTATGGTCTCCTCGCTGTTCTTGCAGCGACCGTCTCTCAGGGCGGCCAGCCCATGCGGATCGCGCTCGCCGGCCAGAATCGCCTGAATGATCCGCATCCCGGTCAGGCCGGTGATGTCGCTGACCACGTTATGCAGCAGGACATTCATCTGGGTGAGCGCCTTCTGCATATGCTGAGTATGGGCTGCGCCATAGCGTATCATCGTCTGCTGCTGGCGGCTGACGGCGCGCAGCGCACACACCTGATCCGCCGGGCGAAATGCGCCGTTGAGAAGTCCATAGGTATGCAACTGCTGCAGCCACTGGCAATCCAGAACGTCCGTTTTGCGCCCGGGAACGTTCTTGACCTGTCGGGCATTGACCAGTCGGACCTCGAAGCCTCGGCTCTCCAGAATCTCATAAAGGGGGATCCAGTAGACTCCCGTCGATTCCATGGCAACCGTGTCGATGCCGCACTGCTGCAGCCAATCCGCCATCCCGTACAAGTCACCGGTGAAGCTGGAAAATTCCCGCACCGGCTGAGGATCCCGGCCCACGGGAACGGCGACAAAGTGGCTCCTTGACCCGATATCAATGCCTGCCGCATTGGTATGCAGGTGTTCAAGATGCTTGGGGAGGCGCAGTTTTTCACCTCTCCCGGTGGATGATCTCTGTTGACGTTTCATATTCCCGGCCTCTCGAAATTGATCTCGAAAGGCAGGCAGGCGCGGGAGATATCGTCGTGTGGGCTCTCTTCTAAACGGGATAGCGCTGGGCGCTTCACCAATGACGTCTTCGCTATCTCCCGGACCATGCTAATCAACGGGCGCTTCGGGCACCAGTGTCAGTTCGGCCTTATTGCCTGCCGGCCTTCCGGAAGAAGAAGAATAGCTTGAGCCTCGCGCCTTCACAAGTTACTTTCTGACGTCGGGCCACCGCAGGGGGCTTGTGGTGCTAATCAGGTCATTTTATTTATCTCCTTTGCAGCGAGTAGTGAGCCATAAAAAACCGCACACCGGATCTGCTCCGGTGCGCGGCTCTGGTTATGGCTAATCTGGTTCTTTTCCGACATGTCCCCTCCTCAACATCCATTAAAAAACATCTTCAATAGATACAGATGAGGAGTCGTGCCTGTCAAACAATTTAATAATGAAAACCATCCATCCTTTTCAGGCCGGTTCCTCCGGATGCCACCTCTCCATGTGTGCGGCGTGGGTCTTCAGATAGGCGCCGGGCTGGTAAAATTGGTCGTAGAAATCCAGGTCCAGATGATGGGCCTGGAGGTACATGATGAGGAACATGGCGGGGACCGTGGCGGGGAACTTGCCGAAGGTGTCGTACAGGTACTGGGCCTGGAAGGCCACGCATTCCCGGAATCTTTCGTCGTGGATCTGGGCGGCGGAGCGCACCTTGCGGCTGTCCTTCCAGGGGCCGGGGGTGTCGGGGTGGAAGGGTCCGCCGGGGCCGAACTTGCGTTGGCAGAGGGCTTCGACGGCGGCGCGCATGTCGGGGTAATGGGGCGGGCAGTAGCCCTCCATCACTCCATCCAGACCGGTCGGGTTCGGGTAGGGCCAGCGTTCGTCGGTGTCGTAGCGGAACCCGAGACCGGGGGCTTCGGGGTCGCCGCTGGCGCCCAGCATGGCGAAGGGGTCGACGCCGTTGAACATCCAGCCTCCCAGTCCCATGGCCTGCAGCATCAGGGTGCCGGGGTAGCAACTGGCCCCCAGTTCGACGGTCAGCTCGGACAGGGACCACTGCTCGACGAAGGTGACGGGCCAGACGTTGGCCACGTCCACGATATCCTGGAACCGCTCGATGCCCGGGATGGACCGCTTGTTGACATCGTCGTGCAGGACCAGGCCGTTCTGCAGCATGTAGCAGATGTTGAGCAGCACGTGCTGCGACAGGTCGCCGACGGGGATCACCACCAGGGTCGAGGGCTTGTTGAACACCCAGGTGTTGTGGGGCTCGGTGAAGGGCACCTCGGAAGGGAATTTCAGGCGCCCGTCCCCGATCTTGCGCACCCGCTGGCGAACGTTGGCGAGGAAGGCCTCCGGGTCGAGCGATCCGTCCTCGGCCCGGTCGGCGAAGGCCGGCGCGTCGCGCATCTCCAGCAGGTAGACGCCGTCGTCGTCGGTGAAGAAGGTCTGGCTGGTGTGGAAACCGGCGGCTGAGGGGAAGGTCCGCCCGCCCGCCGCTCCGGCGTAATTGGAAATATGCGGGGCATAGCGGGCGGCCCGGTAGATCAGGTGATGCCAGGAGGTGTTGCCGCCGCAGGCGGACACCACCAGCATTTTCTCCAATTCGGTCAGGGGCAGTTCCTCGCGGCGGGACTTGAAGGCTAACACGCCGTCGGGGATTTCGGCTCCCCGGAAGAACCGCCGGGAGCGCCGCCCAAGTAGGGCATCGACGAGGGGGAAGGACAGCATTTCCTGAAAACCCGGTGGCGGTTTCATGCCTTTCATGACCCACTCCTTTCGTCAGCCTTTTGGTTGATTCACAAAGTGTGATGGCACGGGGAGAAGTCTTTTCGGGCGCGGCGGGTTGCCTGAATATTTTTATCTCATTATCCCCTTTACTCAAGGAGACCTTTTCAGGGCCGCAAGTGGTTTTCGGCTCCCGCTTTCCTGCCGCTGCCGGTCACGGCCGGTCCTCCTCCCGGCATCCCTGCCGCAGGGAAATGGAAAGCCGCCCCAGAGAACAACCGATGCCGATTATCGACATGCCGAAGAAAAACAGCATATCGCTGCGCATGCTGCGCATGAAGGAGGGAATGGTCGCGGCCGAAACCGCTTGGCCATTCATGAAGAGGGAAAAGCTGAGGGTGACGACCACCATGCTGAAGGTCATCCCCAGGGTCCGCATGGTGCCGGTCAGGCCGGAGGCCACGCCGAGATGGCGCCTGTCGAGGCTGCCCATGATCACGCTGGTATTGGGGGTGGAGAAGAAAGCGTAGCCGAGGCCGAGGAGCAACAGGGTGCCGAGCACCACCGTCACCGGTGTGTCGCGGCCGATGGTGGCGGCCAGCAGCAGGCCGCCGCAGCATAGGGTCATCCCCACCGTGGCCACCCGGGCCGCGGGAAAACGGTCGGCCAGCCGTCCTCCGACGGGAGCGAGGAGCATCTGCACCAGGGGCTGCACCATCATCAACAGCCCGGCGTCCTTGGGGCTGAGTCCCTTGACGTATTGCAGATAGAGGCCCAGAAAGAAGACCACGCCGAAAGTCGAACCGTAGTTGATGAAGGCAGCGATATTGCTCAGGGCGAAGATCCGGTTGCCGGTAAGCAGGCGGATATCGAGAATGGGGTATGGACAGCGCCGCTCCACCACCAGGAACAGCCCGAGGCAAGCCAGCCCGGCCGCCAGCACCGCAACGGCCCAGATCCCGGCACCGAGGCGCGATCCGCCGAGGGTGATACCGGCAATGGCCAGGGCATAGACCAAACTGCCCCGCCAGTCGAAGGGCTCACCGGCCGCTTCGTGCCATTCGGTGCGCATTCGGGTCAGGATCAACAGCCAGGACAGAAGCCCCAACACCACGCCCGGCACAAAAACCGCCCGCCAGCCGAAATAGCTGGTCAGCAGGCCACCGACGGGCGGGCCGCAGGAGATGCCGGCGTAGACGGTGGCGATGGCGATGCCGAGCACCCGGCCCCGTTTCTCGGCGGGAAAGACCGAAACCACGATGGCCAGGCTGCTGGCGTTGACCATGGCGCCCCCGATGCCCTGCAGGATCCGCCAGGCGATGAGCAACTCGATGGTAGGAGACAGGGCGATGATCGCGGTGGCGAAGGTGAAGCAAAAGATCCCCCAGATAAAGACCCGCCGACGTCCATGGATATCGCCGAAGCGGCCCATCGGCAGCATGAAGATCGCCACCGACAGGATGTAGACCGATTCGACCAGGCCGATCTGCAGGGCGCTGGCGTGCAGGTCCCGGCCAATGGTCGGCAGCGCCACCGCCACCGCCGACAGCATGAAGGGCATCAGGAACAGGGCTGAACTGACCACGAACAGCACCGCCCCGGGAGAGACTCTGGCAGGCCGGATCATGATCTTGCCCAATTAGTGAAATGGCGCTTCAATATCACAGAATTTTCCTTGGATTTTGCTTTAGGTTTTGCCTTGGTTTTTGCCCTTGTTTTTGCCTTGGACCTTAGATTTTGCCTTAGGTTTTACCCAACAGAAAGAGAGCGGCCCCTGGGGAAGCGGATGAACCATTGGCAGTGCCCGCGATCTTCCGCAAAAGGAGGAGCTCCAAAGAATCCACCGGCACCCCTTCCCAGCTCCTCAGCCGTTAACTTCCACTGCCCCTTTCGCGACAGTAATGCCCCCTGCAAGGGAAGCCGCTTTTGCTTACTTTTGTCGGCTTACAAAAGTAAGGCGCCGGGCGGGGCGCGTCCCGCCGGTTTTGAAGTTTTCACAATTGAATGATGCGCTTCGTTCCTCAGCACATCCTACTTTACTGGTTTGACCTTGGGTTTTACCCAACAGAAAGAGAGCAGCCCCTTGGAAAGAGGATGTAGCATTGGCAGTACCCGCGATCTCCCGCAAGAGGAGGAGCTCCAAAGAATCCACCGGCATCCCTTCTCGGCTCCTCAGCCGTTAACTTCCACTGCGCTTCCGCGACAGTAATGCCCCCTGCAAGGGAAGCCGCTTTTGCTTACTTTTGTCGGCTTACAAAAGTAAGGCGCCTGGCGGGGCGCGTCCCGCCGGTTTTGCTTTTTCACAATCGGATGATGCGCTTCGTTCCTCAGCACATCCTACTTAACTTACAAATGTAAGGCGCCTGGCGGGGCGCGTCCCGCCGGTTTTGCTTTTCCACAATCGAATGATGCGCTTAGTTCCTCAGCACATCCTATTTCAACTTCGATACATCTTTGAAGGGCTCTTTGGCCAGATCTGGTGCTCCGTAAAGCGCCACCCTACTCCCGCCTCCAGAGGCTGTCAAGAAAGCCGAAATCTTGCAGTAGAGGGTGAAGGGATGGCTTAATGATATAATCTGTTGGTGAGTAACCGCCCTGAACAGCCATCCTCCGCCCGGTCGGACGAGCGGCGGGGAAGAAAGGAGTCTTGTCATGAAAATGATCTGGCCGGTCATGGCCCTGGCCGCGACGATAGCTGTCACGTCAGGCTGCAGCAAAAGTTTTTTCGGTGGGGCGGCGGTTGGCGCCGGTGGTGCCGGAGCGGCTTATGAATACCAGAACAAAAAGGCCCTCGCCGATCTGGAAAAAGATTTCGAAGAGGGACGGATCGACCAGGAAGAATATCTGCGCCGGAAAAAAGAAATTCAGGAACGTTCGCTGATTTATTGATCCCGGAGAATAGAACCAGGCAGGACCAGAAGGAAACGCGGGGTCAGGCCAAAGGCGTTGTTGTTTGCAGGCCCCAGTTTTTGGCCCGAATCTCGTCGCGCAGTTCCCAAACCTCGATATGGAGCGCCCGCAGGCAGGCGGGATCGGAGAGCAGGGTCTTTTTTTCCGCTCCGGCCAGACTGTCCGGACCCAGGTTCAGAGCCTTTTCCCGCAGAATCCCCCGGCGGGCGGCGATCGACTGGGCGACCTTTCTTTCGCCGCGAAGCAAGGAAACGTGCAGGGCATGAATGGCGGGATCGACCACCGCGAGACGGAAACCTTCCCGTCGGTCGAGGCCCAGGGGCGAAGGGTCGCTCCGGGACCGTTCGAGGTAGTCCCGCAACCACGTCAGCTCCGGAGGCGGGGCGACTTCTTCGGGACAGAGGAACAATCCCCATTCACGGAATTTCCTGCCGGCGTCCACCCGGCTGAAGTAGGCCGACAGGGGGACGGCGAGGACCAGCGCGAGCAGGATCGGGGTGAGCCACCAGAAAAATGCCGGATTGATCAGGAACATGCCGGCTCCCCAGAAAAGGCCGAGCAGCATTCCGGTCCAGTGAAACCGGAACGCTTCGAGCCATCCCGTGGGGCGGTCGTCGCGGGATTGTCCCCCCCAGCCAACCTGGTGGCCGAGCAGGGGCATGAACACGAACTTGCTGTGAAACACCATCCGGATCGGCGCGAACAGAGTCGAGAGTATCGCTTCGGCAAGCACCCCGAGCAGCAGTTTTCCGGCCCCGCCGAACTTTCGCCCCTGTTTTCGGTGAACCAGCACGTTCACCGCGCCGAGCAGCTTGGGCAAAAAGAGAATGACCGCCGTCACGCCCAGCAGGATCGCCGCCCATTGCGGCTTCCACACCGGCCAGTCGGGAAACAGGCTGAACCGGGCGGGGAAATATTCCGGCTCGAAAAGGGCATCGGCCAGGGCGATCAGGGTGCTGACACTGAGCAGCAGAAACCAGAGCAAGGCCGAGATGTAGGACATGGCCCCGTTGAGGAACAGGGCCCGATGGGCGGGCCGGATTCCCCGGGTGAACAGCAGCCGCAGGTGCTGCATGTTGCCCTGGCACCACCGCCGGTCCCGTTTCATTTCAGCCAGGAGGGTGGGCGGCACCTCCTCATAGCTTCCCTCCAGCCCATAGGCCAGCCAAACACCCCACCCGGCCCGCCGCATCAGGGCGGCCTCGACGAAATCGTGACTGAGAATATCCCCGCCGAGGGGAGGCTTGCCGGGCAACCGCGGCAAGCCGCAGTGTTCCATGAATGGCGCCACGCGGATGATGGCGTTGTGGCCCCAGTACTGGCCGTCGCCAAGTTGCCAGAAATGCAGGCCGGCCCCGAAGATCGGGCCATAGACATGGTTGGCGAACTGCTGCTGACGGGCGAAAAGGGTTTCGCGGTTGACGGCCAGCGGCATGGTCTGCAATATGCCGATACTGCGGTAACTCTCCATCAGGCGCACCATCCTGACCAGGGTCGGGCCGGCCATGATGCTGTCGGCATCGAACACCACCATGTAACGGAAACCGCGCCCCCAGCGCCGGCAGAAATCGGCCACATTGCCGCTTTTCCGTTTGAGGTTTACCCGGCGGTGCCGGTAGAAAATTCTGGCTCTCCCTCCCAGTTCACGGCACAAGGCGGCCCAGGCGGCTTCTTCTTCCACCCAGGTATCCGGATTGTGGGTATCGCTGAGAATGAAAAAATCGAAATGCCGGAGTTGGCCGGTCTGCTCAAGGGACCGGTAAGTGGCGTACAGGCCGGCAAAGACCCGATCCACTTCTTCGTTGCAGATGGGGAACAGGATGGCGGTGCGCGCTTGGGCCGATATCCCCTCGGGCCCGGGCTTTTCAGTCAGGGTGACGGCAAATCGATCTCTGCCCCGCGCCAGAACGACATAGCCGAAAATGGAGATCCAGAAGCCCAGCGATATCCAGGCGAACAGCACCGCGAACAGGGCGACGAGCACCAGTTCCAGGCCCCACCAGCCCTGGCGGAGCAAGAGGGGGGCCATGAATCCACTGGCGACGGCGGTGGTGATGAGCACCAGGAACAGCAGGAGGCTCTGTCGCCGGATAGCGGATTTTACCCACGGCTGCAGATGGATTTCCCGTTGCATGATCACAGTTCCAAAAAGGGTCCTGGCCCGTTATTCCTGGTTTATTGGTCTCGCGAAGCCGGTCCCTTGTCAGGCTCGACACTCTTTGCCGACCGGAAACCCCACAGCCAGCGATCTATTTTCCCCGGCACCATGGGCCCCCGATTGAGGGGAAAATCACCGGGAACCTTCAGGCACGGAAAGGCACCAGACCGCCTCCGAGCCAACTGCTCGCGCACCTGGCGCATCGTCTCGGCAACAGGGTCCAGTCCGGGATTTCGGGCCACCAATGCCCGGGCTTCCCGCAGAGCATCAGCCGCCAGTTCGAGCCCCTCCAGGCAGGGGAAAGAATCCGCCCTGATATAGAGCATCGCCCGATCGCAGGCGGTCTGCCATTCTCTTTCACCCATCGCTCCTCCTCTAACCCGCACGATGGCTAAGCCATCATCAGGGAAAAACCACGTAACTCCAGGTCTCCGTCAAGACCTCATCGCCCATCCGGAGCAGGGCCCGCAACTCAAGGGGCTTTTTCATCCGGTCGGGAAGAGCCTCTTCCAGCATGCCCTGCTCTTCGGGCAACACGTCGAATGCCAGGCGCCAGCCTCCGGTGAGCGGATTTTTCTGCAGGTGATGCTCGACCACCGTGGCGCCGCCGGCCTCGATCATCGCTTCCACCCCGGCGTCCTCCGGAAGGTCGTCCAGTTTGGCACCGGCGAAATCGACCAGGAACTTCCTGGTCCCCTCCCCTTTGCCCGGAGCGGTTCGGGTGGCGACAACCTGCGCCCGCAAGGGGCGTAAGCCGTTGCCGAGCCACTTCATCCGATAGGCGAAGGTGAATGGTTTTCCGACTTCGGGCGGGGTGGCCGGCACCCAGAAGGCGACGATGTTGTCGTGGATCTCTTCATCCTCGGGAATCTGCACCAGCTCGACGCCCCCGGGACCCAAGCCGTCGACCGGAGTGATCCAGACGCTGGGGCGCAGATGATAGTCCGCCTCCAGATCCTGGTAATGGTCCAGGTTCCTGTCCCGCTGGAAAAGCCCGAACCCTTTTGGGTCCTTGAGGGCAAAGGATGTATGCAGGAGGGTGTCGGGATTGACCAGCGGGCGCCAGAGCCATTGGTCGTCGGCGGTAAGAACTTCCAGGCCGTCGGAGTCGTGAACTTCGGGACGGAAATCATCCACCGGGCGCTGGTTGGTGTTCTCGCCGTAAAAAAACATGCTGGTCAAAGGCGCGATGCCCAGCTTGCCGACCGGCCTGCGCAGAAACACCGTGCCGGCGACATCGATCGCGGTGGTTTCTCCCGGCCGGATGACGAAGCGGAAGGCCCCCGTGGCCGAGGGGCTGTCGACCAGGGCAAAAACGGTTATCCGGTCCGCCTTGCGGGCTGGTTTCTGCAACCAAAATTCCTTGAAAAAGGGAAATTCTTCTCCCGAGGGAAGGGCGGTATCGATGGCCAGCGCCCGAGCCGAAAGACCGAAACGCTGCCCCTTGCCCACGGCCCTGAAATAGCTGGCACCGAGAAAAACGGCGATCTCGTCGAAATAGTCTTTGGAATGCAGCGGATAATGCAGGCGAAACCCGGCGAAACCCAGATCCGCAGGAACCTCGGCCTGGAATTCGTTCAAACCGTAATGGAATAGCCCGGAAGAAAAGCGGAAGGGTTCCACCTTCTTGCCGTTGACGACGTTGATTTTGACCGGGCGGTTGAAAAAGAAGCCGGGATGGAAAAACTGCGCCTCGAAGGGTAGTTTTTCCCCTCTCCAGAGCGATTTTTCCGGACGGAAACGAATATCCCGCCACTGGTCGTAGTTGAGATCGAGCAGAAAACCTGGAACCTGGTTGTCCCCCTCAACGAAGGGTTTTTCGGCCAACCGGCTGGCCTTTTCCACGACAGTTTCCAGGCCGAAGGACTCTTTCCGGATTTCGGCGGGCAAGGAGGGGGCAAACAACAGGTGGCAGGCGCCGATAACGGCCAGAAGCAAGGCCGGCACTTTCCTCCCGCCTTGAATTAAGGGGTGAGAACCGGCCCGGGCGGCCGGTTTTTCAATCTGGCGGCTGTTTCGTTCCATGGCTTACTTTCCGCGCAGGCTTTTTCCGTACCACCTGCAAAAAACCCCGCGAAGGCGGGGTTTCCGGGAGCCTGCCTTCCGGCAGGCTCCTCGATAAATGGGAAAAAGCGATCTACCGAACTATCGAACAATCAGGTCGTTTTTCACATCGACGACCCCCTTGACGCCCCTGGTGACCTGCTCGGCGACTTCCTTGCTTTGCTTGCTGTCCACGAACCCGCTCAACTGGACGACCCCGCGGTAGGTTTCGATCGAGATCTGTCTCGCCTTGGTCTGTTCGTTGCCGATCAGGGCGGTTTCAACCCTGGCGGTGATGACCTTGTCGTCGACATAGGCGCCGGTACTGCGGCTTTTCGGTTGCGGGCTGCAGGCGGTGACAAAAGCCAGCAGCAAAAACATTCCCAGCAAACACCTGGCTACCATTTTCATCTCTTTCATTTCAGCCTCCTCGATTAGGTTTTGTTTTTCAGGCGACAACAATCCTTTAGCCCATATCCGGGGGAAGTCAATTATTGATGGCGTCATGAACCGGACTGACCCGAGAGTCAGAATCATGACCGCGTCCCGGATCAGTGCTTCCGGTAGGTGCCCATCAATTCCGCCCGGTCCAGAATATGACCGGCCATCGCCGCCTCGATATCGGCCTTGGTCGGCCGCGCCAGATCATCAAGCACGGTGTCCAGGGCGTAGAGCTTGTGATAGTAGCGATGGTTGCCGATCGGCGGGCAGGGTCCCCCGTAGCCGGTCTTGTGCCAGTCGTTCAGCCCTTCCCCTGTGCCCGGCGGCAATTCCGCGACCCCTTCGGGAAGCCCATCGCTGTCGGGCGGCAGGTTGTAAAGCACCCAGTGCACCCAGGTCATTTTCGGCGCCTGGGGATCGGGGGCATCGGGATCGTCGACGATCAGGACCAGGCTCCTGGTTTCGGGCGGAATACCCGACCAGACCAGCGGCGGCGACAGGTTGTCCCCCTGGCAGGTGTAACGCACCGGAATATTTCTGTCCTCGGAAATTGCCGGGGATTTGAGTTCCATGGCCATAACAACCTTCCTTCCGGAAAAAAGCAGTAGCAACGCCGACAGGATCAGACAAGGAGCGGAGCGGACCTTCACTGTCACCTCCCGGGCGCGTGGCTGGCCCTTGATCCAGAGTATCCCCTTTTGGCCGGATCGCAAATGGTCGGGTCCACAAAAAATCCGGGTCAAAAGAATGACAATCACCGGGGATCGACCCGGGTGCCGCAAAGGGCCATTCCATCCGGTCCGTTATTCAGGCGATATTTGGCTTCCCTTGCAACCCTTCAATTCATCAGTGCTTTTCCAGCTGGCCCGACCGCCGGACAACAAATTTCAGCGGGCTGGCATGTTACTTGCCATTTGTTGTAGACGCGGGCCTCTCCGTCCGCAATCGCCAACATCCTGACTTGTTTTGAGGGTTGCTTCATGGATCTTTCGACTATTCTGGGGATCATCGCCGCCTTCGGCCTGATGATCCTCGCCATTGCCCAGGGGGGCGGAGTTGTTCTTTTTGTCGATGTGCCGTCGATGATCATCGTCATCGGCGGGTCCGTGGGGGCAACGCTGGTCCATTACCCTTTCGGCGACGTTATCGGGACCATTTCAATCATCAAGAAAGCCTTCCTGTTCAAGAAGACGGGGACCGCGGACCGCATCGAGCAACTGATCCGCTTTGCCGGCAAGGCCCGCAAGGAGGGTATCCTCTCCCTGCAGTCGGTGGTAGGTGAGGTCAATGACCCTTTTTTCCTCAAGGGCCTGCAGATGGCGGTGGACGGCCAGGAACCGGACAAGCTCAAGGACATGCTCGACCGGGAAATCGAATACATCATGGAGCGGCACGAAAAGGGCGCCGAAATCATGGTAGCCCTTGGCACCTACGCACCGGCCATGGGCATGATCGGCACCCTGATCGGCCTGGTGCAGATGCTGCAGACCATGAGCGATCCGTCCAGCATCGGCCCGGCCATGGCGGTGGCGTTGTTGACTACCTTTTACGGCGCGGTCATCGCCAACATCCTTGCCCTGCCCATGGCCGGCAAGCTGAGAAACCGTTCGGCGAGTGAGATCCTCGACAAGACGCTGGTGGCCGAGGGCATGAAATCGATCCTCGAGGGGGAAAACCCCCGCATCATCGAGCAGAGACTGCACGCCTACGTGGCACCCAAGGACCGTCAATCGAACTTCGGCAAAAAGAAGGGATAAAGGGCTATGCCCCCCAAAAAAAAGAAATCCGCAGAGGGAGGAGCCCCGGCCTGGATGGTCACCTACGCCGACATGGTGACCCTGCTGCTAACCTTCTTCGTCCTGCTGCTGTCCATGGCCAACATGGATGCGAGCAAGTTTCGCGACGCCCTCGGGTCGTTGAAAGGAGCCTTCGGCATCTTCGGCACCTCGGCCCGCACCGATCTGGACAAACCGAAGGTGATCAGCTTCGCTCCCATGGACGACGATTACGTCCAGCGCCTTTACAACAAGGTCCAGGTCGTCATGAGCCGGATGAAGATCGACCGGGACATCGAACTGGTCAAGGACCGGGGCGCGGTGGTCCTGCGGGTCAAGGAAGCCATCCTGTTCGGGCCGGGTTCCGCCACACTGAAGGAGTCGGCTCACCCGGTATTGCGCAAGATCAGCGCCCTGGTCCGCCCCCTGCCCCTGACCCTGCGCATCGAAGGGCATACGGACAGTTTGCCGAGCAGCAACCCGGCCCTGACCAACTGGGATCTTTCGATCCAGCGGTCCATGGCGACGCTGAAATTCTTTGCCGAAGAAGATCTGCTGCCCCTGCAGCGCCTGTCGGCAGTCGGCTACGGCGACCAGCAGCCCGTGGCGCCCAACGGCACCGATGAAGGCCGGGCCCTGAACCGGCGGGTCGAGTTCGTGATGGAAAGTCTCAACCATTACCGTGACGAATTGCCTTACCTGATCAATGCCAACGACCAAATGCCTTTTTAATGCATTCGCAAAAAAGCAAAAAGAGCGAATGGCACGCCATCCTTTTTAACTGGAGGAATACCCCATATGGCTGAGAAAGAAAAAACTTCCGAACAGGCCCCGGCCAAAAAATCGTCCAAAATGATGCTGATCCTGGCGGCGGTTCTCCTGGTGGTGCTGGTCGGCGGCGGTGTCACGGCCTTTCTGCTGTTCAACCGCGAGAAGCCCGCGACCCAGACAGCGGCCGGACCGGTCGCCAACGACGCCGCAGCAGCAGCGGAGGGATATTCCGACCTGGTCGGCCCCATGATCGACCTCGAGCCCTTCATCGTCAATATCCTCGACCAGAACGGCACCCGCTACCTGAAGGCCGCCATCACCCTGGAAATTGCGGACCCCAAGAAGGCCCAGACCATCCAGGAGCGCATGCCCCAGCTGCGCGATGCCATCCTGCTGCTGGTGGGCAACAAGACCTTTAACGAACTTTCCGACCTGCAGGGCAAACTGCAGCTGCGCAGCGAACTGGTCGATCGTCTCAACAAGATCCTGGGCGGCGGCTGCGTGCGAAAGATCTATTTCACCGACTTTGTCGTCCAGTAAGGGCAGACCGTGGAACGCATCCTTTCCAAAGATGAAATCGCAGAACTGCTCTCCGCGGTGCGGGATGGCGACATCGCCGTCGAAAAGGAGGGCCCCGAGCCCGTCGGGAAAAAACAGGTCCGGCAACTCGACCTGCTTTTCTCCCAGAGCTCGCGGCACGGCAAGTTCGACAACCTGGACATCATCCTCGATTCCTTCGCCCGCAATTACGGCATCTCCCTCACCAACTGCCTGCAGCGTTCGGCGACGGTCAAGCGGAAATCCATCGACACCTACGAGTTCGACAATTTCCTCCAGCGTCTGGGTGACCGGCAGGCCATCGGCATCATCCGGCTCGACCCCCTGCGCTGGGGAGGCCTGCTCATCATGAGCTGCGAACTGGCTTTCTTCATGGTGGAAAAACTGCTCGGCGGATATTTCGACCAGAAGTCGTTCCTGCCCAACCGCCCCCTGACCACGATTGAACGTCATGTGCTCCAAGGGGCCTTCGATGATGCCTGCCTCGACCTGGAAAAGGCTTTTCAGCCACTGGAAAAACTGGACAGCGCCCTGGTCAAGGTAGAAACCAACCCCCGGCTGGTCAGCATCGTCCCGCCGGACACGCTGGTGATCGTCTGCAACTATGCCGTGAATCTGCGGGACCTAAGCGGCGAAATCACCCTGGTTTTGCCCCTGCCGTCGCTGGAACCGCTGCGGGACAAATTGCGCGAGCAGATGGCCCCCTTGACAAAAAAGATCGATCCCGCCTGGCTGTCCAGGATCGGCGCCGAAATCCTGGAGATGGAAGCGGAAGTCGCGGTCCGGCTGACCGAGGTCGGTCTGTCGGTGCGGGATATTCTCAATTTACAGGTCGGCGACATCATCGACCTGGACCGCACCCCGACCGCGCCCCTGACGCTGTTGGTCGAAGGAAAGCCCAAGTTCCTGGCCCAGGCCGGGGCGATCAAGGGCAAAAAGGCGGTCCGCCTGATGAAACCGGCCGAAGAACCCAAACCACCCGGACCAAAAAATAAAGTGAGGTAGCTATGTCGACCATCGAAGAAAAAACACCCGCAAAAATACCCGCGAGCCCCGAAACACCCAAGGAACTCGGTTTTCTGTTGGATATCCCCCTGCAGGTTTCCGTGGAAATCGGCCGTTCGCGGATCCTGATCAAGGACCTGCTGCAGATGCAGGAAGGCTCGATCATCGAACTCGACAAGCTGGCCGGGGAACCCCTCGATCTCTACGTCAACTCCCGGCTCATCGCCCGCGGCGAAGCGGTACTGGTCAAGGACAAATACGGCCTGCGTCTGACCGACGTAGTCAGCCCTTCGGAACGGATCGAGAATCTGGGATGACCCTCATGCCGGCCAGACTGATGTCCTTGTTGTTCCTGCTGTATCCCACGACCGCCCGGGCCGCCGAAACCGCTGAAGTCGCCGCCCCCGGCGTGCTCGGCAGCGGTCTGCGGCTACTGGCCGGGCTGTTGCTGGTGGTCGGCCTGCTGCTGCTGTTCTACGCCCTGACCCGCCGCGGCCTGAGCTGGCTGCCAAAACCTCGCGCAGGAGCCATCCATATCCGTGAGATGCGCCCCCTCGGCCCCAAGAAGAGCCTCTGCCTGGTCGAGGTTCGCGGCCGGGAACTGCTCCTGGGCCTCAGCGCCGACCGCATCGAGTTGCTCTGCCAGCTCGGCGACGCCCCGCAAGAGAATTTCGATACCGCCCTGCAGACCAGCCTGAAGGAGTCGCAGCCATGAAAAAAATATTCTCCTTTCTCTGGCTGCCGCTGGTGCTGACCCCCGCCCTGGTCTGGGCGGAAGGGCTGCCGACCCTGACCGTGGGCCTCGGCCAGAGCACCGATCCAGCCCAGATGTCGACGGCCCTGCAGATACTGCTGGTTCTCACTGTCCTCACCATAGCACCGGCCATCCTGCTCATGACCACCGCCTTCGTCCGACTGGTGGTGGTGCTCTCTTTTGTCCGGCAGGCGATGGGCACCCAACAGATGCCTCCCAACCAGATCATCGTCGGCCTGGCACTCTTTCTGACCTTTTTCGTCATGGCGCCAACCTTCAACAAGG
>Ga0326597_10005481_pt1 | contig 17594 bp, 15 predicted proteins | sample RVTome_12_FD_203789 | JGI IMG/M metagenome (GOLD analysis project Ga0326597, IMG submission 203789) | Soil microbial communities from uranium-contaminated site in the Upper Colorado River Basin, Wyoming, United States - RVT100D185 | ecosystem: Environmental > Terrestrial > Soil > Contaminated >... | reverse complement strand
CCCGCACCAGTCGGTCGGGCGGCACAAGGTCAGCTGCGTGCAGTGCCACGAGGCCTTATGGCAAGCCGCCCTCGCAGAGAACAAGACCCGGGAGAACGCGAGACTGGGCGTGGTGGTCGAGCAGATCGACAAGTACATGCATTCCGTCCACGCCCGGCCGAGCAAGGAGGACCAGTCGCGCACCAACGCAACCTGCTATAACTGCCACGAGGCCCACTATGTCTATCCGCGGGGCAGCGCGATCCGCGCGGAGTGGCGCCTGGGCATTCCGAACACTTGCGGAAAGTGCCACGGCGGGCAGCGGAACCAGTATCTGACGTCGGTGCATGGCAGGGAAGTCATGGAGAAGGCCAACCCGGCGGCGGCGATCTGCTCGGATTGCCACACCACCCATGACATCGAGACTCCGGAAGCGGACTCGACCAAGCTCGCCATCGTCAAGAACTGCGGAGGCTGCCACGGCGAGAGCCTCGAGACGTACACGGGGACCTATCATGGCCAGGTCCACACCCTGGGCTATACCTATACCGCCAAGTGTTACGACTGCCATGGAAACCACGCCATCCAGCGCGCAGCCGATCCCGCCTCGACGGTGCATCCGGACAACCGGCTGGGCACCTGCCGGAAATGCCACACGAACGCGACCCGCGGGTTCGTGACGTTCGAGCCGCACGCCACGACGCACGACTTCGATCGTTATCCCTATGTGTGGGTCGCGGCGAAATTCATGATCGCGCTGCTGGTCGGGGTGTTCGTTTTCTTCTGGACGCATACGGCGCTGTGGTTCTACCGGGAATACAAGGACCGCCAGGAGGGCAAGAGCAGGCCGCACGTCATGGCGGACGAGTCGCTGAAACTGCAGGGCAGGCAGTACCAGCGCTTCGGTCCCGTCTGGCGCCTCGCGCACCTCGTCTTCGCGCTGAGCGTCATGACGCTCGTCCTCACCGGCATGGCGGTGTTCTTCGCCGACAGCGCCTGGGCGAAAGTCGTCGTGAGCGTGTTCGGCAGCCCGAAAGTGGCCGCCCTCGTGCACCGCACGGCCGCGGCGATCATGCTGGGGATATTCTTCGTGCACCTCGTCTATCTCCTCGCGCGCATCGGCCGGAACTGGGGGACGTTCCGGTGGTTCGGGCCGCTCTCGCTGGTGCCGAACTGGCAGGACCTGAAGGACATCACCGCCATGTTCCAGTGGTTCCTCGGCCGCAGGCCGCGCCCGGTGTTCGAGCGCTGGACCTACTGGGAGAAGTTCGACTACTGGGCGGTGTTCTGGGGCATGGCGATCATCGGCGGCAGCGGCATGATGCTCGCCTTCCCGGGCGCGACCGCGTCGGTGCTGCCCGGGTGGATGTTCAACGTCGCCACGATCGTGCACGGCGAGGAAGCGGTGCTCGCCGCGGTGTTCCTGTTCACCGTGCACTTCTTCAACAACCACTTCCGGCCGGACAAGTTCCCGCTCGACACCGTGATGTTCACCGGCGCCGTGCCGCTGGAGGAATTCAGGCGCGAGCATGCGCTCGAGTACCGGCGCCTGGTGGCGTCGGGGGAGCTCGCGCGGCACCTGGTGGACGCGCCCTCGCGGGCGATGACCCTGGGCTCCAAGGTCCTCGGGTTCGCCCTGATCGCGATCGGCCTGGTGCTGCTCGTCCTGGTGCTGGCCGGCCTCATGGCCCGCGCGGGTTGATCTCATGCCGGGGGCGCGCGGGCGACTTTGATGTAGGTCAAGCCGCGCCGCGAGCGGCGAAGTAGCGTGTGGGGCATGAATCCGCCCCAGGCGCGGGTGTGCCCAAGCACATCGTCCGATTGATCGTCTTGCTGGCCGGAGGCCTCGCGCTCGGGCTGACCGCGAAGTGGTATTTCACCGCGCCGTCGTTCTACGAGTACGGCCACTATCGCGCCGACTCGGTGGCCGAAATCGCCTCCCAGGAGCCGGCGTTCAAGACCGCCGGCTATTGCCAGAGCTGCCATGGTGAGCGCCACGCGCAGTGGTCGGCGAACAACCACAAGACGGTCGCTTGCGAAACCTGTCATGGCGCGGCGCAAGGGCACCCCGAAAAGGGCAAGCTGCCGATTCCCGCCGACGCGAGAAAGCTGTGCACGCTGTGCCATGAAAGGATGGCGGAAAGACCCCGCACACAGCCGCAGATCGTCTCGGCGCAGCATGGCACGGGCCAGCAGTGCGTCGTGTGCCACAACCCCCATGCGCCCAAGCTCGCGGTCGCCGCCGCCCTGGTCGCCGGCGATGCCGCGGCGGGCGGCAGGAGGCACGCGCAAAGCTGCGCCGGCTGCCACGGCGCGAACGGCATCAGCCCGAACGACACCTGGCCGAACCTCGCCGGCCAGAACGCCGCCTATCTGGCCCGCATCCTGGCGGCGTACAAGTCCGGCGCCCAGACCGACGTGATGATGTCGCCGGTGGCGGTGACGCTGAGCGATGCGGAGATCCAGGATCTCGCCGCCTACTACGCCGGCTCGAGCTGTCAGGGGCCGCCGAGCGCGGCAGCTGCCGGCGACGCTGCCGCAGGCAAGGTTCTGGCGAAGAATTGCGCAGCCTGCCATGGCGAGACCGGCGTGGGAACCAATCCCGCGTGGCCGAACATCGCCGGCCAGAAGGCCGTGTACGTCGCGAACACCCTCAAGGCGTTCAGGGCCGGCCTGCGCAAAGACCCGACGATGGCGGGCGTGGTCAGGGGCCTGAGCGACGCGGACATCGCAAACCTTGCCGCCTACTACGCTGCGCAGAGCTGCGGGCCTGGACCGAAAGGCAGGAAGACCTCATGAAAAAACGCGAAGCCATCGGTGCATTGCGCGCCAGGCGCTTGTTTCTGCGCAGGATCGGCGGTGCCGCAGTCGCGGGCGCCGCGGTGGCCGCGGGGACCGCGGGTGTCATGCGCAAGGCGGCCGCAAAGAGCGAATCCGCAGCCGCCCAAAAATCGTTTCCTACGCCGGATTACGACTGGACGAAGCACCGCTGGGCGTTCGGCGTCGATGCGACCAAATGCATCGGCTGCCTGCGCTGCGTCGAGGCATGCAAGCGGGAAAACGGTGTCCCGCTGACCGCGCATCACTTCAACACCTGGGTGGAGCGCTACGTCTACCTCGAAGGAGAGGACAAGCCGCGCATCGACAGCCAGCAAGACCCCGTGAACATCGCGGCTTCCGGCTCGGAAGGCGAATACCGCTTCGCCGACCGCTACGCGGGCGCGAAGGTGGAGAAGGCCTTCTTCGTGCCCAAACTGTGCAACCAGTGCGAGCATCCACCCTGCGTGCAGGTGTGTCCCGTGGGCGCCACGTACAAGGGCGCGGACGGCGTGGTGCTGATCGACCCCAAATACTGCATCGGCTGCCGCTACTGCGTGCAGGCCTGTCCCTACGGCGCGCGCTGGTTCAACGAAGAGAAGGGCGTTTCGCAGAAGTGCTACTGGTGCTATCACCGCATCACCAAGGGACTGCAGCCCGCCTGTGTCGAGGCCTGTCCGGTCGGCGCGCGCATCTTCGGCGATCGCAACGACCCGCAAAGCCCGATCGGCCTGTTCATCCGCAACAACCGCGTGCAGGCGCTCAAGCCCGAAACCGGCAACGAGCCGAACGTCTATTACGTCGGCATCGACAAGGCCGTGCTCTGATGGAAGCCCTCATCCACTACGCCCCGTACACCGGCTGGGTGTACCCGAACGAGACGGTCATCGAGTGGTCGATCGCCATCGTCGTCTATCCCTACATCACCGGCCTGGTGGCGGGCGCGTTCACGGTGTCGAGCCTGTACCAGGTGTTCGGCTTCCAGCGCCTGAAGCCCGTGGCGCATCTGGCCTTGCTCACCTCGCTGTGCTTCATGATCTTCGTGCCCCTGCCGCTGCTGCTGCACCTCGGCCATCCGGAACGCGCGCTCAACAACCTGCTCACGCCGCACTGGACCTCGGCGATGGCCATGTTCGGCTACTTCGCGAGCTTTTACATCGTGCTGCTGATGGTCGAGACCTGGTTCGCGTTTCGCCCTCATATCGTCGAGCAGGCGCAGAAAAGAAACGGCTTGTTGGGGACCGCCTATCGGTTGCTGACTCTCGGCTCGCACGACCTGTCGGAGGCGGCGTTGCGCCACGACCGGAAGTGGATCTTCTGGCTGGCGATCGCCGGCATCCCCGGCGCGCACGGCCTGCACGGCTACGTCGGTTTCGTCTTCGGCTCGCTCAAGTCGCGCGAATGGTGGTCCTCCGATCTGATGCCGGTGGTGTTCCTGTTCTCGGCCATCATCTCCGGCGTTGCGCTGCTCATCGTGCTCTACGTGGTCTCGTGCTGGCTGCGCAGGATCGCGATCGATCTCGCCTGCCTGAAGGGGCTCGCCTACACGGTGTGGGGATTCATCATGGTCGCCCTGGTGCTGGAAGGCCTGGAATTCGCCAACATCGTCTACAAAGGCCGCGAGGGCGTCGAGATGATCATTGCGTACGTCGGCGGCCCGCTCCTCATCCCCTACTTCGTGCTGCAATTCGGCATCGGCGCGATCCTGCCGCTGCTCTGGCTTTCCTACATGATCTGGCGCGGCACCACGGGCAAAGCGCTCATCACGGGCGTCACCTTGAGCGCCTGCCTGGTGCTACTCTCGGTCTTCATGATGCGCTGGAACGTGGTCATCGGCGGGCAGGAAATCTCCAAGACCGGCAGGGGGCTGTTGGATTATCAGATGCAGGTTGTCGGCCGGGAAGGCCTGCTCGTCGCGGCGCTGCTGCTCCTTGCGCCGCTCGCGACGCTGTTGGGGTTGACCCGGTTGTTTCCACCCTGGGAGCACAAGGCGACGCCATGAAGATCCTTCCAGCGGCGTCACCGAAGTCTTGCGTGGCGGCACGGCCGCCGGCTTAGTCAACAGTCCTGCGCCGCGCGGCGCTGATGCCGCGCCTCAAGCTTCGCGGATCTCGAGCTTCTTCATCTTCTCCCACAAGCTCTTGCGGCTGATGCCGAGGCTCTCGGCGGTGTGCAGGATCTGCCAGCCGTGGTCGGTAAGCGCCCGCACGATGTAGCTGCGCTCGCACTCCTGGAGGTAGCTGGCCAGGTCTCCTGTCGTGCTCTGGCCGGGCGGGACGACCGAGTCGTCCTCGAAGAAGTCTGCGGGCTCGAGCACGTCGCCCGGCGACACGATGCAGGCGCGCTCGATGCAATGGCGCAGCTCGCGCACGTTGCCGGGCCAGGGGTACTCGAGCAGCGCCTGCTCGGCGCGGGCGCTCAGGGCGCGCCGCGTGCCGCCGTGCTGCAACGAGATCTCGTCGAGCAGCGTGCGCGCGAGCCACAGGATGTCCTCCTTTCTCTCTCGCAGCGCCGGGATGCGCAGCTGGATCACGTTGATGCGGTAGTACAGGTCCTCGCGGAACCGCCCTTCCTCGACCTGCTTCTTCAAGTCCCGGTTGGTGGCGCAGATGAGCCGCAGGTCGACCGCGATCGGCGCCTCACCGCCGACGCGGACGACGCGGCGCTCCTGGATCGCTCGAAGCAGCTTCACCTGCATGGCGAGTGGCATCTCGCCGATTTCGTCCAGGAACAGCGTGCCGCAATGCGCCTGTTCAAAGAAGCCCTTCTTGCTTCGCACCGCGCCGGTGAATGCGCCTTTTTCATGGCCGAACAGCTCCGCTTCGAAAAGGCTTTCGGTGATGGCGCCGCAATTCACCGCGACAAACGGGCATTTTTCGCTATCGCGGGCGAGGCGGTCGAATTCCAGCGCCACGCGTTCCTTGCCCACTCCCGATTCGCCCGTGATGAGGAGCGTACCGGCGTGTTTCGCGATCCGCGGCAGTATCTCCTCGATGCGGCGCATCGCCTGCGAGACGCCAAGCGACGAGCCTTCCCTGGATCCCGGGCGCTGCTGCCGCGCCAGCGTGCGAATCTTCTCCACCATCTGCTCGATGTCGAACGGCTTGGTGATGTAATCGGCGGCGCCCATCTTGAGCAGCTGCACCGCGCGGTCGATCGAGCCGAAGCCGGTGATGAAGACGAAGGGCGGCAGCGGAATGCGGCGTTCGAGCAGCCGCCCGAACATTTCGTCGCCAGCAAGATCGGGAAGCCGGATGTCGCTCACTACCACGGCGTAGGGACGGTTCCCGATGCTCGCCAGCGCGCCCTGCGCAGTCCGGTGCCACTCGTGGCGGAAACCCTCAAGCTCGAAGCGGTCGCAGAGCGACTCGCCCATGATCGGGTCGTCTTCCACCAGGCAGAGCAGGGGCCCCTGGGTCATGCGACCTGCCTTTCCAGGGGCAGCGAGACGTGGAAGCGGGTGTCGTCCGGCTCGCTGGCGACGGCGATGTCGCCGCGCAACTGCCTGACGATCTGGTAGGTGACCCAAAGGCCGATCCCGTGCCCGCCTGCGCGCTCCGATACGAACGGCTCGAACAGGTAGCCCATCCTTTCCGGCGCGATGTGCGCGCCGTCGTTCACGACCTCGATGTGCAGCTCGCGGCTGTCGCGATAAACGCGGCAGGACACGTTGCCGTTCTCGCCCACCGCCTGCACGGCATTGAGCATGAGGTTGATGAGGATCTGCCTGACCAGGGTGGAGGCGATCGGCACCGTCCCGACGATGTCGTTCTCCCAATCCACGCACGCCGACTTGGCGTGCGCGTCCGCGAGCACCAAGGTGCGCGTATCCTCGATGTCCTGCCGCGACAGCGGATGGCTTTCGACCCGCGCCTCGACGAGCAGCGCCGCCACCGTGTCCCTGATCTGCAGCAGCCCGCGCTCGAGCAGCGAAAGCGTCCTGCTCCTCATCGCGTCCGCGCCGCCGTGGCGCTTGAAGGTGTTGATCGCGTTCAGCATGCCGCCGAGCGGATTGTTGATCTCGTGCGCGATTCCGGCGGTGAGCCGCCCGACCGCCGCGAGCCGCTCCGAAACCACGATCTCGCGCTTGAGCGACTCCTTCTCGCGCAGCTCCTTCAGCATCGCCTTGTACGCGGCGCCGACCTGACCCAGCTCGTCGCGCGACTGCTCCACGCGGACTTCGTCGTCGTCCGGGATGCGCGCGCTCACCTGTCCCATGCTCTGCGCCAATTCGGCCAGCGGCCGCGCGAAACGCTGCGCCCAGTACCACGAGGCCGGCAGCAGCACCGCGATGACGAGCAGCGTGACCGCCGCGGCGCGGCTGGCGATGGCATAGAAGCGCGGCACGAACGCACTCTTCGAATAGCCCATCACCAGGGTGCCGAGCAGCACACCGTCGGCGACGATCGGGGTGACGACGTACAGCTTGTCCGAATCGGGCATCTCGACCGTGGCTGGCTCGAATTCGCGGTAATGCGCGATAGCGTGCTCCAGCGCGCCGAAGTCGCGGTTCGCGCGCACCGGATCGGCGAGCATCGGGTAGCGCGCCGGCTGCGTCGAAACGTACACCCTGCTGCGCGCGTCGAGCACCGTCACCATCTCGGCTGCCTGCGGCTCGACGCCGCGCCCCGAGGTGTGGAAGGGCGAATTGACGATCTCGAAGGCGCGCCAGACGTCGTCGTGGACGAGCGGCGTGACGAGGGTCTTGGCGAGCAGGCGCGCCATGCCCGCCGACGACGCGATCAGGTCGCCCCGCAGCGCGTCGTACTCGCGGAACATGAGGGACGCAGTCACCAGCAATGCCGTCACGACGACCAGCAGGCTGCCGCGCAGCGGGATCTTGTAGCGGAAGCTGAGATCACGCAGCCGGAACATGGTTGAACCGGTTGACCGCCTTCATCATGCGGTCGATGCCATCGAATAATCCCTCGGATCCCGGCGCAAAGCCCTCGAGATTGAGCTGTTCGAGCAGCTCCTGTCCTTCGCTGTCGCCCGCCATTCCGAGCAGCACGCGGCGCATCGTGTCGATCTCCTCCCGCGTCACCGAGCCGCGCGCCACGAGCGGCGGAAAACCGAACTCGGGCGAGCGGTCGGCCACCCGGGTCCGCCGCGTCACTTCCGGGCTGAATTTTTCCAGGGTATCCCACACGTAGCCGTCGACGGAGCCACCCTGGGCGAGGCCCGCCGCGACCGCCTCGACCACTTTGCGGTGGGCCCAGGTGAAGAAGGACTTGCTGAAAAAGCCGGCCGGCCTTTCGCCGGCCTGCGCCAGCCGGTAATTCGCGTACAGAAAACCCGAGTTGGAGTCCGGGTCGGAGAACGCGAACACCTTGCCGCGCAGATCGAGGATCGACTGCGTGGTCGTTTCGGCGGCGGGCACGATCAGGTAGGAGCGGTACAGCGGCTTGCCGTGATACAGCGGCACGGCGAGCAGCCGCCACTGGCGGCGGAAGCGCACGAACGGATAGCCGCAAACCCAGCCGAAATCGAGCTTGTCCCGGCGCAGCATGTCGCTGATCTCGCGATAGCTGCCGCGCTGCACGAACTGCACGGGCCGGCCGAGGCGCGCCTCGAGATACTTGCGCCAATCCCTCAGGAACCCGGCGTGGTCGTCGAGAAACACCGGCGTCAGGCCGAACCGCACAGGCACGTCGCGCGCGTTCGCGTGCAACGCGAGCGGCGTCGTGGCGGCCGCTACAGCAAGCAGAAACGCTCTTCGACGCAAACCCCGCTCCTCCTGAGAGTGCCGGCCCGCTACCATGTTACGGGCTGGTAACCCGCAGGAATTGAGCTGGATCAACCTCCGGTGGCGGCCATGACCCGGATGATGCGCCTCGAGGCGTTGGCGAAGTCGTGTCGCTCGGGCTTGGCGCGGACTGCCCGGGCGACAATCTCGGCCAGGTCCCGGTCGGTTGCGCCGCCGCGCAGGGGCGTACGCAGGTCGACCCTGGCCTCATCCCCGAGGCAAAGGTGCAGGACGCCGTCGACCGTGATGCGCACGCGATTGCACGTCGCGCAGAAATGCTGCGAAACCGGGGTGATGAATCCGACGCTGAACCGGCCGTCGGCGGACACAAGGTAGCGCGCGGGCCCGCCTCCGGGCACGACGCCGTCGACCAGACGGTAGCGCTGCTTGAGCCGCGCGCGGATCGGCCCGAGATCGGCGGGCCGCAGGCCGCGCGCCGCCAGCCCGACCGGCATCACCTCGATCAGCCGCAGAACGAAGCCGTTGTCGGCGCAGAACGCGGCCATCGCGTCGACCTGCTCCTCGTTGACTCCGGCGAGCGGCACCATGTTGATCTTGACCGGGGCAAAGCGCTGCTGCCGGGCCACCATGAGCCCGGACAGGATGTCGGGCAGGGCATCGCGGCCGCTGATCGCATGCAGCTGCTTCCTGTCGAGGGAATCGAGGCTCACATTCAGCCGCGAGATGCCCGCGCGGCGCAACGCGGCCGCATGGCGGGCAAGTGTGGTGCCGTTGGTGCTGAGCGACAGATCCGCGATGCCGGGAACGGCCCCCAGGCGCGCCGCGAGGTCTGGCAGGTCGCGGCGCAGCAGCGGCTCGCCGCCGGTCAGCCGCACGCGCGAGACCCCCATCCGCGCGAGCATCCGCACCAGCCGCTCGATTTCGTCGAACGAGAGCCACGTCGACGCGTCGACGAATTCCCGGAACCCCCGCGGCATGCAATAGCCGCAGCGCAGGTCGCAGCGGTCCGTCACCGACAGGCGCAGGTACTCGATGCGCCGGCCGAATCGGTCGCGGAGAGTGTTCGGTTCGTCGCTCACGGTCGGAGCGGCATGACGCAACAACAGTGCCAGCCCGCGATGCGCAGGCAGGCCGGCGGAAACAGTTACCTTGCGGTGACTTGCTGCGCCGCAACATGTCACCGATCGGTAACAGGACGATCGAGCGCTTAATAGGAGGAGGCAGTGTGCGTGAGCTATGGCCCGTAACTTGCGGAAGGATCTGTGCCTTCGGACGACACGGGAGCGCAGCCAGCTATGAGCCAAGAAGCCAGGATTTCGCCGATTGAGACGCGGGGGGTCGCGGGGAAGAAGCGCTACGCGATGGTCATCGACACGCGGCGCTGCATCGGTTGCATGGCGTGCCAGGTGGCCTGCAAGGCCGAGTACGACACGCCGCTCGGGGTGAACCGCACCTGGGTGGCTTACAAGGTCGTCGGCACCTACCCGAACGTGAAGAAGCAGTTCCTGCCGCGCCTGTGCAATCACTGCGACGATCCGCCCTGCGTGCGCAACTGCCCCGTCGACGCGACCTTCAAGGTCGAGGACGGCGGCTTCGTGCTGCAGCGCTACGAGCGCTGCATCGGGTGCCGCACCTGCATGGCGTCGTGCCCCTACAACGCGCGCTTCATGCTGCCGGCGCACCGCACCTACACCGACATCACCAAGGTGGTCGACAAGTGCACGTTCTGCTTCCACCGCGTCACGCAGGGGCTCGCGCCGGCTTGCGTGCAGACCTGCGTCGGCCGCGCGCGCGTGTTCGGCGACATCAACGACCCCGCGAGCGAGGTGTCGTACCTGGTCGCCAACAACCCGACCCAGGTGCTGCGCCCCGAGGAGGGGACCAAGCCGCAGGTCTATTACATCGCCGCCGACCGCAGCAACACCGAGTTCGGGCGCGATGCGTACCGGCGTCCCGACGTGATGGAAGAAGACCGCCGGGCGTTCGAGCGCCACGTCCGGATCTAGGGAGATCGAAGCCATGGGTGACTACGTTGTTTTCCACGATGTGTCCTGGCACGCCAGCTACGCCGCGTACTTCTTCGTGATCGGCATCGCCGCCGGGCTGTTCTTCTTCTCCTTCCTTTCCTGGCACAAGGAGGTGTTCCGGCCGCTGCGCCTGCCGGCGGCCTGGGGTTCGTTCGCGCTTCTCGTGGTCGGCGGCCTGCTGCTGATCAACGACCTGTCGCAGCCGATGCGCTTTCTCTACATCATGAACCCGGCGTACCTGCACTGGGGCTCGCCGCTCGCCTGGGGCGGCCTCAATATCATCACCTTCGGCGTGGTCTCGGTCGCCTATCTGTACATGCTCCACAAGGGCGACGAGAAATTCAGCAAGGTCCTGGCCGCGGTCGGCGGGCTGCTGGCGCTCGGGCTTCCGGTCTATACCGGCTTCGACCTGACCGTGCACCAGTCGCGCCCGATCTGGAATACGCCGCTGATGCCGCCGCTGTTCGTCGCGATGGCGGTCGTCTCGGGCGCGGCGGTGGCGTCGTTCCTCGCGAGACGGGACGAGGCGATGTTGCGCATGCTGCGCCAGTACATGGTGTGGTCCGCGGGCGCGGTCGGCGTGATGCTGATCTCGCTGCTCGGCACCACGGCTTACGGCGGCTCGGCGCAGGAGCTAACCTACGTGTTGATGACCACCGGCGTCATGGGAGTCGTGTTCGTCGGGGTGGGGATGCTCGCGGGAACGGCGGCGCCGATCCTGATCTTGCTCGCCCCGCACGGGCGCCAGCAGACCGGCCTCATGCTTTCGGCGGCGCTGATCCTCGTCGGCGGCGCCGCGCTGCGTTACGCGCTGCTGATGGGCCCGCAGATCGTGCAGACGCTTTACTGACCGCGTTACGAACCGCCAAGTCCGCAAATGGAGACAGGACCATGCTAGAGACACCGAAGATGAACCGCCGGACTTTCATCAAGCTGAGCGCCGGCACTGGCGCGGCGGTCGCCGCGGCGCCCAAGCTGCTGCAGGCGATGGAAACTTCGCTCGGCGGCAAGGACGTCAGCCCGGTCACGATGGCCGAGCGCAAGGCGATCCCGATCACCTGCCACGTCTGCAACATCCAGGACGGGGCGATCGCCTTCGTCGAGAACGGCCGCGTGGTCAAGCTCGAGGGCAACCCGGAGCACGTCTCCACGCGCGGGCGGCTGTGCGCCAAGGGCAACGCCGGCATGTGGTACAGCTACGACCCGGACCGGATCCTCTATCCGCTGAAGCGCGTCGGCGCCCGCGGCGAGGGCAAGTGGAAGCGCATCGGCTGGGACGAGGCGCTGGCCGAGGTGGCGCAGAAGCTGGATGTGGCACTGAAGGAAGATCCCAACACCATCATGGTGAAGAAGGGGCGCGATCGCTCCGGCGGCGCCTGGGGGCGCTTCATGAACACGCTGGGATCGGCCACGGTGCTGAACCACACCTCGGTGTGCGAGTCCTCGAAGAAGGTCGGCATGGAGCCCACCTGGGGGCCGGACATCGAGACGCCCGACTTCGCCAACGCCAAGTACGCGCTGAACTTCGGCTCCAACATCCTCGAGGCGGCGTACTTCCATAATCCCCTCTCGCAGCAGATCGCCGAGGGTCGCGTGGACAACCACATGAAGATCGTCACCTTCGACGTGCGGCTGTCCAACACGGCCGGCTTTTCCGACGAGTGGGTTCCGGTGTTCCCGGGCACCGACGGCGCGGTGGCGCTGGCGATCGGCCACGTCATCCTGCGCGACGACCTGCAGGACTCGGAATTCATCGACACCTGGACCAACGTCGGCGTGAAGGAATTGAAGGAACATTACAAGCAGTACACCCCGGAGTGGGCGGCGAAGCTTTCCGGAGTTCCGGCCGAGACGATCGAGCGCATCGCGCGCGAGTTCGCCCTCACCAAGCCGGCGACGCTGTTCACCTACCGCGGGCCGGCCAAGCACCTCTACGGCTCGTACAACGAGAAGGCCTGCATGATGCTGCCGATCATGACCGGCAACATCGAGGTGCGCGGCGGCTACTGCCTGCCGCGCGGCATGGGCTGGCCGCAGCCGAGCCCGCAGCCGCAAGGGGCGAAGAAGGCGTCCTATCTTTCTTCGCCGCCCGACTATCCGCTCGCCTCGCACAAGGTGAGCCACCTGGTGCCGTTCTGGATCGCGGAGGGCAAGCAGAAGATCAAGGTCTACTTCACCTACCAGGACAACCCGGTGTACACCAACCCGGGCGCGCAGGCGGTCTGGGGCAAGCTGATGAAGGACGAGAAGCTGATTCCGTATTTCGTCTCGATGAGCTCGCACATGGGCGAGGAAACGGCGCTCGCCGACATCATCCTGCCCGACTGCCCGTACCTGGAGCGCTGGGAGCCCGAGTCGATGCCGAATTCGCTCTGGCCGTGGCTCGGAATCCGCCAGCCGGTGCACGCCTACCTGGGCGAGTCGCGCGAAAACCGCATCATCCTGCGCGACCTCATCCTGAAGCTGGATCCGGACGGCAAGCGCGGCATGAAGCAGTACTGGAACTTCAAGGACGCCGAAGACTACATGAAGCAGCACTTCGACAACATTCCGGGCCTGAAAGAGGCGGGTGGCCTCGAGTTCCTGAAGAAGCACGGCGTCTGGCCGATCTACGGCACGCTCGATCCCAAGTCCGGCAAGATCGTCGACAGGACCGGCCGCGAGATCAGGGCCGAATACGGGCTGCACCGGAAAGAGCTGTCGGCGGCCGACATGACCGGCGCGGTGACCGACAAGAGCGGCCTCATCACCAAGAACGGCAAGCCGATCGGCGTACGTCGCGGCGGCAAGAACTGCGTCGGTTTCCCCACCGGCAATCGCCTGATCAACGTGCGCGTGGACGAATGGGCCGAGTACGGCTTCAACCCGATGCCGACCTTCAAGCAGATCCCGTGGCACAAGGAGATGAAGGACGACGAACTGATCCTCTCGACCTTCAAGCTCAACGTGCACAAGCAGTCGCGGACCGCCGCGGTGAAATGGCTCGCCGAGATTGCGCACAGCAACCCCGCGTGGATGAACCCGCAGACGGCGAAGAAGATGGGCGTGAAAACGGGCGACCTGGTGCGCATCGAGACCAAGGTCGGCCACCTCGTCACCAAGGTCTACGTGACCGAGGGCATCCATCCGAAAGTCGTGTCCATCGCGACTGCATTCGGCCACTGGGAATACGGCCGGCTGGCGACCCTCAAGCTCAAGGACAAGCCCGCCCCGGGCGCGCAGGAGGATCCCGACCTGAAGAACGTCTGGTGGGACGACAGGGGCGTGCACCCGAACGCCGTCATCCCGGTGGTCGCCGATCCGATCGGCGGGTCGCAGGGCTGGTTCGACACCGTGGCGACGGTCACCCGGGCGGGCCCGAACGACAAGTACGGCGACGTGCAGGGCGATTGGGAAAAGCACTATCAGGCCTACAAGGAGACGATGCGCTACGCCTACACCGGCGACCTGCATCGCAAGATGCATCCGGAGATGGCCTCCTGGGCGGGTCCCGCGAGCGTCAAGGGCAAGGCCCGCGGCGGCCATTGATCCGGTCATGCTGAACGCACTGGCACTGGAACCGGCGCCGCAGAGCCCGGTTGCCGCGCACGACCCGGATCCGGCGGACCTGAAGGAGGAGGCCGCCGCGCGCGCGAAGATGTACCGGTTGCTCGCCGGGGTGTTCGCGGAGGAGCCGGACGCGGCTTTCCTCGCCGCGCTGCGCGCGCCGCAGGCCATGCAGGCGCTCGCGGAGGCGGGGTTGCGCTTCGATGCGGATTTCACCGAGGGCGGCGTGGAGGCGCTCGTAGAGCCGCTGTCCGCCGAATACGCGACGATGTTCGTCGCCTCGGGCGGCTTTCCGCCGGTGGAATCGGTCCGCCTGACGGGTCGCTACTACCAGGCGCCGCATTTCGCCGTGCAGGAGGAATACCGCCGCTGCGGCTTCCAGGTGCGCAAGGGCCGGCACCACGTGTTCGACGACCAGCTCGGTGTGGAGCTGAGCTTCGTCGCCGAGCTGCTCGAGCGCGCGCTCGCGGTTCTGCAGCGCAATGGCGCTCCCGGATACCGCCGCATCGAGCGCGATATCAAGCGTTTCTGGGCGCTGCACCTCGGGCGCTGGGTGCGCGGTTACGCCGGGCTGGTCGCGCGCGCCACCGAACATTCGTTCTACCGGGAGATGGCGAAACTGCTCGGCGCCTTCGCCGAAGACGAGATCGCACGCATGCGCCTGCGCGTGGACGACGTCGACCAGGGCCGAGAGGTCGTGCCGAAGAGCGACGTGCAGGTGCTCTTCAATCCCGACGAGCCCGTCTGCAACGCCTGTGGCGGCGGCGGGGACCGGCCGATGCCATGAGTTCGATCGTCGACCTCGCGGCGCATGGGCTGGTCGTGCCGGCGGGCGCGCCGCTCGACGACACCCTCGATTGGGACGAATTCGCGGCGCTGTGGAATGCGAACGAGATGGCCGCTGCGCACGACTGGCTCAATCTGCGCTGGTCGCGACGGGTCGAGACGCGGGTCGCGGGCGCTGCGGATCCGCAAGCGCGGTTTGTGCAAGGGCTGGCGTTCGCCGCGCTGGCGCTGTACTTCACCCAGGCCGGCAAGCAGGACGGCGCGCTACTGATGCTCGACGACGCCCTGATCGCGCTCGGCCCGTATCGCCCCGCGTTCCTCGGCGTGCAGGTAGATCCGGTCCTCGCCACGCTGCAGGAGCTGCGGCCGACGATCGCGAGCCTTGCTCCGGACGCGGAGTATCCGGGTTTTCCGTTCGTCTATCGCCGGTTCGAGCACCGGCACTAACAACCCCATGCAGCGCGTTTCCCGGTTTCTGGTCTCCTGCCTCGGGCCTGCGGGCGAAACGACGCCCGAGGTGCCGCGTTTCGCGTTCGACGGCGATCTCGCTGGGTGCGGTGCGATCACAGGTGTGGTTCTGGCGAGGGAGCCGGAAGCGCGCGCCCGGGAGTTGCTGCAGGCGGGCGCTCCCAGCGTGTTCCTGGGCGAAGCCGCGCTGAAGGACAGCTCGGCGGTCGGGCGGCTCGCAGCCGAATTCGGCCCCGGGCGGGTCGGCGTCTACGCCACCGCCGCGCGCATGGAGGTAAGCTGGGCGCTCGAGACCGTCTGCAATGCGGACTTCAGGTTCATGATGCCGTCGCGCTGCGAGCCCTGCTGGGAGCTCCTCGACGGCGCGGGGGCGAGAACCGGAACCGAAGCCGCCTGGTGGCTGGGCGAGATGTCGAAACTCGGCGCGGGATCGCTACTGTTGCGGGCAGATGTGCGCGACGACACCGACCTCAATGTCCTGGCGCGGATCGTCGAGCAATGCGGCGAGCGCCTCTGGGTCGGTCCGCTCATGGACCCGGAGCCTGCGTTTGAAGACTGGATCGAGCGCGCGAGCGCGCGCAGACTCGTTCTGCCCCAGGCGCTACTCGAGCGCGTGCCCGGCCTGCTCGTCCAATGAGTATCAGTATCGCGGCACGCCGGCTCGCGCTTGGCGCGGCCTTGGCATTGCTCCTGACGCAGGCAATCGCCGCACCGGTCGGGCTGGCCGACCGCTCGCAGGTCCAGGCGCTGCTGGCGGGCGGAGCGCCGTCCTGCGTGATCGACGCACGCTCGGACGTCGAACGCGGGAAATTGGGGGTCGCGCATACGCTCGCTTACCGCAAGGGCATGAAGATCAAGCCGACGGGCGCGGTGGTCGTGATCGCGGATACGGACGCGCGCGCGCAGGAGGCGGCTCCGGGCGGCCCGGCGGGTGTGCGCAGCTTCATCATTCCGACCAATACCTGCGAACAGGGCCCGCCGCTGCAGACCCTATCGCCCGCGCGCAAGTGAGCTTCGCCACGCCGGAGATTCGTGCCACACGATGCGTGCGCTTCCGCTTTCGCTACAGCGAGTGCGTGCGCTGCCGCGACGCCTGCCCGCACGAGGCGATCGAGCCGACCGACGAGGGTATCCGGATCGACGGTGCGCGCTGTCAGAACTGCGGGTTGTGCGCGGGCGCCTGCCGCACCGAAGCGCTTTCGGTCGCCGGCCCGGCGCGCGTGGAAACGCTCAAGCGGGCGATCCAACAGGAGCGCTTTGCGTTCGCGTGCGCTCCCTCCGGGTTGTGCGCGGACGCCGTCGTGCCTTGTCTCGGCGCGCTCGACGCGGCGAGCCTGGCATACCTTGCGAAGCGCGGCATCCCGGTGGAGCTGCGCGGCAGCGATCACTGCGCGCAATGCGCGCACGGGTCGAAGGGCCCGGCGCAACTGGCGCTCCATCTGGACGCCGTCGAGGCGCTGCGCGCCGCGGCGACGGACGAGAACTGGACGGCGATCACCCTCGCCGCCGGGGACGAATCGCGGCCGCGAACGCGCGCGACGCAGCCCGCCCGCAGGCAGCTCTTGCGGCGCCTGGTCGGAGGCGCACTCGACGCAGTCGGCGCCGCGCATGCGGGCGCCGCGCCCGCGCCGGACAAGGCGATCCGCGCCGGGTCGCCGTTCGCAGCCGAGCAGCGCGAGCTCCTGCAGATCGTCTGCCAGCGCGCCGACGACGGGCCGTTCCCGCTCGGGGCCCACGCCGGGCTGCCGATCGCCGCGCTCACGCTCGATCCGGGCTGCACGGCGTGCGATGCGTGCTTCCGCGTCTGCCCGACCGGCGCGCTCCAGATCCTGGAGACGGCGGCGGCGTGGACGCTCGCGTTCGACGCCGATCGCTGCACCGGCTGCGAGGTTTGTAGCGAGGTCTGCCAGCCCGGGGTGCTGGGCGCCGCCGAAGCCGTCGACGCGAGGCCCGGGCGCGGCAGGCGCGTCCTGCATCGCCTGGCCAAGCAGCGCTGCGCGCGCTGTGACCGGTTCTTCGTCTCCGCAGGGCCGCGCGAGTCCTGCCCGGTGTGCCTGGACGACGAAGTCGCGTTCGGGACGATATTCGGCTGACGAAGGAGCGCGCGATGCAATGGGATTTCACGCCAGAGCAGATCGTGAAGGGCCAGGCCGAGTACCGCCTCGAGGATTTCCGCCGCGATCTGGCGCACGAGGTCGCGATGAACGTCGAGCACGCGGGCGCCGAGGAATTCCGGCGCGCCTTCGACGCGATCTACGACCAGT
>Ga0326597_10005480_pt1 | contig 17595 bp, 16 predicted proteins | sample RVTome_12_FD_203789 | JGI IMG/M metagenome (GOLD analysis project Ga0326597, IMG submission 203789) | Soil microbial communities from uranium-contaminated site in the Upper Colorado River Basin, Wyoming, United States - RVT100D185 | ecosystem: Environmental > Terrestrial > Soil > Contaminated >... | reverse complement strand
TTCTTACGCTTGCCCCGGCCCAGCTTCTTCGGTATGCTCTTGTTCACTCGAAATGCCTCCTTGCGTAAAAGTGCCACGGTTTTGACGCCGTACTTTTACCGCATAAACGGAGCCATTTCGAGTGTTTTTTTGCAAAATCGCTACAAAATTACGCTGGTTCCGGGACTAGACGCCCGCGGTCACCGCAGGAAGAGCTAGATCGTATCAAGCGACATGAGCGAAACTGGAACTATGTGTACGGAGGACTAGCCATACTCAGTTACGCAACTCCTGGAGCTCAGCTCTGCGGCGTTGCGCTTTCGCTGGGTGTTTTAGCGCGTGAAGCGATTATGGATAACGCTCTTTGAGGGATAACGATGCTAGAGGCGCTCAGCGAATTGCGTCGCCTGCTTTGCTCGGGTCTCCGGACGCAGTACCGGTGGTGCTACGGCGTCGACGTGATTACTGGGTGGCATCTCATCGTGAATAAAGCGCCACAGGGCGTGCCAAACGCTTTCTGGAAGTCAATAGCTAGTCTTCGACGGGTCTTGCGTACAACGTTCGGCATCGCCAGTCTGATGGCGATATACTGTATCGTTTCGGCGATATTCGGCCATCCAAGGTGGCCGGTCGCGATGCCAGAGTTGTCACCGGTATGGTTGGCGCTGGTTGGATTGAGTCATGGGATCATGAGCATCTTTGGTCTGCGCATCGCCGCTGGGCGTTTTGTTTGCTCATTGCGTTCGAACTCCTGGCTTCTGTGCGATCGTTGTGGGTACCCGTTGCTTGGACTTCCCCCCCAACACACGTGTCCAGAGTGCGGGGGCTCATACGACACTGAGAAGCTTGTTCGCTTCTGGCGGGAATGGGCGCGTCGTCAGGTCGCTTACTCACCCGACGCCTGAACGGCACTGCGGCATTGTGTGTGCCCCGGGCCGGATCGCCGGCGAGGAGCGACGTAACGGGCGAAAGCTGGGATTGGGACGCCGGGGTGCCCCACCTTCTCCGAAGGTGGCGGCTCGATGATCGTTCCGAGCGTTGGCGTATCGACAACAGCCCGGCGGGGTGCCCCACCTTCTCCGAAGGTCGCGGCTCGATGATCGTTCCGAGCGTTGGCGTATCGACAACAGCCCGCGACAATCGCTGACCCCTCCACAGCGCTCTGCGACCCCAATCCTGGCGCGTCCCTGGCCGAATCTGCTTGGCGAATGTAGAATGCCGCGTAGTTGTGGGTAGCTGGCGGTGGCCACGGCGTTCGCGGGCGCCGGATGTCCTTCCGTCCGAACAGCAAGCGGAGGATTCCTCGTGCGGTTTTGTCTTGTCGAATTCAAGGGTGGGCATGGTCCGAATCTGGCGATCGAGAGAAACGGCGGTTTGGTGCCTCTCGATGCTCCGGCGAGCCTGCGCGGAGCGCTTGACGCACACGGAAGCGCCGGGCTCATCAAGCTGGCCGAAGCGGCCAAGGCCAAGCCCGTCCCGCCGGACCAGGTAACCCGCTGGCTGCCTCCCGTGCCCGATCCGCGTACTTTCCGCGACTTCTACGCGTTCGAGCAGCACGTCAAAACCTGCCGCGAGAAGCGCGGCCAGCAAATGGTGCCCGAATGGTACAACATCCCGGTGTTCTATTTCTCCAACCCCGGATCGCTCCGCGGCCACAACGAGCCGGTCAAAAAGCCCGCCTCCACGAAAGAGCTGGATTTCGAGCTCGAGGTCGGCTGCATCATCGGCGCCGAGGTCCGTGACGTCAGCGGCGAGGCCGCCGAGAACGCGATTTTCGGCTACACGGTGCTGAACGATCTCTCCGCCCGCGACCTTCAGCGCGAGGAGATGAAGTGCATGTTGGGCCCCGCCAAGGGCAAAGACTTCGCCTCCGCGATCGGCCCCTGGGTCGTGACCACGGACGAGCTTGCGGACAAGCGCGTGGGGCCGGGCCGATACGACCTGGCCATGTGCGCCCGCAAGAACGGCAAAGAGATTTCGCGCGGCAACTTCAAGGACATCACCCACGGTTTCACAAAGCTGCTCGAGCGCGCCTCGCGCGACGTTACACTCTTCAAGGGCGATCTCATCGGCAGCGGAACCGTGGGCACCGGGTGCATCCTGGAGCTGGGGGCCGAAAACACAGGCGGCTGGCTCGAGCCCGGCGACATTATCGAGTTGGAAATAGAGCGACTCGGCGTCCTGCGCACGCCGATCAAGTAGCCCCGCCTCCCCCCTTACTCCGGGGGATAACACGGGTAGCCAATGTCCGCGCAATCTTCCCCATGCCGCTCCGTATCAAGCAGGCGGCGGATTGGCGCAAGCCCAACACGAACTGACACGCAGCGCCGGAGGCGTGAAAAACGGCGCGGGAAGCACGATGAGTGGAAATCTGAACAACGTAGACGACGCCTTTTCGCTCACCGCCGACTGCCGGATGCTCGTTCAAATCCGCGACACGCTTTACGAAGGAAGCTGGGAGGACTTCGAGCGCGATCTTCGTGCCCGGGCCGCCGGCCGGCCGCACGTTTTCGAGACCATTCCCGAAACGCCCGGCTTTGAGGCGACGATCGCCCACCACCTCGATCTAATCGAAAAGATGCGGGCGTGGGAAACACAGCACCAACGCATCCTCACCGCGGCCGACGAATAACGGCCGGGCCCGGCCTTACGGTGCCGAACCGGGACAAGGCAAGCAGATGCCGAAGCGCAACGACAGCGTGTTGACGATCGACGAGCTCTCGGCGTACCTCAAGATCGCCAAGTCCACGCTCTACAAGCTGGCCCAGGAGAACAGACTCCCCGGTCAGAAGGTGGGTCGCCACTGGCGGTTTCGCAAGGAGACGATTGATCGCTGGTTGGACGAGAACCGCAAGGAGCAGCGATGAACGGCCTCAGCGAAGCCGACACCCGAGCAAAGCTCATCGACCCGGCCATGCACAAGCGTAGCTGGACGGAGGCCAAGAGAAGGCGCTTCCGGTCGAATGTCTTCTCGGCGTCGAGTATTCCAGTTCAGCCTGTGGCGGCGAGTCGAACCTACAGACGAAACAAATAACGGATAAGACGCGGGGACAGCGAATGGCGAAGAGCGGATCACGACGTGGGAACAATCCGAAGCGTGACGATCGGACCGAATTTACCACGGGCCTGCCTGCCGCGCCCGCCGAACGCGCGGCGCAGGCAGGGCCGGTCAGGGGCGATTTCATCGCTCCGCCGGAGGTCGCCGAGGCCGATGAGCGGCCGGACGCGCTGCCTCAGCAGGAGGAGTTCTGGCGCCCGCCCACGCGCTTCGGCAGCGTCCCGGTCGAAAAGGAGCCGCTCGGATGGGACCGGCGCAAGGGCTTCCGCAAACTCTTCCCCCAGGTCATGCTGCCCTTCCAGGTCGTCGAGCGCGTTGCGTTCGGGCATGGTGGCACGGGCGTCCCGCCCGTGGAGAATCATGGGCAAGATGCCCATGCCACTTGGCGTAACCGCCTCTTCTGGGGCGACAACCTGCACGTGATGCGCCAACTGCCCAGCGAGAGCATCGACCTGATCTACATCGACCCGCCGTTCTTCTCCAGGCGACAGTAAAACGTCATCTTCGGCGACCAGAACGAGCTGCGCTCCTTCTCCGACATCTGGGAAGGCGGCATGCCCGGCTATTTGATCTGGCTCAACGCCCGACTCTACGAAATGAAGCGCCTCCTCAAGAAGACCGGCAGCATCTACGTGCATCTCGACTGGCACGCCGTCCATTACGTGAAGATGGAAATGGATAAGATTTTCGGGGCAAGCAATCATCGTAATGAGATCATCTGGCAACGATTTAACTATCACGCAGACGCGAAGCGTTTCGGGGCTGTTCATGACACCTTGCTCTGGTATTCAAAGAGCGATAGATATATCTACAACAAGCAATTCAAGCCCATTGACGAAAAGTACAAGGCAAGCCATTTCACTGGGCGAGATTCGGATGGCAGAGTCTTTCGACTTGATAATCCTGTAGGTGCTGGACAAGGCCCTGCTCGACGTTTCGGTGATAGACTGATCGATCCGCCTCCTGGCACTCACTGGCGGTATTCACAGAAAAAGATAGACGAAATGCTGAAACAGGGCCGCATTGTAATGACCAATAACAACATGCCAACAATGAAGCGCTACCTTGATGAAATTGAGGGAACGACAGTCCACACTCTTTGGATGGACATTCCCCCGATCAACTCTCAGGCTAAAGAGCGTATTGGATATCCTACCCAGAAGCCCGAAAAACTCCTGGAACGCATGATTTCTGCCACCTCAAACGAGGACGACGTTGTCGCCGATTTCTTCTGCGGCGGCGGTACGACAGTAGCAGTGGCGCAGCGGCTGGGTCGCCGCTGGCTAGCGTGCGACCAGTCGCGCGTGGCGGTAGCTATCACAGCGGACCGGCTGGCCCGCGGGGCCGAGCAGCTCATGCTCGATCACGTGACCGTGCCGATCCCCGACTTCACGGTCGAGCACTGGGGCGTGTACGAGGCGCGGCGATTGTCCGAGGCCCCGCCCGATCAATTCCGCGCCTTTGTGCTCAAATGCTTCGGTGCGGTGATAGAGGAACATGCCCGGGACGGGCATGCCACACGTGGCATGGCCGTCCCGGCCATGAATCACGGGCAGGATGCCCGTGCCACGGCTGATAGTGCCTTGGAGGTTAGACAGGGGGCATACTTGCCGCATTGGACGATGGAAGGGTCAACGTATGCAGTGACGTTCCGGCTGGCTGACTCGCTACCGCAGAAGGTGCTGCAGGGCTGGTTGTTTGAGCGCGAGAACATCGTCAAGACCGCCCAGCAGATGGGAAGGCCTCTATCGGCGCATGAAGAGAGGCAACTGCACAAGCTCCATTCGGAGAAGGTGGAGAAGTACCTGGACGCCGGTCACGGCTCGTGCCGGATGAAGGACGACCGCATTGCTGGGATCGTGGCGAGGGCACTGAAGCACTTTGACGGTGATCGCTATGACCTTCTGGGCTGGTGTGTGATGCCTAATCATGTACATGTGGTAGTTCGCCCGCGCGAGGGGCACGAGCTGCCGGATATCGTGCATTCATGGAAATCCTTTAGCGCCAAAGAGGCCAACAAGGTGCTGGGGCGGAAAGGCGAGTTCTGGCAGCCGGAGTATTACGACCACTTGATACGAGATGAAAAGGACTTCGCGCGTTCGATGGAGTATGTGCTGAGCAACCCGGAGGCAGCAGGCCTCAAAGGGTCGAAATGGGTAGGTGGCACAGGCGTCCCGCCCGTGAAGAGTGCCATGGCCGTCCCGGCCATGAATCACGGGCAGGATGCCCGTGCCACCATCCACGGTTACAAGGGGGCGGTTCCGGTGTGGGTTGGGGAACCGGAGCAAAAGAAAGCCGTGACGGCGGCCGACGTGCAGGCCTTCGCCAACGCCATGCGCAAGACGCTTCGCTACAAGCAGGACAACCTGCGCGACGGGATCATGCTGGCCTGGGCGTTCCGGCCCGACGCGCAGGAAGCGGCGGAGCGCCTGCGGCGTCTCGAACAGACCGACCTCAACTTCATTCGGCTGGACATGATCCGCATCGACTCACCGCGTTTTCGCGAGCACGTGACGGCGCTCTCGACCAAACACGCGGACTACGAGAACTTCCTGACGTTCGTCCAGCCCCCGAGGGTCGAGGTGGGCTTCAAGCGCATCGCGACGCGGACGTATAAGTTCGACGTGAGCGAGACGGCGGTGATGAACGCCGGGGCGAAGATCATCAACGTGCAGTGGGACTTCGACTACGGCAAGCGCTTCAGCAGCACACCGGGCTATTCGTTCGTGCGCGGGAAGAATAAGGAGCCGCAGTTGCAGGCGCAGTACGAGTTCCCCACGGGCGGGAAGAAGCGGATCGCCTGCAAGGTCCAGGACGACATGGGGGGCGAAGGATTGTGGACGGAGGAGATCGACGTGAGGTAGAATCCATGCGGGAGGCGTGAACGCCGATGAATGATCGAGGCATGGAAATCCCGAAGCAGGCCATCGTGGAGTTCTGCCGCAAGTGGCGTATCAGGGAATTCTCGTTGTTCGGGTCGGTCTTGCGTCCGGATTTCCGCCCGGACAGCGACATCGATGTCCTGGTCTCGTTCGATCCCGACGCTCCCTGGAGCCTCTGGGACCTGGATGACATGGCCGATGAGCTTCGCCGGATGTTGGGCAGGGACGTGGACCTCGTCTCGAAACGGGCCCTCAAGAACCCGTTTCGACGCCACGAGATTCTGACCACTCGGCGCGTGATCTATGCCGCGTGAGACGCAGGATATCGCATGTCTGTGGGACGTCCTCAACGCTGCGGAGGGGATCGTCATGTCGGTGGCAGGCTTGGAACTGGAGCACTACCTGCGGGTAGGGGATCTGCGCATGGCCGGCGAGCGTCGGGTGGAAATCATCGGCGAGGCGGCCCGCCGGGTGTCGGAGGAGTTCCGGCACGCCCATCCCGAGATTCCCTGGCGTGATCTTATCTCCCAGCGAAACGTCCTGGCACATCGCTACGACGAGATCGACGACCAGCTCATGTGGCGCGTGGCAACGGTCCGCATTCCTGAGTTGATCAGCCTGATCCGGCCGCTGCTCCCTCCCGCGCCGCCCGATCCGGAACCCGAAGGATGAGGCCGAGAGGTACGGCGCCGAAGGTGTCTTTACGATGTTCAACAAGTTCGCAGCATACGAGGAGGCGTTCGCGGCGTGGCGGCGGGATGGTCTGCCGGGTCTTGCGGGCGAGTCCTACAAGTACATCGAGTTTCTGACTTCGCAGGACGACGACCAAGCCGCGCGGCAGGGAACGCTCTGGCCGCATCAGTGGCAATCGTTCCTGCGGGTGGTCTATGCGCATGAGATTCTCGGCAAGGCGGAAATCGGGGCGGATGGGTTGTTGCTCAACATCGTAACGGGCGGCGGTAAGACGGCGCTGATCGCGGCCGTCGTCGCCTGGCTGCGCATCGCGCACAACGTCCAGAAGTTCGTACTGCTCTGCCCGAACCTGATCGTGCGCGACCTGCTGGAGGACGACTTTCAGGCCGGAAAGGTTTTCAAAGATCGGGACCTGGTGCCGGAATGGGCGCACTGCGGGGCATCGGATTTCGTCCTGACGACGCTGGGCAGCGGCAAGGAAGGAGGGTGGGCGAGCCTGTTCAGCGCCAGCGTGATCCTGGGCAACATCCACCAGTTCTACCTGAGTAACAAGAGCGGGCAGAGCAACCTGTCGGCGTTGATGAACGGTCCGGAGTTCACCCTGTTTAACGACGAAGCACACAACACCCCCGCCCAGGAGTACGAGGCCACGCTGCAACGCATGCGCGAAAAGATCATCCTCCGCGTGGACACGACGGCGACCCCCGACCGGGAAGACAAGAAAGCGCCGGACAGCGACATGATCTACGAGTACGGCGTCACCGACGCGCTGGCTGACGGCCTGATCAAGTCGCCGGTGGTCTATCAGCCGGACATCAAGACCGTGCAGTTGACCTATACCGACGCGCGCACCGGCGAGAAGCGCAAAGTCGAGGAGATCGACTGGGACGAGGTGGACCGGCGGGGCCTGAACGCCACGCAGTGGGTGACGGACGACGAGCCGATGCGTCAGCAGATGGCCATCGCGCTGCGTCGCGTGGAAGAACAGGAACGGCGGGCGAAGGGGCGCTATCAGCCGATCCTCTTTGTCGTGGCGGTGTGCAAGGCGGACGCGGAAAAGGCCGAGCAAACCCTGAGCAAGTATTTCAAGGTAAAGACGCTGCTGGTCACCGAGGACAGCGACGAGGTGGATCGGCAGAAGGCGCGGGAACTCGGAAGGCAACAGAATACGGCCAAGCCCTACAAAACTGTGGTCAGCGTGCTGATGCTGCGCGAGGGGTGGGACGTGCCGGATGTGGGTGTCATCCTGCTATTGCGCAAGTTCGGCAGCAAGGTGTACGGGCAACAGGTCATCGGGCGCGGCCTGCGCCGGGTGCGGGTGAAGGGGGTCGAGCCGGCGGAGCCGCAGATTTGCGCCGTGGTAGATCATCCCAAGCTGGAGCACCAGTGGTTGTGGGACATCTTCAACGCCAAGAAGCGCGTGAATGTCCTGATCGATGAAGAGTTTGATGAGACTGAAGACCTTCCGCCTCCGCCGCCCAAGCAGGAGCTCGAAAAGCCCGACCTCGTCATCGATCTTCCTCCCGTGGACCCTTCGGTAATGGACGATGGTGAGTTCGACGTGGGCGACGTGCCGCCCCCGCCGAAGCCAATGGAGAACTGGAAGGAAGAACTGGATAAGGTCGAATACGATCCGACGGTGGTCGAGATCACCAAGATCGGCATCGCGGGTGTCATCGGTCAAGAACTCGGCGGTGCGGGGTGGAAAACGATCCATTCCGCGCCGGAGGCGGGCGGCCCTGGCGACCCTGTGGCGCCGGTGTCAGACGAAGCGGTCCGGGACGCTGTGAAAGAGGGATTGCTTGAGATGTCCGAGGTCCTGACGGTCGAAGCGGGTTACGCCGTCGCTTTCAAGGATCGCGTTTACAGCGCGCTACTCCACCACGTTCGGGCCAAATTTCTGAGGGGCTCGTCGCTTGGATTGGCCGAGCGGGAGGACGTGGACTTCGCATGGAAAATGCTCCGGCAGGTGAAGACGAGGGTCGGGACCGTCCCAGGGCTGGTCGCAGGGATCATTGAATATGGCGATTAGCATACACGGCGAGTACCAGAACCCGAAGAAAAGCCCATGGAACTTCGAGCGCTATCAGAGCGATCTCGAGCGCCGGATGATGGATCGTCTCGAGCGCGACCCGCATGTCGTCAAGTGGATGAAGCGGCACGGCATCACCATCCCGTGGATTGACGGTCAGAAGCACCAGCGGCGATATGTGCCGGACTTCCTCGTGGAATACGAAGGCGGCAGAAAGGACGTCATTGAGGTGAAAGATCCGAGCCGGGTTGAGTCCAACGACGTCCAACGCAAGCGGAAGGCAGCCGAGATGTGGTGCAAGCAACGTAATATGGAGTATTTCGTCGCGACGATTGCGCCAAGTTCGCCGAACGGCGGAACTCGGCCGCCGGAAGGCTGAGGATAAGCCGCTGATGGGAGCGTATCATCCGCGGAGGGCGGCTGATCGGCCCCGCAGAGCTGCGGAACCGTGCCGAAACCCGGCGGGCGCCCCGCGTCTGGACAAGACTATTGTGGCGGCGGTCAGAATGCACAGGGCAGTTATAAACAGCCCCCACCCCGTCACGGCCGGCACTTCTTCCGGAACGCCGGTGACGGAGAACGTGCTCCCCGCGTTGTTTGTGAAATCTGACCCGCCGCTTGCAACGGCGTAGTCGACGTTGTTGCTGCTGCTCGTGCCCGGCGGGCAGTTTCCTACGTATTCCAGTGCGTCCGTGCTTGTCGAAGGAAGAGCGCCGCCAAACGGCGGTCCGAACTGCCCGTCCCCATCGTTCGTTATGGAACCCGTGGTGGCCCCGCTGTAGGCGCCCCCGCCCCAACTGATCCGCCAATAAACTATGCTGCCTGTGGAGGTCTCGAAAGTGAGGCTCCCGGCCGGCAAATAAGAGGCGGGGATCAGGCTAGCCATGCCGTAATCCCTGGCCGCGGAGTCGGCGGAGGGCGTCGTCACCGCCGCAAACCCGTCGCTCGCTATCAATATCTCGCGGCAGGACCCGCTTGCCGGGTTCGGCGGCGGAAACGTCGTTATCACGACCGGGTTGGATCCGGTCGCGTCATAAGCGACCAGTCTCGCCTGGCCGTTGAGCAGGTTTTGGCCGACGCTGAGCATCCGCAACTGGACGGCCTGCGCGCTTGTATCGCCGTCTACACCGCCGATGACCTGCTGAATCTGCATAAAGTGAAACGTCGCATTGGCGGACTGCACTAAGAACACGTGTGCGCAAACGATCGTCGTCAGAATCGCGGTTCGAGCCTTCATTGTGCCTCCTTCAAGTCAGTACCCTCCTCCAGCGGTCCGCCAATTCGAGACAGTGCCGCGGTTGTCTCGGATCCCGCGCCGCTACAGCGCCTCGGGCACGCGGCGATAACTGACCTTCGCGACCACCAGCAGCAGCAGCGACATCACTACTATGCCCCACGAAGAAACGGTCGGTATGGCCGACTGGCACGCGGGCTGGCAAGTCTCGCCGGCCGGACAGTCGCCATTTTCCACGCACGAGTCGCCGTTTCCAGAGCACGCCGGATTTCCGAACACTCCATCGTCGACGCCCGGGCATACGTCCACACAGTCGCTTGTGCCGTCGCCGTCAGTGTCGTCCACGTCGCTCACCCCACAGCCGCAAATGCCTGGCGCGATCTTCGCGGGGTCAAACGGGCAACCGTCGATACAATCCGGCGTGCCGTCATTGTCTGAGTCATCGTCGGCCACGCCGCATCCGCAGACGCCGGCGTCGCTCTTGCCGGGGTCAACGGGACATCCATCACAATCGTCGATCACGCCGTCGCCGTCGCTGTCCGTCTCGCACGCATCGGGAATGCCGTTCGTGTTGCAGTCGTCGTCAGAGGCGTTGACGATTCTGAACACGGCGCCGGTGTCGCCCGTCGGAGCCAGTGCCTCACTGACCAGCACATACAGCTCGCCGTCCTCGTCCTCGCCGTGCCCTTTGAGGAACTTTCCGAGCGGCGCGTCGTCCGGGGCGAGGCAGAACTGCTGCCGCGAGAAGGCGTCCGGCCCCTGCGTATCGAAGTAGTAGAGCCGCCCGCCGGGAACGCCGAACTGGTCGCTGAAATCACCGAAAACGTATATCCCATCCAACACTGGGTTCTGCGCGCCGCGATACACGTGCCCGCCGATCACGGAGATTCCGCCCTCGTTTTCACACAAGCCCAACGTCTCGTCGCAGCCGACGCCCAAGCTCGCGCAGTCGGAATCCATCGCGCAGCCGAACGGCTGCAAATACTCCATCACCGGATCAATCAGCGGCTCACCGAATGGCCCGGTAGCCGCGCACACCGCCGGCGGATCATCCGGACTGAACGGGTCGAAGCAATGCCGCCCTTCTCGGATAACCCATCCGTGGTTCAGCAGGCCGGGAGCGGCGACGATCGGGATGATGTTGACCTCTTCAAACAAGTTCTGCCCCACGTCCCCCAGGTACATCGATCCGTCACCGCCGGGCCCGTCGTCAAACTCGAAGGAGAACGGGTTGCGAAACCCGTACGCGTAAATCTCGGGCACGCCTCCGCCGCCCGCGAACGGGTTCCCCGGCGGAATCGCGTATGGCAGGCCCGGGTCAGGCGGGCCGTCCACGTCGATCCGCAGAAGCGAACCAAGCGGCGTATCGGTGTTCTGACCGTTGCCGGTGTTGGTGTGCGGCAAGATCGCCGCCGGAAGACAGTCAGAACCGTCTCCGCACGTCGGAGTCGTCGGGATGCTGCACGGACCGGAGTCGCTGGCACACGTCGTCAAGTCGGCGCAGTCCTGCGCAAACACGCTGCAAACCGAGCCGTCACCGACGCACGTCCCCGCGTCGCACAGGCCGTTCAAGTGCAGGTCGTCGTTCGCGCCGCCCCCGTCCCCCAGCGAGAAGTAGAGCAGCCCGTCCGGACCGAATCCCACGGATCCGCCGTCGTGGTTGAACTCCGGTTCGTTCACGCTGAAGAGAATTATCTCCGAACTCGGATCCGCGATGTCGGGATCGCCCACGGAAACGGAATACTCCGCCAACACCTCCGCATGACAACCGGGTATGAACCCGGCTGTCGCGCACGGCTCGTTCGGCCCGCTCGGCCGCGGAGCGCTGTAGCGCACGAAGAACCGCCCGTTGTTCGCGTAGTCGGGGTGGAACGCAAAGCCCAGCAAGCCGCGCTCGTCAAAGAAACCACCCAGCGTCGGCAGTTTCGAGCTTATGTCCAAGAACGGCGTCGCGCGCAGCACGCCGTTGTCAACTATATGAATCTGGCCGGCCTGGTCGGCAATGAAAAGCCGCCCCGACCCGTCCCCGGCGTGCGTCAGCGTAATCGGGGCCGTGAGCCCGTCGGCGACGAGTTCCAACTCTATCGCGATGGGCGGCGCCGCCACGCCGTTTGAGCCGGCTATCGCTGAAACGACAAGCGTGACAAACCCAACGTTAAGCAAGTTCCCCTTCATCGTAGCCCTCCGTCGTATGAGTTCAGGGCCGGCTGACCCGACCGCAGAATCGACCGGTCGGCTGGCCTTGGTTCTTCCCCTTGCCACGGGGATATCGAATCTTCTAAGCGGTGCGCGACGCGACCCGCCCCCGACGCAGCAGCCCTGTGCCGACGAGGAGAATCATCAGCGCCGTGATCATCACACCCCATTCGGAGACCGCCGGCACGTCCTCTACCGCTTCCACGATAATCGTTCCCGTCATTCCCAACGGCAGGTGCGGGTCGCAATAGTAAGGATACTCGTTGTTCGGCATGGGGTTCGCGTCGAGAAACGCCTGATCGAATAAAACGTCGAACGTCGCTCCGAACACGGGTGCTCCGGAGTTGAAGTTCCCGTCCGGCACACCGCCCACTCCGCTGACCACGTTGTGCTGGCCCTCTAACCATACCCAGTGCACCGTGTCGCCGGCCTGTATCATCGAAGTCGCCGGCGTGAAGCTGCTACCGGACAAGTTCACCGTGTGAGTGGTTTGCGCAAGCGCCGGCCCGGCGCCGCAAAGCGCAGCGATCACCATAATTCCCGCAGATTTGCCTCGACCTTCGCACATGGTATTCCCCCTTCGCAATGAACTTCCTTCGCACCAGCGCGGTTCAACGCGGCCACGACAACCAGGACAAAGCCCACGCACCGCGCTCGACGATCTTTTAGTGAACGGCCCCAGCCCTTGCAAAGATTCAACCGGAGAGTACCACAAATCGGAATGACTCGCAACCTCTGTCCAACGCAACGTCCCGCAGTTCCTACGAGCTTTGCTGCGTACCCGCCTCGTGCTGAGCACGTTGGCCTGCCGTAGCAACTAAACGGAAATGTTCAGTTCTCAGTTAAATCATCACGATAAGGCCGCTACAGTTGCGGCAACGAAGCTGCCGTAAACGCAAAACTGGAAATGCGCGCGCAACACTTCGCGACGTGGCCCGGCGGCCGATCCGACGCATCAAGTGTAGACCGATTGTAATTACTTGTAAGACACGCCGGCGCCGACTCATCGCCTTGCCGTTTGACCTGCGTTGTGTTGCATGCGCGTTTCGTCAACGTGTCCCTCCGTTCGCTCCCCGGCGCACGGTGTGGACCTGATTCGCGGCGAACGGGCCGAACGTGTCCACCCCTCCGTACCGCCAATGAACCGTAACCCTGTCGACGCGGCCGGCCCCACCCAAGCCGGCGTGTACACGCGGGTCGTTGCTGGTGCAGTATCCGTAGGATATCTCGGCGACCCGCCACCGCAACTCGTCACCATTTTCAATTCGCAACCTGGCACCCAGCGCGTGCCGCCCGCGTTCGTCAAGCACGTGAAACATGATCCAGTTCCCCCGCTCCCCGGCGACGTTGCGCAGAAGGTGCGGCCTCCCGTTGTTGTTCGAGACCACGATGTCTATGTCGCCGTCATTGTCCAGATCGGCGAACGCCGCGCCCCTTCCCCTTCCCAGCAGCGCTTCACCCGTGCCTCCCCGCGGAAGGACTTCCTCGAAGCGCCGCCCGCCGAGCCCCTGAAAAAGCTGGTCCGGCTCGGCGTAAATGTCGTTCGCATCATGGATCGTCGTGGTGTTGAGGACCCCTCCATTGGCTATGAACACGTCGAGCCTGCCGTCGTGATCGAAGTCGTAGAACCCCAGGCCGAAGCCCGTGAATTCGCGGCTCGCGCTGCCCAGTCCGGTGCTGTCCGTCACGTCGTCGAACAGCCCTTCGTTGTTGAGATAGAACGTGTTGGTCTCCTTGTGCAAGTGCGACATAAACAGGTCCAGGTCCCCGTCATTCTCGATATCAACGGCCGCGACGCCCATCCCCGCTTCCGCCGTGCCCTGCCGGTTCACGGCACATCCGGCAAACAACGCATCGTCAACGAAGCGGCCCTCGCCCTGGTTGAGCCAGAGTTGATTGGCCATGCCGTCGTTCGCCACGTAAATGTCCACCCGACCGTCGTCGTTAAAGTCCCCAACGGCTGCCCCCAAGCCGTTCCCGGAGGCGCCGTCGAGCCCGGCCTTTACGGATACGTCCTCGAATCGCCCTTCACCCAGATTGCGATACAGAGTATCGTGCGACGGCGCGCCGTAAGTATTGGGCCCACAGAAATCCGGCTTTCCACGGGCGTTAACACAATCGCGTTCGATCCCCGGCGACCAGTTTAGATTGTTGACCACGAACAGATCGAGCAGGCCGTCCGCGTCGAAGTCCAGGAATGCACAGCTCGCGCTCCACGAGCGGCCGCCCACGCCCGCCGCCGCGCTCACGTCCGTAAACCCGCCCTTGCCGTCGTTTTCATAGAGCACGTTGGGGCCCAGGTTGGTCACGTAAAGGTCCACGTCGCCGTCGCCGTCGTAGTCTCCGCAGCAGCATCCGCTTCCGTAACCCGTATCGCCGGCCCCCGCCGCTACGGGCACCTTCTCGAACTTGAAATCCCCTTTGTTCTTGTACAGCTCGTTGCGCCGGAGCTTTTCAACCTGCGGGTCGGGGCTGCCGCCGTCCACAAAATACAGGTCCGGCAGGCCGTCGTCGTCGAAATCGCACGCGCACACCCCGGCCGACGCGATCTCCGGATACAGAAACTTCCCGGCTTCGCCCGAACAATGCGTGAACGTCACCCCGGAGTCGTCCACGACGTTTTTGAACCACACCTCGCCCGTCGCGGACTTTGAACCCCCATTGTCTCCACCTGACTTACGGCACGCGGGGCCGAACCAAACGGCGATGCACGTTACGGCCGCGAACCCGCCCCAACGGCGCAATGGCCCCCAAACCACTCTGGCAGTCTTCAAACGCATTCTCGCGCCACGATTCAGTTGTTTCCGCGGGTCGGCGCTCGGCTTCTCCGACCTGCACCCGCTTCTCCGAGCCGCGACCGCTTCTCCGACCCGCGACTGCTTTTCCGAGCCGCGACCGTCAGGGAGCGACACTCCCCTCTTCTCCGAGCCGCGACCGCCTGCCCTCGACGTTGCGCAGCAATGTCAAGGGTGAGGGAGCGGGCCTGGCCCACCAGAAAGTTAAAGTGCGACGCACTACTCGATTCCCCTGGCGGTCTCATTCCTCCGGCAGCAGCGTCTCACGCAGCGCCGCCCACTCCGCGCGGCTCACACCAACCACAAGCCAGATAAACGTTGCCACCACAAACGACACCGTCGGATTCGTCAGAAGCAGGGTGTCCGCCCGCCCCAGAATGTCCCGCCACAGCGCGCTCGCGTCGAAAAGCGCATACGCCTTGTCCGCCGCGTATCCCGCGTGTGCGATGGTTACGGACACGCGCAGCGCGATGAACGCATGCACCAGTATCAGCCCCCCAACCAGCGCCTTGCCCCGGCGCCGCCACGGCATCGGCTTCGCCAGAGTCAACGCGACGAGCCACGCCGCCGGCCAATACCCCGCAAGCCGGCTGCTTATCCGCAACTGCCCGAACGTCCCCGGAACCTGCCGGTTCATTATCACCATGAGCGTGTCCAACTCGTCCGTCGCCGCCATCGTCTCGAATCCCTCGGGAAGTGCGCCCGGCGTGGCACGGTCGATTTCGTCGGCGAGATCCGCGGAGTGCAGATCGAAAAACCGCACGTGCCCCTCCGACCACAACCAGAAGCGCGTGAAAACGATGTCGCCCGCCGCACGAAACAGCCCCGCATACGCCGCCCGCGCCCCCGGCCAGGACACCATCATCGGCACGACCATCAGGCTATAGAGCGCCGCCAGTGTCAGCGAAAAACGCAGGATGGCCCTACGCGGAAGCATCTTTCACACGCATGCGCCGCCGCCTTCGCGCCATGCCCGTCGCCCACAGCGCCCACAAGAGAATCGCCAGAAAGATGAACAGCGCCTGCCAGATGTCCAGGTGCATGATGTCGAAGAGCTTGGGCGCGTAGATTCCCGTCAGGAGCAGGCTCATTATCCTCACGAGATTGATCAGCATCAGTACAACCGTCCCGCCCGCCGCGGCCACGGCCTTCGCCGCCAACGGCACCGGCGACGCCAGCACCGCCGAAACGAACAGCGCCGACGGCTCAACCGCATCGCACCCCCGCCCGATCGTGACCGAAAACCGCCGCTCGCGAATCTGCTGATCGGCCACGTTTATATCGTACCCGGCCCACCCCAGAATCGCACCCCCGGCCCGCGCATTCAAACGCAGGTATGCCGGAAAGAACCGCTCTTGTGCATATTCCGTCGAAGTGGCCGCGTAGTAAGCCCCCATAAGAAACCCGAAGATCAGCAGAAAACGCAGGTCGCGCCCGTGCGTCCGCAGCCATGAGCCCCTCTTCGCGCCGCCCTGCCCACCGCCGCTGCCGTGCTCACCGCCCTGTCCACCGCCTCCGAGCGCAGGCCCCGCCGGCTCCCGGTCCGCCGCACCCGCGCTATGCTTTGTTCTTCGTCCCACGCTCGTCCAACACGAATCCAAATCCCGAGCCGCAGGCTTCAGCCTGCGCGAACTCACGAAACCCCGGGCCACACGTGTCAGCCACCATACACAAAAAAAGTAAGCGCGCACAAAGCCGCTTGCGGCCGATTTCAACCGCAAGCGGCTAATGATGCGCACTTACTATATGCCCGTCGTGACCGAACATCCAGGGCGCCGCGCCGATCCTGCCGCCCGATAATCACGCTTCACGCGCTCAAGCGGTTAAGGTGCGACGTCACGCCCCCGCGCCCGGGCCCCATACTGCGCCCGCCGGCGCTCCCCGCGTGCGGAATTCGCAAACGCCCATTCCCACACACGGGGAAAACTTCAAACGCCTCAAAAATCGCGGCCACGGGCGAGGCGATTGACGCCCCGCCCGCGAACCGCTGGTTTCAGATTAGTCAAACTACGCGGTTGCCGACCGCCGGCCGAAGTAAACCTTTCCGGCCACCAGCAGCAGCAGGGCCATTACCACCAGACCCCATTCCGAAACGGTCGGAATCGCGCCCACGCAGCCCGGCGCGAACACCGCGTCGTCGGCGCCGGCGCACTGATCGACACAGTTCAGGAATCCGTCGCCGTCGTCATCCGCATCGTCCTGTGGCGTGCTGTTGCAGCCGCAGACTCCCGGCGTGATCTTGTTCGGATCCGTCGGGCAGCCGTCGATGCAGTCCGCCGTGCCGTCGCCGTCACCGTCGTCGTCCGGGTTGTCGCAACCGCACTGACCCGGTGCCTCGCCCAGGCCGTTGCCCGGAGTCGACTTGCCCGGATCGCCCGGGCAGCCGTCGTCGTTGTCACAGACACCGTCGCCGTCGCTGTCAACCTCGCCCGCATCGGGATCACACGCGTTGCCCTCGCCGTCGTTGTTGCAGTCCGACTGGGCCGGGTTCGGCGTGTTCGGGCAGTTGTCGCACAGATCGTCAACGCCGTCACCATCGGCGTCACTGCACGCCTGGGTGCTTTCCAGCGTGTTGTCACCGCCGTACGTCCCACCCTGATTCGCGCAGTCCGTGGCGTCGGTGATTGTGCAGCCGCCGGCGCTGAAGCAGCACTTGCCGGCCGGAACCGTGCAGACCTCACCCTTACGGAAGTCAGTAATCGACGGAGCACCGAACGCACCGGCAC
>Ga0326597_10005479_pt1 | contig 17596 bp, 11 predicted proteins | sample RVTome_12_FD_203789 | JGI IMG/M metagenome (GOLD analysis project Ga0326597, IMG submission 203789) | Soil microbial communities from uranium-contaminated site in the Upper Colorado River Basin, Wyoming, United States - RVT100D185 | ecosystem: Environmental > Terrestrial > Soil > Contaminated >... | reverse complement strand
GACGACCCCGCCGGACTGATCGCTTCGGAGATTCTTCGCTCGAACTTACGGGCGGTCAACACGGCGATCGACAACGCCACACGCGCCGATACGATCGTGGCCGTGGCGGAAGGCGGACTGCAAGAGATCAGCTCGCTGCTGCTCGATCTGGAGAATCTGATCGACCAGACCTCCAACGAGGCCGGACTGACCCAAGGTGAAATCGACGCCAATCAGTCGCAAATCGATTCCATACTGTCTTCCATCAATCGCCTCTCAGAAGCGACCGCGTTCGGAGACAAGAAACTGCTGAACGGCAATCTCGACTTCACAACCTCGGGCGTGAATATCAATGAAGCTACGGGCGCTGCTCTGACGGATCTGGATCGCGTGCAGATCAATGGTGTCAAGGTTCCCAACAACGCGTTTCGTCAGGTGAACATCCAAGTACTCACGGGTTCGCAAACGGCCCTGATCAGCGCCGTCGGCGCGGGCACCGATGGCTCGGGCGATGCAAACGGGACGATCAGCAGCACCACCTCATTGCAGATTCGTGGAAATCTGGGGAGCGAGATTCTTAGTTTTGCGTCTGGTTCTACGATGGCTGCGATTGCGACGTCCATCAATGCCTCCAGTTCGCTAACGGGTGTGTCCGCAACCGCGTCGGCTGCAGCGGGCGGCCCGGCATCGCTGGTTTTCCAGAGCACGAAGTTTGGAAAAGATGAGTTTGTCACGGTCAATGTTATTGAGAACCCGACCGCGTTTTCGGCGCAAGCCGCAAGCACAACGGACTTCGGAACGAACGGAACGGTGACGATCAACGGCACGAACGCCGTGGTCAACGGTCTCGACGCGTCGGTTCGAGCGGGTTCCCTATCGCTGGACCTGACGTTGTCTTCGACATTTGGTAGCACGGCAAATAGCACAACGAGCTTTGAAATAACCGGCGGCGGTGCGAGGTTCTCAATCTCACCGACGGTGGGTCTGTCGGGTTTGGAATCGCTGGGCGTTGGCGAGGTTTCGAGTGCGAGGCTCGGTAACACCGGCATCGGTTTCCTGGCCAGCTTGGGAACCGGACTCAGCAACGATCTTTCCAGTAAGAATTTCACGACCGCGCAGCGTGTGGTCCGCGCCGCGATCGATCAAGTGGCCAGTCTTCGAGGACGACTCGGAGGATTCCAGAAGGACACTTTGGTAACGACGATCAATTCGCTTCGAGTGGCATCCGAGAATATCACGGCGGCGGAAAGTGCCATTCGAGACGCCGATTTCGCGGTTGAAACATCGAATCTTACCCGGGCCCAGATCCTAGTGAATTCGTCCACGGCGGTGTTGCAACTCGCCAACGCGCAGCCGCAGAATGCGTTAGCCTTACTCGGGTAGCGGGACGGGATCTATTGAGTCCGTAAGCAAGCAAGATTCATTCGGTCGGCGCCGTGCTCTGAAATACAAATTGCGTGTCGGCCGCTTCTTCATCATCCGATAGGCCCCATAACAGCATCATTCCACACGTCGGCACTTTTTGCGCTTTCACAAACCGGCGGCTCTTTTTCAGAACGTCCGATCATCCGTCGAAATCCCTTTCAAGGAATCGATCCGGGCATCGAACCCATCGATCGATCGCTATGACCTGCAGAACGCTTCGAACCAGCGACTGACGCGAAACCAGGTGGGTAGACGCGGCGCGGAAGATCTGAAGCGGCGAACGAGCACGGCAGCAAGTTCGCTTAGATCGTCCATTTGAGGCGATGTCGAATCGGTCAGGGAGGACACGATGAGTCGAATTAATACAAACATCGCGGCCGTTACCGCAATACGTCATCTCCAGGGTAACTACGCCGACCTGTCGTTGCGCCTGGAACGGCTCGCAACGGGGTTACGCATCAATCGCGGTCGGGACGATCCCGCCGGACTAATCGCATCCGAACGCCTACGTTCCGAGGTCCGGGCGATCCAACAAGCAATCGACAACTCGACGCGCGCCGCCAACGTTGTGACCACCACCGAAGGCGCGTTGAATGAGGTCAGCGCCCTGATGCTCGATCTACAATCATTGGTTATCGAAGCCGCCAACGACGGGGCGATGACGACGGAGGAGATCAGGGCCAACCAACTTCAGATCGATTCGATCCTGGAAAGCATCGATCGAATATCTAATACGACCACGTTCGCTGGAAAGAAACTGCTGGACGGTAGCCAGGCCTATAATCTCTCGGCGCTACCAAGCAGCGCATTGGGTGCGGTTTCGGTGTTCGCCGCTCAACTCCCGGAAAACGGCGCGCGTACCGTAACCGTAAGGGTAACTCAGTCCGCCGAAACGGCCAATTTGAGTTTTGTCGGAACAACCGTGGGTGGAACCTCCACGACTTCGGCGACGACGATCGAAGTGCGGGGAACGTTGGGGACAACACTCATCTCATTTGCGGCCAGCACAACGTTACAAGACATCAAGACCTCGATTAACGAAGTCACGTTGGCAACGGGAGTCTCTGCCATTGTCTCGTCACCCGCAACCGGTGGTGTGGCGAGCGCAATCACCCTGCATAGCACCACGTACGGTTCCGATGCTTTCATATCGGTCACCCCCATCCAGGGCAACTTCGTCACGGGAACCAACCAGGATATTGTCAACCACGACAGGGGCGTGGATCCAAGCGTTTTGGTAAATGGACAACCCGCCTTTGCGAAAGGGCTCCGCGCCGACGTACACACGCTTCAACTCGACACGCGCATTGAACTGACTTCGACATTCGCACAAACGTTGTCTTCAGCGTCATTTAACATCCAAAGCGGTGGAACACGTTTCCAGCTCGGTCCGCAGGTGACGCCGAACGGTCAGGTTCACATGGGGTTCAATTCTGTTCGATCGACGCAACTGGGTAACGAAGTCGTAGGGCGTCTGAGCACCCTCCGATCGGGTGGCCTGAACGACCTCTCATCCGGCAACTTCTTGACATCCCAGCACATCATGGCCGAAGCGATCGATCAGGTTTCGTCGTACCGAGGGCGTCTGGGAAACTTCCAGCGAAACACCATCGACCCGAATATCAGAAGTCAGGGTATTACACTGGAAAACGTCACCGCGTCGGAATCTGTCATTCGGGATGCGGACATGGCCGTCGAGCTTTCCGCGCTTACCCGGTCTCAAATCCTCGTTCAGAGTACCCAGAGCACGCTGCAGATCGCAAATTCGATACCGAGTTTGGTGCTGACACTCCTACAATAGGGCACCTGATCTGAAGTAGGCCACCGATCTTGCGCGCGGTGCTCTGAATAGGCTCTGTCGGGACCGAATCGATCCCACGGTCGCGTTCGCTTGAAGCGGACTTACCCTGGGCTACTTCATGGTTCCCTGACAGGGAACTTCCCCTCCGCTTGTTCTTCGCACGGAACGCGAGATACGACCTGAGATCGGTTCAGAACAACAAGGGCAACGCCCTGGGAATACGTAACGCATACACCAAATCAGAGTCGCAGACGCCAGCCTGCGGACCCCCTACGTCAGCCTGTCAGATGTTCGCTGATGGCTGTCACAGGGTGCGTGACAGTTTCGGCGGAGTCTTCGGGAGGGCGAGCCGTATGGAGTGTCGATTGCGAGCGCCTGGCTCAGCAGGAGCCTCATTCTCCCACACCACCACGGTACGCAAACAGCCCACCGTTTCGGTTCGGATCCGGTCTGAATCGGCGTTCCTACCACCTATGCGGTCCAGAGCGGCCCCCCATCAGGCCGATAAGGATTCGTGAGCTTCTACTGCGCGCGGAACAGGATGCCGTCGCGACCTCGTAGGTCGTGGCCGTCGCATCTCGCGCCGATGAGGTCAACGAGTTATGAGTGGCATTTCCAGTGGCGTAGGGCTGATTTCAGGGATCGACACCGCCAGCCTGATCGATCAACTGATCGATATCGAACGGCAACCCGTGAGAACGCTGCAAGCGCGACTCAGCACGATCGACATCCAACGCGCCGCGTTTCTGGAGTTGTCGGCCCAACTGCTGGCCGTGCAGAATTCGGCCGCCAACTTCGGGCGATTGTCGTTTTTCCGGCAGTTCGGTTCCAGCAGTTCCGACGAATCGGCGCTGGTGGCCGACGCCTCCGACAAAGCCGTGCCGGGTACTCATACCTTCCGTGTTCGATCCTTAGTCAGCAACCACGCCCTCATCAGTCGCGGGTTCGCGGATGCGGATACGACGCCCATTGGCGTGGGTCATTTGACGATCGAGTCCGCCGCCGCGGGCGTCAACCGCAGCACGGATCTCGATACGCTCAACGGCGGCACGGGCGTTAGGCGTGGCTCGATTACCATTACCGATCGAAGCGGCGCGACGGCGGAGATCGACCTTTCCACGGCCGTGACCATGAACGACGTGCTCGAAGCGATCAACTCGAACTCGGCCATTAACGTTCGAGCCTCCGTGACCGGTCTGGCCGGCGCAGGAGGCGCCTCGGGCGATCGGCTGGTGCTTGTTGATGAGACCCCGCTCGATGAAATCGTGGGGCGCGGCGTGTTTTCCGTCACCAACGCGGGCGACGGATTCGCCGCTACCGATCTGGGCATCGCCTTTGAGGTGGAAGACAGTTCCGGCACCAGCCTTCGGTTCGACGGGCGCGATCTGGTGCGCCTCTCCAACCAAACACCGTTGTCACTGCTGAATGATGGCAACGGCGTGGGCCGCCTGCGCTCCGGCAATGACATTCTGTTTACGACCGACGAAGGCTCTTTCGATGTGTCATTGTCCAATCTGCTTCCGGCGCGGCTGGACACGGACCTGCGCATACTCAACAGCGGCAACGGCGTCCGGCTTGGCGTTGTTCGCATCACGGATCGCAACGGACAATCCGCGGATATTGACTTAACCAATGCACGGACAGTTAAGGACGTCTTGGATCGGATGAACGGTGCTGGCATTTCGATCCGTGCGGCGGTTGTTGGTGTCGACAACACGTCGGTATTCCAAGTTACCGATACTTCCGACGTCGGTGATGCCATACCCGATGATCCCAATCCCCCCAAGCTCATCATTGAGGATCTATCGGGGCACGCCGCCGCGGATCTGGGGATAGCCATCGAGACCACGGAAGGTTCCGTTTCCAGCGACGGCATTTACCGCATCGAGACCATCGGCGATGTCATCAATGCCATCAACTACGCCAAGGGGAATAACTCGCTGGTGGAAGCCTCCATTTCGGCGGACGGGAACGGCATTTCGATACGGGCGCTGGGCGTCGGCAATACCGTCACCGTATCCTGCGGGGTGGATCGAGATTCGGCCACGGGGGAAGTGCTTGGGGAAACTGCATCCACGGCCGCATTTGATCTGGGCTTGCTCGGCGCGGACGGCGTCCGTAACTACGACACACGTCATCTGATCGGCGGCATCAATACGGTGCTTCTGCAGACACTCCATGGCGGACGAGGCGTGGAACTCGGCGAGGTGTCGTTGACCGACCGCGCGGGCAACAACACGACGATTGACTTTAGTAGCGCCCATACCCTTCAAGACGTGATCGACCTGATCAACCTGGAGGGCGGAACGAAACTCAAGGCGTCGATCAACGCCGCCGGGAATGGCGTCTTATTGGAGGATCATTCCAACGGCGAAGGCGGGATCACGATCGAAGACCTCACGGGCTCCACAGCGGCCGGATTGGGCATCTCGGGAACCTTCACCGATGCCACAACCGTGGCGGGCGCAAACTTGAACCGACAATACGTTTCGCGTCAAACGCTGCTATCAAGCCTGAACCAAGGACGAGGGGTGGCCGAGGGCTCATTCCTGGTCACGGATTCGACGGGCTCGGTCAAGACGTTTTCCATCGACGACGGGCAGAAAACCGTGGGCGATCTGATCGACAGCTTGAACGCCGTCGCCGGGGACACCCTCCAATTCCGCATCAACGACGGCGGCGACGGGATCGTGTTGGCGGACAGCGCCGGCGGATCGGATTCACTCAAGATCGAGGATATCGACGGCGGCAAGTCCGCTGCCGACCTGAGGCTCGCAGGAAGGGCCAAACGCGACGAAAATTTCATCGACGGCTCACACGAGATTCGGGTCGAGATCAATGCCGACGATACGCTCAACGACATCGCTACCAAGATCAATGAATCCGGCGGCGCGGTTTCCGCGTCTGTCGTGAACCACGGCAGCGCATTGAACCCGTTTAGCCTGACCCTGACTTCCAAGCTGACGGGTCGGGCGGGGGAGATGTCGATCGGGGGTGTGGGGGTTGATCTGGGATTGAGCACACTATCGCGAGCCCAGGACGCCGTCATCTCCATCGGCGATGACACGGCCGAGAATCCGCGACTGGTCACCAGCTCGACGAACACCATTGAGGGCGTCGTGCCGGGTGTGACGTTGAATTTACTCTCGGTGAGCGACGATCCAGTAACCGTGACCGTTTCGCAAGATATTGGAAAGGTCACTGACGCGATCAGTTCGTTCGTGGAGAGCTACAACACCGTACTTGATACGATCGACGATGGAACGAGCTTTGACCAGGACACGCTCGAACGCGGCCCCCTCTTGGGGGATTCGGCGGCCGATCGAATTCGACAGCGCCTGGTGCGCTTGCCCCTTCGGGAATTCGAAGGGGCCGATTCATCCCTATCGCGGCTCTTCTCCGTAGGGCTACGGCTTGGCTCGGGCAATCGGCTGACATTTAATGAAGATGAGTTCCTAGAGGCGTATCAGGAATCGCCTGAGGCGGTAGAAACGCTCTTTACGGCGGACGAAACGGGTGTAGCGGCAGTGTTCGGAGAAGCCTTGGAAGATCTCACTCGAGATTTCGATGGTGTCATCAGCCGAAAAAACGATTTACTCACCGATCAGCAGGATTTGCTCAACGGGCGGATCGATTCTCTGAATGTCCTGCTCGACGCGAAGCGAGCCCGACTGGAAGCGCAGTTCATTGCCTTGGAATCATCGCTGGCGTCGCTTCAAGGACAACAATCAGCGCTAAATGCTCTATCGCAATCCGGCTAATGCCCCTGTCTCCCAGTACTGGAACATCTAAGTTATCTTGCTCCTCCGAATGACCGATAGTATCGGCGCTATGGGCGAATTCTTTGACAACCCGTATCTTCGCGACGCGGTCTTGACCGCGTCACCGGAACAGCTTCAGCTCATGCTCTACGATGGGTGCCTGCGGTTCTCACTTCAAGCGCGCGACGCAATCGAGCAAAAAGACTACGAAAGGGCTTACGAGAAGCTGACCCGCGCCCAGCACATTGTTTTGGAGATGCAGAGCGGGCTCAATTACGAGGTGAATCGAGCGCTTTGTGAACGTGTGGCGTCCGTTTATTCCTTCCTCTACAACAAACTGGTGGATGCTTGCGTCAACCGCGATGTCAGCATGATCGACGACGCCGTTAAGGTACTTCGCATCGAGCGCGAGACCTGGCAGATTCTGGTCGACAAGGTGAGCAAGGCTGACTACCACGCGCAGGCGATCCCGACGCCAGATTGCACATCATCCGACGATTCGCGGCCCAGCCTCTCGATCGAATGTTGAGATGAGGGATGAACCCATGCTGGCGATCCCGGTTTTCGGCCCGATCGAACAACCAGACTCCGAAACACGTAAGCTACCCGAATGAATCTCTACGGAGCGCAAAGGATGTCAGCCCGTTACTTGCTGCCTATCGCGATCGTCTCGGCCCTACCGCTCGTCGCGCTGTCCAGCCCACCCACCGCCACCGACGCGCCGCAAGTGGGCACTGATTCCGTCGCCGAAGCCATTCGGTCGGCCACTCGGCTTCTGGACGAACTCGATACCGCTGAAGACGGCCATCATACCCAATCGCTCACAAAACAAATTGAAGACAACCTCGATGTCATACGCACGGCAGATGAGTCCAATCCCTGGCTCGCCTATCTGTATGGACGGATGCTCGCCAAGACCGGCCGACAGGGTGACGCAATTCGGCAGCTCCGCCGATTCACCACGACACGTGAGGGACGCAACGAATGGCACGCCTACCTTCTTCTCGGCGACCTCTTCGTGGGTGAGTTTCCGCGACTCGCCCAGGCGAACTACCAAAAGGCCCAGGTACTCAACGAGTATGAGGCCGACGTGTTTCTTGGGCTTTCCAAGTGCGCGCTGAAATTGGGGCATGCGAAGCAAGCGATTGCATTGGCGCGACAGGCGACCGAAGCGAACCCCACCCAATCGGCCAAGTATCGCATACAGCTCATACATGCTCTGCGGCACTCGGGTCAATGGGATGAGGCGGCACGCGAAGCGGAGACCGCCCTGGAGCAATCGAAGCGAGACGCGCAACAAGCGCCCGGAAAGCTTGCCCCCCTATTGATCATTGATACTGAATGCCAACTGCTGATCGATGTGTTCAGAGCGCGTATCCGTGAGGCTTCCATGAATCGCAAGCGGGAACTTCCCTTCGACGCGACGGGTTTTGCCAATGACCACCTGCGCTTGGCGCATTACATGCGAGAGCGTGCCGTCAACGCCCAATCCATTGCCGTGCATGAGATGGTGAAGACGCTGCAATCCGGCGTCAACGAAACGGCACCGGAAACACCGATCTTTCTGCTGGAGTCCTACGGGGTGATCCTGGCCGAAGCGGGGCGTCGTGCGGCGGCCATCGACGTTTTCGAGCAAATTCTATCTATAGATTCGACGAACAAGCCGGCCAACGATTGGCTCAATCGGCTGCGGTCCTCGACCGACACCGGCGCGCCGTAAAGGGTGATTGACAAGCCTTTTCCGAGCGGCGCCCGGTGCTCTGAGAACTGCCCTGCGGGTTTCGGCACGTGCTTGACAACCAAATCGAATAGTATGACACTGTGTGCATCCAAGATCTTGTTCGAAGGAGAAACCCGCATGGAGCATCGAGTCAAAAGCACGAGGAACGTTACCCTTGGGTTGATTGCTTTCCTTGTCACATTTTTTATTGCAGCGCCCGGGCATGCCGCGCCGAAGTCGAAACGCCCGTCGATCTACGATTCGCAAGCCGACGGAACTAAGCAGATTTCTGAAGCGCTCGCGGTAGCCAAGCGGAAACATAAGCACGTCTTGTTGCAATTTGGTGCGGATTGGTGCGTTTGGTGTCATCGATTGCACGGTTTGTTCGAAAGCAACAAAGATATTGCGCGGGAACTGAGAAACGAATATGAGTTGGTGCTTATCGATATTGACAAGGTCGATGGCAAAATGCGCAACACCGATGTTGTTGAGCGCTACGGCAGTCCCACCAAGCACGGCCTGCCTGTCCTCATGGTGCTCAATGCCGCCGGTTCACCGCTTACCACGCGTGAGACGGCGTCGTGGGAAGTGGGCGACGATTACGACGCGTCGAAGGTGCTCGCCTTCCTCAAGAAATGGAAGACCAAGCCGGTTTCAGCACACGAGTTGCTCTCGGCGGCGCTCGCCCAGGCAAAATCGGAGTCCAAAAATGTGTTTCTGTGGTTTGGCGCGCCTTGGTGTTCGTATTGTGGGCTCATGTCGGAGTTCCTCGACAACGCCGATGTCAAACAGAACTTCGGTTCCGCGTTTGTTCCCATCAAGATCGACATAGATCGTATGACGGGCGGGAAGGAATTGGCGGAGCAAAACGGTCGCCGAGACGACGATGGCTTGCCTTTCTTTGTGATACTCGACGGCGCCGGACAACCGCTGGCCCATTCGCGCGGTCCGAAGGGCAACGTTGGTTTTCCCGTCGAACCGTTCGAGATTGAGCATTTCATCAAAGTCATCGCGGACACAGCCAAGAACTTATCGCCAAAGCAATTGGGCGGTATCGAGATCGGCGTGCGAAAGCTCAAACCCGATCCCCAACCCACGGCGAGCCAATAGCACCGAAGGACTTGCCGGACTTTGGCGCGACCCACCTCACAACGCTGAGATCACCTGACGGCGTCCCGGGCCATCCCACGCATAGGTTCCCACGGTCACTCCGGCAACGCCTAACGCAACACACCCTACCGCGTGTCCGATAAGCCTAAGGCAAAAGTAAGGGATATCGTTTATGGGGCTGACGGTTATCGTCCGCCCCGCGCGGTGCGCGGAAAGGTGCGTTTGATGGAGACCGTCTCAGAAACAGGCATGCTGAATCCAGCGGGGCGATCGAAACTCAGCGAGATCGGATGGGGCGGAATCGGGGTGGTTGTGGCCGCACTGGTTTTGGGCGCGACGGTTTCGCTGGGTGGTTTTCGTTACGGCGATAGCGCGGTCCACGCGATGGACGGCGTGCTGATTCTCGATTGGCTGCGCGGGGGGCCTGGCGTTTGGCTTCAGCCGCTGGCGTTTGCTGACCAGCAGTACGGTCATTACCCTGCTCTGGGCATTGGCCAACACTATCCTCCGGCCTTTGCGGTCGTCGAGGCGGCATTTTTCGCGATCTTGGGCGTTTCGATCACCACGGCTCGGGTTTGCGTCGTATTCTTCGGTCTGATCGCGACGGCCGGTACATACGTCTTTGCGCGGCGGTGGATGGGTCGTTTACCGAGCACATTGGCCGCCGTCTCACTCGCCACCATGCCGGCGTTTGTGACGTGGGGTCGTCAGGTGATGCTGGAAGTTCCGACCCTGGCGGCGCTCATCTGGGCGGGCGTAGCGTTCAACGGCTACCTGGACCAACCGACGCGGCGGCGATTGTTGCTGGCGCACATGCTGGCCTCGATCGCCATTCTGTTCAAACAACCCGCCGTCTTCCTCAACGGAACATTCTTCTTCGTTGTGTGTGGCCTCGTTTTTCTGCGCCGCGCCAATCCGCGCCATGCTGTCGTGAGCGGGTTGGTTTCTATGGGTGTTACGCTGGCGGTTTTCTGGTCGCTTGACGATCTGGGCCGGCAGGTGGTTAGTGGGTACGCCAACCAAATCGATGGTGCTGGATGGAACGGCGTTTTCTTCTACGCGAAGCAAATGCCACGGATCGTCGGCGCAACCCTTCTCACTCTAGGTGTCGTCGGCTTGGCGCTTAGCTTTCGTCGATCGATGGCGCTTGGTTTGTTGCTGCTGGGGTGGTTTGGGGCGTGCTACGTCATGCTCAGCGTGGTTGACTGCAAGAATCCACGATTTCTTTGCCTCGGAATATTCCCGTTTTCCGTGTGGGGTGCGTTGGTCGCGGAGACCGCCCTAAGGCACATTCCGAAACCGAGGCCCAGGTATCTAGCCTTTGCGGCTGCCGCCCTGGCGCTTTCCCTACGCGGCATGACCCAACCGATCGATCTTGAGCCGGACTACGGCCAGACCGTGTCCACCCATCGGGACAAGATTCAAGGGCAAGCAATCCTATTTGGCGGGATTCGTGATGGAGACTTTGTGTTTGCGGTGCGTGAGCAGGTGCCGTGGCGGACTTCGGTCGTCGTTCGGGCGAGCAAACTCTTCTACACCTGCAACGCGGTCCCGGAAATCGATTTCGTTTCCAAGGCCTCCACCCCGCTCGACATTCAAGAGACAATTCGTCGATACGCGTTTCGCTATATCTTCGTGGAGCGAGCGAACCGTTCCGGTGTGCCGCAGGATCGGATGTTGCGCGAGTATCTCACGAGCACCCCCGATTACCGCCTGATCGACTCGGACGCCCTCACCATATCCGGCGGGCAATCCTCTCGCCAAAGGATCCTTGACGTCTATGAAGCTGTCAACGATTGGACACCCACGGAAAGCCGTGTTGACATCTATATTCCCCGATCAAGACGAACAATCCTGATGGATCTCAGCGCCCACCGTCGAACCGCTCAGCCCAAGACAATTCGAAAAATCGCCCAGCTCACTCCTTCTCAGGAAGTGTCGTTGCCCTAGCTACGAGGGCGTGCCGACCATCAATATGGACTGCCCCAGGGGAGGCGGAACGAGACGCTCCAGCGCGTCGAGACAGGGGGCCAGCCTGTTGAGGTTGTGGGCCGGTCCTGCGGGGATTTCTCTACGCTTCAGGATCCGGCTGTTGAACCACCACCCGAAATATCCCAGTGCATTGATGTACGACGAGTGAATCACACGCAGGTTCGCCGACTCGAACGCATTTCTCAAAGATCGGCGGTTGTAGCGTCGGCGATGACCGACGGCACGATCCAATTCGCCGTACGCGCTCATGTGCGCGGACGCCACGATAATGACCCGGCCATTCGACCGACAGAGCCGGCGCATACTCGAAAGCGATTCGACATCATTTTCCAAGCTGTCCAGCAGCCTCATGCAAACCACACTGTCGAATGATTCGGCCGGAATCTGTTCGTTGGGACAGTCCGCGAGCGTCCCGCACACGAATTCCACGTTGGTATGATCACGGAAGCGTCGGTTGGCCACCTCCAGGCTGGGGTCGAACGGATCGAGGCCGATGACACGCTTTCGATCGAGCAAGAATTGGATGAAATTCCCGTTTCCACAGCCGACATCACACACACGATCGCCCAAGAATGGGCGAACCCGGCTGAAAGTCCAGTGATTGTATTCGTATAAGTCTGCCAGCAGGCAGAGCGAATCGTGGACATTGTCCTCGACTCGAAGTTCCGCCGGAGTCGACTTGTTTGTGAGCGTGGAGGCTGTCATGGCTGTTCTTATCGGCACCAAGGGGAATCGACTGAAACGCGCCGGCCCAGTCATCTCGGAAGGACCTTCCTGCCCTCCGGTCAAACGACCGATAAAGCGACGGCAGGCTCCATCCGATACTACCGTCATATCTCGCTCCGTGGACCGGGCGGCGGAGTGATGACATCGTAGACGACGCCTTTGCATCGAAGAACGACGCTGCGCCCACGCGTAGTCAAACAGTTGTCCCGATACCAAGAAAGACGGATACCGCATGACATACCAGAGAGGTCACGGTCTTACTGACAGCGAGCGCCCGCTGGAATCGGTATTTCGTTTTTGGGGATTCGAGCCGACGGCGTACGAGGAACTCGTGGGAGTGGGACGCGCAATAAATGGTGCGAACCTTCCTACGGCCATTCCGGTATTTGGTAGGGTGGTCTTCAATAAACGATTATCCGAACGGTTACGCAGTGCCGTCGATGGTGCACTCGACGAATGGCGCTCTTGGTTATTGATCGATCCAAACCATGTTCCGATCGGGAAGGCACTGGCGTGGTTGCAAACGGAGGACGGGCGGCGCTATCCAATCATCACGCGCTCCGAAAACACTGGTTATGACTTCCTGTTCGATCTCGATCGAACCATTCGATTTCTTCAGAACGAGCAGCACCTGACGCACACACCGCCACTCTATGTACGGCTGGGGATCAATCCGCATCGCCTGCCGCGCCGGCTTAGAGACTTCGCGTTCCACGGCATGCACACAATCCGCCAAATGCGGGGCTCTAAGGGCACCATCGGGCAGGGTGTGGCCGGTGTTGATGTATGGCGATTGATCGTCAGCCATTTAGTGGAAGATTGCAGCGTGATTCGCCCCATGCCGTTTTGGCCGAACGGTAAGTCCTACGCCTGCTGCCTGAGTCACGACCTCGACACCAAGGAATGCTTTCTCCAGCCTCGCTTGTTGAATATGTTTCGATCCATCGACGAGGACGGTGGAGCCCGCGCCGGATGGATGGTGGTGACGGATAACTTGGGTGCCGGGCGACCGGCGCTCGACGATCTGCATGCGGCCGGACACGAGATCGGCTTCCACGGAACGACGCATGATCACCGCCTGGCGTTTCTATCTCCGGTCGAGACGGCCAAGCGTGTGGCGGAAGTTCAACAACTGATTGAGGCGTACGGTACGAGCGGTATGCGATCACCGGCCTACCTACGGTCGCCCTTGTTGTTTCGTTCGATCGACGGCATCCTGCAATACGACATGAGCATGCACGACTCCATCGAGGGCGTGTGTCGGCCCTCGCCGACCAACGAGGGTTGTGGGTCGTGTCATCCGTTCTTCCTCTGCGGGACGAACGTACTTGAGCTCCCAACTACCGTGCCGGAAGATTGGCAGTTTGACCTCAGGGGCATCACGGACGTTGCGTCCATTCTTTCGACCCAGCTTGATCGTGTAGCGCGCATCAAGCGACGCGGCGGAGTCGCCAGCGTTTTGACGCACGCCGAACCTCCACCGACCACGAAACCCTTCATGGTCGAAGCCTACCGCCAACTCGTCTCCCACCTTGCGGCAGATTCTTCGGTATGGTTGACCACACCCAGCGCCATCAATCAATGGTGGCGGCAGCGCTGGGAGGCCATTGATCGGCTCTGGTCGGCTCCCTCGCGAATGTCTCAACCCACCAGCACGGTGCGCGGGAAGGCGCGCCTGATGGAAACCGCGTCACACGCAGTCGCCATAGGGCCGGGCCGATACCGCCGATCATACCGACTACGGAGGCCCGCTTGACTCACCCGGTAGACCAACTGAGCGACGACCAACTGCACGACTTGTTCATGCACGTGGACACCGCCGGATTCCCGGCCGACCTGGAAGAACTTTGGTCGATCGAGCGCCTGCGGTACCGTGAAACACTCCGGCGAATACCGCCGGCATCGGGTGCGTCGGCCTCGCTGCTTGATCTGGGCAGTTCACGACCGTGGCTGCCGTTCTATCAAGAACTCTTGGGCTACCAGCACATCGTGTTGAACACAACATACCCGGAATCGGGTTTTGTGACCGAGAATCTTGCGCTCACAGGCGGGCCATCAGCCGATGTAAGCGTTTCGGTTTTCGACATTGAGCGTAACGAGTTTCCGCACTCCGACGAATCGTTCGATACGGTCTTGTGCTTGGAAGTGCTCGAACATCTGGCGGTCGATCCGATGGCCATGATGGCCGAAGTGAACCGCGTGCTCAGATCGGGCGGGACATTTGTGCTCACGACGCCCAATGCGGTACGCTACAGCAACGTCGTGAACATGTGCCTGGGTGAACACCCTCAGGGTTGGTCGCCGTATAACGGGCGCGATACGAACCGCCACAATCGTGAGTACACACCGGCGGAAATTGACCGCTTGTTTCGTGCCGCAGGACTGACACCCACGAACATCACCTCGTTTGGGTCCAAGACGCGCGGACTTCGTCGCGATTTGTTCAAACAAGCCGTGGCGTTGACTCTGTCACCTTTACTGCGTTGCCCACCATCCTGGCGACGCGACGTCATCATCGCCGTCGGTCATAAGACTTCCACGTGCGTCGATCGCCGCCCGAATTGGCTTTACTTCGATGCGGCGGAATTCAAGAACCAGCAAGACACGCCAACGGTGCAACAAGGCTATTCGTAGCGCAACGCTTGAACGGGATCGAGGCGCGAGGCGCGGATCGCCGGGTAAATACCGCTGACAATGCCCACCACACCGGCCATGACCAGCGAAAGCACCACGATGATGGGCGGCGTGAAGGTCTTGAACACCTGCGTGAACTCGCCAAGAAAATTGGCCATCGCCCAACCCACCACGACACCCAGTCCCCCGCCGAATACGCTGATCACGCTGGCCTCAATGAGGAACTGCTTGAGGATGTCGAACCGGCGGGCGCCCACGGCGATGCGCACGCCGATTTCGCGCGTCCGCTCGGTAACCGATACGAGCATGATGTTCATAATCCCAATCGCCCCGACAATGATGGAGATGCCCGCGATGCTGTAGAGTACGACGGCGAAGATCTTGGCCACCTGCTGCAGTTGTTGTTTGAACTGATCCTGGGTGAACACCGTGAAATCATCTTCCTCTCCGGCGCCGATGCGGTGGGTTTTGCGCAGTGTACGTTTGATTCCATCGATACAAGCCTGGATCCGTTCCGCGCTGACGCTTTGCACAACGAACATGGTCAAGTACCGTTTGCCGAATATGCGGCCCATGGCGGTCGATAACGGAATGATGACCTGGCTGTCCACTTCGCTGAATCCCATCGCCCCCTTTTCTTCCATGATGCCGATGACAATGAAGCTTTTCCCATTGATTTTCACGCTCTTACCCAATGGTGATCGCCCACCGAATAGGTCTTGTGCCACGCCATGCCCCACCACGGCTACCATACCCCTACCTCGCACATCCTCTCGAGTGAGAAACCGCCCGCGCTCCACTTTGTAGTCGTTGATGCTTGCGTAGCTTTCCGTTGTCCCGAGGATGGCCCCGATGACGTTTTTCTCGAAGTACTTGGTCTGTCCACCACCGCTGTACTGCGGTGCGACCGCGCGCACCAGGTCGCGGTTTTCATCGAGGATTCGCTCTGCGTCTTCGGGGAGAAGCGAGGAAACCTGCGTTTGCCGGTGGCTCCGCCGTTCGGATCCGTTGAATACGAGAACTTGATCGGCGCCGAGACTCTCGAAGCGCTCAAGAATGTCGTGCTGAGCGCCTTCCAAAATGGAGACGGCCGCCACGACGGCCCCGACGCCGATGATGACGCCCAACGTCGCAAGCATGGAGCGCAGCAGGTTTTGATACAGACCGCGTAACGCCGTTATTAAGAGTCGAATATGAAACATAGTCGGTGTCTGGGAGTTTTTGTTCCGGGCCCTTCAAAGCCCATTTGCTCAAATGTTTCCTCGGACGCGCCAGCAAGATGGCGGAACTACATTGTTGAGCGGCGCTAGGCGCCGGATGCTAATTTTCTCGGTACCTCTTGGGTTGCACGCAGGATGGCCGCTTGATCGTTGGATAACACTTCCCGCCGATGCGCATCGTCGATCGCAAAATCCTCAACCACACGTCCGTCGCTCATATTGATCATCCGATCCGCCTGAACGGCCACATCCGATTCATGCGTCACCAGAATAATCGTCAGGCCGGTCGCGCGCAGCTCATGGAACGTGGCCATAATCTGAGCGCTGGTCTTGGTGTCGAGATTCCCGGTGGGTTCGTCGGCGAGCAGGAGGCCGGGGTTGTTCACGATGGCGCGCGCTATGGCGACCCGTTGACACTCACCACCCGACATCTCACTCGGTCGGTGCGACGCCCGCTGACCAAGTCCCACCCGCTCCAGCGCCCTTCGCGCCGTATTCTTCGAAAACACCTGACGAGTATACATCAAAGGAACACAGACGTTATCCAGGGCTGTGGTCCGGTTGATCAGATTGAACGTCTGAAAAACAAATCCGATACGATCATTGCGAATCCGGGCGAGCTGTTTTTCGTTCAAGCCGCTGACCCGCTCGCCTTGAAACTCGAGTGTCCCGGAAGTCGGCTGATCCAAACACCCCAGAATGTGCATCAGCGTGCTCTTTCCGCTCCCTGAGGCGCCGGTGATGCTCACGAACTCGCCCGCCTCGAACGAAAGATCCACGCCATCGAGCGCATACACAACCGAATCACCCATTCGATATTCTTTGCGTAGTTGGGATGCTCGAATCATTGGCTTCGTACTGCCGTAGTGATGTCAGGCTGATCAAAAAACGGTTGGCGCGGCCGGCTCATCACTGACTTCGACGCGCTACTTGTCTTTATCACGGTTGGTCTTAGCCGGCAGCTTCGTATAAACAACCATGCCCGCTTCGAGTCCGCTACGCACCTCGGAATAATTCCCGTTATCAAGCCCCAACGCGCACGACACAAATTCCGTCCCGTGTTCTTCGGTGGCGCTGGGCTTGGGCACGTAAACGCCATACGCGCCACCGGGGCCCTCGTGGATCGCTTCGTTGGGGCAAAGCACGATGTTTTCCGCAAACTCCGACGTAAAGCGAACGTCGGCACGCATACCGGGGAGCAATCGATGACGGTTCTCGCTGATGATGG
>Ga0326597_10005478_pt1 | contig 17596 bp, 16 predicted proteins | sample RVTome_12_FD_203789 | JGI IMG/M metagenome (GOLD analysis project Ga0326597, IMG submission 203789) | Soil microbial communities from uranium-contaminated site in the Upper Colorado River Basin, Wyoming, United States - RVT100D185 | ecosystem: Environmental > Terrestrial > Soil > Contaminated >... | reverse complement strand
TGCTCCTGGCCGAGTTCGACCACCGTGAGGGGTGGGGAGGCGGCGGGTTCCGGAGCTGCGCGCACTGGCTGTCGTGGCGCTCCGGCATCGCGCTCGGCGCCGCGCGGGAGAAGGTCCGGGTGGCGCGTGCCCTCCGCGAGCTTCCGCAGATCTCGGCATCGATGCGGGAAGGCGCGCTCTCGTTCAGCAAGGCGCGCGCTTTGACGCGGGTAGCGACACCCGCGAACGAGACGGAGCTCCTGGAGTTCGCGAGCCACGGCACCACGGCCCATGTCGAGCGGTTGGTCCGGGCGTGGCGGCAGGTGGACCGGAACGAAGCGGCCGAGCTCGACCGGGCCCTACGGCACGAAGCCCGGTCGCTGAGCCTCTACCAGGACGACGACGGAAGTTGGGTGCTGCGGGGACGGCTGGACGCCGAGGTCGGTGCGGTGCTCCGGAAGGCGCTCGACGCCGCGGCCGAAGAGCTCCGGGCGACGCGGGGGAGCGACGGGGAGGCGGAGGGCGGGAGCGCTGTCGCGACCCCGACCACGGCGACCGCCGCCACCCCGACCCCCGCCTACGCCCCGCCGCCCGAGCAGCCCAGCCACGACCAGCGTCAGGCGGACGCGATCGGTCTGCTGGCCGAGCGCGCGCTCGGCTCCGACGGGGTGGTGCGTCGCGCGGAGCGGTACCAGGTGGTGGTGCATGTCGGAGCGGGGAGCGTGCTCGGGGGCGCGCCGGACGATCTGCACGTTTCAGCTGAAACGTCCCGGCGGCTGTCGTGCGACGCGACGACGGTGCGCATGGATCATGACGAGCGAGGACGGGTGCTCGACGTGGGTCGGCGAACCCGGACGGTGCCGCCGGCGCTCCGGCGCGCGCTGGAGTTCAGGGACGGCACCTGCCGCTTCCCGGGATGCGGGGTGCGTCATACGGACGCGCATCATGTCCGGCACTGGGTCGAGGGAGGAGAGACCGCGCTGTCCAACCTGTTACTGCTCTGCCGCTTCCATCATCGGGCGGTGCACGAGGGCGGGCTCGCCGTCGAGGCGCGGGACGACGGTACGTTCGTGTTCAGGCGACCGGACGGCAGGATCGTGCGTCCGGCCCCGAAGCCTCCGCGCTTCCCGCACGACGCGGCAACGGCCATGATCAACCGGAACCACTCCGACGGCATCTCCCCGGATCCCTGGACGCCGACACCGGACTGGCACGGGGAGCGGCTCGATCTCGGGTTCGCGGTGGACGTGCTCCGGCGGTAGGGGGGACGGAACGGCCGCCGCAGGCAGGGGACGGCGGCGGGCTGTCGGGCGGCGGCGCAGGCGGGGCCCGGGCGGAAGCGGGCCGGCCCGCGGGCCCGCGGGCGGTTGACGGCTACGACCAGGAGACGCCTCCGCTCACCCTTTGCCGAGCCCCGTGAGCAACGTCGCGAGCGCCTCGATGTCGATCGGTTTCTCCAGACAGTCCACGGCGCCGAGCTCGAGCACCTCGGAACGAACCTCGGGGGTGGGGCTCCCGGTGATGGCGATAACGGGGATATCCCTGCTCTTGGCCGACTGCTTGATGCGGGTCAGCGCCGTGAGGCCGGTTCCTCCTGGCATCTTGATGTCGAGAACCACCGCGTCGGGCACGTTCCGGATCGCCTTCATCACGGTCTGCATCGCATCGGCCGCCGTATCGATCACGAACCCGTGATGCTCGAGTCCGGCCTTCAGATACGTCAAAGTCACGGGGTCGTCGTCCGCTACGAGGATCCTCAATGCAGCCTCCAATCGTATGACGTGGGGATCGGCACCCGCCGGCCGACCCCGGTGCACCACCTTACGCGCCAACGGGCCGCCGCTCGCGTGGCGTCGGTACTCAGCTTACTTCGTAGAGCGCCGTGCGGCGAACGACGCGGGTCGTCGTGCGGTCGCGGCGCGAGTCCGCGGACGCGTTATGCGACCCACTCCCTAACGACCCCGCCCCGCCGGGCGTCAAATGGATCTACATCCCGCCCACCTCAGCCTCCGATCCGCCATGACCTACTCTCGTCGCGAAGCATTGAAGATCGGCGCCGCCGCCGGTGCGGCCCTCCTCCTCGGCAAGGACGTGCTCAGCGCCGCGCTGCCCGGCCAGGAAGCACAGCTCTTGAAGGCGATCCCCTCCTCGGGCGAGCGCATCCCGACTGTCGGGCTGGGCACGGCGAACACGTTCATGCAGGCGGCGCGGACGCCGGACGAGCACGCGCGCATCCGCGAGGTGGTGCGGCGGTTCACCGAGAACGGTGGGCGCCTCATCGACACGAGCCCGTCGTATGGCTCGTCGGAGGAGGTGCTCGGCGAGTTGGCGCGGGACGTGGGCAACGCGACCGAGATCCTGTGGGCGACCAAGGTGAGCGGCGCCGACGGGCGGGCCGAGGGGTTGGCGCAGGTGGAACGTTCGGAGGAGCGGTTGGCGCCGGGACGCATCTTCCTCAACCAGGTCCACAACCTCGGTGACTGGCAGACACAGCTCCCGCTCCTGAACGAGCTGAAGCAGGAAGGCCGCTTCCAGTACGTGGGCATCACCAGCACGAGCTCCAACCGATATCCGGAGGTCGAGCAGATCATCACGCGTCACCCGGTCGATTTCCTGCAGGTCGACTACGCGGTCGACAACCGCGAGGTGGAGGAGCGCGTCCTGCCGGCGGCGCTGGACAACGGGGTGGCGGTCATCACGGCGCTCCCGTTCGGGCGCGCCCGCCTGTTCGCCCGCACGGCGGGCCGCGAGCTACCGGCGCTCGCGCACGAGATCGGCGCGCACAGCTGGGCTCAGTTCTTCCTGAAGTACCTGCTCGGCAATCCCGCGGTGACCGTGGTGATCCCCGGCACCTCGAACCCGGACAACCTGGTCGACAACATGGGCGCCGGCCGCGGGCCGCAGCCGGACGAGGCGATGCGTCGGCGGATGGCGGAGTTCATCGATTCGCTGCCGCAGGCGTGAAGCGCGGGTGGGCTAGCCCGGTAGATAGGCGAGGGAGATCACGAATCCCTCGACCAGCAGATAACGTCCGACGAGGGCGTCGACCTCGGGTGTCGTCATTGACGCGCCCGGTGCCGGCACCGCGCGGAACGTTCCGCGCTCCCGGTCGAGGGTGAGGACGACGTCCAGGAAGTCGAGCCATACGCCGGAGCGTGGGTGCACGGCCTTTTGCACGGACTCCTTTGCGCTGAACACGACGGTAGCGGTTTCGGCGCCGGGTAGCGCGCGCTCCTCGGGCGTCAGGATCAGGTCGCGCACGTCATCGGGCAACGGGCGCGCCGGCTCGGCATCGAGCCCGATGGCGCCGACACCGCCGGCCGGTGGCGCGACCACCGCCGCCACCAGCCCCTCGCAGTGCGTGATCGAGCCGGTGAACCCGGCCGGCCAGACCGGCTGACGCTCGGGCCCCACCGGGATCTCCACCAATCCGCCCTCCCATCCGGCCCTGCCGAGCGCCTGGCGGGCGCAGTGCCGGCCTCGGGCGAACTCGATGCGGCGCTTGGGCGCCGCATTGGCGACTGCGTCACGCTCGGAGGGCCCGAGCGGCGGCTCCACTCCTTCCGGTCCCGACCACATGGCGCCCGACCACACGGCGACCGCGGCACCCGGAGGGAGGAGCTCCCCCAGCGCGGCCTCGATGCGCGCCGCGCTGGGGGATCCTTCCTTCATTCCTTCACATCGACCGCCGGGCGGTCAACCGCCGTGACGGCGGAGCATCTCGGCCTGCATGTCCTCACTCGCGAAGATCGCCACCTCGACCCGCCGGTTCGCCTGGCGGCCCTCGACCGTGTCGTTCGTGGCGATGGGCTCGGTCAGCCCCATGCCGACCGCGCGCACGCGGCCCGGCTCGAGGCCCGCGCCGACCAGGAACGTCCGGGCGGACGCGGCGCGCCGCTCCGACAGACCCTGGTTGTAGGCGGCCGTGCCGGTCGAGTCGGTGTGCCCGACCACGAGCACTTCGGTGCCCTCGTACTCCCGGAGGGATTCCACGAGATCGCGCAGGTTCTGCTGCGCGGCTGTCCGCAGATCGGCGGAGTTCACGTCGAACAGGATCCCCGAATCGAACGTGACCGTGATCCCCTCGCCGATGCGCTCGACGCGAGCGTTCGGGAGCTTGTCCTGGAGATCCTCGGCCTGGCTGTCCATGACGGCGCCGATCGCGGCACCGGCCGCGCCGCCGACCGCTGCGCCGATGATGGCGCCGCGCGCCGTGCCGCTCGCGAGCCCGCCCACCACCGCACCCGCGGCCGCGCCGCCCAGGGCGCCGGTGCGAAGATTCGAAGAGCAGCCCTGGACGGCGAGCGCACCCAGGAGCGTGGCCACCATGAGCGTGCGCCGTCCCAAAGACATCGTGTTCATCAGATTCGGACCCCTCCACCTAAAGAGATGGGCCGATCGGCCTAACCGGGACCGGCCCAATGACTGCGTGCGGCACCGCTCGGGCGCGGCACACATGTCGTCAAAAATAGTCGACATTGGACCACGCGCCACAGTGTCGTGCACGTGGTACGGTGGAGACGTCGGAGCGACCGGACCTCACCGGGCGGCGCGGAAACGGGCGCGGCGCCGCACATTGAGCAGCCAGGGCAGCACCAGCGCGGCCGCCGCGAGCACCCAGAGCGCGACCGCGAGCGGGCTCGAGAACATGACCCCCCACTCGCCTCCGCTGAGCGCGAGCGCCCGGCGCAGATTCTTCTCCATCAGTGGTCCGAGCACGAGGCCGAGGATGACCGGTGCGAGCGGAAAGCCAGTCTTGCGCATCGTGTAGCCCAGCAGGCCGAACCCGGCCATGAGCACCAGATCGAAGGCGCTCTGGTTCACCGCGTAGACGGCCACGAACGAGAGCGCGGCCACGCCCGGCATGAGCACCCAGCGCGGGAGCCTCAGCACCCGCACGAACACCCCGACCAGAGGGAGGTTGAGCAGCAGCAGGAAGACGTTGCCCACGTACATCGATGCCGCGAGGCCCCAGAACACCTCCGGGTTGCGCTCGATGAGCAGCGGGCCGGGCGCGAGCCCGAGTCCGAGCAGCGCGCCGAGCAGGACCGCCGTGGTGCCGCTGCCGGGGATCCCCAGGGTGAGCAACGGGATCATGGCGCCGTTCGCGGCCGCGTTGTTCGCCGCTTCCGGCCCGGCGACGCCCCGCTCGTCCCCGTCCCCGAATCGGCCGGAATCGCCGGCCATCTTCTCTTCGACGCTGTAGGCGAGGAAGCTCGCTATGGTGCCGCCGGCACCGGGCAGCACGCCCACGAAGAAGCCGATCACGCTGCCCCGCGCCATGCTCCACCCGGAGGCCATGAGCGCGCGGAACCGGACCGTCACCCTGCCGTAACGCGAGGCGGCCGCGCCGGCCCACTCCGTCTGCTCGAGTACCAGCAGCACCTCGCTCACCGCGAACAACCCGATGGTCACCACCACGAAGTCGAGCCCATCGAACAGTCGGAGCTGCCCGAACGTGAACCGCGGCAGCGCGCTGTTCGGGTCCATGCCGATGGTCGCGAGGAAGAGGCCGAGCCCCGTCGCCGCGAGCGCCCGCGCCACGCTCTTGCCCGACACGCTCGACAGCGCGGAGAACGCGAACACCATGAGCGCGAAGTACTCGGCGGGCCCGAACCGGATGGCCCAGCTCGCGAGCGCCGGGGCGAGGAACACCAGGCCCAGGACGGAGAGCGTGCCCCCCACGAACGACGAGACGGCCGCGAGGGCGAGCGCCTCCCCGCCCCGGCCCGCCTTGGTCATCGCGTGCCCATCGATGGCAGTCACCACGGCCGACGCCGTGCCGGGAACGTTGAGGAGGATCGTGCTGATGGAGTTGCCGTACTGCGATCCGTAGTAGATGCCCGCGAGCAGAATGAGTGACGACTCGGGCGGCAGCCCGACCGCGAACAGCAGCGGTATGAGCATGGCGATCGCGTTGATCGGGCCGATGCCCGGGAGCATCCCCACGATGGTGCCGACCACCACCCCGCCGAGGGCGAGCGAGAGGTTGAGCGGCGCGAGCGCGACGGCGAACCCGTCTGAGAGGTGCTGGAGCGCCTCCATCGGTCAGCGCTCGAAGACGCCGAGAGGGAGGGGCAAGCCCAGGCCGTAGACGAACAGCACGTAGAGCAGGAACGCGAACGCGAGCCCCACCGCCGCGCCGCGCACCAGGGTGCCTCCGAACAGCCGCGCGAGCAGCGCGAACTCGAGCACCGTCGCGAAGACGAATCCGAGCGGGGCGAGGAGGAACGCGTACGCGATGAAGCTGAGGGTCGCCAGAAGGATGCGGGTTCGGGCACCGGTTACCGGGGTAGCTGGTGCGGCAGCCGGCGGGGGCGCGGTGCCCTCAGTCCCACCCCGCAACCCGTCCCGCAACAGCGCCAACCCCCCGATCGCCAGCAGGAACGCCGCCACCATCGGGAACGCTTTGGGCCCTAGTGGATCGGTCGGGAACATCACGTCGAACGTGGTGGCCTCGAGCGCGATGGCGGCGGCGGCCAGCACCACGGCCGCGGCGCCCACCACCGGCGCGCGCACACGGAGCGCGGGCATCAGCGGATGAGCCCCAGCTCGCGGGCCAGCCCGCTGAACTCGTCGACCTGCTCCATGACGAACGCCTCGAACTCCTCGCCTACCAGGAAGTACGGCCGCAACCGGGCCTGGCGGCGGGCGTCGACCCAGGCATCCGACACGCCCACCGCCCGCAGCCGCTCGACCCATGCATCATAGACCTCGTCGCTCACGCCGCCGGGCACGTAGTAGCCGCGCCAGGTCACCCACTCGACCGGATAGCCCTGCTCGGTCGCGGTCGGCACCCCGGTCAGCAACCCGTCGAGCGGCTCTGGCGACATGACGGCCAGCACGCGGATCGAGCCGGTCTCGAGATGGCTCTCGATCTCCGAGATCTCGCCGGAGAACACCTGCACGAACCCGCCGAGCAACGCGGTGAGCGCCTCCCCGCCGCCGTCGAACGGCACGTAGCGGACCTTCAGCGGATCGAGGCCGGCCTCACGGCCGAGCAGGAGGATCTTCATATGATCCTGCCCCGCGACCGCGCTCCCGCCGCTCACCACGATCTGGTCCGGGTGCGCGGCCCAGTCGTCCAGCAGCTCCCCGAGCGTCGCCCACGGGGCGTCCACATCCACCGCCACGATGCCGTACTCGGCGCCGAGCGCCCCGATCCAGCGGACATCGTGGGCCTCGAGGTGGCCGAACTGGCCCTGCGCGAGCCGGAGCGTCGTGGCCGGGCTGGCGGCGATCAACACGTTCGGGTCGCCCTGGCGCTGCGCCACCGCGTGGGCGAACGCCACGCCTCCGCCGGCCCCCGGCATGTTGATCGTCGGCACCGCGCCCGGGACCAGCCCGAGCTCCCCGAGGATGCGGCCCGTCACGCGGCACGTCAGGTCCCAGCCGCCCCCCGCCGCGGCGGGCGCGATGCACTCCACGCCGCGTCGCGCAGGGTCGGGAGCCGTGCAGGAGGCCAGGAGTACGACGGTTATGAGTATGGCATACTCAACGCGTACTGATACCCGGGGGTGGAGGTGGTGCGTTGGCGGCTGGTGGCGCGGCGGCACGCGTCCTCAGCCTGGCACGATCGGTAGCACCACGTGGGACGGCCGCTCCCGGTCCATGTACACCGTGTTGCCCGCCACGCGGCTGCTCGTCGCCAGCCCCTCGGGCTCGCCGGTGTTGAAGTTCAGATCGAAGTGCGGGTAGTTGCTGCTCGAGACGTCGATCCGGATCCGATGGCCGGCGGCGAAGAGGTTGCTGGTCGGAAAGGCCTCGATGGTGACTTCGTAGACCTCGCCCGGCGTCATGAGCTCGGGCTCCCGCCAGGAATCCCTGTAGCGCACGCGGATGATCCCGTCCGTGACGTTCATCGCGTAGCCCTCGGGATAATCCTCGTTCGGTGGATACACATCGATGAGCTTCGCGGTGAAGTCGGTGTCCGGGCAGTCGGAGGAGATGAACAGCTTCGCCACGACGGGCCCCGTGATCTCCACGGCCGCCTCGAGCGGCGGCGTCTGGAAGACCAGCACGTCGGGGCGCTCGGCCAGCGCCCGGTACGGCTCGGTGGAGCCGAAGAAGTCGGGACCCTCACGCTGATCGTACGCGCCGCCCTCCATGATGGGCGCGCCCGAAGTGATGGTCCCACCGATACTTGGCACCGGCCGCGCCGGATCGTACCGGTAGGTGCGCGAGGCGCTCTCCACGTCGGGCGGCTCGGGGGTCAGCGTGCCGCCCACGCCCAGGTAGTACGGCTGGTCCACCGCGCCGGGGATCGGCCAGTCGTCCGCCGTGCGCCAGCGGCCCCCGTGATCCATGCGGCCGTCCGCGTTCCGCCGGCCGCTGCCGCCGCCCATCACGAAGTACCGCACGGCGGGCTCCTCGTCGACACCGTTGTCGACGTTGCGCAGCCAATGCTCGAACCAGCGCAGGCGCAGCTCCCAGAAATCCTTGGCGAGCTGCCCGTCGATCGGCGCGGCGGGTCCGAAGTCGACGTCGCCGGCGTAGGTCAGGGAACGGTCGCCATGCGTCCAGGGGCCGAGGATGAGGCGCACCGGCCCCCGCTTCAGTCGTTTGAGCCCCATGTAGTTCTCCGTCGCGGTCCGTGGATACGGATCGAACCAGGACGACATGTGCACCATGGGCGCGTCGGGCCAATCATCCCAGAATCCCGCGGCGTAGATGGCGGGATGCTGCCAGTACTCGTCGAAGTCGCCGTTCGTCCACTGCTCGAAGAGATACGCCTCGTAGTCGGGCGCGAGGCTCACGGGCGAGCGGCCGGGAGCCCAGGGCATGTTGCGGAACCACCAGTGGATATCGACTTCCTCCATCTTCCGGCGCAGCTCGTCGTCGGCCAGAACCTCGGGGCTGACGAGGGCGTTGCGATACGCCCAGGTGGCATGCTTGAGCTCGAAGGTGCCGCCCTGCCGGATGCCGCCCTGGTATGCGTTCGAGAACCCGCCGGAGTCCAGGAACATGGCGGCGACGCCGGGTGCGCCCGCTGACGCGAGAGCGGCCTGCGTATGCGCCGCATAGGAGAACCCCTGCGTGCCGATCTGCCCGTCGCACCACGGCTGCTCGACGATCCAGGCGCACGTGTCGTAGCCGTCCTCCACGTTGTCCAGGTACTTCACGTACTCGCCCTCGGAATCGTACCGGCCCCGGTTATCCTGGTAGACGACCACGAACCCGCGGTCGACGAACATACGGGCGACCTCGGCGCGGCTCTTGGCCCGGTCGGGCTCCGCAAGCGACCGCTCCGAGCGGCTGTCGCGCGTCTTGCCGTACGGCGTGCGCTCGAGGATGACCGGGAACGGACCGGGGAGCGCCTCCCCGTCCCGGGCGGGCAGGTAGACGTCCGTGGCGAGCCGGATGCCGTCCCGCATCGGGACCATCAGGCCCGAAAGCACGGTCATGCCCCCCGGCCCCGGCTGGCCGGTGAACGGGCCGTCGGTGCGCTCCCGCTCCACGTCTCCACCGAAGCACCCCGGGAGCTGGCTCCCGATGGCGAGCGCGCCCATCGCCTTCGTGAAGTCGCGGCGGGACAGGCGCGAAGAGAGCGACAACGGCGTCATGCGGGGACCTCCGGGAGGTACGCGGCGAACGGTCGAGCGCCCGATCTTAGCGCGCCGGCGGCGACGGCGACATAGTGGAGCGATTAGGTTTGCAGCTTCACACCAAGTCACGGTCCGAGGAGCGGGAATGAGCGGAAGCGCAACGAGCAGGTCCTACGACGTCGCGATCCTGGGCGGCGGGAATCTCGGCACGGCGCTCGCGCGCGGTTGGGCGCGCGCGGGCATGTTCGAGCCCGGACGCATCGTCCTGACGCGGCGGCACCCCGAGAAGCTCGAGTCGCTCCGCGCGGAGGGCTACGTGGTGAGCTCCTCGAACGCCGACGCGGTGCGCGGCGCGGACCTGATCATCCTGGCGGTGCAGCCGCAGCAGCTGCCCGAGCTGCTCGAGGAGATCGGGCCGGATCTGGAGTCGGCCAGGCACCGCCTCATCTCGGTCGTGTCCGGCGCCTCGATCGAGGAGATCCGCCAAGCGTGCGGCCGCCCCGTGCGGATCGTGCGCGCCATGCCGAACACGGCGGTCATGATCGGGGAGTCCATGACCTGCCTCGCGGCCGAGGACGGCGAGCCCGCGGAGGCGCTCGAAGAGGCCGAGGCGCTCTTCGCGCTGGTGGGCCGCACGCTCGCGATTCCCGAGGACATGATCGTGCCCGCAACCGCGCTGTGCGCGTGCGGGATCGCGTTCTTCCTCCGCTGTGTGCGGGCCGCGGGCCAGGGCGGCATCGAGATCGGCTTCCACCCCGAGGACGCGGCGCTGCTGGCCGCCCAGACGGCGAAGGGCGCTGCGGCCCTCGCCCTGCGCGCTGGCGCGCATCCCGAGAGCGAGATCGACCGGGTGACCACGCCGCGCGGCTGCACCATCACGGGGCTCAACGAGATGGAGCACGCCGGGTTCTCGTCGGCCATGATCCGTGGGATCGTGACCTCGGCCCGCGCGGCGGCGGACCTGTATTCGGGATGAGCGCGCCGCGCTTTGGAGTGAGCGATGCGTCCACTCTCGCCAGGGTCCACGTTGAAGGGTCCCACATTGTGACTCGTCTGGTGAGCGGCGAGTTGCTCGCAGCCGGCGAGGCCGGAGGATACGAGTTCGACGATCCACTCTTTCGGCGGTGGATCCAGGGCTCTGTGCTACCCGAGCTCGGGATTCCGGCGCCGCCGCTCTTCTGAAGCGGCCGTCGCTGAAGTTACCTATACGGGAAGCCCCCGGGTCGCCTGCATGCGCGGTGGATGACTGAGCTTACGGTGCGCCCGCGTGGATTAGGCGTGCGGGCCGGAGGCGGCGAGGGCGGGGTACCCGCGCGGAGCGCCGTTGGTCGCGTTGGGGGGTGCGGAGCGGTGCGGGTCGGCGACCCCAGAGCGGAGCGCGGGTGCCCCGCCCTCGCGGCCTCCCACCCGCACCTCTTGACTTCGCCACTCAGAATATCTGACATTCTGAGTCAAGGAGGCCTCACCATGCCGATTACCGAGTCCAGTCGAGTGGGAAAGCGGGGCACGTTCGTGATCCCTGCCAAGCTGCGCCGCCGCTTTGGTCTGAGCGAAGGCACCACTGTTATCGCTGAGGAAACCGAGGAGGGAATCCTCCTGCGGCCCGCGATCACCGTTCCTGTCGAGTCGTACTCGTCCGAACGACGCGCGGAGTTCCTTTTGTCCAACGCGATCGACGATGAAGACTACGCACGAGCTCGCGACGCGGTCCGGGAGTTGGGAATCGATCCCGATTCGATCGAACACCACCGTCCGTAGTGTTCGGTGGTGGATCGCCTCTTCCTGGACGCCAACATCCTCTTCTCCGCTTCGTATCGCGAGGACGCTGGGGTCGCCGATCTGTGGATCATCGATGACGTCACGTTGCTCAGTTCTGCTTACGCCATTGAAGAGGCGAAGCGGAACCTCGGGGAGCAGCAGCAGAGGAAGCGGCTCGAGCGCCTGATCCAGCCGCTTCACGTGGTCCACGCCGTGACCGCTCCCAGGGCGATACGCCGTGACGTCGAGCTTCCCGAGAAGGATTGGCCCATTCTCGGCGGAGCGATCGCCGCGGAAGCCACCCACCTGATCACAGGGGATCTCAAGCACTTCGGACGCTACTTCGGCAAACAGATTCACGGCATCCTCGTACTACCTCCCCCCGAGTACGTCCGCGCTCGTCGCTGAAGTCACCATGAGGGGAGCCCGCCCCGGCCGCCGCTCACCGCCGGAAGGTCAGCACAAACCACATCCCGACCTCGTCCGTGCTGGATTCACCGCGTATAGCGCGGTCAATGCAGCACGGTCCGACTTCACCGACGCCTCCATGCTGGATAGCCCGCGCTATACGCGGTCAAACCAGCACGAACCGCCCCCCCCGGACGTTCCTCGGAAGTTGACGGCGCCTGGCGGGCGGGCGGGCCCGCAGACGGAGGGGCCCCGCAGGTGGGTGGCGACCGGCGCGCCCCACTGCCCGGCCGAAGGCGGTGAGGGCGGGGTACCCGCGCGGAGCGCCGTTGGCGGAAGTGTGAAGGGCCGGGCGGCAACGACCCCAGAGCGGAGCGCGGGTGCCCCGCCCTCACCCCCCCGCACGAGCGTCAGCCCGCTCCGAGCGCCCCGTACCCGTACCCGTGCGCCTCGACGTCCCGGCGCTGCTCGACCTCGAACGTCTCGGGGTCGACCATCGGCTGCCAGAGCTGCATGGCCGGGAAAGTGCTCAGGAACCAGCGCACCGCACCGATGTAGAGGCCCAGGAACATGAGCCCGATGAGCGGCTGCCAGATGCTGAACACTGGGTCGCCCTCGCGGTGGATGGACGGCGCGACCAGCGCGTAGCGCTCGAGCCAGAGCCCGACCAGGATGACGGTCGTGAACAGCGCGAGCAGCTTCGGCTTCATCTTCGCCTTGCGGCCGATGAGCCCGACGAACGGCACGAGGAAGCAGAGCACGATGGTCAGCAGGCTGAACGCGCCCCAGGTCTCGTCCGACCGGTGGACGATCCAGGCCTGCTCCCAGGGCAGCTTGCCGTACCAGATGACGATGTACTGGCTGAAGAACAGGTACGTCCAGAACACGGTGAACGCGAACGCCAGCTTGCCGATGTCGTGCCGCTGCTGCAGCCCGATGTGGTTGGTGAAGTCCTTGTGCTGGGTGCGCAGGTAGAGGCTCCACAGCGCTGTCGCCGCGATGCCGCCCCAGAACGCCCCCATGAAGAACCACGGGCCGAACATGGTGCTGAACCAGTGCGGCTCGAGCGACATCGCCCAGTCGTAGCTGACGATGCTCATGACCACGGCGTAAATGAGGACGATGCCCGGAGCGATCTTCGTCATCCGGTGGTAGCTGGCGACCTCCTCCTGCTCCTGGCCCGTCCATCCCTGGGTGAAGCGCTCACGCCACGAAGCGCGGGCGGGATCGCCCTCTTCCGCCTCGCGCACGAGCCCCATGTCGGGCCGCAGCGCGAGGTACACGAAATACAGCGCGAAGCCGAACAGGAGCATCAGCCCGAGCACGTTCCGCGAGATGAGGAACGGCAGGTTGAGGTAGGCAGCCTTGTTCTGAACGACCGGGTCGTCGGCCATCATGGCGACCCAGGGGAAGTACTCCTCCCCGAGCCCGAGCATGGGCAGCAGCATCACGAACGAGATGGGCAGGAACGCGGCGAACGCCTGGCTGACACGCCGCATCGACCAGTTCCACTTGGCCTTCACGATCCACGTGGCGACGGCGAACAAGACGCCGCCCATCGCGATGCTCGTGAAGAACAGCCAGTTGGTGACGTAGCTGATCCAGGCCGAGTGCGCGTCCTGGTTGAGCCGGATGACGAATGCCACCAGGCCCACGACGAACATCGCGCCAACGATCTGGGAGGCACCCTTCGACCGCGGCAGATAGCGGACCGGGATATCGGAAGGAACGTGGATGTGCGCCATCAGTTGGCCGCCTGCGCTTGGAGCTGTCTCACGTAGTTCACGACCTTCCAGCGGTCGAAGTGGGTGATGCGGCTGCCGTACTCCGGCATGAGGCCGCGTCCGACCCGGATCATGGCGTAGAGGTACTGGTCGCTGTAGCCGGCGACCTGCTCACCCGCGAGGTTGAACGCGGGCAGGATCAGGTGCTGGGCCGCGATATTGGCGTTGGCGCCCACCCCGTCGGGACCGTGACAGACGATGCAGTATCGGAGGTAGAGCTCCTCGCCGCGGGCCATGGCCACCGGATCGCTCGGGTCGATGGGGTTCACGAGACCCTGGATGACGGGGGTGCCCACCCCGGGGACGCCCAGGTCCACCTGCGTGAAGCGCGGCACGTCCACTCCCGACGGTTGGCCGAGGTTCACCTCGCCGTCCTCCGCCGGATAGTTGGCGGAGGCGAATGCGTAGGAGTTCTCCGGCGCCCCCATGGGGTTCTCGTACGGGTCGAAGGTGCGCTGATCGCGCATGCTGCGCCCGAACACCGCGACCATGGCGTCGTCGAGCGGCTTGCAGCCCCCGAGCGCCATCACGGCGAGCACCGCCACCAGGGAGCGCGCGGCACGCTGGTTACGCATGGGCGACCTCCCCTTCCCTCAACTCGATCGGTTCCTGCTCGTTCATGATCCTGCGCGCCTCCTCGAGGCGGTCGCCGGAGGCCTCGACGTAGACGCCGTAGCGTCCCGCCGTGAACTCCGGATCGTATACGGGGGCCGGCTTGAAGTTCGGGATGCGGCTGAGCACGAAGAGCCCGATGACCGTCGCGAGCGCGCCGAACAGGACCGTCAGCTCGAACGCGATGATGACGTATGCCGGAATCGACACGATCGGCTTGCCGCCGACCACGAGCGGCCAGTCCATGGACGTCCACGTGGTGAACGCGAACCCGGTCGCGGTGCCGGTGAGCGCGCCCACCAGCGTCCACACGCGCACGGGGCTCTGACCGTAGCCGAGCGCGTCCTCGATCGCGTGGTCCGGATACGGAGCGAACGCCTTGATGTCCTCGAATCCGGCCTTCTTGAGCCCCTCGATCGCGTCGACCGTCGAATCGAGGTACTCGTACGAGGCGAGGATTCCCTGGCCCTGGGCGCTCATCAGTGGGCCTCCTTGCGCTTGTTCCGCATGGGCGCGGGCAGCACTTCCTTGAGCTCCTGGATCGCGATCGGCGGGATCAGCCTGGTGAACAACAGGAACCAGAAGGAGAACCATCCGAAGCTACCCACCAGGATGCTCATCTCCACGATGGACGGTCGGTAGATCCCCCAGGCGAAGGGCTCGTACTCGTGGCTCAGCGACACCACGACGATCACGAAGCGCTCGAACCACATCCCGATGTTGATGAAGATCGAGATGACGAACAGCGCGGGAATCGAGTGCCGCACGCGCTTGAACCAGAGCATGATCGGCACGAGGCCGTTACAGGTCAGCATGGTCCAGGAGGCCCACCAGTAATCGCCGAAGAGGCGGTTCCAGAAGGCGGTCCGCTCGATCTCCTCGCCGCTGTACCACGCCATGAAGAACTCGGAGAGGTACGCGTACAGCACGATGAGGGACGTGAGCAGGCAGAGCTTCGCCATCGCGTCGAAGTGCTTGGTGGTGAGGTACGCCTCGAGGCCGAAGATCTTCCGGAGCGGTACGATCAGGGTGATGACCATCGCCACGCCGGAGAAGATGGCGCCGGCCACGAAGTAGGGCGCGAAGATGGTGGCGTGCCAGCCCGGCACGATGCCCATCGCGAAGTCCCAGGAAACGACCGAGTGCACCGACAGCACCAGCGGCGTCGCGAGCGCGGCGAGGAAGATGTACGCCTTGCCGAAGTGGTGCCACTGGCGGTCGGTGCCCTGCCACCCCATCGACATCGCCGCGTAGAGCTTCCTGCGCAGGCCGGTCGCGCGGTCACGCGCTGCCGCGACGTCCGGGATGGTGCCCAGATAGAAGAAGACCGCCGACACCGTGAAGTAGGTGGTTACGGCGAACACGTCCCATACCAGCGGCGACTTGAAGTTCGGCCAGAGGAACCGCGAGTTCGGATACGGCACCAGCCAGTACGCGTGCCACAGCCGTCCCACGTGGATGAGCGGGAACAGCCCCGCCGTCATGACGGCGAACACCGTCATCGCCTCGGCCGCCCGGTAGATGGACTGTCGCCAGGGCGCCCGGAACAGGAACAGGATGGCCGAGATGAGCGTGCCGGAGTGCGCGATACCGACCCAGAACACGAAGGTCGTGATGTAAACGCCCCACCCGACCGGCGAGTTCAGGCCCGAGACACCGATGCCTCGAACCATCTGGTAGATCCACGCCGTCAAGAACAACCCGACGCCGGCCGCGGCCAGCGCGAAGAGCGCCCACCACCCCTTGCCGGGGGCGGAAAGTATCTTGAGAACGTCGCGGTTGACGTCGTCGAGCCTCTGGACGTCCGGATGCGTGAGTGCGCCGCGCTCGGTGGTCCCGGTCGCCATCAGTCGTGCCCTCCGGACACTTCGTGGAAGGTGACCTTCTTCAGGTAGTTCACGGCCGGCTGCGTGTTGATGAGCTCGTCGAGGGCCCGATACGTCCGCTCGTTCGCCACGACCTGGGCGACGCGCGAGTTCGGGTCACGGATGTTGCCGAAGACGATCGCCTCGGCCGGGCAGCTCTGCTGGCAGGCCGGCACGACTTCGCCGTCCCGCACATCCCGGCCCTCCTCGAGCGACGCCCGATTCTCGGCGTCACGGATGCGCTGCATGCAGAAGCTGCACTTCTCCATGATGCCGTTGGTCCGCACGGTCACGTCCGGGTTCCACTGCCAGTTCATCGGCTCGGGGACGTTCTCGTCCGTGTACCGGTACCAGTTGTAGACCCGGACCTTGTAAGGGCAGTTGTTGGCGCAGTAGCGCGTCCCAACGCAGCGGTTGTAGATCTGCGCGTTGATGCCCTCCGGCGTGTGGTACGTGGCGAACACCGGGCAGACGGGCTCGCACGGGGCGTTGCCGCAGTGCTGGCAGAGCATTGGCAGGAAGCGTACGTCGAGATGGCTCGCCTGCGTGGCGTCCACGTGCTCGTAGTAACGCTCGAGCCGGATCCAGTGGAGATCGCGGCCCATCTGGATCTGGTCCTCACCTACCCACGGGATGTTGTTCTCGGACTGACACGCCGTGACGCACGCGCTGCAGCCGGTGCACTTGTCGAGATCGATGGCCATGCCCCAGCGCGGCCCCTCGTGCGCGGCGGCGTACTCGCCGTGCTGCGACCCCTGGAGCGGAAACGCCTGCGCTTCACCGCCCTCCGCGTCCACCGGCACGAAGCCGCCGACGCCCTGGAGCTCCTGGAGCGGGCCGTGACCCTCGGCGTGGTCATCCGCGGCGTGGCCCAGCTCGGCGAGCGCGATGGCCGGTGCGATCGGCCGGTCGTGCTGATCGCTCGAGCCCTCGACGGTGGCCAGCCGGCGACGCGCGCCGGTGGGCGTGACCGTCACGGTCGTCGAGAGCGTCACGAAGCCGCCCGACGGCTGCTCGGCGAGGGCCGGCAACAGCCGCACGGCGTTCACGCCCTTTCCGGTCGCCCACTGTCCCATGTGCGTGTGCCCGCCGCCCATCGCGAGCGCGACCGCGTCCTCGCGGATGCCGGGGTACAGCCAGATCGGCACCTCCACGTCGCCATGGGGGGACGCGACGGTCACGATGTCGCCCTCGCGGATGCCGCGGGCCTCCGCCGTGACCGGGTTCATCTCGAGCCAGGAGTGCCAGGTGATCTTCGAGACCGGGTCCGGCAGCTCCTGCAGCCACGGGCTGTTCGCGAACTCTCCGCCGCCGAAGCGCGCGGAGGGGTGCACGATCAACGTGAGGTCGCCGTCTCCGTCGAACGCCGGTGCGTCGAACGTGAGCGCGGTGTCGGGCGCCTGGAGCTGCGGCGTGGGCGGGGCCGGGCTGGCGGTCCGGATGACGCCGGTCTTGAGGGCCGTGCGCCAGAACGTCTCGAAATCGCCCTGGGCCGCGCCGCTCGCCTGATAGCGGCCGCGCAGGTACTCGTAGAAGGTCGCGGCGCCGAGCTCGTGACCGAGGTGCGCGCCCACGGCGAGCAGGACGTCGCCCATCTGCTTGCTGTCGAAGTGGGGCACGTTCTGCATGGTCGGCTGCTGGATCG
>Ga0326597_10005477_pt1 | contig 17596 bp, 12 predicted proteins | sample RVTome_12_FD_203789 | JGI IMG/M metagenome (GOLD analysis project Ga0326597, IMG submission 203789) | Soil microbial communities from uranium-contaminated site in the Upper Colorado River Basin, Wyoming, United States - RVT100D185 | ecosystem: Environmental > Terrestrial > Soil > Contaminated >... | reverse complement strand
CTAGTTGAGACGGGACCGGGGTCTTGCAATCCAACATTTCATTTTTCTCGGAAGCCGGTAGGAGCTTCAGGTTTTCTTTTCCGGGGGGAAGGGTCGCGTCTTTACCTTTGACATTCACGCGGATTCCGAATTAGACACTCACGTTATTTTTTCTAAACAATCTCGGCAGAGTGTTGCCATCCGCTTCTCGGTTGGATCGTGCCGCCGAGTACGTGATTCACGCCACACGTTTCCGCAGCGGACTTAGGGTCGCAGCCAGTCTGTAACCGGCCGCGACAGGAACTCTTCCACGGGAGTGCCATCGCCGCCGACGAGCATCGTGAGCGTCGGCTTGAATGCCTCTTTGAACGCCGCCAGACCCGAATGCGCAACAGGGGCCCGGCCGCTTTTCACCTCAATCGCCACCAGCATGCGGGCCGCGCGCATTTCGGCAAAGGACCAGTGCGGCAAGTGCAGGATCTCGAAACGCCCGGCGAGGCTTTCCGACAGCCCACGCTGCACTAACAGTGGGGCCGAGCCGAGCAGGACGATGCGCAGTGGCAAGCGGGTGCGAGTGTCCTCGTCCCAGAGGCGCTTCACCGCCTCCGACCAAGCGGGGATCTTCTGCACTTCGTCGAGCACCAACACCGCGCCGCGCTTCCCGGCGTCCTTGGCCACGAGGCGGGCGCGCTCCCATTGTGCGGCCACCCAGGCGGTATCGCGCAACGCGGGCTCGTCCGCAGAGACAAAGACGCTGCGCCCCTCGAAATCCCCCAGCACCTGCTGCACCATCGTGGTCTTGCCCACCTGGCGGGGCCCGGCCAGTACCTGCAGAAATCGCCGAGGCTCACGCAGCCGGGCGGCAAGCGGGACAGCATAGTCACGCTGAAAGGAAGGGTTTGGCGATTCGCTCATTATGGTGAGTAATTTTACTCAGCACTATGAGCAAACGCAAACCAGGTCACGCGACCGCCCACCGGGTCCTGAACCGGCACTCCGTCACGGTACGCTGCGCCAGCCGTTTCTCCAGCGACTCGACTAAGCGACAAATCTAAATTTCAGAGAGGCGCGGGCGTTCCGACTCGGCCCTTTCGGCTTGACAGTCATCACGAACCCGCCCTATTTTACGGGCAGTTGATTTTGGCTGCGTCCTTCGATCCCGTCACATCTTTGCTTGCACACTATCGCCCGGACTGGCTCTCCCTAGCCGGGTTTTTGTATTCATGGGTCTCGAACTCAGAAGATTGGCAGGTCGAGCCAAGCGTAGACTGGAGCCCTTTGAGACCCCTTTGACAGTACTTGCGCAGTCCTTCGGGAGGAACCCATGTTGACGAAATCATTTCTGGCCGTGCTCACTGCCGTTGTCCTGTGCTCAAGCCTACCCGCCCGCAGCCAGACGCCGCCGAACCTGCCCGACGGGCCCGGCAAGGAAGCCGTCGTGAACTATTGCAGTGGCTGTCACGGGCTCCGCCGCGTTGTTGCATCAGGCTACCCTCAGGCGTATTGGCACACCGCTATCAGAATGATGCTCAATTTCGGCGTCCCGATTCCGCCCGATCAGATCAACCTCGTCACCGACTATCTGGCCAAGAATTTTCCGGAAAAGCCGAAGCCCGTTGCCAACATCATCCCCGGACCGGCGCGGATCGACATCAAGGAGTGGCAGGTGCCGATACCGGGCTCGCGGCCACACGACCCGCTCGCCACCCGGGACGGCGCCATCTGGTACACCGGGCAGATGACCAACAGGCTCGGACGAGTCGATCCGAAGACAGGTCAGGTCAAAGAGTATCCGCTCAAGACGCCCCTTACCGCGCCGCACGGGCTGGTCGAGGATAAGAACGGTAATATCTGGTTTACGGGAAATAACGCATCGATCGTCGGCAAGCTCGATCCAAAGACGGGCGCCGTGACCGAATACAAGATGCCGGACCCGAACGCGAAGGACCCGCACTCGCTCGCCTTCGATCAGAGCGGGATCCTGTGGTTCACCCTGCAGCAATCCAACATGATCGGACGCCTCGATTCAAGCAGCGGCGAGATCAAGCTCGTAACCGGGCCGACGCCACGTTCCCGCCCCTACGGCATCATGGTAAATTCGAAGGGCGTTCCATTCGTTGCCCTGTTCGGAACCAACAAGATTGCGCGCATCGATCCCAAGACGATGGAGATCCGCGAATACACGTTGCCGGATGCGAGGGCGCGTCCGCGGCGCATGGCCTTCACCAGCGACGACGTCGTCTGGTACTCGGACTACCCGCGCGGCTATCTGGGCCGTCTCGACCCCGCGACTGGTCAAGTGACCGAGTGGCAATCGCCCGGCGGGCTGAAATCCGAGCCCTACGGCATTGTCGCTTCGAAGGACGTCATCTGGTACAGCGAATCCGGGACCAAGCCGAACACGGTCGTGCGGTTCGATCCGAAGGCGCAGAAGTTCCAGACCTGGGTGATCCCCTCCGGCGGCTACATCGTGCGCAAGATGGACGTTACGCTCGACGGCAACCCGGTGCTGGCCACCAGCACAGTGAATGGCGTCGCCCTCGTCGAGGTGAAGTGATCGTAGGGAAATTGAGGGTCAGAGGGGTAGGAACTCCGGGGAGATAGTCTAAAATTTGTTTTTTGCAGACGCCAGCTCAGGCTTTCTTTTCCAGACCATTATGTCAGAGCGATTGGTAGAAACTTTGGGTTATTTCATTCGCACGTGCGTGCTCAACGGAGAGCGACTACGGTTCTGGAGCGCGGGGACATGGCCGGGATGGATGGCGAGATTGAGCGGGTGATGCAAGCGCGAATGAAAGAGCACTCGGACTCCAAGACTGTGTAGACTAATGAATGCGCTTGTGTATTATTACCTTAAGCGAGGTCATCCATGACAAGAGATACCTTCCAATATTTTCGCATCGCCGGTCCAGCCAAGCAATGCTCGGTCCTTCTACTTATCGCCGCATCGTGCTTCATCGCGGGCCTTGCGCGGGCAGAGACCATCAAAGGCAATATTCGGTACGTGGGCGCGCCGATTGAAAAAAAGAAAACCCCGGTGACGATCGATCAGTACATCTGCGGCAAGGAAAAGGAGCCGGAAGACTTGCTGCTCTCCTCCAACAATGGTATCCGCAACGCGGTTGTGTCGCTGCAGAATATCCCGCCGGGGGCTAAACGGAATTGGAATTTCCCGGCCGCGAAGATGGATCAAAAGCAATGCGCTTTCATCCCGCGCGTAGTCATCGTGCCGGTAGGCGGAACGGTAGAGTTTCTCAATAGCGATCGGTTGTTGCACAACGTCAGGAGCACGGGCAAGGAGAATCCGCCGTTCAACCGAGCGCAGCCCCATGCGCGGAGCATTTCCTTCGCGTTCAAACAGCCCGAGCTGCTTCGAGTGGACTGCGATCTCCATTCCTGGATGCGCGGCTGGGTGGTGGTAGCGGACCACCCGTTCTACGCCGTAACCAACGAACAGGGCGAATTTATCTTGGACAATGTGCCACGAGGAAAATACACGCTGCAGGTCTGGCAGGAAAGTTTGGGAAATGTGACGCAGGAAGTCGTCGTGGGAGACAAAGGCACGACGACGGTCTCGGTGGCGATGGGCAAAAAATAGAAACCGCCTGCTCCTTGACCCGCTAAGGAGCCACGGCGATTTTTTTTGCCGCTTCCCAGCCAGCGGAATGGTTCGGTTCCGCGATCGCCCGCAGCGAGCCTCCCTCATCGAGCGCGATAGTAAATGTAACCTTGGGAAAGGAATAAACCGGGTGGAGATAGGCACGCGCGATCTCCGCGGTGTTGATGTACAGCGCGATGTAACGGATGGAGTGCTCGCTCAGGGAAGGATGTTCGCCACTGGCCCCGATGCTGACGGTGACGTCAAACCATTGTCCCCGCTTGACGGAGTCCGGCGCGGTGATTTTCGGCGTATGCTTGGGATCAAAGGATGTGCGCAATTCCTTGTACTCGGGGGTGAACTGCTCTTCCTGACCGGCCCATGCGGGTCGCCCGCTCCCGCCGGCGACAAACACGCCAATAGCAAGTCCGCCCGCAGCGGCAGTCCAGATACGCAACCGTGGATGCATAGTAGCCATTTTTTTAAATCCTCCCGTATTTGAGTATCGCGCTCATTAATTCCACTACGCCGCGCGCCCGCTAAGCACGTCGTAGGCCAGCACGCCTTCCTGCTTCCCGGCCACTCGCAAGCGCCCAAGCTCGCGAACCTGCACGGCCTCCTTCACCCGCTCGTAGGTGTTCCCTGTGATCAGGATTTGTCCCGGTCCGGCATTCGCTTCGAATCGCTGGGCGGTGTTGACCTCGTTGCCGATCACCGTGTAATCGGTTCTTCGTTCGGAGCCAATGTTCCCCACAATGACAATGCCCGTGTTGATGCCGATACCCATGTGTAGACGAAAATCAGGAAACTTTGTGAAAGCGATGCGCATCAATCTTTCCTGAATGGCGAGGGCGCAGCGGACCGCGTTTAGCGGATCATCTTCGCGAGCGATGGGCGCCCCAAAGAACGCCATGAATCCGTCGCCGCGAAATTTGTCGAGTGTCCCCATGAATTCAAAGACGGCGTCGATGACGAGCTTCAAATAGCTGTTGAGGATATTAACCACGTCTTGCGGATCGAGTTGCTCCGCAAGTGGCGTGAACCCCCGAAGATCGCCGAACAGAATGGTGACTTCCCGCTTGTCGCCGCCCAGCTTCAGGTGACGCCCGGGATCGGCGACGATCTCGGCAGCCACCTCCGCAGAAACGTACCGGCCAAAAAGGTTACGGAGCAGATGGTTCTTCGTCTCCACGTCATCGTGGAGCGTCTTGATCCTGAGGAGCGACTTGACTCGGGTCAGGAGCTCTTCCCGGTTTACGGGTTTGCTCAGAAAATCGTCGGCCCCCGCTTCGATCCCGCGAATTCGGTCGGCCACGTCTGTGAGCGCGGTCAACATCACGACGGGAAGGAGGCAGGTGGTTTCATTCGCGCGAATATGCTGGCAAACCTCGTAGCCTGACATACCCGGCATCATCACATCGAGCAGGACAAGATCCGGCGCTGCGCTGCCGATGAGCTTGAGGGCGGTAGGGCCGTCTTCCGCGGTAACAACTTCGTACTGCGCCGCTGTGAGCGCCCTCTCAAGTAGAGACAGATTCTGCTTGTTGTCATCAACTGCCAGAATGCGGGGAAATCCACTCACGATGCCTCACCTCTGAAATATCTATTGCTCGGGAAGCAGGTTCCGTATCATCTGCAACAGCTCGCGCGGGCTGTATGGCTTGGCCATGTAGCCGGTCGCCCCCGCATCCTTCGCCTTCTGGTCGTCGCCGCTGAGTGCAAACGAGGTAATCACGATGATCGGAATAGCGGCGGTCTTGGGCTCGGCGCGAAGCCGGCGCGTCGCGTCCAGTCCGGACATCTTGGGGAGTTGGACATCCATCAGGATCAGGTCGGGAACCCGATCGAGCGCCATTGCCACCCCCATCTCGCCGTCCGTCGCCTCAATCAGCCGGTAAGCGGTCCGCGCCAAAAGCTGCCGCACCATCTTCAGGTTAAACTCGTTGTCTTCTACGTAGAGAACCGTCTTGCCGCTCATATGACCTCTTCATGATTCATGCGCAGAGGGATGGCAAAGAAAAAAGTTGATCCCTTGCCCAGTTCGCTTTCCACCCAGATCCGGCCGCCGTGCAATTCCACGAATTTCTTGGTGATGTTCAGCCCGAGTCCGGTCCCGCTGAACTCCCGCGTGATGGCCGTGTCTACTTGTTGGAATTCCTCAAAGATGTTTTCGATCTCTGCCTTAGGTATGCCAATTCCATTATCCGACACGCGATAGAGCAGGTTCTCTCCTTGCTGCTCCACCCAGACCGCCACGCGTCCGTGCTTGCTGAATTTCAGCGCGTTACCCACCAGGTTCATCAGACATTGGGTGATCCGCTTTCCGTCGCCCAGCGCCAGCGGAATATCGTCCTCGACCGCGGCGACGAATTCCAAACCTTTTTCCAAGGCGAGCGATTGGAGCGATGTGCGAACGGTCTCCACTACGTCCTGAACCGAATACTCCGCCAAAACAAGCTCCATGCGACCCGCCTCGATTTTGGAAAGATCCAGCACATCGTTGATCAGGCGAAGCAGATGCTTGCCGTTGGTTTGGACATCCGTCAGAGGCTCCCTCAGGTGAGGCGGAACCTCGCCGTAGATCTCGTCGAGCACCATCTCGACAAAGCCGAGGATCGCATTCATCGGCGTGCGCAGCTCGTGCGACATATTGGCGAGGAAATTCGATTTTGCTTTGCTGGCTTGCTGGAGCTGCTCGTTCAACCTCTGCAGTTCCTGCGAAGCCCGATGCTGGCTCTCGTAGAGACGGTGCAGTTCCTGGCTCATGTGGTTCATATGCGCCGCCAGCGCGCCGAACTCGTCGCGATTGGGCACGTTGATCGTGGCCGCAAAGTTTCCTTTCGCCACCTCGCTCAGGAAGCCATGGGCCTTCTGGACAGGCAGGATAAAAGACCATGAGATGACGAACCCTAACAACAACGCCACCAGCATCAAAGCCGCCGCGCTGCTCGCCATCAGGATCAGCGTATTCCGGTTTGCCGTGGCGACGCTGGCGCGAAGGCGGTCCATCTTGTTCCGCTCGCGCTCGACCAACTGAGTGACGAACTCTTCGATGCGCCGATAGAGAGGATACTGCTTGTTGTGCTGCAGTTGCATCGCATCTTCGACTTTACCGTCGCGAACAAGGTTTGCAATATCGGCCACGGTGGTCAGCGCCTCTCCCTGGGCGGCGCGGATCCTTTGGATCAGCTCCACCTCCTCGGGTTGAGCGGCCTTCTCAAGGCGAGCCAGCGTGTTGTTGAATCGGTTGTTCTCGCGAAGAATGTTTTCGACCGTCGCCTCGCTTCTCAAGAGCAAAGCCATGGCCGTGAAGTTCATCTGCATGGCCAGGGCATGCTGGATCTCTTGCGACCAGTGCACTCGTTCGTGAGCCTCATCCAAGAGCTGGCCCTGACTGGACATTTTGGAGATGGTCTGAAGGCTCATGGCGCCCATGCCGATAACCAGCAAAGTGACGAGGAGAAAGCCGGCAAGCAATTTTGCATGAACCGAGGCCTTGATCGCCGCCACCCAGCGCACCAAGCGTCCCAGCGGTGAGCGGGTCAGAAGAAAATGCACGATCCTTTCTTCCCAGCCGGCCGGCACCGGAGCGGAGATCAAGTCGCTGTCAGGAAAAGTGATTTCTTGTTTTGACACGTACCTGCTCTGGGGATCTAGCACGAAGCTAGCAAAGGCCGATCTACTTCGTCAAGGTCGCTGTCGCCGTGGTGAGAGCGTGGCGTCACGCCCCGTCTTTGCCACGCCGCAAAGCGGCGGATTTTTCAACCGCACGAAGAGCTGAGGGTCGGAGGCACGGGAGGAAGGGTCGCGTCCTTAACTATAACATTCACGCGGGTTCCGAATTAGACACTCACGTTAGTCTTTCTAAACAATCTTGGCAGAGCGACGCCACTCGTTTCCGCAGTAAAACTATCGCGTCACGCACTCCGGTTAACAAAGCTGCTCATGAATCGTCGTTCGTGAGCGTGTATATTCCCCGCTCCCGGGCGGAGACTTCGCCCGTAGACTTTCAGGTTTATACAGGAAGGGCAGCGTGCCGCAGTTGCGCCACTGCGCCACTGCGCAACTATTAACGTGGCGATGGGGCGGAGTCGATTAAATCACAAACGCGCGGCGCTTTCTCACTGCAATATCTTGGCAAACTTCTTGACGATTGAGTCTTCTACGTCGAAGAACTCCTTGACAACTTTTTCCAACGCCTCTCCGCCGATGGGTTCTAGATCTAATTTGGCCTTGTCGGCTTCCGCGAGAAACTGCGGGTCCTTCATCGTTTCCATGAAGGCGCGCCGCAGGACCTGAACTCGCGATTTCGGGGTGCCGGGGGGAAAAGAGTAGATATAGGTCATGCGGCTGACGTCGTGAATGCCTGCCTGAATTAGTTTACGCGCCTCGTCGGTCTTGGCGAGACTGATGGCTAGTGGCACATTGGCAAGTTCCGGATGAGCTTTGGGCGTGTTTTGCAAGACCACAACCGCCTCACCCGTCTCCAAGCCCTTGGGCCATGTCGACTTCACCGAGGCCCAAGACCATCCGCAGAGTCCCGCGGCTTCCCCCGATTCCGCCGCCAAACGGCTCTCACGCGTGGTGGTGTAACCGGCGACAATTTGCGTTGGCAAGTTTAGCGCTTCCTTGAGAACGGCGGGAGTGTCGTAAGTGGTGGCGCCGGGCGGCGTAGCGCCCAGCTTCACGGGGGTTTTCGATGCCATCCATTTGTCCACGCTGGTGATGCCGCTTCCCTTGGTCATCACGCAGAGATCATGATTCTGCACGGGCGAGCCGATGTACTCGAATTTGCGGGCGTCGAAGTCTACGCCTTTGCGGCCGATCAGTTGTGCCATGACCAGCGTCCCGATCTAGTTGCCGATGGTGAGACCGTCGGGCTTTGCCACTTTGTACAGATGCTGCACCGATCTTAAGAAGCCAGCTCCGGGCATGTCGTCGACGATGATCACCGGATTGCCCGGAATGTACCTGCTCATGTGCCGCGCAAGGGTCCGCGAGTAGGCGTCGAATCCGCCGCCGGCACCCGTGCCCACGATCAAGTGGATAGTTTTCCCCCTGTAAAACTCTTCTTCCGCCGCGTAAGCAAGGTTGATCGGCAACAGAAAAATCACCAGCGCAACGCAAAGTTTGGTTTGACTCATGGCAACCCTTTCCCCTCTAAGCTCTGCGCTCGTAAATAATGAAATGTCTGACACTAGGCTCTAGTCTCCCGGGTTCATGTTCCGGCCATGAAACGCTACGATTTCATTTCATAGGGTTGAGCCAAATAATCAGGATCGCCCTCGGAGAATTCATCTTTGCTCCAAAAACATCGAAGCCAATCCGCTACGAGCCGGCCTTGTCACCCAAAGGCGCAGGACTGGAGATGGACGAGCGTTGTAATCTCGGCATCGCGCGAAGCAACGGGGCTAATGGATCGCCGGCCGTTGGATCGTCCACAGAATTGGTTGGAGCTGGTCAACGATGTAGTGAGTGATACGGGGCTGCAATCTCTGCGCACAGGTCGCCCCTGCGACTAAATCTCCGGCACCCGTCTCATTTTGAACTTTTTTCTCTTCGCTTGTTCCAAAACATAGCGGCCGACGGCGAGGTCTTCGTCGGCGATGCCGTTGGATTGGAAAAGAATCCGTTTGGGACGAGGTTGCGGCGCGCCGTGGCCCACGACGTGGTCCAACGGTACGATGCTGTCCCAGCGCAGGATGCCGAATTCGGAAGCCGCGATGAGATCGCCGCTGTCGATCTTGGCGGTCGGCAAGTCATCGGTAACGATATAATTCATGTGGCGGATGAGATCTATGGAAACTTCATGCTTGACCGCCGCGTTGGCGCCGATGGACGCGACCAGGACTTCCTCTTTGAGACGCGCGCCAAGCGCGACCGGTTTTGCGGAGTCCGTTGAGACCACGAGGATATCGGCTTCGCCCTCCGCCTCGCTGACGGAGGCGGCCTCGCGCCAGTCGGCTTTGACGATCTTGCTCATCTGCTTAATGAAAGCCTTACGTCGTTTTGGGGTGCGGCCCCAGACGACGACGCGTTCAATGGGACAGGCGTGGGCGATGGCTTCCACTTGAAACGTGGCCTGCCAACCGGGACCGATGACGCCCAGGGTTTTGGTGTTGCTCGGCGCGAGATATTTCGCCGCTACGCCCGTGGCGGCGCCGGTGCGCAGGCTGCTCAAGTAGCCCATGTTGATGATCGCCTGGATGCCTCCGCTGCGGCCGTTGTAAAGCGTTATCGTATTGGCGTCGCCGGCGTAGGAGCGCAGGCAGATGAGATCATAGTCCGCATGCCACGCGGCCATCATGTTGAGCTGTTTTTCGCTGCCCTTGAGCCGGCGGCGCGGGACGCTGCGCACTTTGCCGGCGGCGCGGTCGTGAAACATCTTGTCGACGCATTTTAGCGCAGTCGGCATATCGATCAATTTGCGGGTTTGCGGTTCGTTGATGATTAACGCCATGGTTCAGAATCCTCCAGGGGTTCTATAGCCTAAGGGTAAGTTCCCGGCAAGGCGTAATAAGTCGGCCTGGCGCGCGTCTAATGGTCGATGGGCTTGACCATTAGTTCAATCGGTCTCAAAATAGGGCTACTGTGTCCACGGATTAGCTGCTCGATGCAAGGCGATGACTTTGTCGATGGACGCAAGAATGACGAGGGGTTACTCATGGCGGAGACACTACGATTATGTCCTCACTGTGCCAATAGTATCGACATAGGGGCGGCCAAGTGCCCATACTGCAGGGTGGATCTCAAATCTGCCGCGACGCCGCAGTGGCCAACGCGGGAAGGAGAATCTGTGGCTTCCCAACCGGCGCCCAAAGGGTCGCGCGTCTCCATGCTGGCAAAAATCGTACTGGTGGTCGGCGTTGCGGCCCTTGCGATGGGCGTTTATTTCGTCGTCGGGCAACGGGGACATAGCGAGTCCCAACTGCTGCTGGAGGAAAAGCTCAAAGAGCTGCAAGAAAAAGAGCGGAAGGTCCAGACGCTGGAAGCCGACGCGGCAAAGACACGCCAGACGCTCACCGAGCAAACCGGGCAACTAAGCGAGCTAAAAGCCAAGCTCGAAGAAAGCCAGAAGGAGTTGGCTTCGGTGCGCGTGCGGCTCGGCCTGACCAACCGGGAAGTGGACCGTGTGGCCTCCAGCCGGTCTCAGCCCGCGCGGCAAACAGCTTCGCGACCGCCCGATCCGGCCCCCCAGCCCGTACCGGCACCAACGCGCCGGGCGGCGGAAGCCGGGGTTTACGAAACCATCAGGGCGACGTCAGTATACGAAGATCCGTCAGGGTCGTCGCGAGTGCTGTCGCAAATCGGCCCGGGAACACGCATCAACGTCGTGCGCTCCAACGGCGATTGGCTCGAAGTGAGGTCTAAACTAGGCAATCCGCCTGGATTTATTCGCCTGGATGATGCTAAATTCATCGGCAGAGCAAATTAGCCGTCGTCTGCCGATTTTCTAGCCTCCCAACGCCAGAAGTATTTTCTGCCTACCTTCTGCGTCCCTTGCGAGCGCTCTTTCGCCGGGAGATGAGAGATCATCGCCGCGGCGCGCTCGACAAGGAATATTGATTTGCAAGAACCTGTTACGCTGGAAGAAGGCGCCGCGGTCGCGGCAGTTCCGCGCCGTTTCCGGCTGAGAACGTTCTCATCTCTGCGCCACGCCGACTACCGCTACCTTTGGACCGGCACGTTGTTCATGAGCGCGGGGCAATGGATCCAACAGGTGACCCTTGGCTGGTTACTCTATGATCTAACCGGATCTTCGGTCTTGCTCGGCATGCTTAATGGGATCCGCGCCTTGCCGTTTTTGGTGGCGAGTCCCATCGCTGGAGTCGCCGCCGATCGCATGGATCGACGGAGACTCATTCTCACGACCCAATATATCCTTATCATCACCGCCGTCAGCATGGGATTGCTCGTTGCGTCGGGCTATCTCATGGTTTGGCATCTTTTCGCCTTCACCGTGATCACCGGCGTGACCTGGGCATTCGTCGATCCGGTGCGGCAAAGTTTGGTCCCGGCGCTGGTGCCGCGGGAAGATCTGGCCAACGCGGTGGCGCTCAATTCGGCCGCGTTCAACCTGACCAAGGTGATCGGTCCATCTTTGGGCGGAGCGTTGATTGTTTTTTCCGGCGCGGCGGGCAATTTTTTCGTGCAGAGCGCGGCCTATGTGGGCGTGCTGATCTCGGTCTATCGGATGACGATACCGCCGACGCCGCCGGAGGCGCGCCGCTCCTCGGCCCTCGCCAATCTCAAGGAGGGGCTCGTCTACGTCTGGTCCAACCCGGCGGTGTTCGCGCTGATGACTGCTGCGTTGGTGCCAAGGATCTTCGCGGTGCCCTACCAGACTCTCATGCCGGTGTTTCAGAAAGACGTGCTCAAGGTGGGGCCGGAGGGACTGGGAATCCTCTTGGCAGCGCCGGGACTGGGCGCCATGTTGGCGGGGCTGATGCTCGCGACGCTGGCAAACCGGGTGAGACGCCAGGGTGTCTTGATGCTCGTCAGCCTGGTCGCGCTCGGAATCTTCTTGAACCTTTTTTCTTGGACAAGATCGTTTCCCCTGGCGCTTCTGTCCTTGGTCGCCGTCGGCGGCTGTCAGGTGTTTTACATGGCGACGACGAACACTATGCTCCAGGTAATCGTTCCGGACCATCTGCGCGGGCGGGTGATGAGCATCTACGCGCTGGATCGCGGGCTCATGCCGGTGGGCGCTTTCATGGCGGGGGTCAGCGCCCACCTGGTTGGCGCGCCGGCGACGGTAGGCGGCATGGGACTGTTGGTAATTTTGTTGGCCCTGCTCGTCGCATGGCTTGCGCCGGTGGTGCGCCGCTTGGGCCTGTCATCCAGGGGTTGACTTAGCGGGTGCTTCGGCCCTCGGCAAAAACCCGAATCGGCAGGATCATCATATCGCGGCCGGCGAACTGGAGCCGCTGCTGCAAGGTATTGGGCGTGTGATTGTGCAGCAGGCGGGTGAATAACGTTTCTTTTTCAAAGACGAGCTTGCCGCTGAAGAATACCGAGCGGGGAAACTCCTTGCTCACCGACTCGCAAATCTCTTCGAGCTCGGCGATCAGGTCCACACCGAGGGCGCAACGGTACTCGGCGTACCAGCCGAGACAATTGGCAAACTCGACGAAGCTCCTTAGGTCTTCTTCCTTGGCTTTTTTCAGCCTCTCAATTTCCTGGCGGCCTTTGAATTGTCCGGTATCGATGACGCCGACGGAGATCACGACGACGTTCTTAAAATGATTGGGAAAGAGCCGTTGAATATTCAGCAGCGTGTGCACCGCGATGCCGTCAAAATCGCGCACAATGATCGCCGCGGTGGGCGCGCCCGGGGACTTAGGCGGCACCGGCTCTTTGAGATTCGGCTGAAAGGGGATGTTGAGCAGCGTATCGTCGAGTCTTTTGAGCGCGCCCCGCACCCGGTCGTAATGAGAGCGTATCCCTTGGCAGAGGACCACGAAGGCCAACGTGACCACCAGGGTGACCCAGCCGCCCTCCGCGAACTTGGTGGTTACAGTGACGCACAGGATGATTCCGGTGAGCAGCAGTCCGAAGCCGTTCACCAGCATTTTGCGCCGCCAGGGGAGTTGCGTTTTTCTTTCGTCCCACCAGTGGCGGCACATGCCGAGCTGTGACAACGTAAAGGTAACAAACACATTGATGCTGTACATGACGACCAGGAGTTTCACCGCGCCGTGGCTGTAAAGCAAAAACGCCAGCGATGCCAAGCCCATGAACCAGACGCCGTTGCGCGTAACCAATTGGTCGCTTAAGTGGGAGAGCCGGTGCGGCGCCCAGGAGTCCAGTGCCATATTAGAGAGCACCCGCGGGCCGTCGAGAAAGCCCGCCTGGGCGGCGACGATCAGGAGCGCGGCTTCCGTGATCAGAATAATGATGACCAGGGAATTCGTGGCCGCCGATTCGGCGCCGAAGAACATACCGAAGATGCCTGAAAAAAGACTGGCGTTGAGCGTCTGCCCCGGCTCATGTCTGACTTGGTTCAAGAGGTAGCAAAGCAAAATTCCGCTCGCCGTGAATGAGAGCGAAGTGGCCATATAGAGCATCGTTCTCTTCCCGGTCTCGACCCGCGGTTCCCGGAGAATTTGCAGTCCATTGCTGACGGCTTCGATGCCGGTGTAGGTTCCGCCGCCCAGGCTGTAAGCGTGGAGTAATATCGCCAGGGTCGCCAGAAGCCCTAATCCCTGCACGTCGCCGGCGACCTCCTGGTAGGAGTCCGCCACTAGGGTGGACATGTCGCTCAGATGGGGCACGACGCCGAGGACGATGGCGACGATATGCATGGCGATAAATCCCAGAAAGATCGGCAGCATAAACATGACCGATTCTTTCACGCCGCGCAGGTTGAGCAGAATCAACGTGAAAATTAGCAAGACTTCCGCGAAGATTTTGAACGGCTGGTACGACGCCGGCAGAAAACTAAAGAGCGCGTCGGCGCTGCTGGCGATCGATATCGTGATCGTCAGCATATAGTCGACCACCAGAGCCGAGCCGGACACCAGACCGGCTTTCGGCCCCAACAGCTTGGTAGCGACGAGATAACCGCCGCCGCCCGTCGGAAAAAGCTCGATAATCTGCGAATAGCTCGCCGAGATGACGAAAACGGTGACGGCCATGAGTATGGCCAGCGGCAGCGCGAGATAAAAATGCTGCCCCAGAGCGAGATAAGCCTCTTCCGGTCCGTAGGCCGACGAACTCAATCCGTCGGCTCCCAAGCCGACCCAAGCGAGGAACGCGACCAGGGATATCTGGTGAAAAACCTTGGGATCGAGAGGGTCTTTGGGCTTGCCGAAGAGGAGTTCTTGAAACGAAGCGCCTTGGGTCGTTGCCACGTTACTAGCCTGGATTATTCATGGTCCCGAGTAACGCGACAACACAGGCCGAGGCGTAAACCCCTCCGGGAGAAGGCAATGGGCCTGTGCCTTGAAGTGGATTGCGAGCCGTTCATCCGGAGCAAACAGCAGTGAAAACAAGTAACCGCGTGACCAAGCGTGAAAAAAGTCAACGCAACTGTTCGTCTGATGCCTTCTCCCTCCAGGCTTCACCCCTCGGCCTCTGTCTAATATGAGTAATGCGCGCTAGGTCTCACTTGATATCAAAAATGATCGGCGATGTTAACCTCCGCTTTGGAGCCTGTCGGGCACCGGGTGTTCGGGAGCAAGCTGCTGAAGATTCCCCGCTTGCGCCCATGGGTAAGTTCCTCTAGCATTGAAGGAATCCGCCTTCGGCGATCCACCCACTCGGGCCGGCGCTGGTTAAAGTTAATCGTGTTTTCACGCTCACTGATGAAAAAGGCCTTCAAGTTATTCGTTTTTCTCGCTGCCTTGTTCGGGCTTTTTCTGCTGATTTCTTTCCTGGCATTTTATCATTTGCTCAGCGTCGGTGAATTCCGCCGGTTCTTGATTGACGAAATCGAGCAGAACACGAAATTCAAGGTTCAATTGGGAGAGGCTAAGCTGGAGGTGGGTCGAATTCTGGGCGTCGGTTTTCATGACCTTGCCCTGTCCGAACCCGACGCCGTCGCGCCAGTGATCACCGCCGAAAGAATTACGGCGCGCGTCGCGCTGATGCCGCTTCTACGCCGCAAACTGGTCTTTTACGAAATCCGTCTCAATCAACCGGGCGCTCAGGTGGTACGGGACAAGAACGGGAAGATTCCCTTGCTCGACCGGCTGCTCAATCTGCCTTTTGTCAAGAGCGCTGAGCGTCAATTCGTTTTCGACCTGCGGGCGCTGAAGATCACCGGCGCCAAAATCGATTTTCTCGACCATTTCCTGGAAGGAACGGCACGCTCCGCACGGCTGGAAAATCTCGATCTGAACCTGGCGCGGCTGCGCGGCGCTGCGCTGCGCGATTTTTTCCAGAGCCTGGTGCGCGGCAAGCGTGATCAGCCGCAAGGGGTGGCATTGGAGTTCGAACTTAGGACCGCGGTGGCCGCCGAAGGCAAGGAAGCCCGACTGCGGGCCAAAGGCACGATGATTTTTCCGACCGAACCCTTGGAAATCGACCAGGCGTGGTGGAACGCGAACGCGCAAATGACGGACCTGCCGGCGTCGCTGGTTCAATCCTATGCCGGGAGCCGCCTGCCGGTAAACTCTTTAAGTGGGACTTTGGACGGACGGTTTTATTTGGAAGGAAACCCAAAACAAAGGCTCCAGGCGAAGGGCGAAATTTCGTTCAAACAGCTGGCGATCGACGCACCGGAACTTTTCTCGGCGCCGCTCAGCCCCGGTGACGGCCGGCTTGACTTGGACGTCAGTTGGCAGCCCCGCCTGCCTGGCGGCGGGCAGGCGCAACAGTGGGAGCTGTCGCGCGTCAATCTTCGCTCCAAAGACCTGCAATTGGCGCTCACCGGCGCGCTGCGCGCGGCGGACGGCGAAGATCCCCGATTGCAATTGTCCTTGACCGCGCCGTCGCTCTCGGTCGCCGCAATCAAAAAGTATCTGCCGCCCAAGTGGATCGCCGCGGCGCATGCCGAACGCTTCGTGGCGGCCCTACAGTTTGGGAATGTCAAGTTGAACCGGGCTGAGATTAACGCCCGTCTCTCGGAGATCCGCGCGCAAATAGCGAAGGGCGGCTTTGCCGACGCAGTTTCGTTGGACGTCGAATTCATGGACATCGCAGCGAATCCCGCCGGTGGTTATCCGTCACTTCGAGGTTTTCAAGGTAAAGCGATCTTGGAGACGGGCCTGCTTTCGTTCAAAGAGATCAGCGGCGATTTCGGACAAAGCCGGTTGGCGAATATCGACGGTACCTACCGTTGGTCCGGCGCGGACCAGGGCGCGCTGCACCTGCACGCGCGCGGAGAGGCGGATTTCGGCGAATTGCGCGAACAGGCGCAGCAGGGCTTGCTGCCCGATCAGGTGACAAAAGCCGCCGCCGGAATTCAGGAATTGGCTGGCAGGGGAAGTTTCGATTTGGCGGTGAATCGGACGGCCGAATCGGTGCCGCTGGCGGAAGGCAGGATTACGCTGGACGGCGCGCGCATCACGTTGCATGATTTTCCGCTCACCGAGGTGCGCGGGGAGATCGCGCTTACACCGGCGGAGATCAAGGCGGATAAAGTTCGCGCGCTGCTGTTCGGCTCGCCGGTGCAGATCCAGTTGGCGCTTAAAGACTACACCGATGATAACGGGGCCTTTGATCTGACAGTGGAATCCGCGGGCATCAGGGCGGGGGTAGTCACGCGATGGATGTTATCCAGCGGTTCTTTACAAGACCCCGGCATGGTGCGCGGCTCGGTTCGCTACCGGGGAGCGTTAGGGACTACGGAGGGTAGGAAGCTTACCGGCAATCTCGATCTTGCCGACGTGCAGCTCGCCGTCCGGCCGCTGCTGCAGCCGCTCAGAGAACTCAACGGGCGGATCTCGATCGACGAAGCGGGCGTCGATTTTCAGAATCTAAAAGGACTGCTCGTCGGGCTTCCCGCCGGTTTTAACGGCCGCTGGCGATTTGACCAGAAGCCTCAACTATTGTTCGACTTTACCGCGCCGAATCTGGATATCGGCTATTTTTATTCTCAACTCAATCCCGAGGCGACGGAATTCTACGCGAACCTTCAGGGAGTGGGCAAGCTTACGCTCGGGCAGGGGCGCATCAAATCTTTCCAGTTTTCCGACCTCAAGGCCGATGTCGTGATCGACCGAAAGGTGTGGAGCTTGGGAAATATCGTGGCGCGCTCCGCCGGCGGCTCCCTGCAGGGCTCGGCAATCTTCACGGATCAACCGGGCATCCTGGGAATTTCCGTCGAGCCCAGGATCAAAGGCGTGCCGGTGCAAGGCGTTCTGGACTGGTTTGAAGCGGGCAAGGCCGAGATGACCGGCAAAGTCGATCTCACGGGCAAATTGGCGTGGAGAGGAAAAGACGCCGAGGAGCGCAAGCGCAGCGTCGAGGGCTCCTTCAATTTGCGCATCGAAGATGGAACCATCGGGCGGATGCGCATCCTGGTGCAACTTCTCAACTTGTTGGATTTGTCGCGCTGGTTTACCTTGCAAGCGC
>Ga0326597_10005476_pt1 | contig 17597 bp, 15 predicted proteins | sample RVTome_12_FD_203789 | JGI IMG/M metagenome (GOLD analysis project Ga0326597, IMG submission 203789) | Soil microbial communities from uranium-contaminated site in the Upper Colorado River Basin, Wyoming, United States - RVT100D185 | ecosystem: Environmental > Terrestrial > Soil > Contaminated >... | reverse complement strand
ACGATAAGACCGGTTATCCCATCGGAGGAGAGGAGCAGGTACTCCGCCACGCGGGCGGTCGTGAAGCCGTCGTGGTAGAGGAGGCCCGGCAATATTCGGGCAATGGGCTCGAAATTGTAGAGGAGGAACAGCAGGCAAATGAACGGGATCAGCGGACCCAATACTCGTCGGGCGATTTCGACGCTGATCACCACGAGGAGCCCCGCCATGATGACGAGTTGCGTCTGCACGGGGTTCCCCATGCGGTACTGGAGCTGCTCGAAATTGAAGTACCACCAGACTATGACTCCCGAAGCTGTCAGAAGGTAGAGCCAGTCAGACAGGGTAAGCCCCTCGCCGGGGTCGTCCTGTGTCGCTTCCCTGAGGTAGAGGACGGCCCCCAAAACCGCCCCTACCAGGGCGACTACTGCTGTCCCGGCCCCGCTGAAATCCTTCCAGAGTTCCGTGCGCTCGAAGACCGCCCAGTAGAGCCACAGCACGCCGAGCGCCACCAGCATGGCCGTGGACAGCAACGAGAAGATCTCGTCCATCCACTTAACCGGCTTGCCGAGCGGAGATTGCCGCCCTCGGAAGCTCAGGATGCAGAGAATGGCCGTGCCGAGCATGTAGGTTCCCTTGAACGCCTCGGAAACAGGGGGGCCGAAAAACGAGACGTACAAAAAGAAACCGGAGAAGGCCACCGCAATCAGGGTAGTCAGGACACGGATCGCGCCCCCGGGGTTGCGAGGGCGCGTCATCCCCTCCCCCAGGAGGCCGATGTTGACCAGGGAGTTCACAATCCGATCAAACCTCATGCTCCCCCCTGTCGGTTCCGCCTACTTTTGAAAGCAGGAGAGGGAGGCGAAAGCCTCCCTCTCCTATATTCCCGCCACCCTTGCGCTTCCCTGGAAATACTCTCCTATTGACGCCGGGAAATCCGCTTAGAAACCCTTCACGATCTCAGGCGGCACGTCCACGCCGCGCTCCTTCCAGTAGCGGGCCGCCGCCGGGTGGACCAAAATTCCGAGTTCCTTGAGTGGCTGGAAGTCCCCGCCCAGATCCTTCCAATAAGGTCCCGCCGTGGCGAGGCTCTTCTGGCTGACTGGATCCGCGATGACCTTCACCATGTTGTACACGGCGTCGTCGGACATGCCCTTGCCCGCGATCCACCAGACGCCGTAGCCGATCGTTCGCGCTGGTGCATCCATCCCCCGCACCTCCTTCTGGATGGGGATGGTTATGGGGCTGTAAAAGCGGAATTTCTCCACGGCCTTCCGCTGCTCCGCTTCGGTCATGCTGATGTAGCGGACGGGCTTGCTCACCGAGACCTGGGTGACGGACGGGTGGGTGAAGGGCGTGCCCCCCGAGCAGAAGACGTCGATTTGCCGGTCGGTCAGGGCCCGCGTCGACTCCGCGTAACCGATGAAGCGCTCCTTGATCTTGTCGGGATAGAGTCCCAGGGCCGTGAAGACATTCACGCAGTTCGCGGACGCGCCCGATCCCCGTGCAAGCAGGCTCACCACCTTCCCCTCCATGTCGGAGAAAGACTTGATGGGGCTGTCGGCCAGCACGGCGACGATCTGGGAATTCATCTGCACGTTCGCCACCACGCGGAAGCCATGCTGCTTGCCGATATCTTCGTACGGCGGAAGTCCACTCCAGGCCGAATAAACCTGGATGATGTGGCCCCACGCAGTGCTGACATCGCCCAGGCTAATCTGGCGCACATTGGCCACCGATCCCTGCGAAGGGGTGTGCTGGAAGTAGTACCTGCCCTTCAGATTCTCGTTCAGGAGCTGCACGGCGGGCCCGATGGCGACGGGCCAGGCGCCTCCCGTGGGACCGCTGCCGAAGCGATAGCGCTCCTCGGCGGCGGCCTGCCCGAAACCGAGTAACGCGGCACTGGCAATGGTGATGAGCAACGTCAACGCTTTTTTCATGATAATCTCCTCTTCGTGGGATCAAAGGCCGTCCAGCCTCTCATGAACGATTATTCCTTAGAAGCGAGAAAGCAGTCAAGGTAATAAGGAGCGGTCTGGCTCCGATCTTTGCAAGGATGTCATCCCATGACCAAGCACCACGAACTTGTCGCCGGGCATGAGACGATCCACTGGGGCTGCAATTTCTTCATGCCCCTCAGGGGGACCCCAAAAAACATCGAGGGCTGAGGACGTACAGCATGGAGAAGCGCACGCTCGGACGAACCGGACTGGAAGTAACCGTTGTCGGTTTCGGTGCGCTGGCCATCAGCGGGAGCTTTTTAGGACCCGCGGATGACGCCGTGAGCAACCGGGCCCTGCACGAGGCGGTGGACGCGGGGATGAACTTCATCGATACCTCCAACGCGTACGGCCAGGGGCACAGCGAGGAGGTCATCGGGAAATTCCTCAAGGAGTCCGCCGCCCGCGATCGCATCCTCATCGGGACCAAGGGCGGAAACCTCATGCAAGGCGGCAAGCGCAACTTCGCGCCCGACTATATCCGAGAGTGTTTCGAGGGAAGCCTCAAGCGCCTTGGCGTGAACGCCATCGACCTGTACCTCCTCCACAACCCCAGCGTGGACAACATGCGCGCCGAGGAGAGCTTCGATCTCCTCGATGGGTTCGTGTCCCAGGGGAAGCTCAAGCACTGGGGGGTCTCGGTGAACACGCTGCCCGAGTGCGAGTGGGCCGTCTCCTGCGGCCGCCCGTCGGTCATGCAGATGGAGTACAACATCCTCGCGCAGGGAGCTGCGGGAGTGTTCGCGCAAGCCAAGAACGCGGGCGTGGGCGTCGTTTCGCGCGCGCCCCTCATGCGGGGGTTCCTCTCGGGACGTTTCGCGGAGGATCACGTGTTTGCAGAAGGGGACTGGCGGCGGCAGATCCTCGCCCCCGAGAAGGTCAGGACGTTCCAGGGGAAGCTGGGGGCACTCCAAGAGGTGGCGGCCGACCTGGGCCTGTCCGCGGCCGAGGTGGCGATCCGCTTCTGCGTCTCGAACCCGAACGTCTCCACGGTCATCCCGGGGGTCCGGACGCCGGAGCAGGCCAAATCCAACGCCGCCGCTTGCGAGCCGCTGCCCCAGAGTGTGCTTGAGAAACTCCTGCGACTCTCCTGACTACAGCTTTTCCTCCAGCCAGTCCATCATGTCGTCGCAGGCGAGGGTCAGATAATCGCGCTGGCAGTGCTGGGCGCCGCCTTCGTCGGGCGTGTAGATCCGGAACGTCTTGTCCTTGGAGCTCACTGCGTCGAAGAGTTTCTGCGCATCACTGAGCGGCACCTGTTCGTCGTCGGTCCCATGCGTGAGCAGGAACGGACACTGGAGCTTTTGCGCGATGCCGTCCAGGTGAAAACCTTCGAGCCTCGTCAGGGCTTCCTCGAAGGTTTTCACGCCGAAGACCCACAGGAGGTGATCAGCGGGCACGGACAGCGATGCCTCTTTGAGCTTCGGGAGGTAGCGGCGTTGCCAGACCTCGTGAAAATCCCACATGGCGCCCCACGCGATGCAGACCTTGAACCGCTTGTCCAAGGCGGCACACCGGGGGGCGAAGTAGCCGCCCAGGCTGAGCGCGATCACGCCCACGCGGCTCATGTCGACATCCGGCCGGGTGGCAAGGTAGTCAAGCGAGGCGGTCCCCACGACTTCGTAGTCGTGGCGCAGATACATCCCGCGGAAGCGGATGCATTCGCCCATGCCGGGGCCGTCGACGAGCAGGCAGGAAAACCCGCGGCGCACCAGCGCCGGGATGCCGCGTATGTACTGCAACTCCTTTTGCGTATCAAAGCCGCCGAAGCGGACGATGCAGGGAGGACGCCGCGCCTCCGTGTTCTGTGCGTGGATGAAATAGGCGGGCAACGTACTGTTTTCGTAGGGGATCTCAACCGCCTCGATCCGCGGGCTGTCGGTGAGCGTCATGTGTTTGCGAAAGCAGTCCAGGGACTGCCGGAAGACGGTGATCGCGTGCTCATCCTTCGGGTGCCGGAAGTGATCGGCATGCTGATAGTGAGCACAGGCGCGCAAGTACACCGACGCGGCGGTAAGGGCGTGGCCCTTCGCCTCCGCCTGCTCGGCCCGCACGCGCAGGCGATCCCCGCCCTCGCGCCACGCCCAGAACCAGGCGTTGTCGTCCCCGACGTGGCCCCGCAGTTTGCGGCCGATGCGGTCGGCCTCGGAGAGTTCTGCGCCGCCATAGGGCGCCGTGCTGAGTATCCCCAGCATCTCCGCCGACCATCGGTAATTGCCGGGGAAGTACATGAAGTAGTTGGGCTGCTTGCCGGCCGTTTGTTCCATGGGGCCTCCTTGCGCCAATGGCGCTGTAATCGTTGTCGCCATCGTCACCTCGATTAATACACCTCGGGATAAGGGTGTTGGTTCAACAGCACGCTCTGTCGATTTGATGCGATCGAGTGCCAGAGCCAATGAGCTGGGTCAGGCAGTGGCGCGGCGAATGGTTTTAGACACCCGAACCCATTGCGAAATTCCGGTCGCAAGGGGCTGGTCAATTCCGAAATCCAGCGATCGAATGTACATCCGAATCGAGGGGAGAGTCAACGCAAAGGCATATCTCCTTGTGCAGTGCAGTGCTTGTGCCCTCTTCGAATCCATGGTAGCGTAAAATATTGTCTTGCGCGAAACGACACGAATGACAGGAGAGGATGTCTCATGACAGACTGGAAAAAGAAGCTCGGTTTTATCGTTCCCTCATGGAATACGGTGATGGAGTACGAGTGCCAGCGCCTGGCGCCCGAGGGCGTCTCGGTCCACTTCACACGGATTTTCCACACGGACGATAGTGAGGCGCACGTCCTCAAAATGATCGACGAGATCCCTGAGCTGGCGACCCTTCTTGGTCACGCCAAGCTGGACGCGATATGCTTCGGCTGCACGGGCGGCAGCTTCATTCGGCCCGGCATTGACAAGGAGATCGTGGACGTGATCGAGAAGGTCACCGGCATCGCCGCCACCACCACGACGACGGCGCTCGTCGAGGCCATGCGGGAGATGGGCGTCACCCGCGTTGCCCTGGCGTCTCCCTATCCGCAGTGGCTGAACGAGCGCCTCACGTCCTATCTTGCCGACCACGGCATCAAGGTCGTCCGAGAGCGGGGGCTGAGCGTCGAGTGCCCGGCCTTCCTTCCACCGGAGCGCGCGGAGGCTCTTGCGCGCGAGGTGGACACGCCGGAAGCGGATGGCATCTTCATCGGTTGCACGAACTTCCGCGCGCTCGAGGTAGTTGAGAAACTGGAGGCCGACCTCGGAAAGCCCGTCCTCACGAGCAACACCACCTCCATGTGGCACATGCTTCGCGAATCGGGATACGACTCGGTCGCGACCTGCGGGGGTTCGCTACTCCGCGAGCATCTCGCGCCGCGCGGTCGCGACCCGGCGTTGAAAGCGAAGTCCGGCCGGCCGCGCGGGCCCGGCGGCGGGGGCCGCTCAGCATCGGCAGAACCGCCGGCGCGGGCGGCGTCAGCCTTTTCCAATACAGAATGAACCTGAGCAAGGGAGCCTGTTTCGAACGCAAAATGAGCCTGAACGGGTAGTCCCTCACCCCTACGGTGCTGTGGTGGGACCGCAACCTTGGCACGCTGTTGACTCATCTGCTTATCGCATTGCGCGATAAGCGCGCGCGCTTCGCTATCTCATGCAGCGACCGTTTGTCGCCAGACGCCACAAACGCCACGACGACCGCAAGCTGTTCGCCTGCGCACGCTGGGCGCGGCGGCAATTGATCTAGATCGACGCAATCGCGGAAAGGAAATGCCAATGGTCTCGACACCGACAGAAAGCAGCTGGGCCGTCACGTTTCCCGGCAATCTGCGCTGGAGCAACGCCATGCAGATCGTCAAGGGCATGGTCGCGTACGGCGCCGCTGCCATGGCCGAGATCGACTTGATCATCCAGCGGCTGAATGCGCGCGCGGGCGAGGCCGACCTCGACAGGGTATGGAAAGAGGAGTGGTCGAGCGAGGCTGACCGCGTCGCCAAGATCGGCGACGAGGCCGACGCGGACGGCCGCAAGATCACGGCCGGCAATCAATACATGCGTGCGGGCAACTACTACTACAGCGCGGAGCGTTTCATCCCGCCCGGCCAAGAGAAGCTCGCCATGTATCGCAAGGCGCTGCGCTGCTACCAGGGCGCGATGGCGCGGCTGCATCCCGATATCGAGCGCGTCGAGGTGCCCTACGAGAACCAGAGTCTGCCGGCCTGGTTTGTTAAGGGCAGCGGCTCGGGCAAGCGCCCGACCGTGGTGCTGTTCGACGGCATGGACAATGCCAAGGAAATGAGCGTGATCTTCGCCGGCCTCGATTTCGCCAAGCGCGGCATCAACACGCTGGCGATCGACGGCCCCGGCCAGTCCGAGCCGCTGCGGCTGCGCAATATCTATGGCCGGCATGACTACGAAGCCGCTGGCATTCCCGCCTACGACTATGTCGCCTCGCGCCCGGAGGTCGATCCCAAGCGCGTGGCGGTGATGGGCTACAGCTTCGGCGGCTATCACGCGCCGCGCATCTGCGCCTTCGACAAGCGCTATGCCGCCTGCGTCGCGTTTGGCGCGATGCACTGGAACATCTACGACTTCGTGGCCGGCCATAAGACCGACAACGCCATCGATCCGCGGCGCAGCTCGGCCTCGACATTCCAGTTCCGCTGGGTGGTCGGCGCACCGGACAACGAGACCGCGATCGAATGGTCGAAGAAGTTCACGCTCGAAGGCGTGGCCGAAAAGGTCGAATGCGCGGTTTTGATCCTGCACGGCGAGAACGATCGCATCGTGCCGCTGGAGGCCGCGAAGAAACTCTACGAGCGGATCGGCTCCAGGAACAAGCTCTTAAAGATCTTCACCGCCGCGGAAAGCGGTGCCGAGCATTGCCAGGTCGACAACCGCCAGTTGGGCGTCGATACCATCGGCGACTGGCTGCTTAAGAACATGTAGCATCCCGTCAAAACGAATTCAGAGCTGCTGCGGCCAAAGTTGGGGATATGCTCAAACTTCTTAGCCGCCGCACGGCGCGCTAGATGCGCAGAAGCCCGGCCGCGTTCTTGTACACGCACTTTTCCATGACATCCGGACGCAGCGGCAGGCGGACGAACCATTCGGCATAGTCCCGTAGCGGCGTGAGCGGATACGCGCTCGCATAAATGAAGCGCTCGGAAAGCCAGCTGTTCGCGGCTTTGATGTAGTCGTCCATCCCCGGCATGTTGTAGAGATACATATCGGGCGAGAGGTAAATGTTTGACCGCCTGAACGCGACATGCAGGATCTCGTGCACCCAAGGCCAGTTGCCGTGTGACAGGACGATTTTAAGAGTTGGGAAATCCGCGGCAACGCGGTCGAGCGGAATCGGACTGGAATAGCTGAGGTCGGGCCCGGCATTACCCCCATTCATGATGACTACCGGGATGTTGCGGTCTTCGAGGTGTCCATAGATCGGATAGAGCCGCCGATCATCCGCATACAGGGGCGTCGGGTATGCACCGGGTTCGATGGTGATGCCGCGAAATCCCGCTTTCATTGCATCGTCAACCTGCTGCAGCGCCGCCCTGCGCGAGGTTGGGTCGACTCCGGCGATACCGACGAACAGCTTGGGGTACGCCTTGCAGATGTCCTGCACGTCCTTATTGCTGATGCTGCCGAGCATGTCGGAGATGCGCGCCATGATCACGCCGCGGCTCACCCCAGCGTCTTTCATCTCCTTGAGCAGTATGGGCATTGATTTTTTCCGCGCTGAGGGCGCCGGCTTGAGTCCGAGTTGCCGGGTGAAGCGGTCGCGCCGTGGCGCGTTGGCGTACATCGCGGTCTTGAGTATGCCTTTGAGGGGGGGCCTAACGCGGAAGTCTATGATCTTCATGTGGTTGCGTCCCTGGTGATAGCGAATGCCGTTGTTATTTCTCGGCGCCGATGCCGGATTTGCTGATCACGGTTTTCCAGCGTGCGAGCTCGGATGCAATGTGCGCGGTGAGCTGCTCGGGCGTGCTGCCGACGATATTAGCGCCCAAACCGGCCATGCGTTCCCTCACGGCGGGCAGCGCGAGTACCTTGGCGATTTCGCCGTTCAGCCTGGCGATCACGTCCTGGGGCGTTCCGCCTGGCGCAATTATCGCCTGCCACTCGTTGAAGTTGAATCCGCGTACGCCGCTTTCTGCCAACGTCGGCACCTCCGGCAGCACCGATGAGCGCTGCGCGCTGCTGATTGCCAGAACGCGCAGCTTGCCGGCTTTGGCGTGAGGCAGCGCCGGCGGTATGGTGATGAACATCATCGGCACCTGTCCCCCCAACAGATCGGCGACCGCAGGGCCGCCTCCCTTGTACGGCACGTGGGTGACGACGAAGCCGGTCGCATGCACCAACAGTTCCATCGCAAGGTGGTTGGCGCTGCCGCTGCCGGCGGACGCATAGTTGAGCTGTCCCGGCCTCGCTTTTATGAGCGCGATCAGATCGCCTGCGGAGCTTACTGGCAGCGACGGGTGGGTCACCAGGATCATCGGCAGCAGCGCCAGCAATGTCACCGATGAAAAGTCCTTTGCCGTGTCGTAGGGCAGCTTGGCGTTCAAATAAGGATTGGCGCCGTGAGCAATGTTGACGTGCGCGATCGTATAGCCATCCGCCGGAGATCGCACAAGGAGTTCGGACGCGATGATGCCGGAGGCGCCGGGGCGATTGTCGACGATGACCTGCTGGCGCAGGCTTTCGGTGAGCCTCGAGGCGATGAGGCGGGCCACAATATCGGAGCCGCCGCCCGGCGCGTACGTTACGAGAAGCCGGACCGGCTTGACGGGGTAGGTTTGCTCGGCCGCATGGCCCGGCAGTGCCCCGGCCAGCATCGAAACGAATCCCGCGATAACGGCGGGGAAGGCAAGTCTCATCGGGTTCTCCTCGCAAAGTTTTAATACAATGGAATGATTGATGCAGGCGGCTTCTGGTTCGGCGCGCTCTATCGTACCGTTGATGATGATAGTATACCGTAACGCGAGAGCGCGCCACGCACGCCGCAGGATACTAGAAAATCAGATCGAACCGAGTCGCCTTGGTTATTGGAGTCAGTGGAGTCACCGGGACACCGCTGGCCGAGCAGTTGCTGCGGTTGCCGGAATGGAAAGTGTACGGCGTGTCGCGCCGTGCGCCTGTACTACGTGCCGGCGCAATCCCGGGCGCGTTTTCTCACGTCGCCGCCGATCTCACCGATGCGCAAGCCACGCGCCAGATGTTGGGCGCGTGCACCGACGTAACGCACGTATTCTACTGTGCCAACGAAGGGGAAAAAGAGATCCGCCTCGCGATGATTACCAATGTCATCGAGGTGCTTGAGTCCGGGGCGGCGGGCTTTCGGAACATCAATTTGCTGCAGGGCACGAAGTATTACGCGTCCCACCTGGGACCGTTCAGGACGCCCGCCAAGGAGTCGGACCCGCGCACGCCGGGCGCAGATTACTATTACTCTGAGGAAGACCTCGTCAAGCGGCGCCAGGTTGGGAAATGCTGGGCTTGGACCGCGGTACGGCCGCACTCGGTATGCGGCTACGCGCCCGGCAACCCGATAAACCTGGTGAGCGTGATCGGCATCTACGGCTCGATGCTGCGCGAGCTCGGACAGCCGTTTGGCTTTCCCGGTTCGCCAAAGTGCTTCGAGGCACTATTCAACGTTTGCGATGCCGATCTGCTGTCCCGGGCGTCGATCCACGTTTCGACGTCAAGTGCGTGCGCCAACCAGGCGTTCAATATCAATAACGGCGACTTTTTTCGCTGGAAGAACCTGTGGCCTGCTGTGGCGGGTTTCTTCGGCCTCGCGCCCGCAGGGCCGCAGCCGTATTTGATGGCGGAGTTCCTGCGCGACAAGCAGCCGCTGTGGGATGAGATGACCGCGAAGTATCACCTAAAGCCGTTTCCCTATGCGCGTGCCCCGGGTTGGGCTCAGGGCGACTACACGCCGCCCCATTCACGCATTGCATGCGAGTACGATCTCATATCGGACTTGGTGAAAATCCGGCAGCACGGGTTTTGCGAGGCGGTGGACAGCGAGCGAATGTTTCTCCGGGTGCTGGGCCGCTTGCGCGATGAAAAAGTGATACCCTGACAGCGCATCAACGTTTCCGTTATCTTCAATTTCGTTAAGGCAGCCGAAATGATCATCGACATGAGACTCCGTCCGCCGCTGAAGTCGTGGAAGAACACAGCCCAGTTCACCGAAGGCACGGGCTATTACCCCTCGCGCATGGGCTTCCCGCGTCCTTTATCGGTCAAGTCCCAGTCGGTCGACGACCTTCTGAAGGAGATGAAGGAGGCCGACATCCTGGGCGTTATCATGGGGCGGCAGGCGCCGCGGCCGCTGGGGATCATTCCGAACGACGAGATCACTGAGGTGATGCAGCAGCATCCCGGCCGGTTCGTCGCCTTTACCGGCATCGACCTGCGTGATATCGAAGCCGGAGTGAAGGAGATCGAAAGGACCCGCCGGATCGAGGGCTACCGCGGGGTGTCGATAGAACCCGGCGCATCGTTCACGCCGATGTACCCGGATGACCGGGCGCTGTACCCGATCTACGAACGTTGCCAGGAGCTCGACCTGCCGGTCTCGATCACGATCAGCGGCATGCTTTGCACCATGGTGGGCAACGATCTCGCGTACGGCTCTCCCACGCCGGTCGCGCGGGTCGCCAAGGATTTCCCGAAGCTGAAAATCGTGATCTCGCACGGGGCATGGCCCAGTGTCATGCCGATGATCGAAGTCGCGTTCATGCGCGAGAACGTCTACATCTCTCCCGATCTATACGTCAACGGCATTAATATGCCGGGATCGCAGGAGTACATCAAGGCGGCTAAATCGTTCATGCCCGACCGGTTGCTGTTCGGGACCGCCTATCCGAGCCGTCCGCTCAAGGAAAGCGTCGTAGCATTCAGGGAATGGAATCTGCCGCGCGAGCTCGAAGAGAAAATACTATACCGAAATGCCGCGCGTTTGCTGAAGCTCGAGTGACGGCATGACGATGCGGCAAGCCCGTGCCGGCCGGATCGCGATCGTGGCCGGCGCGTCCGGCATGGTGGGGCGCCGGCTGGCGGAGCACATGAACGCGCTCGAGGGCTGGAAGGCGATCGGGCTTGCGCGCCGGCCGCCTGCTGCTGCGAGCTTTGCCTTCATCGCGGCCGATCTCGTGGATGCCTCCGCGGTGCGCAGGGCGCTGCGCGAAGTGGGCCCGGTGACTGATCTCTTCTACGCCGCACGCTACGATCATACGACAAGCAGGAAGGAGCCGATCGAAGAGAATCTTGCGATGCTGCGCAACCTCATGGAGGCGCTCGATCCCGACGCCGCGAACCTTAGGCACGTGCATCTCGTCCAGGGCACGAAATACTACGGATCGGATCTCGGACCGTTCAAGACGCCGGCGCGGGAGAACGACCCGCGAATCAAGGTGCCGAACTGGTACTACGCGCAGGAAGACTACATCGTCGAGCGCCAGCACAACCAGCGCTGGACGTGGAGCGCGAGCCGGCCGCACGGCGTCTGCGATGTGGCGCCCGGCATCGCGCGCAGCTTGGCGCGAGTGATCGGTGTTTATGCCGCAATTCTCCGCGAGCAGGGCGAGCCGCTTTATTTTCCCGGAACGCCGGGCAACTTCGCCGCGATCTATCAGTGCACGGATGCGGCGCTGCTCGCCCGCGCCATCGTCTGGATGGCGAGCGAGCCGAAATGCGGAAATCACGCTTTCAACGTGACGAACGGCGATTACATCCGCTGGATGAACCTGTGGCCCCGCTTTGCCGCTTACTTCGGAATGGAGCCTGGGCCGGTGCGCACGGTACGCCTCGAGAATGCGATGGCAGACAAGGCACCGGTATGGGAGCGCGTCGTGCGTCGATACGGCCTCTTGGCAATGCCGTACGCGCGTGCGGCGCTGTGGTCTTACGGCGATTTTATCTTCGGCCCGGCCAACGACATGATGTCGGACACGACCAAGCTGCGCCAGTACGGCTTTTGCGAAGTCCTCGACACCGAGGCGATGTTTCTGCGGCTTTTCAACGAGCTTCGCGAGGCCCGGATACTGCCGTAGCCTTGCTCTATCAAGGGTTCACGCCGAGCCCAGTACGGGCTTTCCCGTACGGGCACTTCCCGATTCGGTTTCTGTTCCCGCGGATTAGTATTAAGTCTGAACAGCTAACTCCGAGGAGGAGGCGAAAGGGTGGGGACCTCAGGAAGCGGCTGCAAGCGTTGGCAAGTGCGAACGAGCCACGTTAAATTAACGATAGCTGTTGGTAGCTCCAGCTAATCCGCAGGTCGCAGGTTCGAGCCCCGTACGGGGAACCACTCGAGTAGGGAAATGGGCACTGAATCAGTGCCCATTTTTTTGGTCTGGACTATCCCATCTGAAAATTTCGACCCCCACGTCGATCGGGGTTACACTCTGCTCAGGGCTGTGGGGCCGGATGGGTTCGCGCACGATCGTATGTCGGGACGAGCGCCGCGGTTATAACCAGAAGAGATAGCGAAACTCACATGAAACAGATGAAGAGCGAAATTCGTGACGGCATGCGGATCGAATGGGATGCGCCGATCAGGACCGACGACGGTGTGATCCTGCGGGCGGATGTCTTTCGCCCGCTCGGAGACGGCAAGTATCCGGTGATTCTGAGCTACGGACCGTATGCCAAGGGCCTGGATTTCAGGCAGGGCTACAAGAGCCAGTGGGCGAGGCTGATCAAGGCGGTCCCTGACACGCTCGAAGGATCCAGCAACAATTATCAGAACTGGGAGCTCATCGACCCGGAGAAGTGGGTGCCGGACGGCTACATCTGTGTGCGCGTCGACTCGCGCGGCGCCGGCCGCTCGCCAGGCGTGCTCGACAGCTGGTCGCCACGCGAGACGAGGGACTTCTACGATTGCATCGAATGGGCCGGCACACAGTCCTGGAGCAACGGCAAGGTCGGCATCAACGGCATCTCGTACTATGCGATGAACCAGTGGCAGGTAGGCGCGCTGCGGCCGCCGCATCTCGCGGCCCTTTGCATATGGGAGGGATCGTCGGACTACTACCGGGAGCTCGCGCGCCATGGCGGTATCCTTTGCGATTTCCTCGGCGATTGGTACAACCGCCAGGTCGTGAGCGTGCAATATGGCGTAGGCGACAAGGGAGCGCGCAACCCGATTACCGGCGAGACGATCGCGGGACCCGTGACGCTCACGGATGAAGAACGCAGGAAGAACCGCGCCGATGTCGGCGGGGAAGCCGCGCGCCGCCGCTTGCTCGACGACTACTACCGCGCGCGCATGCCCGACTTTTCGCGGATCGAAGTGCCGCTGCTATCCGCTGCCAACTGGGGCGGGCAGGGGCTGCATCCGCGCGGAAACTTCGAGGGATTTCTGCGTGCCGGCTCGAAACAGAAGTGGCTCGAGGTGCACGGCGACACGCACTTCACGCACTTCTACAGCCAATACGGAGCGGGGTTGCAGAAGAAATTTTTCGGCCACTTCCTGAAAGGCGAAAACACGGGATGGGACCGGCAACCCAGGGTCTCGCTCAACGTCCGCCGGCCGGGCGAGAAGTTCGAATTGCGCGCGGAGAACGAATGGCCGCTCGCCCGCACGCAGTGGACGAAACACTACCTGCAGCCGGCAGATCGTGGTCTGAGCACCGATCTGCCGAATACCGGGACGACGATCGCCTACGATACCACGGGCGATGGCGTGACGTTCCTGACGCCGCCGATGACCCGGGAGCTCGAGATCACCGGGCCCGTGGCCGTCAAACTGTGGGTGTCCTCCGACACGACGGATGCGGACTTGTTCATCGTGCTGCGGGTTTTCGATCCGGCCGGCAAGGAAGTCGTGTTCATCGGCTCGAACGATCCTCGCACGCCGATCGGACTAGGCTGGCTGCGCGCTTCGCAGCGCAAGCTCGATCCGAAAGAAAGCCTGCCCTATCGGCCCTGCCACACCCACGACGAAGAACGGCCGCTCACACCGGGCATACCGGTGGAACTCGACATCGAGGTCTGGCCAACCTCGATCGTGGCGCCGCCTGGCCACCGCGTCGGCCTTACGGTGCGCGGTAAGGATTACGAGTACGACGGCACCGACGCCCGCGTCGCGCATGCGCCCTACCCGATGAAGGGGGTCGGCCCGTTTACCCACACGGACCCGCAGGACCGGCCGCCAGAAATCTTCGGCGGCAGGAACACGTTGCACTTCTCGCCCGGCAGTATGCCCTACGTGCTGCTTCCCATCATCCCGCCGAAATAGGTTCGTCAGCTTTGTCCTTCCCGATCCCGGCCATCTGCTCATAGATTTTCATGACCGCGGTCAGATCCAGGTCATCCCAGCCGTTGTAGTGGGCCTGCAGGATGAACTGCTGATAAAGCGCCAGCATGGGCAGCATGACTCCCAGGCGTTTGGCGCTTTCCAGGACGTGGGAGGTGGTTTTGAGGGCGAGCCACACCGGCCCCTTTTTCTCGAAGTTGCCTGCGAGCATATCTTTACCGCGGGCCGCGATGAGATCGCTGGCCGCCGCGCCTGAGTTCAGAACCTCCAGCATCGCTGCGGGGTTGATGCCGGCTTTGAGTCCGTGGACGAAGCCTTCGATCGCTGAGGCCTGGTTGAGGTAAAGGATCTGGTTGACGATCAATTTCAACGTGGCTCCGTCCCCGTTCTTGCCGACGTAGACCGTCTTCTTACCGATCTTGTCCAGCACCGGCTTGATTCGGGCGAAGACCGCCTCTTTTCCCGCCGCCATGAAAACCATGTTCCCCACCCGCGCTTGATTGGCGGCGCCGGAGATGGGCACATCCATCCAGTCGATCCCGCGGCGGGCCAGCCGCTCCGCCATGGCGATCGTTTCCCACGGGAGAACGGTGCTCATGTCGAGGATGATCTGGCCCGGCCGGGCGCCCGTCAGTATCCCGTTCTCGCCTTCTACAACGTTTTGCACCGCCTCCCAGTTAGGCAGAGAAAGGATGAACAGGTCGGCGCCGTGCGCCGCATCCCGGGGGGACTGGGCCGGTTTCAGTCCCAGCGGAACCAGCCCGGTGATCTGGCGCTCTACCAGGTCAAAACCGGTCACCTCGTATCCGGCTTTAAGCAGGAAGGTGGCCAGCGGGGTGCCCATCTGGCCGAGTCCGACGACAGAAATTTTCTTGATGTCCATGGCTGACGTTGCTCCTTGTTTCGGTAGCCCATTTTAACCGCCCGTGCGCTCGCAGGTTTATCATGTTTTCGTAAAATGTGCCGGCGAACTTCCGATTCGAACCTTGGCGAATGGAGATTGGAAATGCATGAAATAAGAACAATTGCGATCATAGGCGCCGGCACGATGGGCCACTCGCTGGCGCAGGTGTTTGCGCAGCGGGGATACCGCGTCTGGCTGAACGACTTGGAGGAAGAAATCCTGTCCCGCGCACAAAGCCGGATTACCGGCAACTTGAGAACGGAAGTGGAACTCGGGTTGCTGGCGCAGGGCGAGGAGGGCAGTGTGCTCGAGCGCGTCCGGACGACCACGCGCATCGAGGCCGCCTGCGAGGATGCCGATTTCGTGATCGAGGCGATCGTTGAGAATCAGGCAGCCAAGCAGCAGATGTTCTCGATCCTGGACAAGGTGTGTCCGCCGCGGACCATACTCGCGAGCAACACCTCTTTCATGGACATCTTCAGTTTCGTCGCAACGGGACGCCCGGACAAGGTGCTCATCACCCACTGGTTTGCCCCGCCCCATATCGTGCCGCTGGTGGAAGTCGTGCGCGGACCGCAGACATCGCAGGACACCGTGGATGCCGGGACGGCGCTGCTGATCGCCGCGGGGAAGAGGCCCATCGTCATCTCAAAATTCCTGCCGGGTTTTGTCGCCAACCGCCTGCAAAGCGCACTGACCGCCGAGATGCTGTTCCTGTTGGACAACGGCTACGCCACGGCGGAGGACATCGATATGGCGACCAAGGCGAGCTTCGGCATGCGCATGCCGATCCTGGGCGTGGTGAAGAAGGTCGACTTTGCCGGCGTCGATCAGATCCAGCGCAGCTACGGCAACGGGCTCTACCGGTCGCCGCCGCACCGGGTGAAATCGGAGACTATGGATGCCTTGGTGGCGGAAGGCAGGCTCGGGGTCAAGAGCGGCAAAGGCTTTTTCGACTACGGCGGCCGCTCGCCCGAAGAGATCACGCAGGAAACGAATATGAAACTGATCAGGCTGCGGGAGTTTTTGAGGCAGATGGGGGAGCTGTAACCGAGGGAGAGGGCAGGTATCAGTTGGCCGCGTTGAGGATGCGGCGCGCGATCACCATACGGTGCACTTCGGATGGTCCTTCGAAAACGCGCATCACGCGCACCCGCTGCGCCATCTGCTGCAGCGGCATTTCCTTGGCCATGCCCATGGCGCCGAAAGCCTGCATGGCGTGATCGATCACCTCGGTCGCCATCTCGGTGCCGAACACTTTTACCATCGAGGTCACGGTGCGCACGTCCTCGCCGGCGTCGAGGCTGGCGGCTGCGTCCATGATCATCAGCCGGCAGGCATGAATCTGCGTTGCCGCATCGGCAATCCACCACTGGATCGCCTGGCGGTCGGCGAGCGGCGCGCCGAAGGTCACCCGCAGTTTGGCGTGCGCGGTCATCAGGTCGAGCGCGCGCCGCGCCATGCCGACGCACCAGGCGCCCATCTCGAGCCGCCGGACTGTGAGACGAAGCTGCATGGGACCGAAGCCGTTGCCGACTTGGCCGAGCACCTGGTCTTCGTGCAGACGGCAATCTTCGAATACCACCTCGTAGGTGCGCGCGCCCGCCAGCATCGCGATCTCGCGCCCGATGATGAATCCCGGAGTTCCCTTCTCGACGATAAACGCGGTAATGCCGCCGCGAGCTTTTTTGGCCGCGTCGGTCAGGGCCATGACGATCGTGAAGTCAGCCGCCTTAACGAAACTGATCCAGATTTTGCGGCCGTTGATGACCCAGTGCTCGCCGTCCTTGACCGCGCGCGTGGTCATGGCGGCGGGGTCCGCACCGGCGCCGGGTTCGGAAACGGCGATCGCCGAACGCATCTCGCCGCGCGCATAGGGCTCGAGGTAGCGCTTGCGCTGGCGTTCGTTCACTGTTGCCAGCAGCATGTGCAGGTCGGGCGAGTCAGGCGGGAACGTGAAGGGCGTGACGGTGCGGCCGAGTTCCTCGTAGACGCCCATCCGCGCCACCGCCGGCAGGTTTGCGCCGCCGATTTGCTCCGGCACGTCGAGGCCCCAGAGTCCGAGCTCGCGACACTTGGCAAGCAGCGGCGCTTCCTCCTCGTCGGTGAGAGCAATCGATTGGCCGCTCATCTCGCGGGCCAGTACCGCGGACTCCAGCGGCATCAGCTCGTTGTCGACGAATTTCGCCGCGAGCTCCTGCAGCATGCGGTACTCTTCAGCCAATCCAGTCGCCATATCATCACCAAAGAAACTCCTTCCCCCTTCACGGGGGAAGGGTGGGGTGGGGGTGAAAACGTTGCGTTGCGAGTCATGGCGAACCTCACCCCCACCCTGGCCCTCCCCCTTCAAGGGGGAGGGAAGTGGCTTTTCTGACTCTGTAAGACTAATCTACTACCGCCCCTGAAGCTTTCACTACCGGCGCCCATTTGGTGCCTTGTACGCGCAGGAAGTCGGCGGTTTCTTTCAGAGTATAGGCAAC
>Ga0326597_10005475_pt1 | contig 17601 bp, 16 predicted proteins | sample RVTome_12_FD_203789 | JGI IMG/M metagenome (GOLD analysis project Ga0326597, IMG submission 203789) | Soil microbial communities from uranium-contaminated site in the Upper Colorado River Basin, Wyoming, United States - RVT100D185 | ecosystem: Environmental > Terrestrial > Soil > Contaminated >... | reverse complement strand
TGGATGACGCCAATCTGCGATGCATAATCGAGCGCGCGCACGCACTTGAAAATGATCTCGATCACGTCGCCCACCGCCAGCAGGTTGTCGGGGCGGGTGTGCGGCTGCAGCGTGTCGCCCGCAACGTACTCCATCACGATGTAGGCGTTTTCCTCGTCAGCGACCGCGTCGTAGATCTCGACGATGTGCGGGTGAACAAGCTTGCCGGCGAGCGAGGCCTCATTCAGGAACAACTGGTGCATGACCTTATCGCCGCCAGGGTCGCGCAACGCAGACTGCGACACGAGCTTCACCGCCACTTCGCGCTGGGCGAAGGGGTCGCGCGCGAGATACACGCTGCTCGTCGCGCCGTCGCCGAGCTTGCGCACGATCTCGTACTTGCCGATTTTGCCCGCGGGGCCCGGCTTCGGACGCTCCGGTATGGTCTGCAGCATCGGCTTGCTGCTCGTGTCGAGCACCACGACCTCTATTTCACCTTGCCGCCGAAGTTGCGATCGACCTTGTTGCGCTTCCAGTCCTCGGGCTTGCCGTGATAGCAGCGCTTATTGCTCGCGCCGTGAGTCGCGGTGTGCGGAAAGGTGCTGTACGCCAGCGCCTCTTGCTTGCCTTTGCCCGCATCGGATTGCGTCTTGCCTTCCATCGTTGCCTCCTTGCTTAGCAGCGAGCGCCGTATTACTCGGTGATTGTGGCATCCTGCTCCGAGCCATGCAATCGCCTTTCGTATCCGCATGTGAGTATCCCGCCGCGGGGAAAGCGGGTGGCAATTGTGGATCGACCGCGGCGGGACCTTCACCGACATCGTCGCCCACTGCCCCGATGGCAAGAGCGGCGCGGGAGGATTCGACAGCTTCCTGACCGATTACCCATCCTTCCCCGACTCTGGCGGAACTCTGGGCGTCGCTTGTGGATTCCTCACCGTCCACTGCAGTTGAGCAAGAATCGGGTGGCATCCGTCGCTCAACGCTCTTATCCTGTGCGGCATGGAAGGTCCGGCCACAATGACCCAAGGCAGCGCAACCCGCGACTACGACCGCATTGCAGAGGCGATCGGCTATTTGCAGCGCCGCGCCGCCTCGCAGCCCGATCTCGCCGCGGTAGCCCAAACGCTCCATCTTTCCCAATACCACTTCCAGCGCCTGTTCACGCGCTGGGCCGGCGTGAGCCCCAAACGCTTCCTGCAATATTTGACCGTGGAAAACGCGAAGGCACGCCTTGCCGCGGGCACCATGCTGGACGTGGCGGCGGACGTTGGACTGTCCGGCGCGGGCCGCCTGCACGATCTCTTCGTCGCCCTGGAAGCGGTCTCCCCGGGTGAGCGCAAGTCCGGTGGCATGGGCTTGTCGATCTGCTATGGCCTGCACGATTCTCCGTTCGGCGCCGCCGCGATCGCCGCCACGGCGCGCGGTATCTGTAGCCTGCACTTCGTGCACAGCGAGCGCGCAGCGCTCGAGCTGCTGCGCGCGGACTGGCCCAACGCTGTGCTGCGCCGCGACAAAGCGGGTACCGCGCGCCTCGCCCGGCGCATCTTCGAGCCGCTGGGCGCGCGCGCGGACGGGCCGCTCACCCTGCTGGTGAAGGGAACGAATTTCCAGCTCCAGGTCTGGCGCGCGCTACTCGCCCTGCCGTTCGGCACGGTAACGACTTACGGCGACATCTCGCATGCAATTGGCCGGCCCGGCGCGGCGCGCGCCGTGGGCGCCGCCGTCGGCGCCAACCCGGTGGCGTGGCTCATTCCCTGCCACCGCGTTATCCGCGAAACCGGCGATCTCGGCGGCTACCGCTGGGGCGCGGAGCGCAAGGCCGCCATGCTCGGCTGGGAAGCCGCCCGTCACGCGCGTGACGCCTACCGGGTGATGGACGACGTTGGGTAATGCGTTATCATTAGTGGCGCATCACTCATCACGTATTACCCGGCATGAAAGACACGCTCAAGCCCGGCCTCACCTACCAGTTCCGCTTCGCCATCCCGATCAGCAAAACGGTGCCGCAGCTCTACCGCGAGTCGCTGCTGTTCCAGGAAATGCCCGAGGTGCTGGCCACCGGCTACCTGGTGGGCCTGATGGAATGGGCGTGCATCGAGGCGATCCGCCCACACCTCGACTGGCCCCGTGAGCAATCGCTCGGCACGATGGTGAATTTCACCCACACCGCCGCCAGCCCGCCCGGACTCACGGTGACGATCGACGTCCGGCTCGACAAAGTCGAAGGCCGCAAGCTCTCCTTCACCCTCTCGGCGCACGATGGCGTCGAAAAGATTTCGGAAGGCACGCACGAGCGCGTCGTCATCGACGCCGCGAAGTTCAGCGCGAAAGTCGCCGACAAAGCCCGCAAGGCGACGACCTGACATCTGGCAAAGCGCTAGAAAATTCAATCCGTCCGCGAATTAGTCACCGGCTCCTCGTGCGGCAAATGCAGTCCGGTGGCGCGAAGGCTTGTATAATCACCAACGTTTGATCACCGCTCAATATTCAACGGGCACAGGAGGTCCGGATTCGATTAACGGCGACAGGCGGCAGCCCGGCAAGCGGAACGCGCCCGGAGATCTCGGTCATACTGCCCTACTGGGAACGCGGCGACGCCCTGGTGGCATGCTTGACTGCGCTGGCAGCTCGGTACGGGGAGCACGGGCCGGCGCTTGAGGTTGTTGTCGCCGACGACGGATCGCCTACAGAGCCCGCAATGGAGGCTCTCCTCGAGCTAAGCGACTCGTACCCGTTCCCGGTCAGCGTTGTTCAGCTCCCGCGCAAGGATGTCCCCAAGAATCCGAGCGTTCCGATCAACCGCGCCGTCGAGGCGAGCTCGGGGCCGGCGCTGTTTCTGTCGAGCCCGGAGTGCCGGCACGATCGGGCGATTCTCGGCGCAGCCATCGAGGCGCATCTCGCGGCCGGCTGGAAGAGCGTCATCGTCTGTGCGGTCCACGACGAGGTCACGGACCGGTGGTTCTCTCACTCCGTTCATGCGCCGAGCCGGTACCACTTCGCGAACCTCTTCTCGAGGCGGCTGTTCGACGAAATCGGCGGCTTCGACGAGGACTACCGCGATGGCTATTGTTTCGACGATCCGGACTTCGTCGAGCGGCTCGAGCGTGCGCAAGCAATCTGGATCGATCGCGACGATCTCCTCGTTCGGCACACGGTCACGCCGGGGAAGTCGAAGGCCATCCCGAATCGGCGTGAACTCTGGCTCCGAAACCGCGACCTCTTCCGGGCCAAGTGGGGTCGCGATCCTGCAGGCACGTATTGAACGAATCCCTCTTCGCGCCTCCGGGGCCGCGGCGCGATCGTCGATCCGCGCGCCGCTGCGGCTAACGGTCCCCGTGGTCATGCTTGCTGCCCTCTCCCCGACGCATGACCGCAATCCGGGCGGGTCGCAAGCGGGACCGGCGGTCAACCAGGTGACCCGAAGCATCAAGGGCTTGGACCGTGCGGGAGTACGCAATAGCCCCCAAGTCAAATACACGCGTTGATCTTGGTTTACCGAAGAAGTCTGACCGGACCGGTACCGCCGTACCGCGGCCGATGGCGTAGCTTCCGGCTGTCAGGCTGAAGTTCGCCGGAACGGTCGGCGTTGCGCCGGCGAATTTCGGCGAGACGAGAATGTTGGCATTGCTGGTATTGCCAGCGATCGTCGCACTGCCGCTCACCATGGTCCGGCTGGTGGAGTTCGGTGCGTAGCCCAGGTTGTTCCTGGCGACATGCCCCTGGCCCATCCGAAAGACGACAGGCCTAAATCGGCCACTCGAGCCGCTGTAGAACGTGTTGTTGTAGACGTGAACATCACTGGCTATGGGTTCGATACCCCAATGATCTACCACCACGCCGCGCTGATCGGCCGCTCCGGTGAGGTTGAAGATATTGTTTCTTACCGTCACGCTCTGCCCGAAGATCAGCAGCGGGACCTGCTGGCTCGCGTGCGGGGCGAACCAGTTGTTCTCAACGATCACGTCTCGCGTGAGTTCATTCGATTGGCCGTCCTGCGGCCCCATGTTGACCGTCCAGGGCGCTCCGGTGCCGGAGGTGAACTTGTTGCCGGTCACGACAATCCACTCGCTTTGCGCGCTGGGAGCGGCGGCGAACCTGGCGGCGTGCATTTTGATGACGCCCTTGGTGGGCGCGGGCCGGCTGAGATCGTTATGCGCGATGACCGCCTTGTAGAGATACGGGGTGCGATGGATGTGCTCCGCGCCGGTGCTGTCGGTCATCACCGTGCCCATGATCGCATAGCGCTGCGCGCCGATGAAAAGACCATTTCCACCAGTGCCGCCGATCATGGTGTTGATGTTGGAGTCCACGATGCTTATCCCGTTCCACAACGAGTGGCCCGGGTTGTTGTGCGTGTTGTAGTAATCCAGCAGGGACGGGGCTGCGATCAAGCCAGTATGGATATGATGGATATCGAGCCGCAGGAGCAGCACGTTGTTGATGCCGCCGCTGAAGCGTATCCCGTTCGTCCTGCGGCCGGAATTCCCGTCGATCTCCAGGTCCATGATCCGCACGTCGGACAAGAAAGGCGTGCGTGGAGTTGAAAGCTGGATTCCGGATCCGTTGCCGCTGATTTCCACCACCGGATTGGCTCCGGTCTGAAAAGCTCCGATGATCATCGGCCCTGTGGCGCTGATCACCGGCGTGGCATTGGCCGTAAAAGTGTCACCGCGCTTGAATAACAGCCTCCTGCCGGGGCCGGCGTGGGCGTTGATCGCGGCGTCAAAGTCGTCGGTCACGACCGTTCGCGCCCCACTGGGACAGCCATTGAAATTATCGGCGTTCGAGAAACAGCGCGTGCTGGCACCGGAAAATACTGAATCAGGATTGGTGACTGTAATGGTGGCAGCTCGGGTTGATGAGGTTACGCCATTAGATACTACAAGCGCAGCAGTGTAGGTACCGGGAGTCTCGTAAACATGGGCGGATACCGGCCCCGTTGCCCGGTTCTTTCTGCTTGCTCCAGGATTGGCCCCGGTCGACCAAGTAACAGTATCACCGTCTCCAAAGTTCCAAGTGTATTCGAGTTCGTGGAACGGCCTGCTGGTCGAAGGATCTCTTGTACCGGTGGCATCAAAGAATACCGCTAGCGGGGCCACTCCGTTGGTTCTACTCGGCACCACAGATATTGCGGGAGCGGAAGAGACCTGGGCCATTGAAGAAGAGATGTCGGTCGCACTGCTTGCCTTGGTTCCACCTACCACCGCTCCAACCAGGAGAAGAGTCGAAACGGCTAGTGCGGACAGCGCGTATGTTTTCATTTTGTTCATCGCAACAGCCGGTCAATGGCAGCTGGTCTACGGGACGCAACAACCACCGGGCGGCTCAAGGCCAGCCCGGGAAGATTCTGAACAGAGTATCGGTTATGCCCTTGCCGGTTTCCAGCCCGTACGTCAGGGGCGTAAGGATGGCAAAGCCCAGCACCAGCACGGCGACAACGACGTAGTAGCTCGCGCGCTGGCGCAGCAAATCGTCGCCCTGCGTCCAGCCGGCGTAGTCAAGCCAGAGAACCACCAGCAACAGGGAAAATACGAGTGGCGTAAAGTAGTGGTACATGAACAGCACGCGAGACACATCCACGAGCGGGGCATACGCGGCAACAAAACCCACGATTGGCAACCAGAATCTCGGTCTTTTCAACCCGCCCACGGGTTCGAGCGCGAACCGCGTCACGCGGGCCAGCATCAAATTGACGAGCACGACCACAAACATCAGGGTCCCGCCCCACCACACCACCGGATTGCCGACCGAGTACATGCGGGCGGAGAAGCTTGGCGAGTTCCAAAAGTAGATGGGGCGCTTCATGAGCGGCCAACTCCACCACGGACTGCCGTATGGATGGCGTTGTTTGAGATTGACGTGGGCGGAGAGCATCTTGCCATGTATCTGGACGATATCCGTGGTCAGCTTCCCGGTCGGCGCGCCCCAGATATTGCCAGGCCCCGGTTTGTTGAGCAGCGAAAAATGGAGCGTCCATCCGATCAGGTAGACCAGCGCGGCGCCAGTCAGCAGCCAGCCTGCCTGGCGCAGCGTCGGCGCGATACCCGCCCGCTTCTTGCCGCGCCAGATCCGCACTACCAGGCACCAGCCGATTAGCCCCACGATGGCGAGGCCGGTGAATTTCGTGCCGACCGCCAGCCCGGCCGCACAGCCGGACAGGAAACTCAATAGCGCCCGCCGCCTTGCGGTGGCGGCCTTCTCCGCCGCCAGATACAGCCCCAGCGCACCGAAGGTTGCGGCCAGCAGGATGCTATCCAGGCCGATGATCCGGGCGTGTATCGTCAGCGCATTGTCGAATACCAACAGCAAACCACCGAAAAAGGCCGCCGCCCGGCCGGCGCCGAGCTGACGCAACACGCCAAAGATGATGAGTGGCAGCAGCGTACCGGCCAGTGCCGGCGCGAGCCGCAGCGGTAGCGGAGAAATCTCCCCGAAAGGTTCCCCGATACGGTCGAAAGCAGGTCCACCCCGGTAACCCAGCAGACGGGCAGCGCCGGCAATGATCAATTTTGCGTGCGGGGGATGCGTGTCAAAGAAGTATTCGCGGCTGCAGCAATAGGCCGTGGCAAATCCGCCGAAATGCACTTCGTCGAATACCACGCTGCGCGGATGCGACACACCCACCAGGCGAACGGCGGCGCTCAACAACAGCAGGACGGCCAGCAACAGAGCACCGGGGTTTGCACGGAGCAGCGGTGGCAGCTTGTCCAGCCAGCCATGCCGATTCAATGCCGGTTTCGTATTCCTGTTCGAGAGCATCCGCTTCCCTGTCACCCGCGACGGCAAAACCCGCATGCCGTGCCTGGCGCAGCTTCCGAATCGGCGGCGGCAGCGCAGGATCGGCTCGCATCAAAATCGACACCGAACAAGTCCATAGAACGTCATGAGCAGTTCGGTAGTACAATCTTCGAACAAAAAAACATCAGCGACCACACATTGATCTCGATTACACCCAATAATCGGCATCTCAATACTGCTTACGCCGCCATGCGTAAACACCCTTATATCGCCTCGGCCGTAGTCCTTCTTGTTGGCATTGTTTATCTCTATGTCAGCGCCATTTCAGTCCTTCAAATCGAAGAGAACGGACGCAACGTAGGCAACCATTACCAGTCACGTTCGCAGGCGAATTCACTCCATGCGTTCACCTCGAGAATTGAATCAAAGATAGCCCAAAGCGCACTATTAAACATAGTGGCAAGAGATGAAATAAAGGAAATCACGATAAATGGGAAACCCGTCCCGCCGTTACTTCAATACCGGGCAGGAAGAACCAGTTATATGAATGCGCGATATGGTGACGTCTATAAACTGCATCTGATAAGGGGCATAAATGTCGTCACCGTCACATCGCTGAATAAACAGGAAGTATATTCGATTGCCGTAGCGCAACACAGAAGTGTCTTCGAATTCCTATTACTGTCCCTTGCCGTTATCCTTCCCCTGTGCCTGGCCGCGTTGAAGAGTCTTGAATTCATAGTTCAAAACCGGGACAGGATCCACGAGTTTACGAAAAACATTCCTGTTATTGCCTATTTCATTGCTGCCGCGATCATACTGCGCCTGTTCTACTTCTCTTCCATCGGCTTCATTCAGTTTCAACACGATTATTTCGGACATATCGAATTCATAAAATTCTTCGCCGAGAATCTCGCTCTGCCTCTGCCCCATAAAGGCTGGGAGTTTCCTCAACAACCCCTTTACTACATCATCAGCGGGGTTATCTATAACTTGGGACACCGGCTGGGCTACCAGGAAAAGCAGTTGCTGTTTTTCATCAGCGGGTTTTCGTGCGTTCTATCCGGCATTGCATTGATTTACGCCTACGGATTGGCGAAACGCTTAACCGACAACAAGTTCGTTCACTATCTTACCGTCGGCTTCCTGGCGTTCACCCCGTCGTTCATTTATATGTCGACGAGGATAAATAACGATTCCATGACCGCCAGTCTGGCGGTCATTGCGTTATTTTATGTCGTCGCCAGTTATCAAGGTAAATTCCAGAAATATTTTCTCCCGGCGCTCGTATTCTCCGCGCTTGCCCTGCTCACGAAGGTCTCGGCAATAACAATATGGCTGCTGTTTTTTGTACTATTGATTTCGTCCTACGTTAAGTCACCGGTTGAAATCCGGGTCCGGTTATTCCATTACTCATGGCTGGGACTCTTCCTACTCGGGTTCATTCTGTACAGAGGCTACTCGTTTGCCGCGGGCGAGTACGTGCTGGTAAACAGCGGCATCTGGCCGGGGCAGGACCTGAGGCCGCTTGACGCCAATTATCTGCTGAGTTTCAACTTTTCAGAACTGATATCGCGGGCGCATGCCTATTGGGCGGACAAAACAACTACTCTGATCAGCCGATCATTCTTTACCTATCAGTATGGCACCATGCTGTTTGGCGAGTTTGATTACTCGTACTGGAAAGGTTTGGACACGCATCTTACGATCACCATGCAGATCATCATCATCCTTGCCATCTTGATTCCGATCGGACTGCTGGTCACGATCTTTCGAAGGAAATCCTTTATCGAGAAATGCTTATTGCTTATGGTGGTCGCCAATTTTGCACTTGTCATCAAATTCATGTTTGATTATCCATCCACCGCGAACACCGATTTCAGATACTACGCACCCAGCTTATTTGCGATCGGCCATTTGATGGCAACAGGGTTGGATCGCGTCGCAAGCTGCCACGCGATTGTTCGAAACGCCTTGTATTGGTCCGCCAGCTTGCTGTTTTCATTCCAGGCGTTGTTCATCGCATCGCTGGCGACTTGAGGGGGATGTTTGTATCTCGCCAGGCGTTACTGAAGCAATGAAACCCTTCGATCCATTGACTGCCGATTGCGCTGCTCTCGCACGGCAGTTTTCGTTATTCACTCTGGTTGGGGCGTTTGGCACACTGGCACATTACGTGCTGCTCGTCGTCCTCGTCGAGCTGAGTGGAACGGACGCCGTAATAGCTTCAATGGCGGGCGCCCTCTTGGGAGCCACGATCAACTACGTTCTGAATTACCGGTTCACATTCACCAGCGGCACCCCTCATCGGGTCGCTCTCCCGCGATTTCTGGCGGTTGCCTCGGTTGGTTTCTTGCTCAATATGGCGCTGATGTGGGTGGCCATCGAGTGGGCCGATCTACATTATATTCTCGGTCAGGTAATTACCACGTCCGTCGTACTGCTGTGGACGTTTTTCGGAAATCGTCATTGGACGTTTATGGAGGGGCAGAATGACGGGCCAAGATAGAATAACTGAGGGGGGCCGAATGGAGAGCTGCGTCATATCAGTCATCGTCCCAGTCTACAATGAACAAGAGGTAGTACCAGAATTTCACAAGCGCTTAAGCGCCGTGTTAGAAAAGCTCAACCATAAAACGGAAATTCTCTATGTGAACGATGGCAGCAGTGACGGCACACTTGAAATCATCAATCGGCTGAGAACAAACGATCCGCGCATTGCAATTGTCGATTTAAGCCGCAATTTCGGGAAGGAAATCGCCATGGCCGCCGGCTTTGATAATGCCTGTGGTGATGCAATAGTGGTTATCGATGCCGATCTGCAAGACCCTCCTGAGTTAATTGCGGAAATGATCCGCCATTGGCGGAGTGGATATGACGTAGTCTACGCACAGCGAACGGCCAGAGACGGCGAGTCATGGTTGAAGAAGGCGAGTGCTACGGCATTCTACCGCGTGATCCAACGGGTGAGTCGGGTCCAGATTCCCCCAGACACGGGTGATTATCGCCTTATGAGCCGGCGTGCCGTGGATGCTTTGAATCGATTGCGCGAGCAGCATCGGTTCATGAAGGGGTTATTTGCCTGGATTGGCTTTTCACAGAAGGCAATACCCTATAAGCGTGATCCACGTTTCGCAGGTGTGACAAAGTGGGGCTACTGGAAGTTATGGAATTTCGCGCTAGAGGGGATCACCTCCTTTTCCATCGTCCCGCTCAAGGTCGCTACCTATCTGGGATTACTCGTGTCATTGGGAGCCTTTCTGTATGCAGCAGTTATCGTCCTCAAAACAATCCTGTACGGTGATCCTGTTCGTGGTTATCCCACTTTGATTGTGGTTGTCCTGTTCCTGGGCGGAGCACAATTGGCAGCTCTCGGTATCATTGGAGAGTATTTGGGGCGAATGTTTGACGAGACCAAACAGCGCCCCCTTTACCTTCTACGGGCGCTTGAACCCTCTTCGGTCGCAAAAGATAGGATGCATGAAGAACATCCGACCGTTTGCATGGATCGAGATCGCGTCGGTTCTTGAAATCCAACGCTTCTCAATGCGTTTTGGTCAGCAGCCGCATCCCCCGGTCGAGCCCCTCGATCGTCAACGGGAACATCCGATCGCCGATCAACTGGCGCGTGATGCGAATCGACTCGTGGTAACCCCACACCGCGTTGGACTGGGGATTGAGCCAGATCGCGTTGGGATAGACCGCGAGCAGGCGCTGCATCCACACCGCGCCCGCCTCCTCGTTGGTGTGCTCGACGCTGCCGCCGGGGTAGACGATTTCGTACGGGCTCATCGTCGCGTCTCCCACCAAAATCACCTTGTAATCGTGCGGATACGTGTGCAGCACATCCCACGTCGCGACCCGCTCGGCGCCGCGGCGGCGGTTATCTTTCCACACCCGCTCGTAGAGGAAGTTGTGGAAATAGAAGTATTCGAGATGCTTGAACTCGGCGCGCGCGGCGGAGAAAAGCTGCTCGCAGACGCGGATGTGATCGTCCATCGAGCCGCCGACATCGAGGAACAGCAGCACCTTCACCGCGTTGTGCCGCTCGGGCACCATCTTGAGATCGAGCCAGCCGGCATTCTTTGCGGTCGAGCGAATAGTGTCGTCGAGGTCCAGCTCCTCAGGGTTACCCTCCCGCGCGAACTTGCGCAGCCGCCTGAGCGCCACCTTGATGTTGCGGGTACCGAGCTCGACCGTGTCGTCGAGGTTCCTGAACTCGCGCTTGTCCCACACCTTGACCGCGCGGCGGTGGCGCGACTCCTCCTGCCCTATCCTCACGCCCTCGGGGTTGTAGCCGTAGGCGCCGAAAGGGCTGGTGCCGCCGGTGCCGATCCACTTCGAACCGCCCTGGTGCCGCCCATTCTGCTCTTCGAGCCGCTTTTTCAGCGTCTCCATGAGCTTATCCCAGCCGCCCAGCGACTCGACGAGCTTCTTCTCCTCATCGGTGAGGATTCGCTCGGCGAGCTTCTTCAGCCATTCCTCCGGGATCATCGCCGCGATGCCCTCGATATCCGTGATGCCCCTGAAATAGGCGCCGAAGACGCGGTCAAAGCGGTCGAAGAACTTCTCGTCCTTCACCAGGCAGGTGCGCGCGAGATAGTAGAAGTCATCGAGACTGCCGAAGATGACGTGCTTGGCCATCGCTTCATTCAGCGTAAGGAACTCGCGGATCGAGACCGGAACCCCGCCGTCCTTGAGCTTGAGGAAGAACTCGATCAGCATGACGATGCGCGACCCACGACTGGTGACCGGTGGCCGGTTGTTCGCCCGCCGATAACCTCACCAGTCGCGAATGCCTTTCGCCAGGCGCACAGTTTCACCGGAAACGGCGTCGTGTTGGCCGGGCTTGACGACGGCAGAACGGCTGTCTCGTAACCCCACCCCGCGAATACCCGCTCAAGTCGCCCGGCCGTCTTGCCGTTGAAGCAAACGCGGCGCATTTCCGTGGCGACACGCATCACGCGATGAAAGCGATTGCGCGTTGCGTTCCGGATCGCGCTGTCGAGGCTGCCCGTGCGTTCGCACTGGTCAATCACGTCCCATAGCCCTATGCGGTGCGCCAGCAGCGCACTCAATCTTTCCCGATACCGCATTTCATGCAGCGGCAAATCGATGATTTGGCCGACCAGCTTCCAGAACTGATTTTGCGGATGCCCGTAGTACTGGCGCTTCGCCAGCGATCTTTCGCTCGGGAAGCTCCCCAGAATCAGCGTCCTGACATTCCCGTCGATCACCGGCGGGAATCCGCGAAGCGGGGGGCTGGCCACAGGCTACCGATCACCGGCCACCGGTCACGACTTCCGGCGGGACATAAAGACAAGTCGCTCAAACAAGTGCACGTCCTGCTCGTTCTTGATCAGCGCGCCGTGCAACGGGGGCACGATCTTGTGCGCATCCTGGCTCGTGAGAACCTCGGGCGGGATGTCCTCGGCCATCAGGAGCTTTAGCCAGTCGAGCAGCTCCGATGTCGAGGGCTTCTTCTTCAGCCCCGGCACCTCGCGCATCTCGAAGAACGCCTCGAGTGCTTCGCGCAGGAGCGTCTTCTTGATGTCCGGGAAGTGAACGCGGACGATTTTCTCCATCGTCTCGTGGTCGGGAAAGCGGATGTAGTGGAAGAAGCAGCGCCGCAGGAATGCGTCCGGCAGTTCCTTCTCATTGTTGCTGGTGATCACCACCAGCGGCCGGTGCCTGGCGCGCACGAGCTCCCGGGTCTCGTAGACGTAGAACTCCATGCGGTCGAGCTCGCGCAGGAGGTCGTTGGGAAATTCGATGTCCGCCTTGTCGACCTCGTCGATCAGCAGTACCGCGGGCCGATCCACGGTGAAGGCCTGCCACAGCATGCCCTGTACGATGTAGTTGCGGATTTCATGCACCCGCGGGTCGCCCAGCTGCGAGTCGCGCAGCCGCGAGACTGCGTCATATTCGTAGAGTCCGTGCTGCGCCTTGGTCGTCGACTTGATGTGCCACTCGAAAAGCGGCCGGTCGAGCGCTTTGGCGACCTCGATGGCGAGCATGGTCTTGCCGGTGCCCGGCTCGCCCTTGATGAGCAGCGGCCGCTCGAGCGTGACCGCGGCGTTGACCGCCATCATCAGGTCGTCGGTGGCGACGTAGGATTCGGTTCCAATGAATCGGCTCATGCAGAAGTTCCAGTGGGCTGACGTTCGCACGCGCTGCGGCAATTTGCCCCGCGCTGCAAGCGATTGATTATAGCGCTGCCGCATCCCCGCCAGCCGGGCGGCGGCGCGGCCGTTTTCAGCGCGCGCCTGCGCCGGCGCGCCTGCCGTCCGCCCACAGCATCCCCGCCGCAACGACGGCAAACGCCGCCCCGGCGTAAAAAGTAACGGGCGCGCCCGCTCCGTCCCACAGCAACCCGGCAAGTACGCTCGCGGCGAGCATGGCGATCCCGCAAGCCAGGCTGAAGATGCCGAACGCCGTGCCGCGCAGTTGCGCGGGTGCGGCGTCGGCCACCATGGCGGCCAGCAGCCCCTGCGTCAGCCCCATGTGCAAACCCCACAACGCCACACCGATGGCGACGCCGGCGAGCCCGGTTGCGCGAGCGAGCACGAGATCGGCGGCGACGAGCACGCTGAGGCCCGCGCCAAGCAGCATCCTGCGGCTCACGCGATCCGCCATCCTGCCGAAAGGATAGGCGGACGCCGCGAAAAACAGGTTCATCACCACCAGCACCAGCGGGGCGAGTGCATCGGCGAGGCCCAGCTGGTGCGCCCGCAGGATCAGGAACGCCTCGCTGAACCGGGCCAGGGTGAATACCGCGCCGACGGCAACCACCCACCAGCAGGCGGGGCCCAACTTCGCGAGCGTCTGCCAGCGGATCGGCGACCGGCCCTCCCGCGGTACCGCCGCGCCACGCGGTTCCTCGACCCCGTATACCAGCAGCAGCACCGCCAGCGCTGCCGGAATGACGGCAAACCAGAAGACCGCTCGAAAGTCGCCTGCCAAGAGAAACATCAGCCCCACTGCGAGCAGCGGCCCAAGAAACGCCCCGACGGTATCCAGCGCCTGGCGCAATCCGTAGGCCGCGCCGCGAATCTCCGGCGCCGCCAGATCGGCGATGAGCGCGTCGCGCGGCGCCCCGCGTATGCCTTTGCCGATCCGGTCCATGAAGCGCGCTGCGAAAACCCAGTTGACCGAAATCGCGAGCGCAAAGAACGGCTTGGAGAGGGCGCCCAGCCCGTAACCCAGCACGGCGAGCCCCTTGCGCTTGCCGAGGTGGTCGCTGATGGTGCCGGAAAATAGCTTGACGATCAGCGCAGTCGATTCTGCGAATCCCTCGATGACTCCGACGACCAGCACGCTGGCGCCCAGGCTCGACACCAGGAACACCGGCAGCAGGCTGTGGATCAGCTCGGAAGACACATCCATGAAGAGGCTGACGAAGCCGAGCATCCATACACTGCGCGGGATGGCGGCGGCTGATTTCATGCGGGACGCCCCGACGCGAACCGATCAGATCGAGAGGTCGGCCTTGCGGTCGATGTCGAACAACACGCCGGAATCGGCGCAGTCGACTAGACGCACCTCCGCGGCATGGCGCTCGAGGATTTTTCGCGCCCCCGAGTCTCCGTCAAGCACCCTCAGCTCGTCGCGGAGCGCCGCGCTGAATCCCACCGGATGCCCGCGCTGGCCCTGATACCGCGGCGCCGCGATCACCGCACCCAACTCGAGCGCGGCCGCCACGGCGCGGATCGATTCGGGCGAGATCCGCGGCATGTCCGCCAGCGCGACAACCCAACCGTCGGCGGCTTTCGCGTGCCCGATACCGTGCGCGAGACTCGCGCCCATGCCGCGCACCGCGGCCTGCGACATCGTCACCTCGCAGCCTTCCTGCTCGAGCAGGTCGTAGAGCGGGAAATCGCCCCACCGCACTACAGCAATCACGTTGGGCAGTGCGGCGAGCAGGTTGCGCGCCGCGTGCGCCGCGATCGCGACGCCGTCGGCGAGCGGGTGCAGCAGCTTCGCGCCGCCGAAGCGCGATCCGGTACCGCCGGCAAGCAATATGCCGATGATTTTGAGCGGGGTCTTACCCATGGGTGCAGCGATTATAACGGGCATGCCGGCCGCGGCGGCCGCGGTTTGCCGCGCCGCATATTTCCGGCATCATCGGCAATCGATGTCTAGAGTCCCTTCCCGCCTGCGCTCCGCGGGCGCCGTGCTTGCCTGGGCCGGCCTCGCCGCGGCGCTCGGCTGCGCGGCTGCGGCCGCGGCAGCTGGCGCGGGCTACCGCCTCGACCTGTGGCATTACCGCACCGGATTCGCGATCCTGCGCTGGTCGGTGTACATTGGCATCGGCGCCGGCGTGGCCGCGGTGGCGGGCATCGTCATGGCGCTCGCTGCGCGCAGCCACAAGCACGCCGCGCTTGGACTGGCCGGCGCGCTCGTTGCGCTCGCCATCGTCATACCGCCCTGGAACCTGCAAACAACCGCCGCTCTCGTGCCGCGCATTCACGACATCACCACCGATACCGAAGACCCGCCGCAGTTCGTCGCGCTGCGCGAAGTGCGCGAGAGATCGCCCAACGGCGCAGTCTACCGCGGCGAGAAGATCGCCACTCTGCAAAGAGCGGCGTATCCCGACATCCGGCCGGCTCTGCTCGAGCTCGCGCCGGATAACGCGTTCGAGCGTGCGCTTGAGACCGCCCGCCGCATGGGTTGGGATGTCGCGGCCGCGGAGCCGGCCGAAGGCCGCATCGAGGCCACCGCCACCACGTTCTGGTTCCGGTTCAAGGACGACGTCGTCATCCGGATCACCCCGCACGGCGCCGGCAGCCGCCTCGACATCCGCTCCATGTCGCGGCTCGGCCGCAGCGACCTGGGCGCCAACGCGAAACGCATCCGCGCGTTCCTGGCCGAGCTCCAGAGCCCATGACGAAAAGATAAAAATCAACCGCCAAGACGCCAAGGCGCCAAGAAAGTCAAAATCGATTGAAAACTTATTGGTGTCTTGGCGGTTCAAAGTAATTGCCAGATGGTCCACCGGCGGGCCCTAAACCGTGGCTAGCGCGGCGGTTATAATTCCCAGAACCCGAAGATCACGACGCAGCAAGGAAAAGCCATGCCGAAGTTCTGCGCCAACCTCACCCTGCTCTGGAACGAGCTCGATTTCCTGGACCGCTTCGCCGCGGCTGCCAAGGCGGGTTTCACCGGCGTCGAGTACCTGTTTCCCTACGACTACGACAAGAACGCGCTCGCCGAGCAGCTCGCGCAGCACAAGCTCACCCAGGTGCTGCATAACCTGCCCGCCGGCGACTGGGCAAAGGGCGAGCGCGGCATCGGCTGCCGCCCCGACCGGGTCGGCGAGTTTCAGGACGGCGTGGGCCGCGCGATCGAGTATGCAGTCGCGTTAGGCTGCAAGCAGTTGAACTGCCTCGCCGGTGTCGCGCCGCAGGGCGTCGCGACAGAGAGATTGCGCGAAACCTTCGTCTCGAATCTCAAGTTTGCCGCCCTCCAACTCAAGCAGGCGGGCATCCGCCTGCTTATCGAGCCGATCAACACGCGCGACATTCCCGGCTTCTTCCTCAACCACACGGCGCAGGCGCTCGATCTCATCGCCGAGGTCGGCTCGGACAACCTGTACCTGCAATACGACATCTACCACATGCAGGTCATGGAAGGCGACCTCGCGCACACCATCGAGGCGCACCTCAAGCTCATCCCCCACATGCAGCTCGCCGACAACCCCGGGCGCAACGAGCCGGGCACCGGGGAGATCAATTATCCTTTTCTCTTCCAGCACATCGACCGCATCGGCTACGTGGGGTGGATCGGCTGCGAATACAATCCGCGCGCCGCGACCGACGCCGGTCTCGCCTGGGTCAAGCCGTATCTCAAGGCATGAAAAGCCTGTTAGCCAGCCGATTTGCCCCTGCTGCTTGACGCGGCTCGACGGGCCGCGACACAATCGTGCGCGCAGGCTGAAAGTCCACCCGCCGAGAACATCCTAAGGAGGAGCACATGAAGCTGAAGTCCCGTCTTATTCCCGTACTCGCGGCGACCGCTGCGGCGATCGCCTTTGCCACGCCCGTAGCGGCCCAACAGCTCAAGATGATGACCGGCCCGCAGGGCGGCTCGTGGTACCCGTTGGGCGGCGCGATCCAGGGCATCATCGAGAAGAATGTCCCCGGCGCCACCATGCAGGTGCTGCCCGGTGCCGGCATCTCGAACGTGAAAGGCGTCCAGACCGGCAAAGCCGATCTTGGATTCGGCAACGCGGTCTCCTCGGTCGACGGCGTAAACGGCACCGCGCCGTTCACGGAAAAACAGACTAACGTCTGCCAGGTCGCCACGCTTTACTTCCAGTACTTCCACATGGTCGCGCTGGCGGACGCCGGGGTGAAGACCGTCTCCGATGCCAAGGGCAAGACCCTCACCACGCAGCAGAAGGGCAACACCGGCGAGCAGATGACACGGAACGTGCTGCAGGTCTACGGGCTCAACTACGGCGCGATGGCGAGAGTAAACCACGGTTCCTACACCGACTCGGTCTCGCAACTGAAGGACGGCCATGCCCAGGTCTTCGGCCTCATCACCACCGTACCGGCCTCATCCGTCATGGATCTCGCCTCCGCGCGCGACATCCGCGTGCTGGAAGTGCCGGACGAGAAGCTCAAGGCGCTGCAGAAGATCAACAAGGGCTACGACAAGCGCATCATCAAGGCCGGCAGCTATCCGAAGCAGGACAAGGACGTGCAGACCATCGGCACCTGGACCCATCTCATTGCGAGCTGCAAGCTGCCGCAGGATACGGTCTACAGGATCACCAAAGCGCTGGCGCAGAACGTCGAGAACCTCGGCAACGTGGTCAAAGCGGTGCAAGGGCTCACCGTCAAGGACATGGCGACTGACGTCGGCGTGCCCTACC
>Ga0326597_10005474_pt1 | contig 17604 bp, 15 predicted proteins | sample RVTome_12_FD_203789 | JGI IMG/M metagenome (GOLD analysis project Ga0326597, IMG submission 203789) | Soil microbial communities from uranium-contaminated site in the Upper Colorado River Basin, Wyoming, United States - RVT100D185 | ecosystem: Environmental > Terrestrial > Soil > Contaminated >... | reverse complement strand
TGGGGGGACGCTCCAGGACCGGCTCGTGACCGAGCTGCGCCTCGACGGGATCACCACGATCGAGGCGGCCAACGCGTTCCTGCCGGGCTTCCTCGAGCGGCACGACGAGCGGTTCGCCGTCCCGGCCTCCGACCCCGCGCTCGCCTGGCGGCCGTGGCCCAACGGGCTGACGGCCGAGACCGTCTTCTGCTTCCACTATCGGCGCCCGGTCGGCCGGGACAACACGGTCAGCTGGCCGGGCGGTGACCTCGCCCTGCCGCGCCGGAGCGCTGGCCGCAGCTGGGCCGGGCGATCGGTCGTCGTCCAGGAGCGCCTCGACGGCAGCCTGTGAGTCAGCCGCGAGGGTGACCTCCATCCGGTTCGAGCGGCGCCGCCCGGTGCCAGACAACTCCGGGCGCGGAAGCTGTCGCGGGCGGCCGACGGAGCGCCGGATCCCGACGTCCCGGCGCCGACCCGCCCCACACGCCAGCCGCCCGGCCAGGCCGGACGCCTGGCCCTGGCCACCCTTGGCGAGGACGCTACGCCGGACGTGGCCGGTGACAGTTTCACAGGCCGCTTACGCGGACAAAGTCACTGGCCGGCGATAACAGGAGGCGGAATGATTGAACTCCGCGATCCCGTGGTGCTACCGTACAATTCGGTGAGGATGGGCTGGATGGCCTTTCTCATTTACCTCATTCGGCACTTGTTCGCGCACCGGCGTGAAGAGGCTGAAGGAACTTGCCTCCAGAAGGCGTGAAGGGAGTCGGGAGATGGGGCTTCCTAAGGCAGCTTTGATCCAGTTCAGCGGGGCCTTCGAGAAAAAGAAGAACATCGCGAAGGCGAAGAAATACGTGGCGGAGGCCGCCGCGAACGGCGCGAATATCGTCTGCCTGCAGGAGCTCTTCAACACGACGTACTTCTGCTACACGGAAGACGCCTCCTTCTACGATCTGGCCGAAACGATTCCCGGACCGACAATCGACGAGATGTCCAAGCTCGCCGCCCGCCACAAGATCGTGCTCGTCGCACCGATCTACGAGAAGGTGATGAAGGGCGAGCTCTACAACACGGCCGTGGTGCTGGGCCCGACGGGCGAGATCATGGGCAAGTACCGCAAGACCAGCATCCCGTATGTGAAGAGCCCTGACCTCGTCGGGTGCGAGAAGTTCTACTTCCGGCCCGGGAACCTCGGATTCCCCGTCTGGCAGACGCCGTTCGGCGTGAACATCGGGGTGATGATCTGCTACGACCGCCACTTCCCCGAGCACGCTCGGCTCCTGGCGCTCAACGGTGCGGACCTCGTCTTCGTGCCGACCGCGACCGCTGGCATGTCGCGGTACCTGTGGGAGGTCGAGCTCGAGGCACACGCCATCGACAACATCTACTACGTCGGCGGGGTCAATCGCGTGGGCCGGGACGAGGGTGGCTCGCCGACCCAGGCGTACTACGGCAGCAGCTACTTCTGCGATCCAAAGGGAAAGATCATCTCCCAGGCCGGCGACAAGGAAGACGAGATCGTCTACGCCGAGATCGATCTGCGTGCCATGGAGGAGCTGCGCAACCTCTGGGGTTTCTTCCGCGACCGGCGGCCGGACATGTACGCGGCGATCGCGAAGTAACGGTGGCAGCGGAGGTTGGGTGGTGGTGTCGACGCTGATCGCGAACGGCACGGTTGTGACGGCCGTCGGCCAGTACAACGCGGACATCCTCATCGAATCCGGGCGGATTGCCCAACTCGGGACGAACCTCAATGCGCCTGGCGCCGCGCGCATCGACGCAACCGGAATGTACGTGTTGCCGGGCGCCATCGACCCGCACACCCACTTCGACACGCCATTTGGCGGGAAGTACACGACCGTCGATGACTGGCACACCGGGACGATCGCGGCCGCCTGCGGCGGGACCACCACGGTGGTGGATTTCGCCCTCCAGACGAAGGGTCAGTCCTTGCGCCAGGCGATCGACGGATGGCACACCAAAGCCGACGGCAAGGCCGTGATCGATTACGGCTTCCATGCCATGGTCCAGGACCTGACGGACTCGGTCCGGCTCGAGATCCCGGCCATGATCGACGAGGGCATCCCGAGCTTCAAGGTGTTCATGGCCTACAAGGGGGGCGTGCAGACCGACGACGAGACGCTCCTCCGGACGATGTTCCTGGCCCGCGAGCACGGTGGGCTGACGATGGTTCATGCGGAGAACGGAGACGCAATCGTCGTCGTGCAGGAGCGCCTGGCGGCAGAAGGCAAGCTGGCGCCCGTCTACTGGGCGTTGGCAAGACCGCCGGAGCTGGAGGCTGAAGCGACGCACCGTGCCATCGTGCTCGCCAAGCTCGCCCAGACACCACTCTACGTCGTGCATGTCAGCAATGGGCTGGCCGCTGCTGAGATTAGCCGGGCGCGCGGCGAGGGCCAGCCGGTCTTCGGCGAGACCTGCCCGCAGTACCTGATGCTCTCGGTCGAGAACCTCGAAGAGCCGAACGGGGCCGGTGCGAAATACGTCTGCGCCCCGCCGCTTCGCACCAAGGAGCACCGCGATGCGATGTGGCGAGCGCTCGCGAACGGCACTCTCCAGGCTGTGGGCACGGACCACTCAGCCTGGCTGTTCAAGGGGATGAAGGATCAGAGCCTCAATGACTTCCGCGGAATCATCAACGGAATGCCGGGAGTCGAGGAACGCCTCTTCATTCTCTTCACGTACGGCGTGCTGACTGGCCGACTATCCCTGACTCAATTCGTGGACATCACCGCAACTGCGCCGGCGAAGCTCTTCGGCCTCTATCCGCGGAAGGGGGACATCGCGATCGGCACGGACGCGGATCTCGTCCTCTGGGACCCGAAGAAAGAGTGGACGCTCCGCGTCGGCGATATGCATTCGAACGTCGACTACTGCGTGTACGAGGGCCTTCCCGTGACGGGCTGGCCTGCACTGGTGCTCTCTCGCGGTGAGGTGATCGCCAGGGACCGCAAGTTCGCCGGCAAGAGCGGTGGGGGCGAGTTCCTGCGCCGGCAACGGTTCCCAGTCTGATAGAGAGATCGCAACGTGAGCAAAGTCGTCACCAGCACGTCCCGCGTGGAAGAGCAGTACCAGGGGACGACGCCAAAGTCGGCGCAGCTGTTCGAGCGCGCGGCACGGTCGTTGCCTGGGGGAAACACGCGCACGACGATCTTCTTCGATCCGTATCCCTACTACTTCGACCACGGGGTCGGCTGCCGGATCTACGACGTCGACGGAAACGAGCGGATCGACTTCGTCAACAACTACACCTCGCTCATCCTTGGCCACGCCCACCCGAAGGTGACCGACGCGGTGCAGCGCCAGCTGTCGCGCGGGGCGTCTGCGGCCGCGCCGTCCGAGCTGGAGGTGGAGCTGGCGGAGGTCATCAAGTCGCGGCTGCCGAGCATCGACCTCATCCGCTTCACGAACTCCGGCACCGAAGGGACGATGCACGCCATCCGGGCGGCCCGAGCCTTCACCGGGCGCGAGAAGATCGCGAAGTTCGAAGGAAGCTATCACGGCACCCACGACTACGCCGCGGTCGAAGTGTCGGCCGCGGGCGCTGTGGGCAGCGGAGCCGAGACGAAGAATGCCGGCATCCCATCGGCCGTCGCTGCCACGGTCGTCACCCTCCCGCTCAACGACCGCGACGCGGTCGAACGGATCGTTTCGCAGCACAAGGCGGACCTGGCGGCCATCATCGTCGAGCCCGTGATCGGCGCGGGCGGCATCCTCATTCCGGAGGACGGCTTCCTCCAGTTCCTGCGAGACATCACCCGTCGCTGGGACATCGTCCTGATCTTCGACGAGGTCATCTCGTTCCGGATCGGCTACCACGGTGCGCAGGGGCGGTTCGGCGTGACGCCTGACCTCACCACCCTCGGCAAGATCATCGGCGGTGGGTTCCCCGTCGGGGCCTTCGGTGGTCGGGCCGACATCATGGCGCTGTTCGATCCGCGTCAGCCGAACCACATCGGTCACGGTGGGACGTTCAACGCGCATCCGATCGTCATGATTGGCGGCCTCGCCACCCTCGAGGAGATGACGCCGGCCGCCTACGAACGGCTCGACCAGCTGGGGGCGGACCTGCGGTCGAAGCTCTTGGCCCTGTTCGGCAGCCTCGGGATTGCCGGGCAGGTCAACCAGATCGGCTCGTTGTTCAACATCCACTTCACCGATCGGCCGGTCACGGACTACCCGGCCGTGCTTTCCGGTGACCGGCAGTTGCTCCGTGACCTCTACATCGCCGGCCTGAACCACGGGATCGCCTTCACCGGACGCGGTATGGGCTGCCTCTCCACGCCCATGGGCACGCCAGAGATCGACGCGTTCGTTGAGGCGACTCGCCTGTGCCTGGCGGATCTCGGTTGGTCTTGAGCCCGGAGGCTCTGACCTCGGCCCAACGTCAAACTAGAGGTTCTTGTGACCAAGGCGAAGAGCAGGGTTGGCATCTGTTTCCTCGACCGACCGGACGTGGACCGGCAGATCAGCGGAGCGAAGCTCGCTGAGTCGCTCGGTTATGAGTCGGTGTGGATCTGCGAGACGCGGCTCGCGCGCGACGCCTTCACCGTGCTGGGAGCGATTGCGTCGCAGACGAAGTCCATCCGCATGGGTACGGGCGTGGTGAATAGTTGGACCCGGGGACCGGCCCTGATGGCGGTCACCTACGCCACCCTCGAAGAGATGGCGCCCGGTCGCAATATTCTCGGCATCGGCGCGTACTGGGACCCGCTCGCCTACAACCAGGGCATCGAGCGCAGCCATCCGGTCAAGCAGCTGCGCGAGTATGTCGAGGTCTTCCGCCGACTGATGACCCTCGAGCGCTTTACGTATGAGGGCGAGCTGGTCAAGGTCCGGGACATCGCACTGGACCTCGGCACCGGTCGCCCGCGCAACCCCATGAACGTCCCCGTGTACATCGGAGCGACCGGCAACCTGATGCTCGAGTCCGCCGGCGAGTACGCCGAGGGCGTGCTCCTCAACGCGATGATGTCCACGGACTACACCCGCGCGGCGGTCGAGCACATCCGCAAGGGCGCCGAACGCGCCGGGCGGAACCTCTCTGACCTGGAGTTCCCCCAGCTCATCTCCACCGCTATGGACAAGGACGGCGACAAAGCCCGCGACACGGCCCGCAAGATCGTGACGATGTACCTCGGTCAGCAGCCGCACATCGCGAAGGCGAGCGGCCTGCGGGAAGACTTCCTCCAGCGGATCCACGACACGATGGGTGGCTGGCCGCCGCGGGAGGGTGGGATCGAGGCGGCCATGAGGCTCGTCGACGATTCGATCGTGACACGGTTCGTCGTTGCCGGCACACCCGATGAGTGCCTCGAGCTTGCACGTGGCTACGTGATAGCCGGCGCGACGTACCTGATCCCACTGGTGGTCACCTCGGAGACCACGGAACAGATCATTGAGGTGTTCGCCACGGCCTGAGCAGCGGCTGATTCTCGCGGCGCTGCTCGGCATGCGCGGCGAGGGTGGCGGCGACTGGAGAACGATATGGATAGTTGAAGGCCCGCGGAACCGAACTGGCGTAGTGAACCATGAGGAGTTTGGCTATGGCGGAACGGACGGCTAGCTACAAGCAGAGCCTGGGGTCTTGGACCACCCTCGACATCGTGATCGTGGCGGTCATCGGGGTCGTCTTTGGGTTCCTTAACTCGCCTTTCGGCCTGATCTACCAGAGCTTCCAGGCGGCCTTCGGGGCGATTGGCGCGAACATCTTCGGCGTGTTCAACATCAGCCCGGTCCTGGCAATGTTCATCGTTCGCAAGCCCGGCGCGGCGCTCGTTTGTATGCTCATCAACGGCTTGGTCCAGATGCTCTCCGGCAATCCGGCGGGCGCGATCACGCTGGGATGGGGCGTCACGCAGGGCCTCGGCGCAGAGATCATCTTCTGGGCCGTGCGCTACCAGCACTTCGACTGGAAGGTCATGTTCCTCGCAGGCGCGTGGGCAAACGTGTTCTCCAACTTCTGGACGTACGGCGTGTACGGCTTCGGCGGCCAATCGATCCAGATCCTGGTGGCTGGCACGGTCATCGGCTTCTTCACCTACGGAGTCTTGAGCGGTCTCGTGGCCCTCGCCATCGGCAAGGCGCTTCAGACCTCGGGGGTGCTGCGATCGTTTGCGTCAGGCCAAAGAACCTGAAGCAGACCTGAGGAACCGATTTCAGCGCGTTCCGTGTTGCTCCTGAGGAGACATGCATGAACATCACTTTCGCGACAGATGCCGGCTACTGGCCCTGGGCGGCGATCTTTGTGGTCCTGACCGTAATCCTGGTCTTCGCCCTGCGCAGGTTCTACCCGGACACGTCGGAGCACAGTGGCTAGGTTCCACGCGTTGACAAACGAGCAGCTTCGCGGAGCGGGAGGGCTTACTGCCCGCTCCGCCATCCCCGGCTCCATCGTAGCGTTGGATCGGAGCGATGACTGAGGCACTGGTTCGTCCCGACCCGATCATCCGATTCGAACATTTCTCGTGCGGTTACGTCAAGGGCGCCCCGATCCTGCGGGACATCAACCTGGAGATCTTCCCGGGCGAGTTCGTCTTCCTGGTCGGCCAGAGTGGCTCCGGCACCAGCACGCTGGGCTGCTCCCTCAACGGGATCATCCCGTTCGTCCAAGGCTGGACCGAAGGTTCGCTCACCATTGCGGGCGTTAACGTCGCGGGCTCGCGCGTGGCGGAGCTTGCCACCCACGTGGGCGTCATCTTCCAGGATGTGGATGACCAGCTCACCAACCTGTACGCGCGCGACGAGGTCATGTTCGGTCCGGAGAATCTCATGCTGCCGGCGGCGGAGGTTGAGCGGCGGGCCTGGGGCGCCTTGGGGTTCGTCGGCGCCACGGACTGCGCGGAGCGCTTCGTCTTCGAGCTCTCGGGCGGACAGAAGCAGAAGGTGGTCATCGCCGCGGTCCTGGCGATGGAGCCGGAGATCCTCTTCCTGGACGAGCCGACCGCAAACCTCGACCCTCGAAGCTCGTCGGAGGTCTTCCGCTTCCTCACGCAGCTGAAACGCGAACGCAAGACGCTCATCATCACCGAATACAAGATGGACGAGCTCGTGAGCCTCGCCGATCGAATGATCGTCCTAGCCGATGGCGGAGTGGTCTGCGACGGGAGTCCGCGGGAGGTCATCGAGCAGCACGGAGAGGAGCTCCAGGAGCGATGGGGGCTCTGGATTCCCCAGGCCGCGGAGCTGGAGATCATGCTCCGTCAGCAAAAGGGATGGCGCGCCGAGCCGTTCCCGGTCCACACGGCAGAGGCCGTCAAGCAATACAGCGGCTACCGGTTCGCGGCGCTGCCGGAATCCATCACGAGCAGCTCATCCGCGGTCAAAAGCGAGGCGCTGATTCGGGCGAACGACGTCACCTACCGCTACAGCGATGGCACCACTGCCCTCTCGAACGTGTCGATCGAAGTGCGAGCCGGGGAGATCCTGGCGATCGTGGGGCCGAACGGCTCCGGCAAGACGACCCTGAGCAAGCACTTCGTCGGTTTGCTTAAGCCGACCCTGGGCAAGGTGGTGGTCTTTGGCAAGGACACCTCGAACACCAGCACCCGAGAGCTTACCCGGCGCGTCGGCTATGTCTTCCAGTATCCGGAGCACCAGTTCGTCAAGGACAGTGTCGAGGCGGAAGTCCGGTTCAGCCTGCAGGCTCTCGGTGTGGAGGAGTCCGAGATCGGACCGCGGGTGCAGGAGGTCCTCGCCATCTTCGGCCTCGAAGGGCTGGAGAAGCGCCACCCGTATTCGCTGAGCGGTGGCGAGAAGCGTCGGCTCAGCGTGGCGACTATGGTGATCATGCGACCACGGGTGCTGCTGATGGACGAGCCGACATTCGCCCAAGACCGCCGCAATACCGAGCGGATGATGGAGGCGGTCCTGATGGCAACGGCCGCTGACGTGGACAACCTCGGCTCGACGATCGTCCTCATCACCCACGACATGAAGCTCGTTGCCGACTACGCGACCCGCGTCGTCGCGATGCACGAAGGCCGCGTCGCCTTCGACGGTTCGCCCCGGCAGCTCTTCGCGGACCGAGAGCTGCTCGACACAGTGAACCTGGAAGAGCCGGCCCTGTTCCAGATCGTCCGCGAGCTCAGGGAGGCGGGATCGCCCGTGTCCCCGCACATCGCCTCTGCCGTCGATTTCGTCGCGTCGATCGACGCGATGTCGATCGACGGTACGGGGTTGTCGTCTGTGTCCAGGTAGCCGGCTCGCGTGAGGGATACGTGCAATTCGCCATCCAGTACTTGCGAAAAGACTCTGTGCTCCACCGCATGGATGCGATCACGAAGCTCGTCTGGGTCTTTGTCATTGGTGCCTACGCCTTTATCCTCGGATCTCCGCTGCTTCTGGGCGCGTCGGTCGTCCTGGTCATTCTTACCGGCGCAGTCCTGGGCGGCATCCCGTTCGCGGTCTTCCGCGGAGTGTCGGTCTATCTGGGGTTCCTTGGCCTGGCGGTCGGCATTGGTCAGCTCATCATTCGCCAGGGGGGCGCGGTTCTCGTGCCGCTGCCGGTTGTACCAATCACCGAGCAGGGCCTGGAGTGGGCCCTGCGCTTCGCCTTTCGGATCATGCTCATTTCGTTCGCCTCAATGGTCTTCATTTGGACGACGGATCCCCGCAAACTCGTTCTCGGCCTAATCCATCTCGGCGTCCCCTACCGCATTGGCTACGGGCTGTTCGTCGCGTTGCGGTTCATGCCGCTGCTGGAGAACGAGGCCGAAGTGATCCGGCAGGCGATCGCAGTGCGAGGAGTTGCCGAGGTGAGCGGCCGGCGTGAAGCGCTTCGGCGATACGTCATGCCCTTGCTCGTGGCAGCCATCCGCCGTTCCGAAGACGTCGCGATCACGATGGATAGCCGGGCGTTCGGCGCCTACCCCACCCGCACCTACGTCGATCCCTTCCGTTGGACTGCTTCGGGCGTCGCCCTGGTGCTCGTCTACCTCGTGATCGCGGCGGTGCTCATCTACGTGGGTGCGCAGATGGGCGGCCTGTTCACTCGGATATGACCGGGATGATCCTCGACCGATTTCGCCTCGACGGTGACGTCGCCATCGTGACCGGAGCCGGACGTGGCATGGGCCGAGCCATCGCGACCGCGCTGTCTGAGGCAGGGGCCGTTGTGACCGTGTCGAGCCGGACCCAATCCGAGCTGGACGATGTCGCTACCGAGATCGCGTCCCGGGGCGGGCGAGCGCTGCCGATCAGCTGCGACGTGCGGAGGCGCGCGGACATCGAACGCGTCGTGGCGGAGACCCTGCGCCACTTCGGGAGTGTCGACGTGCTGGTCAACAACGCCGGGATCTTCCAGGTCTGGGCACAGCCCGAGGACGTCAGCGAAGAGGAGTGGAACGACGTCTTCACAACCGATCTGAAGAGCGCGTTCTTGGCGAGCCAGCTGGCCGGCCGGCACATGGTGGCGCAGAAGAAGGGCTCGATCATAAACGTGGCGTCGATCGCGGGCCGCGTCGCGTTGCCCCTCGCGGCCTCGTACACCGCGAGCAAGGCGGGTCTCATCGGGCTGACGAAGGTGCTGGCGATCGACTGGGCTCCGTACAACGTCCGCGTGAATGCCGTCGCCCCCGGATTCATTGCCACCCCCGCGAACGCGACGCTCCGAGCGGATGCGGCGGCGCGGACCGCGGTGGAGGCCAAGACGCCACTCGGGCGCTTTGGCGAGGTGGAGGAGGTTGCCGCGACAGCGGTCTTTCTCGCGTCGCGCGCCGCCAGCTACATCACCGGCGAGACGATCCTCGTCGACGGCGGCTGGGTTGCGCAGTAGCCCTCGCGCGCGACATGACCGTGGTGGACCGTGCGGAATCCGAGCACGGCGCTGGCCCGGATGTCGTCAGGTCTCACACGACATGGTCGAGGACAGACTCTGACCGCCAAGCGGCCAGCGATATGTCACCGTGGTTGGAGAGAGTGATAGCGTCGCTGGGGATGCGTCGACACGGGCTTCGCGGGTCCGCCCGTCGACGCGGCCGGTGTCGTGAGCGGCGAAGCTCCGACGGGATGCCGGGGCGTCGATCGAGACGGTCAGTAGCTTCCTCGACCACTCGAGCCTGGCGGTCACGAGCGTCTACCTCCGGCGGCTGGAGGGGGACGCCCAGACGTGGGGGGAGGTTGCGGTGACTCGGGGTATAAATGCCGGGCGCCGTAGTGTCTTGACGGCCGCCGCTCCGGTCCCGTCCTCGCGATCACGCGCAAGCGTCCTCCGCGCCCGTCCTGGCGGCGGTGCGAATGATAGCGTGAAATGGACCCACCCAGGGGCGGAATGATCGGCTAACGCAGGACCACCTTGACCCTCCAGCCATCCAGTACGGTGTCGGTGTTCAACGCCGCAGCCGCCCTGGAGGAAAGGCTGACCAAGGTGGTCGAGATCGAGCGTATCCGGTACGCCCACTTCCGGGAAGGGTCGAGCATCCCCGAGCTCGCCCGGACCCTCCATCACAGCCGGACGACGATCCGGCGCGCCCTCGACGATCCCGGCCCCTGGGCGTACCGGCGGACGAGCACGGCTCCGGCGGCGGCGAGCCGACCGTCCGGGCCTGGGTCCGCGCCTGGGTCCGCGCCTACCGCCTCGCGAGCCTGCGCGGGGTGACCATCCCGCTCGCCCGTGACGTCGGTGCCGGGGCCCAGGTCGACTTCGGCGAGGCGCGCGTTCGGATGGCCGGGGTCGACACGGTCGTCGCCCTGTTCTGTGCCCGCCTGGCCCACTCGACTCGTGACGTCGTGGTTGCCTATCCGGCCGAGAACCGATCTGCCTGGTTCGACGGCCACGTCGTCGCCTTCGAGACGTGGGGCGGGGCGCCGGCCACGACCTGGTACGACAACCCGTCCGGGCTCGGCTTGTTCCGCCGCGGCACGCTCCATCCGGCGCCCGAGTTCGTCGCCCTCGGGAGCGCGTTCCGCTTCCGAGCCCACCACTGCACGCCGGGCGGCCAGGTGGACGCCTCGCGCCAGGGTTGGCGCCGACCCGTCGGCTACACTCCCGCCTCGTGACCATCCCGCAAGCTCGGCTGCGCAACTTCAGCATCATCGCCCACATCGACCACGGGAAGTCCACCCTCGCCGACCGGCTGCTCGAGCTGACCCATACGATCGAGGGGCGGCAGATGATGAGCCAGGTCCTCGACTCGATGGACCTCGAGCGCGAGAAGGGGATCACGATCAAGGCCCGCGCCGTCCGGCTCGAATACCTCGCCCGCGACGGGCTGACCTACGGGCTCAACCTCATCGACACGCCGGGGCACGTGGACTTTGCGTACGAGGTCAGTCACAGCCTGCAGGCCTGCGAGGGCGCGATCCTCGTCGTCGATGCCAGCCAGGGGATCGAGGCGCAGACCCTGGCCAACGTCCATCTTGCCCTGCGCGAGGGCATGACGCTGATCCCGGTGCTCAACAAGATCGACCTGCCGTCGGCCGATCCAGAGACGATCATGGATGAATTGGAGAGCGTCCTGGCGATCCCGCGCGAGGAGGTGATCCTCGCCTCGGCCAAGGAGGGGACCGGTGTCCCGGAGATCCTCGAGGCGATCGTCGCGCGCATCCCGGCGCCCAAGGGCGACCCGGCCAAGCCGGTCCAGGGCCTGATCTTCGACAGCCACTACGACGCCTACAAGGGGGTGGTCGTCTATGTCCGGCTGGCCCAGGGCACCCTCCGTCTCGGCGAATCGATCCGGTTGATGGCGAGCGGCGCCGAGGCCGATCCACTGGAGCTGGGCGTCTTCCGTCCGCAGCTCGTCCCGGTCAAGCAGCTTGTCGCCGGCGAGGTTGGCTACGTGGCGACCGGGCTCAAGAGCGTTCGCGACGCGCAGGTCGGCGACACGGTCACCACGGTTGCGCGGCCGGCGGCCGAGCCGCTCCCCGGCTACCAGGCGGCCAAGAGCCTCGTCTTCGCCGGCATCTACCCGGTCAGTGGCGAGGACTATCCGTTGCTCCGCGAAGCGCTCGAGAAGCTCCACCTCAACGATGCCTCGTTCACGTACGAACCCGAGAGCTCGGTGGCGCTCGGGTTCGGATTCCGCTGCGGGTTCCTGGGTCTCCTCCACATGGAGATCGTCCAGGAGCGCCTCGAGCGCGAGTTCGATCTCGACCTGATCGCGTCAGCGCCGTCCGTCGAGTACCACGTCGTCCTGACCCTGGGGCGGGGCAGCGTCGCGGTCGACAACCCCGCCCTGCTGCCGAACCCGACCGACATCGAGGCAATCGAGGAGCCGTGGGTCAAGCTCAGCGTGGTGACGCCGACCCAGTACATCGGTCCGCTCATGGAGCTCTCGACCAGCCGGCGTGGCGACTTCATGACCATGGAGTACCTCGACCCGACCCGGGTCGTGCTCCATTTCGAGATGCCGCTGGCCGAGCTGATCGTCGACTATTTCGACAAGCTCAAGAGCCGCAGCCAGGGGTATGCCTCGATGGACTACGAGGAGCTCGGGTACCGGCCGGCCAACCTGGCCAAGGTGGACATCCTGGTCAACGGCGAGCCGGTCGACGCGCTCTCCCTGATCGTGCATCGCGACCGGGCCCAGTCGACGGGGCGCGCTCTGACCGAACGCCTGAAGCAGCTGATCCCGCGCCAGATGTTCGAGATCCCGATCCAGGCCGCGATCGGCTCGAACGTGGTCGCGCGCGAGACGGTGCGGGCGATGCGCAAGAACGTGCTGGCCAAGTGCTACGGTGGCGACATCACCCGCAAGCGCAAGCTCCTCGAGAAGCAGAAGGAGGGGAAGCAGCGGATGAAGCGGGTGGGGTCCGTCGAGATCCCGCAGGAGGCGTTCCTGGCGATGCTCCGGATGGACGAGGGCTGACGCCCGGTCGATGGACGACCTCATTCTCCTGTCGCGCGCCCTGATCGCGGTCGGGTTGACCCTGCTGCTGGCGCTCCTCCGCCTGGACGCCGAGCGCTTCGGGACCGCCGAGTACTACGAAGCGACGGGGGCGGGCGAGCGGCCCCGGGTGCGGCGCCGTCTGGCCTGGTACGGCCTGGGCTTCGGGATCGCCGCCCTGATTCTGACCATCCATCCCGATGCCCGGACCGCGCTGTTCCTCGGCACGGGCGATCGACTCGGGGCGGTGCTGGGTGGGATCGCGTTCGGCGTGCTGGGTGTCCTGGTCGCGGCCGGCTTCGCCAGCTACCGCTATCACCGGATCCGCCTGCCGGCGGAGAGCTCCTATCCGGGGGCGCTCCTCAACTCGACCGCGACCGCCTTCATCGACGAGGTGACATTCCGCGGCGCGCTCTTCGGGCTGCTGCTGTCGGGCGGCATCGATCCCACGCTCGCCAACGTGGCCCAAACCGTGATCTACGCGCTGACCACCCGGCTCGGCGCCCCCGGGCGCGATCGGTACCTGCTCGGGCTGACGCTCGGGATCGGGTTCCTCGGTGGCTGGCTGACCACCGTGACCGGCGGGATCGCGGCGTCGTTCCTGGGTCACGCGGTCACCCGGTTCGCGGTCTTCCTGTGCACCGGGCACATCGGCCAGACCATGCCGCGCGGGCGCGAGGTCGAGGAGATCGAGCAGCGTCGCCGGCCGCCCGAAGGCTGGAGCGTGATCGGGTCGCGGGAGTCATCCTCGCGCGATCGGTGAGCGCCATGTCCGGGCCGGCGACGCCCCACATCGCCCAACCGATCGCGCCCGCCCCGGGACCGCGCCCGCCCGTCGCGCTGTACGTGCACGTCCCGTTCTGCGTGTCGCTCTGCCCGTATTGCGACTTCGTGGTCTACGCGGGTGCGTCGGCGCGCGGCCCGGCGGCACGCGTCGACGCTTTCCTCCGCGCGCTGCACGCTGAGCTAGGGTTGCGCGCCCACGCCCTCTACGAGCGATTCGGCACCGCGCGACCGCCGCTCGAGACGGTCTACCTGGGTGGCGGAACGCCGTCGCTCCTCCCGGCCGACGCGGTCGCCGGGCTGCTCGATGTCGTCCGAAGCCGGTTCGCCCTTGTGTCGGGCGCGGAGGTCACGATCGAGGCCAACCCGGGGCCGGGCGAGCGCGGCGACGCGGGGGCGCTCAGGGGCGCGGGCGTGACGCGCCTGTCGTTGGGGGCCCAGTCAATGTGGGACCCGGCGCTGCGGCGCCTCGGCCGGCGGCATCGCGCGGCGGACGTGGCCGACGCCGTCGCCGTGGCGCGCGACGCCGGGTTCGAATCCATCAGCCTCGATCTCCTCTATGACGTCCCGGACAGCTCCCTCGCCGGCTGGACCCGGACGCTCGACGCGGCCCTCGCGCTCGAGCCCGATCACCTCTCGCTCTATGCGCTGACCATCGACGACCCCGACGCCGAGGGCCTGACGGGACCCATGGCCGACCACCTCCCGACGACGACGGGCGCACGGCGCTGGCGCGCGCGCGCTCGCCAGGCCCAGGACGACGATCGAGCCGCCGACCAGTACCTCCACGCCGTGGAGCGACTCAGCGCTGACGGGTGGCGCGGCTACGAGATCAGCAACTGGGCGCGACCCGGTCACGAAAGCCGGCACAACCTGGTCTACTGGGAGCGGCGGCCGTACGAGGCCGTTGGGCCTGGCGCGCACGCCTTCGATGGTGTCACGCGTCGCTGGAATGGGGCCCGCCTCGAGGGGTATCTCGCGGCGCTGTGTCCCTCGGGCGGCGCGCCGCCCCGTCTGCCGCCCGGCGATTCGGAGGCGGTGGACGGCGACCGGGCCGTGGCGGAGACGGTGATCCTGGCCCTCCGCACCGATCAGGGGATCGCGCGCGAGGCGGCCGGCCGGGCGCGGTTCCGCGAGGCGTTCCGGTGGGCCACCGCCGCCGGCCTGGCCGTCGTGACCGATTCGGGTCGCCTGGTCCTGACCACGCGCGGCCGCCTCCTCTCCAATGAGCTGTTCGCCCGCCTCATCTGAGCCGAACCGCGTTGATCCCGTCCAGATACGTCCGTGACACCGGGCCTGGGCGCGTGACGGGCTGACGGCGGTCGGGGAAGGGAGCGAGAGCCCCGCTACGCTGGTGGTTGTCAAGACATCAGCAGCAGGAGGCTCTCGATGGCGAAGTCTACCCGCGGCGTCCGGCCGCCTCGGCGCCAGCCCAACGCCGTCCTCGTGCCGTTCGGGTTCCAGCGCGTCCGGCACCATGACCTCGCGCCCGAGCTGAGCCGCGATGGCCGGGCGCGCCTGGCGATGCTCGACTGGCACCGAGCCCACGGCGGCAACGTCAGCCGGACGGCCCGTCACTTCGGCTACAGCCGGCCGACCGTGTACCGCTGGCTGGCGCGCTTCGAGCGGCATCGCCTCGAGACGCTCGAGGACCGTGGCTCGGCACCGCACCGCCGCCGACGCCCGACCTGGACGGCCGACCAGCTCGCCGCGGTCAAGGCGGTCCGCGAGCGCTACCCGCGCTGGGGCAAGGACAAGCTCGCGGTCCTCCTTCGGCGGGATGGCCTCCGGATCTCGACGTCCATGGTCGGCCGGATCCTCGCTCGGCTGCGTCGTTCGGGCGAGCTGCACGAGCCACGCCGTCGCCGGATGAGCATCCACCAGCGGCGATGGCGGCGGCCGTATGCCATCCGCAAGCCGGCCGACTGGGCGGTCGAGCGGCCGGGCGACCTGGTCGAGCTCGACACCCTCGACATCCGACCCCTCTCGACCCTCGTCTGGAAGCAGTTCACCGCCCGGGACGTGGTGAGCCGCTGGGACACCGTCGAGCTCGGTCGACGGGCGACGGCGGCCGCCGCGGCCGACGTCCTCGATCGCTTGGCCGAGCGGATGCCCTTCCCGGTCCGGGCCATCAGCATCGACAACGGCGCCGAGTTCATACCCCGAGTTCGAGACGGCCTGCCAGACCCGCGGGATCCGGCTGTTCGTCCTGCCACCGCGCTCGCCCAAGCTCCACGGCGCCGTCGAGCGGGCGAACCGGACCCACACCGAGGAGTTCTACGAGGTCACCACCGCCGAGCCCGAGCTCGCGGCCTTCCAGGCCGAGCTGCGCGCCTGGGAGACCGTGTACAACACGATCCGACCCCATCAGTCGCTCGGCCAACGCACCCCGGCCGAGTACCTGGCCTCCGTGGGCATCGATGTGTAACGGACGTACTGGACGAGTACACGCGTTTGCCCCGGCTCGATCCGTCCGGTACCATTCGAAAAACCCCCGGAGGACCCGACGCATGGCGAAGTATGTCTTTGTGACCGGAGGCGTGACCTCCTCTCTGGGCAAAGGCATCACCGCCGCCAGCATCGGCCGTCTGCTCAAGGCACGCGGCCTGCGCGTCTCCATCCTCAAGCTGGATCCCTACATCAACGTGGATCCGGGCACGATGAGCCCCTACCAGCACGGCGAAGTGTTCGTCACCGACGACGGCGCCGAGACGGACCTGGACCTCGGCCACTACGAGCGGTTCATCGACGCCAACCTGTCCCAGCTCAGTAATGTGACGACCGGGCGGATCTACCAGGCGGTCATCGCCAAGGAGCGCCGCGGCGACTACCTCGGCGGCACCGTCCAGGTGATCCCGCACATCACCAACGAGATCAAGGAACGGATCATGCGGGTCGCACGCGACGGCGAGCCGGACGCCGTGATCGTCGAGGTCGGCGGGACCGTCGGCGACATCGAGTCGCTGCCGTTCCTCGAGGCGATCCGCCAGATGCGCAAGGATGTCGGGCGCGCGAACGTCCTGTACGTCCACGTCACCCTGCTGCCGGCGCTCGCGGCCACGGGCGAGCTCAAGACCAAGCCTACCCAGCACTCGGTCAAGGAGCTCCGCGGGATCGGCATCCAGCCCGACGTGATCGTGCTGCGAAGCGACCATCCGGTCAGCGATGAGATCCGCGAGAAGATCGCCCTGTTCACGGACGTCGCCAAGGAAGCGGTCATCCCAGCCGAGACGGCCGAGACCATCTACGAGGTGCCCCTCCAGTTCGAGGCGGCGGGCCTCGGGCAGCGCGTCGTGCGTGAGCTCGGGCTCGGTGACCCCGACGCCATCCCGGACCTGGATTCGTGGCGGGCGCTCGTCGCCCGGATCAAGGCGCCCAAGCCGATCCTCGAGATCGCGCTGGTCGGCAAGTACATCGAGCTTCCCGATGCCTACCTGTCGGTCACCGAAGCGCTCCGACATGCCGCCTGGGCGCACGGCGTCGACGCGAAGGTCCGCTGGGTCGACTCCGAGGCGCTCACCCGCGACAACATCCACGAACGATTAGCCGGCGCGGCCGGCATCCTGGTCCCGGGCGGATTCGGCCATCGCGGCATCGAGGGCAAGGTCCTCGCCGCCCACTACGCCCGCGACCACAAAGTCCCGTATCTCGGCCTCTGCCTGGGTCTCCAGTGCGCGGTCATCGAGTTCGCCCGCGACGTCGTGGGGACGGCGGACGCCAACTCCACTGAGTTCGACATGTTCACCGAGCATCCGGTCATCGACTTCATGCCCGACCAGCGCGACATGGAGGACAAGGGCGGAACGATGCGCCTGGGCCTCTATCCGGCCAAGCTGACTCCCGGCTCGAAGGCCCACCAGGTCTACGGCCAGGAGGTCATCTACGAGCGTCACCGCCACCGCTTCGAGGTCAACAACCGCTACCGCCAGACCCTCGAGGCGGCCGGCATGATGCTGTCCGGCCAGTCGCCCGACGGCCGGCTGGTCGAGATCGTCGAGCT
>Ga0326597_10005473_pt1 | contig 17604 bp, 13 predicted proteins | sample RVTome_12_FD_203789 | JGI IMG/M metagenome (GOLD analysis project Ga0326597, IMG submission 203789) | Soil microbial communities from uranium-contaminated site in the Upper Colorado River Basin, Wyoming, United States - RVT100D185 | ecosystem: Environmental > Terrestrial > Soil > Contaminated >... | reverse complement strand
CGCGAATCGACGGTGACTCCAATCGCCGAGCCCAGGAGCCAGTGGTTCGGAAGCGGCTTGGGCCAGAGCGGGTCCACCTCGAAGACCGGGGCCTGGACGTCCGCGGGGGCGGCCAAAGTCGCCTCCAACATGTATTGGCCAAGGCCGAGCGCGACGAGAACGGCGCCGAAGGCCGCGCCAACCAGCAGGTTCGATCTCCGTTTCCAAGGTCCCATGTTCATCTACCTCCGGAAAATCTAGTGAATCGGGGGGCGAGTATAGCTCATTTGCGCGAGCGGCGTCGATCCCCTACGCTTCGGGACATGATCCGGAGGCTCTTCGGCGCCGCCCTGGCGTTTGTCGGGCTCGCGGGAACCGCCGCCGCGCACGAGATCCCGACCGACGTCAAGGTTCAGGCGTTTCTCGAGCCGAAGGGAGATCGGCTGCGCCTCCTGGTGCGGGTTCCCCTGGCGGCGATGCGGGACATGAGCGTTCCCATGAACCCTCTGGGGTACCTCGATCTGACGCAGGTCGACTCGGTCCTTCGGGACGCCGCCATCCTCTGGATCGCGGACTACGTCGAGCTCTACGAAGGGGAAAAGCGTCTCACGAGCCCCTCGATCGTGGCCGCACGGGTGTCGCTTCCTTCCGACCGCTCCTTCGACGATTACGAAAGCGCGCTCGCCCACGTACGAGGCCCGCCGCTTCCGCCCGAAACCGAGATCTATTGGGCGCAGGGGCTCCTCGACGTGCTCTTCGAGTATCCGATCGAATCGGACCAATCCGAGTTCGCCATCCACCCCGGCCTCGAGCGTCTGGGGCTCTCGGTGGTGAACGTCCTCCGCTTCATCCAGCCGGACGGCTCCGTTCGGGCCTTCGACTTTCCCGGAAACCCCGGTTTGATCCGGCTCGACCCCCAGTGGCACCACGTGTTCGGGAGCTTCGTGCGACTCGGGTTCCGGCACATCCTCGAAGGAACGGACCACCTGCTCTTTCTCTTCTGCCTCCTCATCCCCTTCCGCCGCTTCCGCGAGCTGGTCCTCCTTACGACCGCGTTCACGATGGCTCACTCCACCACTCTCGTCGCCTCCGCCTACGGCGTCGCCCCGAGCGCGTTGTGGTTCCCGCCTCTGGTCGAGACCCTGATCGCGACGTCGATCGTCTACATGGCGCTCGAGAACATCGTCGGCGGCAAGGTGCGGCGGCGATGGCTCATCACCTTCGGATTCGGCCTGGTGCATGGATTCGGCTTCTCCTTCGCCCTCCGGGAGACGCTGCAGTTCGCAGGATCGCACCTCCTCACGTCGCTTCTCGCGTTCAACCTCGGGGTCGAGCTCGGCCAGCTCCTGGTGCTGGTGCTGATGCTCCCGCTCCTCTCGGTTCTCTTCCGCCACGTGGTCGCCGAGCGCACGGGAACGGTGATCCTGTCGGCGCTGGTGGCGCATACCGGCTGGCACTGGATGGTGGAGCGGGGAGCTCGGCTCGGTCAGTTCGACTGGCCGGAGCTCGACGCCCCCTTTCTCGCGAGCGCGATGCGCTGGCTGATGCTGCCGGTGGCGGTCGCGGGGCTCTACTGGCTCAAGGGGGTCTACCGAAACCGGGGCGAGGAGCGCAGAGACTCTCCCTCACCGTAGCCGCGCGAGCTCCATAGGCGTGAGCTTCGTCGCCGGCCCCTGCACCATCGCGTTGAAGAGGAGCTTGAACGTCGCCGGTGTTTGGCTCCGGAAGTCGATCTGGCTTCCGAGAGTGACGGCGGTTCCCTTTCCCACCTGGAACCAGACGACGTTCGCCTGGTTGCGCAGGAGCTCGTCTCCCAGGAGCCAGCCGCTCGCGACCTGCTTCTCCTCGTCGGGATATCGCGACACCACGCGCGCCCGAACGTCGAAGTCGTCGAAGCTCGGCTCGAGGCGGTACGCCTGATCGAAGGCGAAGAACACCGGCCAGCTCGACGGCATCCCGAAGGCTCCGGGGTGAGCGACGTCGAACTCCTGCTTCAGGAGCGATCCGGGGCAGTAGAAGACGGAGGTCGGGTCCACCACTCTCGATTCGATAGCCTTCGCCAGCGCCGCCGGGCTTTGGAAAGACTCCTTGAAGAGCCGCTCGACCTCGGCGGCTTCGACCTTTGGCCTATCGTCCCTCCGTCCACCGCGCCCGAACCGCGACGGCGCCTCGGGGAGCACCGGCTCGATGGGAAGCGAAAGGAGGTCGCGCGCGGTATCTACGGCGCTTCCAATAGCGACGAGCGTCCCCCCTTGGGTGACGAAGCGTTTCAGCTCCGACCATCCCGCATCGCCGATGCCGTAGGCCCAGCGCCACGACTCGTCGTACTGCTCGGGAGACAACCCCTGGATCATCCGGCTCTTCGTGGTGCCGGATGGAAGCACGATGACGTCGTATTTCTTCGAGAGGTCGGAGGCGAAATCCGCGGACGACATCACCTCGTGGTCGAAGCCGTAGCCCTCGAAGAGCCACATGAGCCAGCCCGCGGGCATGTTGTTCGCGGCCTTGTAGAGCCCGACGCGCGCCCCTCGCTTCATGCGAAATCCCCCGACGGGTGGGGCGGAGTCGGCTCCGAAGACCGGGAGGCTCGAGGTCGACCTCAGCTCTTCGAGGATCTTCTGGGACTTCGCCTGTGGAGGCACGAGAAACGCTCCCGGCGGAAAGTTTCGGCCGCCGCTCTCGAACGCCGCCCCGGCGCGGAAGACAGGGACTTGTTCCGCTGAAAGACGGTTCAGCGCGAGAAAGCCCGCGTTCGTCTCCGCGGGGATCACGTAAGCCCACCGCGGACGAGCGGGCAAAGGAAGCTTGTCCGGCGCCGGGCTCTGGATTTGCTCCGTCGCGACCGGGAGCGGCTCGTCGATCGGAACCACGTCGACGCCGATGAGGTACCCGAGGGTGTGTCCGGTCACGTCGTAGGGCGGGATCGGGGGACCGCCGGGGTAATAGCGCAAATCGGGGTAGACCTGGACCTCGAGCATCGTCTTGGCGAAGGCGCCGTAAGGCTGGTTCAAGGGAACGACGAAGGAGCCCGCGGGGTAGCTCTTCCCTCCCGCGGAGAAATCCGCCTGGGCGCGATGGATCTCGACCTCGCCGAAGTCCAGGATCTCGAGAAGCTGCCCCAAGGCGTGAGGGTCCCGTTGCTCTTTCGGAATCACGAACGCATACGGGGGCTCGTCGCGCTCGACCCAGTCTCGATGGACCCGATAGAAGTTCGAAAGCCACTCCCGCCGGTATTTCGCGAGGTGGGTCAGGCCAGAGAAGACGGCCGTCATTCCGTAGTCCATGATCTGCGACAGGCGCCACTCAGACTGGGTGTAGGGTCTCGGGAAGTTCCACCTCGACTCCTGCGGACCGAGCGGCTGGTTCGTCGGGCTCCGGAACGGGTCGGCGAGGTTGGCGCTCGCGATCTCGGTCAGGATCCGCGGCTGGCCGTGGTAGACCATGTACTGGCGCGCCGGCGCCCAGAGGTCGTACTGGCTGTTGTAGGAGACGCCCCCCTTTCCCGAAGCGGCGAGCGCCCCCGCCATCGCGAGCCCGATCTGGGCCTGGCCGGAGACGAGCAGAGGATGGACGTTGGGGTCGTAGGGATCCTGGAACGGGGGCACGAAGATGCGCGCACCGGTCGAACCCATCTGGTGCATGTCGTGGGTGATCGTGGGTTTGAAGACGTTCTGGATCTTCTCCACGTTGAGGCGCGTCTCCCTCTGGGTGAACATGAACCAGTCGCGGTTGTCGTCGTGGCCCGCGTACTTGTGGTAGAGGTCGGGGTAGACCCGATTCAGCTTCGTCCCCTTCGTCTTGTACCAGTGGTCGATGACCATCACCTGCCCGTCGGGGTTCTGGGAGGGCACGAGAAGGAGCACCGTATTCTCCAAAATCTCCTGGATCTCGGGCGAGTCTTCGGTCGCGAGGCGGTGCACGATGAGCGGTATCGCCTGGCCGTTTCCCACTTCCGTCGAATGGATGGTGGCGTAAAGGAAGTAGAACGGCCGGCCCTCTTCGACCAGGGCCCGGGCCTCTTCGTCTCCGAGGCCGCGCGGATCCGCGAGCCTGCGGTTGATCTCGACCAGGCGATCGAGCCGGGCGAGATTGTCGGGGCTCGAGATCTGAAGAAGGACGTAGTCGTTTCCGAGGGTGGTCTTTCCGATCTCCTGATACAGGACTCGATCGGAAGTCGCCGCGATCTGTTTCAGATACTCGAGCACCGAGGGATAGCGGGCCATCTCCCCGTCTGTCCCGAGCTCGAAGCCGAAGAAGCTCTCGGGTGAAGCGATGTTCTCTGAGGCCCACGTAGGCGCCGCCAGCGATGCGAGGACCAGACCAATCTGGAGAGAGCGGGACATTCTTCCCCCCTTATCTCGCTTTGAGGAGTTGGTCGATCGTCAGGAGCTTTCCGTTCACGACGACCATCTCCGTCTTGCGAAGGTTCTTGATGTCTTCCGAAGGATCCGCTCCCAGGAGCACCAGATCGGCGATCTTCCCCGGCTCGATCGTTCCCAGATCGTCGCCGGCGCCGAGGGCCTGGGCAGCGACGCGGGTGGCGCTTTCGAGGGCCGCCATGGGCCCGAGGCCCGCTTCCGACATCTCCTCGATCTCGAGAAGCAGACTTAGCCCATAAGGAACGATGGGAGAGTCGGTGCCGGCAATCACCTTGCCCCCGCGCTCGTGGATCTCGTTGATGGTGGTGAAGACCGGAGCCACCACTTCTCTGGACGCAGAAGCGTCGCCCGCGCCCGGCCTGCTTCGAAAACTCTCCTGCACGAACGGAGGGAAGAGCGCCTGGAAACGGGCTTCATCCAGGAGGCCCGGCTCTCTCGCGAGAGCGAGCGTGTACCCTCCGTGGAGAAGAACCGTCGGGGTAAAGTAGACCCCGGAGCGGGCGATGAGCTCCACGACGTCGTCGTAGGTTCGCCGAAGCTGAGTGAGCTTGGGCGAGAAGCCGCGTCTCGAGGTTCCGCTCAAATGCTCGATGCCGTCGACGCCGTAGGCCACCGCGGGATAGACCTCGTGCGAGGTGACGAAGATCCCTTCGGCGTGCGCCTTCTCGATAACCTCCTTCTGGAGCGGGTCGGAAAGCCGCACGTAGGTCTTCACCAAGTCGTAGCCGAGCGCTACCGCCCGCTTCATTTCCTGGTCGAGCTCCTCGCTGTCGTTGAGAGCGAGGGCGCCGGTGTAATAGATGCGATCGCCGTCGAGAGTGGCGCCGGTATAGAAGATACGGGGGCCCACGCGGCGGCCGGCCCGGATCGACTCTCGTTCCTCGATAACCCGGTAAAGGGCGTCCGCGGGAGTTCGGAGCGACGTGATTCCGTAAGCGAGCCACACCTTGCCCTGCCGGCTTCCCCACGCGGGAAGACCCAGGTGGGTGTGCATCTCGATGAGCCCGGGGATGAGCGTCTTGCCCTCTCCCGAAACGACGCGGACGTCCTCCGCGACCTCGCCGCCCGTGGGCTCGACCCTGGCGATGCGATCGCCCTCGATAGCGACGTCCATGCCCTCTCGCGCCGCCGCTCCCGTGCCGTCGAGAACGCGAACGTTCCGGATGAGGAGACGACCCTCGGCGGAGCTGGCTTCGAGCTCGTGATGGACCGTGATCTTTCGCGTGGCGCCACTCGCGACCTCGACCTCGGCGAGGCCGTCCGCGCCGAGGAAGACGATTTTCTTCCCGTCGCCGGACCAGCTCGGGAAGTCCACGACTTCGCCCGCGACCTGCTTGGGTCGGCCCGCGACCTGGCCGTCCGGCGTCACCGGCAAGGTCCAGAGGCCGCCGTCCATGGCGAAGGCGAGTGCATTTCCGTCCGGCCGCCAGACCGGACCGTCTCCGTCGCGGACCCCGATGCTCCGGTCGGGCTCGGGAAGATGCCGCGATTCCCCCGTTGCCGTGTCGACCACGAGGACTCGGTTGTGGCCCTCGCGAAACCTCGAGGAGAGGGGAACGTGAACCGAAAGCGCCACGTGCCGCGAATCGCTCGACCAGGTGGGGATTCCGACCCCGCGCCGCGGCTCGGTGAGAGCGCGGTCCTCTTCGCCCTGGATGTCGACGACGTGCAGTCTCGAATCGTGGTCGACGTAGGCGATGGTCCTCCCGTCGGGAGACCACGAGGGCGAGAGCTCGGCTCCGAGCGACGTCGTGAGCCGCCGTTCTCCTTCGCTCGGGGGCGCCTCCACGTCCTTGATCCAGAGGTCCATCGTCCCCGCGCGATCGCTCGCGAACACGATGGAGCGGCTATCGGGCGCCCAGTGCGGATCGGTGTCGAGGGGCTCGTCGCGCGTCAGGGGAATCGGACTGCCTCCCTCGGTCGACACCAGCCACAGATCGCCGAGCGCGGCGTAGACGATGAGCGATTGATCGGGAGAGACCACGGGGCGCACGATTCCTCGAACGGGACGCCGCTCGCGGCTCTTGGGAAAATCGACGGGGCGCCGCCGATACCCGGGTCGATCGAGAACCACCTCCGCTTCGAAAGGGATCTTCACCGCTTCGCTTCGCTCTTCGAGACTCTGGCGCCAGAGAGAGCCGAAGGCGGTGTAGACGATCTCTTTCGTCCCCGACCATTGGGGGCGGAACGGAAAAACGTCCTCGGGCGTATCGAGGAACCTGGGCTCGCCTCCTCCCAGGGGAACGACCGCGAGCCGGCTCGCCTCGGCGGCCCGACCCATGGCGTCGGCGCCTGTAGCGCCGAGGGCGAGCACCCGGAACGCCACCAGCTTCCCGTCCGGGCTGACCGACGGCGAGGAGACGGCACCCTCGAGCTCCGCCACCGGAACCGCCTCACCTTCGCCGCTCGCCTTCACCCGAAGGAGGCCAGGCGTTCGGTTCGGGGCGCGATCGGAGACGAACACCATCTCGTCGCCCGCGGGAGACCATGCGGGCATGTAATCCTGCGCCGCGTCGGTCGTGAGCTGCTTCAGCTCGCTCGTCGCGAGGTCCAGAATCCATACGTCGTAGTTCCCGGATCGATCCGACGAAAAGGCGACTCGACTTCCGTCGGGAGAGAGTGCCGGCTCTCGGTCGTCCGAGGGACCTTCCGTCAGGGCCGCCGCCGAAGAGCCGTCCGCATTCATCGACCAGATGTCCCAGGTGCCGCTGCGGTACGACTGGACGACGATGCGGTTCCCGTCGCGGGAGACGTCGGGGAGGCGATCGTCTCCAAGGCCATCCGTCATCGCCGTCGCTCGGCCGCCGTCCGCGGCAAGCCGCCACAGCGTCCCGTGGAGGTCGAGGAAAAAACTTCCATCGAGGGACGATCGCGCCGCCGCGAAGTTCGTCCCTTCACGGAGAGTGAGTCGGATCTCTTTCGAGCTCGCGTGGGCGGCGAGAATCACGAGAACGCCGGTGACGAGCGCCCGAAAGGCCATTCGGTGCCTCATGAAGTGCGAGTCTACACCTACTTCCGAGTCTTTGGCCGGGAGCAAGGGTTCCGGGTTAAGGTAGGAACGTGCGTCCGAAACCTTTGATCTTCTTGGCTCTGACGCTCGCGACCGTCGACTGTTCGGCATCGCAAGAGCGCCCCCCGGGCACGAACCGCCTGATCCACGAGTCGAGCCCCTATCTCCTCCTGCACGCGCGCAACCCCGTCGACTGGTACCCCTGGGGCGAGGAAGCCATCGAGCTCGCGCGAAAGCTCGACCGGCCGATCTTCCTTTCCATCGGGTACTCCACCTGCTACTGGTGCCACCGGATGGAAGAGGACGTGTTCGAGAACCCCGAGATCGCGGCGCTGATGAACGAGGCTTTCATCAACATCAAGGTCGACCGCGAGGAGCGACCGGAGCTCGACGAGATCTACATGACCGCGACCCAGCTCCTGACCCGAGGCGGCGGGTGGCCGAACAACCTCTTCCTGACGCCGGAGCTGAAACCGTTCTTCGCCGGGACGTATTTTCCGCCCGAGGACCGGCAAGGGGTCATCGGTTTCCCCACCATCCTCCGCCGCATCCAGGAGATGTGGCGGACGGATCGGGCGAAGCTCGAGGACGCGGCGAGAAACGTAGCCCAAGGCCTCGAAGAGGTCATCGCCTCCGCGGACGAGGCTGCCCTCGACGTCCCCAGGGCAGGCGCGACGAGCCCCGCGTTCGGAGCACTCGCGCGGGACTTCGATGAGGAGTGGGGCGGTTTCGGTCCGGCCCCGAAGTTCCCCTCCCCGGCGAACCTCACCCTCCTCCACTCTCTGGCCTCCAAGGGAAACGAGGAGGCTCTGCGGATGCTCCTTCGAACGCTGAAGCGTATGGGCGAGGGCGCCCTCTACGACCATCTCGGGGGAGGCTTCCATCGCTACGCGACCGATCGCGAGTGGCGCGTCCCCCACTTCGAGAAGATGCTCTACGACAATGCCGCTCTCGCCGAGATCCTGGTCGATACCTACCGGCTCACTTCCGATCCGGAGCTCGAACGGCTCGCCCGCGGCACTCTCGATTTCGTTCTGGAGAAGCTCACGGGTGAGGAGGGCGGATTCCTTTCCGCGGTCGACGCCCAGAGCGAGGGAAGAGAAGGCGCCTACTACGTCTGGACGCGCGACGAGATCGAGAAGCTCCTGACCCCTTCGGAGCTCGAGCTCCTCGCTCCGGCTTTCGGGCTCGACCGGCCCCCCAACTTCGACGGACGCGAGCACACGCTCTACCTCGCGTCTCCTCTCGGAGAGGGGCTTCGCGCCGAGATGGAACCGGCGCTCGCGAAGCTCCGGAGGGCCCGTGAGGCGCGCCCCTATCCCCTGGTCGACGACAAAGTCCTCGCGGACTGGAACGGGATGATGGTCGCGGCGATGGCGAAGGCCGGGAGCGCCTTTCGCGAGCCGCGATACGACGTGGCGGCGAAGACGGCGGCCGCGTTCCTCCTCGACGAGCTACGGAGCGAGCAGGGAGCGTTTCTTCACGTCTGGCGGGACGGGAAGGCGAGGGTCGCGGCGTTCCTCGACGATTACGCGTTCCTCGCGCGAGGGCTCCTCGTCCTCCACCGTGAGAGCGGGGAGAAGCGGTGGCTCGAAGAGGCGGAGCGGCTCGTGGACGAGATGGAGAAAGAGCTTCGCGACCCGCGGGGCGGCTACTACCAGTCGACGCGGAAGCCCTACCTGTTGGTCCAATCGAAGCCGGTGAACGACGGAGCGATCGCCTCCGGGAACGGGATCGCGGCCTCGGTGCTGCTGGAGCTCTTCGAGCTCACGGGGAAGGCAACCTATCGCGAGCGGGCGGAGGACGCCCTCCGCGCCTTCGCCTCCGACCTCGAGCAATATCCTCAGGGCGCCATGACGCTCGCTCTCGCGGTGGAGCGATACCACGAGGGTCCCGCGACTTCTCTCGATAGGCTTGCCGCGTCGATCGTCGATGCGCGGATCGAGACGACGTCCGTTGGCTTTCGAGTGTTCCTGGTGGTGAAAGAGGGATGGCATATCAACGCCAACCCGGCTTCCTCTCCTTACTTGATACCAACCGAGATCCAGGGCGGCGTGCGAAACGTCTCTTACCCCCCGGGGAAATCGATGACCTTCGCGTTCTCGAAAGAGCCGCTCTCGATATACGACGGCGAAGTCGAGATCGAGCTCGAAGCCGAACGCGCGACGGGGGTGACCCTCGTCTACCAGGCCTGCGACGACACGCGGTGCCTGTCCCCGGTCTCGCGCGAGCTACGCATCGAGAACTAAAGAGTGTAAGGGGGATGTGGAGATGGAGGAGATAAGGAGATAGCCGGAGGGTTCGTGGGCAAAAGGAACCCTCCCGTTATCTCCCAATCCCCTCCCACTCCTTCTCCCGCTTGCGTACTTATCGATACTTACCCGTCTTGAGCAACGCTTTGATTTCATCGTGGTTGCCCACGAATGACACGAAAAGATCGCTCGGCCGGTCCTGGAAAATGAACCGCAACGCGAGGTTGGCGCGACACTCGAACAGCTTCTCCCCCAATTTGCGAATGCCGAGGCCGCTGTGCACATGAGGCTGGCCAAAGCTTTCCGTCAGCTCACACAAAGCCAGCAGACACTCCGCTCTTTCGTTCTTGGGGAGCTCCCGCAAACGTCGCAGCACACCCGGGTCGATGGCGAGAGGCTTACTCAATCATCTTCCTCAGTTGTTCCGCGGTGACGGTGACCAGTTTCCGGGAGCGATTGAGACTCCGGTAACGTCCGTCGGTCGCTTTGTCGAGGGCGCTGACTTGTTCGGGGGTCGCCCCGTATTCGCGCTGCGCGTAGTCCGTGGACTCTACCTCCACCTTGCGCAGGGCGATGATGTCCGCGCCACAGACGATACCGATGTCTTCGCCGCGGGAGGCCGCAGCCAGCCACCGGCTCAGGTTCTTCTTGGCGTCCGTGATCGTAAGAGTCTTCATATAGGCTTTATACAGTCCTTATACCGTCGCTGTCAAGCTCGTCATCCGTCTACGCGGCCAGGATTTTCGCCATCGAACGCACCGTCCTCGTCTCGCTCTGTTGCCTTCCCCCAGCGAGGGGCTCGCGCGGGTCGGTCGAATCGAGGTTCAGGCCCGCAAGCCGTCTGGTACCGCGGCGCGGCTCCTGGAGCTGGAGTACGGTCAAGGTCTCGCCCGCGCCAGAATCCTCCGCGCCTCCGCCAGGTGAAGGGCCTCTACCATCTCGTTGCCGAGAGTCGCGACGTTTCGTCCCTCGGCGAAGGCCTTCTCCATCACCTCCACGATTCCTCGGGCGCGCTCGATTTCCTCGGGGGTCGGCGAGAAGACGCGGTTGAGAGTCGGTACCTGGCTCGGGTGGATCGCGGTCTTTCCGTCGAAGCCGAGAACACGGGCCCGGTGGGCGCTCGCCTCGAGCCCCGCGAGGTCTTTGTATTCGAACCACGGAGTGTCGAAGGCTTCGATCCCCGAGGCGCGCGCGGCGTGGAGGATCGAGGCCCGGGCGTAGAAGAGCTCGGATTCGTCCGGGGATCGCCCGGCGCGGAGACTCTCCCGGTAGTCGGCGGCGCCGAACAGCAGTCCCCGGACTCCCGGGCCTCGCGCGAGGGACCTCGCTTCGAGAACACCGAGCGCGGTCTCGATCATGAGAAAGAGGGGCAGCGCCGGGAGCGCTCCCGCCAGCCGTTCGACCGCTTCCGAGCTCTCGACTTTGGGGAGGATCGCGCCCCCTGGCCGGGAAGGAGCGAGATCGGCGAGCATGGCGACGTCGTTCTCGAACCAGGGGCTCGCGACGGCGTTGACCCGAACGAGGATTTCGGAGTCCCCGAAGTCGAAACGTTTCAGGGCTTCCCGCACCAGCCCGCGCGCCGGCTGCTTCTGGTCGGGGTGAACCCCGTCCTCGAGGTCGAGGACGAGCACGTCCGCCCCGCGGGTTCCCGCCTTTTCCATCATCCGCTCGGAAGAGCCCGGCAGATACAGGAGGGACCGCCTACGACCCTCGGCCATGGCACGTGGATGGTAGCACTTCGGAGGACGGGGAATCTCTGAACCTTCGCGCCCGCCCCTCCGTATGAAAAGAACGAAACCGTGGAGGAGCTCGAATGAACCGAACTGTGCTCGCAGTCTTACTGGTCCTGCCTTTCGGGGCCATCCCGCTCCAGGCGCAAACGCCCTGGATTCACATCGAAGTGGACGAAAACGAGGCCGACGCCTCGCACGTCAAGGTCAACCTTCCCCTTTCGGTGGTCCAGATCGCGCTCGAGGCCGCCCCCGAGAAGATCGTGGACGAGGGCCGAATCCGCATCGATCACATCGACAAGGACTTCGACGTCGAAGACCTTCGCCGCATGTGGAACGAGCTCCGGAGCGCCCCCGATTCCGAGCTGGTCACGATTCAGGAGAAGGAAGAGACGGTCTCTATCCGGCGCCAGGGCGAGGAGATCCTGATCGAGGTCGACGATCGCAAGGACGGAGGGAAGGTCCACGTCCGCGTCCCGGTTACCGTGGTCGACGCGCTGTTCTCGGGCGAGGGGCAAGAGTTGAATTTGAAAGAGGCGATCTCCGAGCTCAAGAGCCTCCGCGGCGACATCGTCCGCGTCGACGACGGCGAGACCAAGGTCCGTATCTGGATCGACGAGAAGGACTGAGCCATGTTCGTGCTGAAGACCGCCGCCGTCGTGCTGCTCTCGATTCCACTCCTTCTTCTGGGACTCGTCGCCAGCTCCGGCCTCGTGGTCGTGGACGTGAAGCCCTCGGACGGGCCGCGCATCGTCGTGCCCGTTCCCCTGTTCCTCGCCCATGCCGCGCTGAGCTTCGCTCCCCAAGAGGCGACCGAAGTCGAAGTTCCCGAGCTCGGGGAGTACTCCGAGATCGCGGGAAGGCTCGTGGCCGAGCTCCGGGATTGCGACGACGCCGTCCTGGTGGAAGTGGACGACCGGGACGACCACGTCCTGATCGAGAAGATCGGTGACGAGATCGCGATCGAGGTCTCGAGCGACGATGAGGAGGTCTCCGTCCGGATCCCTCTCGCCGCCGCCGCCGAGGTTCTCGAGAGCTACGACGGAGGCCGGCTTCGGGTAGCCGGGGTCCTCGACGCCCTGTCGTCGTCGTCGTCCCTGTCGGGGACCGATCTGGTGCACGTGAGAAGCGAGAACGAGGAAGTCAAGATCTGGGTGTGGTGAGCCGTATCCCTCGGCGTGCAAACGGAGAGCGCTTCGAATAAACTGATGAGAACATGGAGCTCGACTCCGTCTACGCCAGAAACGATCGCGTCGTCTCCCGCAAGATCGTCGACGAGCTCATTCTCGTCCCCATCCGCCAGAGCGTCGCCGAGATGGAGACGCTGTACACGTTGAACGAGGTGGGGGCGCGGGTGTACGAGCTCATCGACGGGAAGCGGCCGGTGCGCGAGATCGCCGAAGCCATCGTGACCGAGTTCGAGGTCGCCTTCGAGACCGCCGAGTCCGACGTCCGCGAGTTCATCGCCCAGCTCCTCCAGATCGAGAGTATCCGCGAGATCCCTTCCTGACCTTGCGGGATCGACCCAGTGTACAGTCGTTTAGTATTTTAGACTGGTATCGCCCCGGTGCTCGGAGAGGGTGGAAGCTCGTTCTAACGCCGCTGTCTCAGCTTGGAGAGCAGCCGCAGGATTTCGATATACAGCCAGATCAAGGTGACGAGGAGGGCGAAGGCCCCGTACCACTCCATGTACTTCGGCGCGCCCTGGGCGGCGCCCCTCTCGATGAGATCGAAATCGAGAACCAGGTTCAGCGCCGCGATGATAACGACGAACCCGCTGAAGAGGATTCCCACCAGGCCCGCCTCGAAGAGGCTCGGGATCTGGATTCCGAAGAAGCCGAGGATGAACGAGGCGAGGTAGAGGAGGAAGATCCCGCCGGTCGCGGCGATGACGCCTTTCTTGAACGTCGGCGTCGCCCGTATGAGCCCGGACTTGTACGCGAGAAGAAGTGCTCCGAGAGTCCCGGCGGTGAGGCCGACCGCCTGGAAGGCGATGCCGGGATAGCTCGCTTCGAACACCGCGGAGAGCCCGCCCAGTACCAGCCCTTCGAGGAGAGCGTAGATCGGGGCGGTGAACGGGGCCCAGGCCTGCTTGAACGTCGTCACCAGGGCGACCACCAGACCCCCGATCGCGCCGGCGATGAGCCAGGGAGCCACCGCCGCCGCGTTGCCGCTGGCAGTAAAGAGGTTCCAGGTCCACCCCGCGGAGAGAAGCGCGAGCGCGAGGAGAACTGCGGTCTTGTTGACCGTCCCCTGGATGCTCATCGCTTCCTCGGAGCGGGTCCTGCCGAAAGTGGTGAATACCTTTTCGTTCAGTGTCGGGTTTGCAGTTCGCATGATTTTTTAGAAGCGGAAGAGTCGCGTGAACTTCACGACGAAGCTGCGGCTCTCGAGAAGTGGTGAGCCCGCCGAGAACGTGTCCCGTCCCTCGCTGTAAACGAGGAACAGATCGCTTCCCGGCTGGTACTCCCAGCGGAATCGGACGTTGGTCGAGAACGAGTCATCCTCCGAATTGTACTGCAGAAGCGCCCCCACGAAGCTTCGCGGGGAAAGGTTGTAGGTGGCGCGGAGTCGGATGAGCTCGGTGGTGAAGGACTCGGCCGGCAGGTCCACCCAGTTGATCGCGATGTTGGGCTCGAGGGAGAACCGGGAACTGAAGTCGACCCGGCCCCAGTAGTTGAGCTCTGTCCTCTGGCCGCCGAAGAAGCCGCCGAAGTCCGCCCCGAGCCAACCGGAGACCGGACGCTGGCGCCCGAACCAGTAGCTCGTCCGGTAGCGATCGAACTCGTACGCGCCTACGGGAATGAAGACACCGTCTACGATCTCGAATGGCTCGAAAAGAACCTCTCGATTGCGCCCGTAGCCGACGTTGGCGAAGTCGGAGTTCTCGAACTGCGTTCGGAACTCGACGTCGTAGAGCTCGCTCTCGAGATCCCCGGCGGTGGTCTGGTAGCGCTCGTAGAATCCCTCGATATCGAACTTCCGCACCGCCTCGAGAGATTCCGGGCGCGGGCTGAATCGCGCACCGATACTGGACTTGCGGATGTCCTCGCGCAGCACGAAGCCGATCTCGGGGTTGAAGTCGGGGCCGACGAGGAGGTGCTCCGCGTCGAACCCATAACGATCCCCGTCGTAAGCGATGGCGGCGCGGTAGCTCTCGTCCCGCCCGGTGCGCTCCGGAGTTCCGGTCTTGGAGTAGTAGGCGTTTACGTTGAGGTTCTCGTAGAAGTTGAAGTTCCCGTCCAGGCCCATCGCGGCATTCGCCCCGGTACCGTCGAGGTTCTCGCTGCGGTAGGTGCTGATGAACCCGATGTTGCTTCTCCGGAGGATGTCGCGTTTGACTCGCACCACGGAGAAGTTGGTCACGGGTGCCCCGGCGGAAGAAAGCTCGTCGGTCGAAATGCTCAGAAGCCCCAGCGTGTAAGGGCCGGCGCGGCCGGTCAGGCGGCCGCCGGCGAGGATCGGCACCTCCTGCTCATCGGTGAGCCCGATGCGACGGCTGAAGAACAGGATGGGGGTGTCTGAGGCGCCTTCGAAGGGATCGCTTTCCGGCGAAGCGAAGTTGAAGATACCCTGGCCCTCGAGGAAGAACTCGCGTTTCTCGGGGAAGAAGAGATCGAAACGAGTGAGGTTCACCTGAGCTTCGTCGTCCTCCACCTGGGCGAAGTCGGTGTGATAGGTGAAGTCGAAGGTCAGGCTCTTGGTAACGCCGTACTTGGCGTCGAAGCCGAAATCGGCGTCGAGGTCGTTGTCGAGCGGAGGCTCGACCGTGCGGTCGGTGGCGACCGAGCCGGTGGCGTAGGGTTTCAGCTCCAGATTCATCGAGCCCTCGGGGGTCTCGATCCCTATGAGTGTCGCCGCGGACGAGAGCCGCTGGATGCCGTTGCGGCTGAAGGCCGCCGCGATCGGCGTGAGATAGTCCCACTCGTTCTTCCACTTCACGATCCGGCGGAAGTTGATACCCCAGATCTGCGTCTCGCCCTCCCGGTACCTGAGGGACTTGAACGGAATCGCCATCTCCACCGTCCAGCCGTCCGGGAATCGGGCGCTCTTCACGTGCCAGATGGTGTTCCAGTCGCTGTTGGTGTTCTGCTCGTCCGTCACCTGGCCGTCCCAGAGAGCGCCGAGAGGATTCGTCTGGAACAAGAACCCGTTCCTCCGGTCGTAGAACGTATCGAGGATGACGGCGAAGTTCTCGTTGTTGAAGATCCCGCGATTGTCCCGCCTCATCTCGTTCGCGATCATCTTCTCGGGCTCGGAGTCCCAGAGGCGCGCCGAGAAAAAGACGTTCGCGCCGTCGAAGAACACCCAGACCTCGGTTTTCTCCGTCTCGGGCTCTCCCTCGTTCGGCTCCTGCTGGACGAAGCCCGAGACCGAGGGAACGTCCAGGTAGACCCGCTCCTCGAGTCGCCCGTCCACCTGGAGCGGCTCCGGGAGCCGGACGGCCCGGAGCGTCGCGCGACCTCCCTCGTCGCGGTTCACGACCTCGGGCGCCTGGGGAGCCGGCGGCCCGTCGATGAGACGATTCAACTCCTCACGACTGAGAGAGCCGCTCTCTTCGGCACGCGATCCGGCCGCCATCGTGAGAGAAGCCAACACCGCGGCGGCAGCCGTTCTCATCGAGAACAGGTTGAGAATCATCGCGACCAAAACAATCTATTTTATCAGGTCGCTCGATCGCGCGCCGGAGGCTTGGCGCCCGAACGGGAGCGTGCTAACATTTCCTTTTTTGGGAACCCCGATTCTCACATTCAAAGTAGCTCTCGAAGAGCTTCGAGAGCACCCAACGTTCGCACGCAAAACTTGGAGGTTTCCTTGTTGCGCAAAGAGCATCTCGCCGCCGGCTTCGCCGCCTGCGGCCTGCTCCTGTCCTCCTGCGGCTCCGACGGCCCCTCGAGCTCCGACCCTGCGATCACCGCCCCCACCGTCCGGGAGCCCGCGACGGGAGCCGAGGTGTCGAGCTCGACCCCGACGCTCACCGTGGGCAATGCCACCGGCGCCTCAGGCCTTCGCTATCGCTTCGAAGTCGCTAGCGACTCCGGATTCGGGAGCACCGTCGCCGTCGGTGACGACGTGCCCGAAGGCGGCTCGGGAACGACCTCGTGGACGGTGACCGAAAGCCTCAATCTCGGGGCGACGTACTTCTGGAGGGCCCGCGCGTCAGCGGGAGGGGTGACCGGGCCCTTTTCCGCCCCCGCGACCTTCGAGGTGCTAGGCGGATTCCTCACCGGCTCGCCCGTGAACCTGCTCTACGTCTTCGACCCTCTGACCAATGGGAGCTCCGTGGGAGAGGTCGGCGGCGGCGAGTTCAAGCGCGAAGGATGGATGGCGACGAACGCGCTCTCTTACATCCGCTACGAGATTCCCACCACCCCCAACGGGTTCGTCGAGTTCGACGTGACGAACCTCAGGAATCCCAACCCTCATTCCGACAAGCGCGCGCTTATGATCATGTGGGATCCGACGAAGGGTGACTACACCACCAATCCTTTCCGCGTGACGATCTCGAAGTTCGACACCAACACCGTCGATCGATGGCACATGCGGCTTCGGTTCATCGCGAACGGGCAGGAGACGAACACCGGGATCGACTTCTACCAGTGGGATCCCAGGCGTGTCTACAGCTTCCGCATGGAGTGGGGCGCCTTCCCCGCGATCGTGTCGACCCAGCGGGTCCAGGTCCTGATGGACGGGAAGGTGATCCTGGCTCGCAACTACGATCGCCTCTACGTTCCCGACACCCATTGGGTGGAGTTGGGAATGGCTCCGCGTTCGGAGTCACTCGAGGAGGCGACCTACTCGAACGTGCGGATCGGGGTGCGACAACCTTGATTAGTGCTCGCCTCGCTCTTCGATCAACGCGGTGGGGCCCCACCCCCACCGCTCTGGGCTGAGGGCTCCGCTCGGCTCGCTACGCTCGCTCAGTTGCCGTTTACCTCGACGACCTGTCGTGGCGAGAGTCCGGTCCGGGTGACGACCGTCCCCTCTTTGAAGGTGACACGGAGATCGTAGGTTCCCGCAGGATCCACGCCGAAGTGGAGGAGCGATGGGTCCTGGCTGCAGTAGCCGGTTGCCGTCTGGACGACGCGGTAGCCGACGAGCGCCTCGCCCCGGTACAGAGCGACTTCGGCGCCGACCGCCCCTCTCTCGCCGTTCGGAGCAGTGAGCCCGACCTTCAACCATCCGCCCGCGGAAGCCTCGTTGACGAAGAAGGTGTTCGGCCCCTGCTTGCTCGCGATCAGGACGTCGAGGTC
>Ga0326597_10005472_pt1 | contig 17604 bp, 12 predicted proteins | sample RVTome_12_FD_203789 | JGI IMG/M metagenome (GOLD analysis project Ga0326597, IMG submission 203789) | Soil microbial communities from uranium-contaminated site in the Upper Colorado River Basin, Wyoming, United States - RVT100D185 | ecosystem: Environmental > Terrestrial > Soil > Contaminated >... | reverse complement strand
CCGGCGAGCGGTTGATCGGCCTCTGGGCAACTCGTCCAACAGCAGTAGCGGTATAATCAGGGTAAGAGAGGTGGCGCCATTCCTAATCCTCCCGGCAGCGGATTGTCGGGGATCACCAAAGACGAGGGCCGCATCCCTCCCGGCCCCGGAGCCAGTTCCGGCAAGATGACTCTCCAGCAAGTGTTGCAACCGATTCAGGGTGCATCTTTTTTTGGCGAAAGGCAGCTGGTGATCTCTGGGCTTCAGTATGATTCCCGCCGTGTTTCCCCAGGTCAAGCATTCTTTGCCGTCAGCGGATACCGCCAGGACGGGCATCGCTTCATACCGGATGCGGTGATGCGAGGGGCGCTCGCGGTGGTATCCGAATCGGCTCCAGCGCACGAACTCGACAAGCAGCTCGCCGCGTGGGTTCAAGTCCCCAACGTCCGAAGGGCATTGGCAGTGGCTGCGAGTGAATTTTACGGGCGCCCTTCCGCACAACTGGAACTGGTGGGTGTTACCGGAACCAACGGCAAGACCACAGTGAGCTTCCTGATCGCATCGATCCTGAATGCAGCGGGGAAAAAGCCTGCGCTGTTCGGAACCATCGAGTACCGCCTGAATTTTGCAGAGGCCGGTCAAAGCACTCCGGCTCCCAATACCACTCCCGAATCGCTGGACTTGCAGCGCATGCTGCGCCGAGTGGTGGATGAAAGGGGGAAGAGCGCGGTGATGGAAGTGTCCTCACATTCACTCGCACTCGACCGCGTTGCCGCCTGCTCGTTTCGTAGCGCAGTGTGGACGAATTTTTCACGCGACCATCTGGATTTCCACTCCGGAGTGGAGGACTACTTTGCCGCCAAAGCCAAGCTCTTTCTTGCCAGCGAGAACAAGCCCGCCCCTCAAGTGGCCATCCTGAATGCCGATGACCCGCGTTGCTCGGCCATCGCAGAGCAAACCCCTGCGCGTGTCCTCCGATTCGGAATCGGGCAGCCCGCAGACATTTCTGTGCGGAAGTGGAAAGCGGGGAGGAGCGGGATCACCTTTACGGCGCAGACTCCTGCCGGGCCGGTAGAATTGCATTCGCCGCTGGTCGGCCGCCACAACGTATACAACCTGCTGGCCGCCACAGCAGCGGCGGTGGACCTGGAGGCTTCCCCGGACCAGATTCAGCAAGGCATCGTGTCGCTGCGCGTGCCCGGACGCATGGAGTCAATCGAGCTAGGCCAGCCATTCGGCGTCTATGTCGATTATGCGCATACCGAGGAGGCGCTGAAGAATCTGGTGAGCTCGGCGCGGGAATTGAATACGGAGGGTCATCTGATTCTGGTGTTCGGATGCGGCGGCGACCGCGATCGCACCAAACGGCCGCTGATGGGCCTGGCCGCGGCGGCCTGCGACCGCGTCATCCTGACATCGGATAACCCGCGGTCGGAAGACCCTCTTCAAATCATCAACGATGTCACCGTCGGGATGCAAAAAGGCAGCGCCAACTATTTCATCGAACCTGACCGGGGAGCGGCCGTCGCGCGCGCCCTGGCCGAAGCGCGTGCCGGCGATACCGTGCTGATCGCAGGCAAGGGCCACGAAAGCTATCAGATCGTCGGAGACAGCAAGCTCCCCTTTGACGACCGCGAGGCGGCCCGCGCCGCGCTGGGCAACTTGGGGTTTGAAGGGAGTCAATAGTTGTCAGAACACAGGAGTCAGAAGTCAGGAGGCAGAAAAGCTGTCATCCCGAACGACCTGCCCCGGCTTGCCGTGGGAGTGAGGCATCTGCTTTTCTGCTAACTTCCAGCTTCTTGCTATTTTCGCCATGCACCTCACGCTTGCCGAAGTCGCCGCGATGATCGACAGCTCTCCCGGAGCCTCTCCGGAGGTGACGGTCGCGGGCTACTCCATCGATTCGCGCACAATCCGGGCGGGCGAATTGTTTTTCGCTGTGCGCGGCCAGCGACTTGACGGCCATGATTACGTGCTCGCTGCCTTGGAGGCCGGCGCCGCCGCTGCCGTTGTGGCGGCGGGCAAGAAAGAAGGGTTTCCAGCCGCGCTGCAACCGAAACTGTTGGCCGTTGCCGACCCGCTGGGGGCAATGCAGGCGCTTGCCGCCTCCGTGCGCCGCCGGTGGGCAGGGCCCGTCGTGGCCATCACCGGCAGCGCCGGAAAGACCACTACGAAACGGATTGTGGCATCGCTTCTAAGAACTAGTTTCCGAGTACTCGAAAACGCGGGGAATCTGAACAATCAGTTCGGACTGCCTCTGTCGCTGCTGCGGCTGGAACCCGAGACGGAGATCGGCGTATTCGAGATGGGCATGTCGGGCCCAGGCGAAATTCGGACGCTAGCGAGCCTGGCCGATCCGGACGTCGGGGTAATCACCAACGTCAGCCATGCGCATCTGGAGTTTTTCCCCAATGTGCAGGCCATCGCTCGCGCTAAATTCGAGCTGATCGAGTCGCTCGGCGCCGACGACTGGGCCGTCTTGAACGCCGATGATCCGCGCGTTGCGTCGTTTGGCGCGCGCTACCGCGGCCACGTTCTTTATTACGGTTTTGGGGATTCGGCGGATCTGCGCGCCGACGAGGTAGAGCCGGCCGAAGATGGCGGATGCGTCTTCCGTCTCCCGCCGCCGACCCATCGTGGAATTACGCCCGGGGCGGCCTGGAAGGGAAAAAGAAAAACGGAACCGCTGGCAACCGTTCCGAGCAAGCTGCGCTTTCAGCTTCCGTTGATCGGACGCCACAATGTATCGAATGTTCTTGCCGGGCTCGGCGTTGCGTACTTGTTTGGGATCCGTCCTCCGGCGCTGGTCGATGCAGTGTCGAGGCTGGAGCCGGGCGAGCAGCGAGGCGAAATCGTGCGGCTCGCGAATGGGGTCCTGGTGGTGAATGACTGCTACAACTCAAATCCAGGAGCCCTCGAAGCCATGCTGGAGGCGGTGGCCGAAATTCCCGCGGGACGGCGATTTGCCGTGCTCGGAGGAATGATGGAGCTCGGCGTCACGTCCGAGCAACTCCACTATCGCTGTGGCCGCCGGGTGAGCGAGCTTGGGTATGCCGGGCTCGTTATTGTGGGCGATGTTGCCTCTCCGCTTGCTGCGGGAGCGTTAGCGGCTGGGCTGAGCGCGGCCTCGATCACGCGGTGCTCTTCGCCGGAGCAGGCTGGCGAAGTCCTGCGCAATTGGCTCCAGGATGGCGATGTTGTGCTGCTGAAAGCATCACGGGCGGTGCATCTCGAAAAAATCTGGAGCCACCTGGGTCCGCCCGTCGGCCACGCGCCACAGGAAGTCGCAACCGCGTCGCCCGGGCGCGGAGAGGAAGCGTAATCCGGTGCTCTACTATCTTTTTTACGAGCAGCTCTTTCCCTATTTCACTCCGTTCCGCGTATTCCGCTACCTGACCTTTCGCACCGCCTTCGCTTCGATCTCAGCATTGCTGATCTGCCTGTGGCTGGGTCCCTGGCTGATCGCGCGGCTGAGAGAATTTCAGATCGGCCAGTACATTCGCGAGGAGGGACCGCAATCCCACCAGGCCAAGGCGGGCACGCCGACCATGGGCGGCATCCTGATTCATGTGGCCATCCTGGTCCCCACGCTGTTGTGGATGGATTTGAAAAACTCACTGGTGTGGATGGCCATTCTGGCAACGCTGGGGTTCGGATTCGTGGGGTTCCTGGACGATTACTTCAAGATGGTCCAGCGCCAGAATCGCGGCCTGAGCGGCAAGACCAAACTCTACCTGCAAATCCTGATCAGCTTCCTGGTGGGCATCGGGTTGCTGATGCTGACCGCTTACGGCAGTTACTCTACGCATCTGAGTGTGCCATTTTTCAAACAGTTCACCCCCGACCTTTTGATTCATTCATTGATGGGGAACCCCTATACTTATCCCGTCGCATTCATATTTTTCTTTCTGTTCGTGATTCTGGTGATTGTGGGCGCATCGAACGCAGTCAACCTGACGGATGGATTGGACGGGCTGGCGGTGGGCTGCACCATCATCGCCGCGGGCGCGCTGACCGTGCTGACCTACCTCACCGGCCACGCAGTTTTCGCGCGCTACCTGGAGATTCAATATATCCCCCAGGTCGCCGAGCTCACGGTGTTCTGCGGAGCGATGGCGGGCGCCTGCCTCGGTTTTTTGTGGTACAACGCCCATCCCGCCGAAGTCTTCATGGGCGACGTCGGCTCCTTGGCGCTCGGCGGCGGCATCGGCACCGTGGCCGTAATTATCAAGCAGGAGATCCTGCTGCTCTCCATCGGCGGCGTGTTTGTCGCCGAGGCCATTTCAGTTATTTTGCAGGTGGCCAGCTTTCAGTTGCGGGGCAAGAGAATTTTTCGCATGGCGCCTTTGCACCATCATTTTGAGATGAAAGGATGGAGCGAGTCGAAAGTCATTATCCGTTTCTGGATCGCCGCGCTCGTGCTGGCGCTGTTCTCGCTCTCGACCCTGAAATTGCGGTAAGCTTAGGGGACCCCTCCCCCTGACGATCCAGTGTCCGATTCGGCCAGAAGCATGGTGAACCGTCTCTCATCCGACCGCCTTTTATTTATCGCCACGATCGCGCTGGTCGTCTTCGGGCTGCTGATGGTCTACAGCGCTTCGGCGCCGCTGGCCACAGAACAACTCGATGACCCTGCCGGAATTTTCTGGAAGCAGGCGGCTTGGGCGGTGCTTGGAGTGGGGGCGATGCTGCTGTTGATGCGCGTCGATTACAGCTATTTCAGTCATCCGGCAGTGTTATTTCCGGGAATTTTTTTCGCCCTCACTCTGCTGGTGATTGTCTTGTGGACCGCCCCCCATCAGCAAACCAACCGCTGGTTGCGCTGGGGAACGTTTTCCTTCCAGCCGTCGGAATTTGCCAAACTGATGCTGGTGATCTTTCTGTCTTACTGGCTGGCAAGACGCTCCGGGCGTCTCGATAGTTTCGTCCGCGATATCCTGCCCGCCTTGGGCCTGGTCGGTGTTATCGTACTGCTCATCTTGCGCGAGCCGGACCTCGGCACTCCCATCGCCATCGTGCTGGTCTGTTCCGCGATGTTTTTCATCGCCGGCCTGCCGATCCGCTACTTCTGCGCTTTGCTGCTGATGAGCCTTCCGGCGTTTTATCTGCTGGTGTATCGCGTCCCGTACCGGCGCAGTCGCATTCTGGCTTTTCTCGATCCGCACGCCGACCCGCTCGGCAGCGGCTTCCAGATCATTCAGTCACTGATCTCGGTGGGCTCGGGCGGGCCTGCCGGGGTAGGATTAATGAATAGCAAACAGAAACTGTTTTTCCTCCCGGCCCCGCACACCGATTTCATATTCGCCGTAACGGCCGAGGAGCTGGGGCTGTGGGGGGCGCTGGGCCTGCTGGCCTTGTTCCTAATCTACTTCTGGCGGGGATGGCGCACCAGCCTGCTCGCTCCCGATGACTTCGGCTGCTTCCTGGCGGCGGGCCTGACGCTGATGATTTTTTGCCAAAGCCTGATCAACTTGAGCGTGGTGCTGGCCCTGCTGCCGCCCAAAGGCATCCCGCTGCCATTCATGAGCTACGGTGGAAGCTCGCTGTTCTTCGCCCTGGCGGCGACGGGAATTCTGCTCAATATTAGCCGGCATGCTGAATGGAGAGAGAAGATCCGCTCGGTCGAACAAACAGGCTGAGACTCCTGGTCGCAGGAGGCGGCACGGGGGGCCATGTCATCCCGGCGCTGGTCCTGGCCCGAGAGTTTCTCCGCCGTGATCCCTTGCGCCCAAATTCCTCGCGTGAAGTCCTGTTTGTCGGCACGCGCCGCGGCATCGAAACACGCCTGGTCCCGCCCGCTGGTTTCCCCCTGGAACTGTTGGAAGTTGGAATGCTGCAAGGCCAGTCGCTCCGCGTACGGATGAGTACGCTCATCGACCTGCCGCGCTCCTGCTGGCAGGCGATGAAAATCCTGGACCGCTTCCGCCCCCACGTCGTGCTCGGCGTCGGCGGGTACGCCTCCGGGCCGGTGATGCTGGCCGCGGCGTTTCGCGGAATCCCGCTGGCCGTCTTTGAGCCAAACGCCTATCCTGGGCTCGTAAATCGTTGGATAGCGCCATACGTTGCGCGTGCGTTTGTAGCGTTCGAGGGTGCGGTTCGATTTTTCGGGTCCGGCAAAACGGTGGTTTCCGGCATTCCCGTGCGCGAAGAATTCTTTAGTGTCCCGCCTGCCCGGCGCCGGCCTCCGTTTACTGTGCTGCTGTTTGGCGGCAGCCAGGGAGCGCGTTCGATCAATCGTGCGGTGGTCGAGGCATTACCCAAATTGGATCAACTCAAAGCACAAGTCGCACTGCTGCACCAGACCGGAGAAAACGAATATAATCGTGTTCAGGAAGAGGTCGCGAAACACTCCGTTTCCGTCCAGGTGTTCGCGTTCCTCGACCGGATGTGGGATGCATTCTCTCGCGCCGATCTGGTCGTGTGCCGGTCGGGGGCGAGCACCGTCGCCGAGCTCGCCGCAGCGGGCCGCGCCGCCATTCTGGTGCCGTACCCGGCGGCGGCCAACGAGCACCAGTTGCGCAATGCCGAGGCTCTTCAACGAATCGGCGCAGCGCGCCTGATCCTGGACCGGAATCTGGACGGCGAAACATTGAGTGGCGCGATCGTCGAACTGCTCGAACGCCCGGATGAGCTGCAACGCATGGAGTCGGCGATGCGCCGCATGGCGCATCCGCAGGCTGCTACACGTATCGTGGACGAATTGGAGCGGTTGGGAAAGCGGGTCAGTGGTGAGTAGTGAGTGGCATCTAGCCAATGGGGTCGAATTTTGTTGGCCACTACTCACGACTCACCATTCACTTTAGTTATGTTCTTCACTGCAAAACGGGTACACTTCATTGGCATTGGCGGAAGCGGCATGTGCGGCATCGCTGAAGTGCTGCTGAATCTCCGCTACCAGGTCTCCGGCTCCGATCTGCGCCTGTCGCTCGTTACCGAGCGGCTGGAAAGTCTGGGGGCGCGTATCTGGGAAGGGCACGACTCGGCTCACGTGGGCGATGCCGAAGCGGTGGTGGTTTCCTCCGCCGTGCGGGCGGACAATCCCGAAGTGGTGGAAGCGCGCCGCCGGCAGATCCCGGTAATCCCTCGCGGGGAGATGTTGGCCGAGCTGATGCGGCTCAAATACGGCATTGCTATCGCCGGCTCGCACGGTAAGACGACTACAAGCTCGATGGCCGCGGCGGTGCTTGCCGAAGCGTCGCTCGATCCCACCCTGGTGGTTGGCGGGAGACTCAACGGCGTGGGCTCGAATGCGCGGCTCGGCAAAGGCGACTTCATGGTGGTCGAATCCGATGAAAGCGACCGTTCGTTCCTGCACCTCGCTCCCATCATCGCGGTCATCACCAACATTGATCGCGAGCACCTGGACCACTACGGAACCCTCGAGGAATTGCAGAGGGCCTACGTCGAGTTTGCCAATCATGTTCCGTTCTATGGCGCCGCCATTGTGTGCCGCGATGAAGAACACATCCGCGAGATCCTGCCCCAGCTCCGCCGCCGCGTGGTTAGCTACGGAGTGGAGGGCGGCCGCCCGGAAGCCGACCTGGTGATTCACGAAGTCACCTGCGGCCACTTCGAGTCGCAGTTCCGGTTGCGCCTGCAGAGCCGCGAACTGGGCACGTTCCACCTCCAGGTCCCTGGCCGCCACAATGTTCTGAATGCGGCCGCGGCGGCGGCGGTGGCCCTGGAACTGAAGATTGATCCCGAAAAAATTCGCATCGCGCTTGCCGGTTTCCACAATGTGGACCGGCGATTTCAGGTGCGCGGCGAGGTGGATGGCATTACCGTCGTGGACGACTACGGCCATCATCCGACGGAAATTCGCGCCACGCTGGCCGCTGCGCGCGACTGCCGCTACCGCCGCATTTATGGGATTTTCCAGCCGCACCGCTACTCGCGCACGGCACTGCTCGCCGAGGAATTTACCCGCTGTTTTGACGCTTGCGATTTTCTTTACGTCCTGGACATCTATGCAGCAGGCGAACAGCCTGTCGAAGGAGTCAGCGCCGAGCGGCTGGTGGAGCGAATGCGTGCCGCCGGATTCGGCGCAGTGGAATACACACCCTCTGTCGAGGAGCTTCTGCCCCGTCTGGCCAGGGTGGTGGAGCCGGGAGACCTGGTGCTGACGCTGGGCGCAGGAAACGTGTGGCAGGCCGGCGAGCGGTTTTTAGAGTTGCTGCGCATACGCGCAGCAGCAGTGACGAGTGACCAGTGACGAGTGACAAGTGACAAGAAATGCTACGACGTAGGCTGGGTTATTTTCTCTAGCCCAGGCGTTTACGCCTGGGCTAGAGAAGAGGGTGCATCTGTGTATCAGCATGGCAGAAGCTAAGTCCTGATTCGGGATAGAATACCCGCAGAAATGGCCATGAAATTTGAACTGGAACAATATCATCATCATCGAAATGTTCCCGACGACGAACTGATTACTGATTTGAGGCGCGTTGCTACCGAGTTAAGCAAAGATTCTGTCACGCGCGAACAACAAGACGAACGAGGAGCATTTCACAGTTCGACCTTTGGGGAAAGTGCTTTGGAGTAAGGGTCTCCACAGTTAAGTCATGATTCTCGCCGATTCTCAATTCGTGAAGCAGATCGAAGCCTGGGGCGGGCGTTACCTCGCCGACCAGCCTCTGAGCGAATACACCTCGCTCGGCGTGGGCGGTCCTGCGGACCTGCTCGTCTTGAAGCAGATGGATGCCTTGGAGCCCGTCGTAGAAGGGCTGCGCCGACGCGGCATCGCCTGGGGGCTTCTCGGCGGGGGCACGAATGTCCTCCCGGTGGACGAGCCGTTCAGGAAGATATTTCTGAAACTGGCGCCGGGCTCGGGTGATCTGGTTTTCAATGGACGGACGGTGCGCATCTCCGCCGCGGCCAGCCTCGGCCGAACGGTGATGGAATGCGCCAAGCGCAACCTCGGCGGCATGGAAGGTTTGGTCGGTGTGCCCGGCTCGGTGGGCGGAGCGTTGCGAATGAATGCCGGCGCATACGGTACGCAAATCGGGCCGCTGGTCCGCAGCGTCACGATTTTTCGCGGCTCGACCGGGCGGCGCGAGGAGCTGTCGGCGGACGCCATCGGCTTTACTTACCGGCACTCGAGCTTCGCTCCGGACGACATCATGCTCTCGGTAACGCTGGAACTGATCGAGAAACCCTTCCGGGATATACTGGAACTGGTCAAAGGTTGCAATGAAAAGCGCCGGCGCTCACAGCCGGTAAAGGAAAAAAGCGCCGGGTGTATTTTCAAGAACCCGCCGGGACTCTCCACCGGTAAACTGATTGATGATCTGGGGATGAAGGGAATGCGCGCCGGGGGAGCGGTCATCAGCGAGCGGCACGCCAATTTTATCGTGAATCGCGACGGGGCCACAGCCGCGGACATCTTTCGCCTGATGGAAATTGTCCGCGAGCGAATTTACCAGGCATACGGGATCGAGCTAGAGGAAGAAGTCATCGTCTGGAGAAATTGACTCCGGCGAGGCCGGGGTCATTCTGAGCGAAGCGAAGTATCGGCTTTGCGCAGGATGATTGCGGAGGCGAAATGAGCGAGGCGAAGAGCGAAGGCGGGAAAGGGAATGGAACGAGCTCCGCTCCGATCTACATGCGATTGCAGAATCGGGCGCAGGCGGAATCAAAACGATCCGGACCTGCGCCGGCGAAGACCCGTTGGCGCTCCCTCAGTCTTGGTTTCATAGTTCTTCTCTGTCTGACTTGTGCCATCTGGCTGCTGGTCCAGTACGTGGATTCCGATCCTCGGTTCCATCTGCGCTCCATTGATCTGCGCGGCGGCCAGTTCGTCGCACGCTCGGAGGTCGAAGACGTCTTTGCCGCCGACCGCGAGATCAGCCTGTACCGGATACCCTTGGAGCAGCGCCGTCTCGAGATCGAGCGAATTCCCTGGGTTCGCTCCGCCACGATTACCAGAATCCTGCCGGACCGTCTGGCCATAGAGGTGAAGGAACGCGAACCGGTCGCCTTCCTGTGGACCCGTAAAGGGATTGAGCTGGTGGATCGCGACGGGGTAATTCTGGAAACGCCGCCAGGCAAAGGGAACGGATTGTGGACCTTTCCGGTACTGCGCGGTGTTCCCGAGCGTGGGAAGGCCGAAAAGCGCAAGGCGCGGATGGATAACTATCTCGAGCTCCTGGAGGGCCTGCGACAGGCAGATGGCAAAATACCCTCTGAAATCTCCGAAGTGGACCTGACCAATCCGGCCGATGTCTGCGTCGTGGCAACGGACGCCTCCGGCGCGCTGCGATTGCATCTCGGAGACGAAAAATTCCGTGACCGCTACGAGGTTTACCGCAGCCACATCGCCGAGTGGCGGCAGCAGTTCAACGAGATTCATTCCATTGACCTGCGCTACGACGGCCAAGTCGTGATTCAATCCGGCGTGCCGCTCACCGTGCCGGTGGATAGCAAGTCAAAAGTATCGGCGCGGCCCCCCGCAGGAGCATTTCTTCCAAAGGAAGTCCCATCCCTGCCCGTATCTGCGTCGGCCCGGACCGCCCTATGAGCCAGAAGCCGGAACATCTGGTTGCTCTGGATGTGGGCAACTCCACTACGCGCGTAGTAGTGGCCCAGTTCTCCGCCGGTAACGCTGCTTCCACCAAAGGTGGACGAGCTTCCTCCAATGGGACCTCTGTCTGGGACGACCCCTCGTTGATGAGCTTTGCCGGCTATGGCGAGGTGGAAAGCCAGGGCTGGCACAAAGGGCACCTAGCCGATATCAGTCAGGTCTCGGCATCGATTGGCAAAGCGATCGAGCAGGCGGAACAATCCATCGGATCGCAGATTGAGTCGGCGGTGCTGGGTATCGGCGGGCCGCACCTTTCCGGTCTCTCGAGCCGCGCCGGCATCTCCTTAGGCACGCGGCCCCGCGAGGTCCGCCGCGAAGATGTCGTGCGAGTCATGGAGGACGCCCGCAACATCCCGCTCGCGGCCGACCGCGAGATTCTGCACATCGTTCCCAAAGAGTTCGTCCTCGATTCCCAGCAGGGCATTCGCGATCCGGTCGGAATGGTCGGGACGCAGCTCGAAGTGCGGGTCCACTTCATCATCAACTCGGCGGCCACCGCACAAAACCTGGTAACTGCGGTCAACAAAGCGGGCCTCCTCGTCGAGGCCCTGGTAGGGGAAGCGTTTGCCGCGGGAGAGGCTCTGCCTTCTCAGGAAGAGCGCGATTTCGGTGTGCTGGTGGCTCTGCTCGGCGGGCCCAGCACGGAGACAGTGGCCTATGGCCAGGGCGGGCTTTCCATGGTGAACTCCTTACCCATCGGAGGCGACCATTTTACCGGCGACATCGCCATTGGCCTGCACACCGCGCGCTCCGACGCCGAAACCATCAAGCGCACTTTCGGCTCCGTGTTTCCCGGCTGGAACCACGAGGGCAGTTCGTTTGAAGTGCCAGGCATTGGCCACCAGACCTCGCGGTTGATCCCGCAGCACTTCCTGCGGCAGATCCTGGAGCCCCGGGCACAGGAGTTGTTCCTTCTGGCCGGCGAGGAGTTGCGACACGTGGGGCTCGGCGCGCAACTCGGCGCCGGCATCATCCTTTCCGGCGGCGGCTCACGCCTGGCCGGCATGTGCGATATGGCTGAAAAAGTTCTTGGCGTCCCGGCACGAATCGGCCTGCCGCCGAGAATCCACGGATTGCCAGAAGCGCTCGACTCGCCCGAATACGCCACGCTCGTCAGCCTGCTGCACTATGGTCTGCGCGTCCGTCAGCAGCGCACTCCGCGCGAGACCGGGACCTCCGCCCGCCTGCGCGACTTCCTCGCCTGGAAGAAATGACCGCGCCCCTCTGCAGTCATCCTGAGCCCGTTCGGCTTCGCTCAGGGTCCCCAGAGGGGAAGCCCCAAAACTCCGCGAAGGATCTGCTATAGCGTTTTCACGGTTGCTGTATAGAGGCAGGCTCCGTGTAGCGCCGCCGTCCCGGCGGCCCAATGAGCCGGCGAGACGCCGGCGCTACTCTACACCAACCCTGAAAATGCTCTGGTCCGCTTGCTCACGCCTGCCCCGGCGTGCCGTGGGCGCGCGGCTCGGATTGGGGGTAGCAAATAAGAGACAAAGTGTGTGGCGCATCGAAAAGGGGCTGACGTTTTTTTGACATTCGCTTATCGTACAGACATTCCCCCTCCTACGCTGAAGCTTCGGAGGGCAGGCCCTCTTGAGCGGATGCAAGGGAGGGCATGAAAGGGATTCGACGATGGCACTCGGAAACATTCTGACGGAAGACTCCATCCGGTTTGCATTTCACGATGAGCCGCGCACCGGCGCGCGCATCAAGGTGATCGGCGTCGGCGGAGGCGGCTGCAACGCGGTCAACCGCATGATTGAAGCGGGCCTGGACGGCGTGCAGTTCATCGTCGCAAATACCGACCAGCAGGCGCTGCAATACTCGCAGGCGCCGGTGAAGATTCAGATCGGGGCAAAGCTCACTGAGGGCCTCGGCGCAGGAGCGAATCCCGAGGTCGGCCGCAAGGCCGCGCTCGAAGATACCGACAAGCTGATTGAAGCGCTCGAAGGCGCCGACATGGTCTTCGTCACCACCGGCCTCGGCGGCGGCACCGGCACGGGCGCGACGCCCATCGTCGCTTCGCTCGCCAATGAACTCGGCGCGCTCACTGTTGCTGTCGTTACCAAGCCATTTCTGTTTGAAGGCAAGCGCCGCATGATTCAGGCCGAGCAGGGTCTGGCGGAGCTGACCGACAGCGTGGACACGGTCATCGCCATTCCTAACGAGAGATTGCTCACGATGGACAAGAATGCCGGATTCTTCGACGCCTTCCGGCTCGCCGATGACGTTCTGCGCCAGGCGGTGCAGGGCATCAGCGATATCATTGTGATCCCGGGAATCATCAATCGCGACTTCGCCGACGTGAAGTCGATCATGCACGGCATGGGCTACGCGGTCATGGGCAGCGCGGTCGCCAGCGGCCCCAACCGCGCCGTGGAGGCCGCCACTCGGGCCATCTCCTCACCACTGCTCGAAGACGCCTCCATCAACGGCGCGCGCGGCATTCTGATCAACATTACCGGATCGAGCAGCCTGATGCTGCAGGAAGTTCATGCGGCTTCGAGCATCATCCAGCAGGCCGCGCATGACGAAGCCAACATCATCTTCGGCGCCGTGCTCGATGAGAACATGAAAGATCAAGTGAAGATCACCGTCATCGCCACCGGCTTCAAGCCGGAGACGGTGCGCTCGCTGCGCCGCATGGAGCAGGCGCATGCAACTCCGCCGCCAGTCCCCTCCGCTTCGTTCGCCAATGCAAACGAACCCGTGGTGTGGCAGGGTATCACGCCGCAAGACGGCAGCGCCATCATCTCCAATCCCCTGCGGCGCGACGACCTGGAAGTCCCGACCTTCCTGCGCATGAAGAACGGCGAAACGCACGCTCGCTAGAACTGAGGCTGCTCTCGGACATCCCGGTTTTCCATGGCACACACCGGGCCCATTCCTGCGCTTACTCCCGAATCGTTCTATTCGCATACAAGACCGCCCGAATTTGTATATGATCGCTAGGTTCTGCCGATTCGTGCGCAGAACGAGAACGTATCTGCAATGGGAGACCTCCCTTGAAGCGCCCAATTTTAATGGTCCGGGACTTTCGATGCCGGTTCCGGACTGCCGCTAGAGCGGCTTCGTCGGCGATGATGATGCTGCTCGGTGTGGTGAATCTACTCTCTCTGTCCTGCGGGTTCGGGGAACAGCAAGCGGGACAGCCGCCAGCCCATGATCCGCCGGCGGAAATCATTGTCGCCGCCGCGGCCAATCTCACCGGGGCATTCCAGGAGATCGGCAATGCTTTTTCCGGCGAGACCGGAATCAAGGTGATCTACAACTTTGGAGCCACGACGCAACTAACACAGCAAATCAAGAACGGCGCTCCGTTTGATGTGTTCGCCGCGGCTGACGTGTTTCACGTCGATCAACTGGTCGAAAACGGAAAGATCGTTGGCGAGAGCCGCGCGGTCTATGCGCGGGGGCGGCTGGCGCTCTGGGTTCCGGATGGCGGCAAGCTAACCATCCGCGACCTGGCGGACTTGGTGCAGCCCGCTGTTCGCATAATCGCCATCGCCAATCCGGAGATTGCGCCCTATGGAGCAGCAGCGGTGGAGGCATTGAAGAAACAGAGCCTGTGGGAGAAAGTCGAGTCCAAATTTGTGCGCGCAGAGAACGTCAATGCCGCCAAACAACTGGCAGCAACTGGAAATGCAGAGGCCGCCTTCACAGCTTACTCTTTGGTGCTGAACGATCCCGGAAAGATTATTCTGATCGCAGAGTCGCTACACTCACCGCTCGACCAAGCCATCGGAGTTGTTGCAGCATCCTCACGCCAGGAGAGTGCCCGGCGCTTTGAAGAGTTCATTCTCCACGGCGGCGGCCGTGCGATTTTGCAGCGCTTCGGCTACGGATTGCCGACATCGCCCTAAAGCAGGCATCCTATAACAGGCACCGGGGATTATTTATTGGGTCTGGAGAAGATTGGCGTTAATCTATAGGAGCAGAGACAACGGCGCTCTCACTGCCTACATCTGATACCGCATTGAGAGAGAGGGCCAAGCACCGGGCTCGCTGCCGGGGCGGCGGTTTGCGGATTTTTCTAATTATGATTCGGCTTGTTCATCGGCGAAAGATCAACGGCAAGCTTTTCCAGCGCGCAGTCGGTGTCTGGCTGGTTTTTCTGATCCTATCCGACATCGGATTCCATATTGCGGAACCCTTTTTCGAACCGCCCGAAAATCCTGCGGGCGCCCTGTTTCTCGCCGGGCACCTCAATCCGGATTCACCTGGCGGCTGCGGCATTCCGGATCACTTCGGCAATCCATTTCATCACCATCACTATCCCGGTGTAATATCCCAAACACCACCGCCTGTGCCGCTGATCACTATGGCACGGGTCATTCGCATTACTTCCGTTGAAGCGGTTCTCTCCACGTCCGTCATTCCCATAGGCCGCGCCCCTCCTATTTCCTAAATCGGCGATCTCATCGCTTGTTTCATTCTTGAGGCCGCTCCTGCGTGCGGACGCAGGTCCGCACAGCCCGAGCCGGGGCCAACGATTCCACCAGGGCGAACCATCATTGGTTTGTCGCCAACCAGGAAATAGTAGGAGGATGCATGCATACCCGCAATTTATACGCTTGTGCTTTGCTGTTCTTGTCTTGGTACGTATATTCACCCGCTGCTCGCGCGCAGACCGGCGGATCGCTGCGAGGCGCGGTCACGCTGGCCGGTGAAGGGGCGCCGATCCATGGTGTTCCCGTGCGCATCATGGAGCTAGGAGTTTCGACCATGACCGGCGACGAAGGAAACTATGAGTTCCAGCAAGTGCCTGCGGGAACCTACAAAGTTCTCGCACACATGGACGGCTTTAATGATCTGGTCAACACCGTGACGGTGATGGCAGGAAGCGCGGCTACCTCTGATTTCCAGCTTCGACTGATTGGCCGCCGCGATGAGATCACCGTCACGGCCAGCGGCCGCGAGGAGGTAGCCTACCAGTCATTCAAGGTGGTGACGACGCTGGATTCGGTGGAGCTCGCCGAGAACGCTCATTCGACGCTCGGCGAGGCGCTGGAGAATTCGCCCGGAGTGGCCAAACGCAGTTTCGGACCCGGTACCTCCCGGCCCGTGATTCGGGGCTTTGATGGTGACCGCGTCCTGATCTTGCAGGACGGCGCTAGGACGGGCTCGCTGTCATCGCAGTCCGGCGACCACGGGGAGACGATTGATCCCCTCACCCTGGAAAGACTCGAAGTTGTGAAAGGTCCGTCCACATTGCTTTATGGAAGCAACGCCTTGGGCGGGGTGGTGAATGCGATCACCGGACATGACCATGCGCATGAAGGGTTGCGAGGATCGCTGACTGGCGTCGGCGGGTCGAACAACGAATACGGCGGGGGAAACGGAAACTTTGAATATGGCCGTGGCAAACTGCTGCTGTGGGGAGGCGGAGGCGGTCAAAGGACCGGCAACTATCACACACCCATCGGCGAGATTTTCAACTCGCAGACGCGAGTCAACAACGCCTCGGCCGGCGTGGGCTGGTTCGGCGACCGTGGTTATTTGTCCCTGGGATACGGCTTGGAAGACGCGCGTTATAGTATCCCGACTGGCACCGAATCGCCGGAGGAAATCATCGCGGCCGCGGAAGAAGCAGGAGAAGAAGCGGAAGTTGTGCATCTGACGCTGCGGCGTCACAATGTCCCGATTCGGTTCGGCGTTCAAAATCTCAATTCGTTTTTGAGTGCCATTCGCGCATCCTTGAACTATAGCAAATACCATCATGAGGAGGTCGAGTTCAGCGGAGAGGTGGGAACCGTCTTTGACAATAAGCAGTTCACCTACCGGACTGTTTTCGAGCAGAAACAGTCGGGAGCGCTCTCTGGAAGTTTCGGGTTTGAGGGCTGGCGGCGTGACTATAAGACGGCCGGCGAAGAAGCGATTGCACCTCCGGTCATTGCGAATGCCGTTGCGCTTTTCGGACTGGAAGAGGTGAACGTGGGCGGTGGCCTTCGTTTGCAATTCGGCGGCCGATACGAGAACACGCGATACGACCCCATTGGCCTACGAAAACGCTCGTTCAATGGTTTCTCGGGCTCAGCGGGTATTCAGGCGCCGGTGTGGGAAGGCGGAAGCTTTCTGGTCAACTACAGTCACTCGGAGCGCAGCCCTGCGCTCGAAGAGCTTTACAACAATGGCCCTCATCCCGGCAACCTGACGTTTGAGATCGGCAACCCGGATCTCCGCATCGAGCGCGGCGACGGGGTCGACTTGTCGCTGCGTCATTCTGCCAGCCGCGTCCGTGGCGAGGTAAACTTTTACTATTACAACATGACCAACTTTGTCTTTCTCGCGCCGACCGGTGAAATCGAAGACGGCCTGAACGTAGCCGATTACTCGCAAGCCGACAGCCGGTTCCTGGGAGGAGAGCTGAGCCTGGACCTGGGAGTGCATCCAAACTTTTGGATTAACTTGGGCATGGATGCCGTGAGCGCGCAACTAAAAGAGAATGACACGCCGCTTCCTCGCATCCCTCCTTTGCGCGGCCGCCTTGGGTTTGAAGCGCAATTCAAGAGTCTGCACTTACAGCCCGGGCTCATTCTGGCCAACGCGCAAAATGAGATCTTCTCCACCGAGACGCGCACCGCAGGATATTCCATCTGGAACTTCGATGCTTCCTACACCGTTGCTCAGCGGCACCTGCTGCACATTTTTTCCGTCAACGCATTCAACCTGGGGAACCGGCTGTATCGGAACCATCTCTCTTTCATCAAGGAGATTGCCCCGGAGACTGGCCGTGGAGTCCGCTTCACTTATACCATGCGGTTTTTCTAGGAGTCTGCCGGGCTGGTCGCATGGCCGGTCCGGCAGACCTTTTTGTGGGAGAGGTTCGCTTCCAGGATGCCGTGGAAATAACGTGGGATCGCATGGGGGCGTGTCCCCAGGCCGGTGCGCTATTCCTGGCTACCCCACCAGAAGACGACATCTCCAAGTATGCGCTCGGCCGCTGAGGCATCGAATACCAGAGTGGGATGCTGCGTGTTTTCCGGACGCAGGATCAGTTGTCCCGTAGCGCTCTCGCGATTGAGCCAGCGCACCAGCGGTCCCTCCTCCCC
>Ga0326597_10005471_pt1 | contig 17605 bp, 13 predicted proteins | sample RVTome_12_FD_203789 | JGI IMG/M metagenome (GOLD analysis project Ga0326597, IMG submission 203789) | Soil microbial communities from uranium-contaminated site in the Upper Colorado River Basin, Wyoming, United States - RVT100D185 | ecosystem: Environmental > Terrestrial > Soil > Contaminated >... | reverse complement strand
AGGCGGCCGCGAAGGCATCCTGTTCGGCCCGGGTCAGCTGCCACTTCTTGGCGACGTTCTCGGCGGTGTTGCCCATGTGATAGCCGTTGAAGGCATCCCACAAGCCGTCCTTGATCATGGAATCGATGAAGCTGACATCGCCCATCTTGGTGCCGTTGCGCAGGTACGCGACATGCGGCGCTTGGCTCATGCTTTCCTGGCCGCCGGCCACCACGATGCGCGAATCGCCCACCTTGATCGCCTGGTAGCCGAGCGCCACGGTGCGCAGGCCGGAGCCGCACAGCTGATTCACCTGATAGGCGGTCTTTTCCACCGGAATGCCGGCGGCGACCGCCGCCTGGCGCGCCGGATTCTGTCCGGTTCCGGCGATCAGGATCTGGCCCAGGACGGCTTCGTCCACTTCTTTCGGATCGACCTTGGCGCGTTCCATCGCCGCCTTGATGGCCACGGTTCCCAGATACGAGGCGGCTACCCCGGACAACCCGCCGTTGAAGGCGCCTACGGGCGTGCGTGCCGCTCCCGCGATAACGACTTCGGTCATGATGATCTTGCTCCTTGCAGTGGCTGAGCCATGGCTGGCCCCGTGCGGTAGCCGACGCGCCGCTGTTGCGGCGCAAAAAGGGCAGTGACCAGGATATGCCACCCGACCCGCACAGGGGCAAGGGCCAACGCACCCAAATTGTCTATTCTGCTTAGCCCGCGGCGGCGGCGCGGGCCTTGAGCCAGGTCAATAATGGTCGCCAAACCAAGCCCTCCGCCCGGCCGCCGACCACCATGCCGATGTGCCCGGCCGACGGTTGCAGGGCCTCGGCGCCGGGAATGGCCGCGACCAATGCCGCGGCCGAAGCCGGCGGCACGATGCGATCGGCCGAGGGAATGATGCCCAGGCACGGCAGCACCAGATCGGCCGGGTTCACCACCTTGCCGGCCACGCGCCATTGGCCGGTGGCCGTGGTATTCGCGCCGTACCAGCCGGCCAGGCACTCCCGCGCCACCGGTGCCGCCAGGGGCACCCCATCGTTCAGCCAATCCTCGAGGGCGACGAAGGCCGCGGCCTTGGGATGAGCCGGGTCCATGCGGGCGAAGGCCAGGAACTTGCGCAGCACCAGTTGCGGATCGAGCCCGGCGAAGAGCGCCTGGATCAGATCCACCGGCAGCTCGCCGAGAAAATCGAGAAAGGGCGAGAGCAGGGCTGCCGCCGCGGCGGCCTGCGCCCCTTGCGCGCCTGCATCGGTGTGAAAATCCCAGGGGGTGGCGAGCAACGCCAGGCCGGTCAGGTCCTGCCGCCGCCGCAGGGCCAGGGCCAGCGCAAGCAAACCGCCCATGCAATAGCCGAGCAGCGCCGGCCGTTGGCCGCTCGCCGCCAGCACCGCATCCAACGCCGATTCCAGGCGGCCGGCGATGTAATCGGTCAGGGTGAAGCGCCGCTCCTCGGCCCCGGGCTGGTCCCAGTCCACCAGGTAGGGGCGCATTCCCTGGGCGGCGAGCCAGCGCAGGAAGCTGATCTCGGCGGTCAGATCCAGCACCGTAGCGCGGTTGATCAGGGACGGAACGACCATGACCGGCGGGCCGGCGGCGCCCTTCTTTCCAGGTGCCAAGGCGCCATAGTCGAGCAGACGGGTCGTCCCTTCGCGCCACACCTCCGGCGCCGGGGGCAGATCGCGGTGGTAGGAGTGCCGGCGGTAGGCGTCGATGCCATCCAGCAGCGCCCGTTGGCGCAGGTGGATCTGCCGCTCCAAGGCGGCGGTGGCAACCTCAGGATTTAGCTTTGCGAGGCTTGCTTGCAGCGCGGCGGCGGCCAGGCGCAGTTCCGCCTTCCAGGGCAGCGATCCGTTTCTCAAGAGCGGCCAGGCGGCGCGTGAGCTGGTCCAGGTCAGCGCCGCCACCGCCAGTGTCAGCCCCAGGGGCCGCGGCCCCTGACGCGGCGGCGGATGCCGCCCCGTGGTTGCCGTGCCCGGATCGGGCTTGCTTGCGGCTTTGCGCATCGGCGGTCGCATCCCCCTGCGGGACCGGCGCCAGGCCGGCCATCATGCCGGGCCAGGCGGCCCAGTTGGCGAACGTGGCCGGCGTGGCCGTGCCGGCCAGGCCCATGCCGGTCATGATCTGTTGTATGGCCCGGGCGAAGTCTTGATCCGCGGCCAGCGCCGACATCTGGTCCTGCCACAGGTCCAAATAGCGCCGCGCCAAATCGTCCGCATCCGCCTGATCCGCCATCGGCGGGAGTATACCGGCGGCACCATGCCCTGGCCAGAGCGCCCCGAACAGTGACTCCGGAGCGTTACCGGGGTGTCGCCTGGGCGTCCCGGGGGCGAATATCGGCGGCACGACTATTGATTGACAGTCCTTGCCGCATCGCAGCACTATCGCCTCTGGCAGTGCAGCAAGACGCGTCTGAACCCGGCAGGCATGATCTGGGACCAGTCGCGATTTCCCGGGGGCAACAAAGGGCGCGGCACGTGGCGGACAAAAAAAGCAGTGGCCAGGACCAACCGATCGTAATCAAGAAATATGCCAATCGCCGGTTGTACAATACGGCGACCAGCAGCTATGTCACCCTGGATCACCTGTGCGCGATGGTCCAGGAAGGCGTTGATTTTGTCGTCTACGACGCCAAGAGCGGTGACGACATCACCCGCTCGGTGCTGACCCAGATCATCGTCGAAGAGGAAGGCAAGGGGCAGAATTTGCTGCCCATCAAGTTCCTGCGCCAGATCATCGGCCTGTACGGCGATTCCATGCAGTGGATGGTGCCACGCTATCTCGATCACATGATGGAGGCGTTCTCGGTCAACCAGGAACGCATGCGCCAAACCATGCAGGAGTCATTCGGCGGCATGTTCCCGTTCGGCAAGATGGAAGAGATGGGCAAGCAGAACATGGTCCTCTTCGAGAACGCCATGAAGATGTTTACCCCCTTCAATACGGAACCGGGCGTGGGGCCTGGGAGTGGACCGGGGGGCGGATCGGGCGTTGAGCCGGGGTCCGCGGCGCGGCCTCACGGCGGCGGCAAGACGGCCACCGAGGCGGAATCCTTGGAGCGACTCAAGGCCCAGGTCGACCTGTTGCAGCAGCAGCTCGAAGTCATCAGCAAGAACAAGGCGACCGACGACTAGACGTCGCCCCCGGATTGCCCCCGGCTCACCCGCACATTCTAAAAGGCTAAGACAGGCTGGCGCGGCGCGCGGCGCCCTTGCGGCGTTTGCGACTTGGCGAAACGGCGTGCAGCGGCGCCGGCAAAAGGGCCGCGGCCGGCTTCCGCCAGGAGGGCGCGAGGTCCGGTTTGCCGAAGAAATACCCCTGCAGCAGATTGACGCCCTCGCTGCTCAGAATCACGGCTTCCTCGTTGGTTTCGACGCACTCGGCGACGGTGACCAGATTGAACGCCCGGGCCAGGCTGAGCAGATTGCGGATGAAGAGCTGGTTCTCGGTGTTCTGCGCCAAATCATGGACGAACGAACCGTCGATCTTGACCACATCGACCGTCAGCGCCTTGAGATGGCGAAAGGTCGTATAGCCGGCTCCAAAATCATCGAGCGCCACTTCACAGCCCAGATCGCGCAGCACGGAGACGAACCGCGCCGAATCGTCGATGTCGTAGAGAGCCGCCGTTTCGGTGATCTCGATGATCATGCGGCTGGCCAGGTCGCGGCGATCCTTCAACTGGCCGACCAGGATGCGTAACCAGCCGCGGTCGGCCGCGGTCACCCCGGAAATGTTGAACGCCAGGGTGACATCCGGATGGGTTTCCAGATCGTGGATCACCAGTTCCAGCGCCCGCCGGTCCAGAGCCCGCATCAGGCCCAGCCGTTCGACCACCGGGATAAATTTCCCGGCGGCAATCACATCGCCTTCGAGTGTGCGCATGCGCATCAGACATTCGTAGTAGCGCACTTCGTGGGTGCTTGCATCGACCACCGGCTGATAGGCAAAGACCAGCCGGTTGTCCTTGAGCGCCATGGTCACCTGCTCGCCCAGTTCCATGTTGGACCGGTGCAGCAGGCGCTGTTGTTCAGTCATCTCATAGATATGGACGCAATCCCGCCCGGCGGACTTCGCCTTCAGCAGCGCGCCCTCGGCCTTGACGATCACTTCATAGCTGGTCCGTGCCTGATCGGGGAACAGGATCAGGCCGATGGAGACCGTGACATGGGCGCTTCTGCCTTCGACGAAAATCGGCGTTTGCCGTATCGCCTGAACAATGCGCTCGCAGATCATCGCCGCATCTTCCGGCGAACAGAAGGCCAGCACCACGCCAAACCGATCACCGCCCAATCGGCCGATGACATCCGTGGCGCGCAAGCTTTGGTCCAAGCGGCGGGCGACTTCGATCAACGCGCGGTCGCCGGCACCGCTGCCGTAGGCCGTGTTGATGCGGTCGAGCTGATCGATGCCGATGGCCAGAAAGGCCCCCGGCGGGCCGTACCGCAGGCTGTAGGCCAAACTGTAGTCGAGCGCCTCGCGCAGGCGAAGCTTGTTGTAGTGCCCGGTCAGATCATCGTAGTTGGCCAGATGTTCGAGGCGGGTCTCGTTCAGCTTGCGCTGGGTGACCACGCGCATCAGGCCGGACAAGCGAACCGGCGTGCCGCCCGGCGACATCTCCACGGTGCCGCGGTCATGGACCCAGCGGAACTCGCCATCGCTGGCCCGCACCCGGTACTCGCAGTCATAGCCCATGGATCCGGCGAAATGCTCGGACAGGGCCTGCACGCGCGCCGGCAAATCCTCTGGGTTGATGCGCCCATGGAATCGGTCGCCGCTGCGCGGTACGGTCGCCGGATTGACGCCGAAGAGATCAGCCACCCGGCCCACCCAGTCGATGCGGTCGGTCGCCAAATCCCAGGTGTAGACGAGATCGCCGGCGCCTTCGATGGCCGCGCGCAAACGCTCGACCTCCGCCGGGCCTTCGTCTCGTGAAATCGATCGAAGCACGGGCGATCACTCCTACCTGAAGCGTTCGTCTGCCCTTATGGTCTCTAAGGGAACATTCAGCCACACCCTGCGCCGTAGGGCCTCGTACCTGACGCTCTTCCAATCCGGTAATTCGAGGTTGAGGATAATCGGTATGTCTTTAAGAATTTATGAATAGAGACAAATACAACAGTAAATATGGTTAAAATTGATCGGGCGAAACATATATAGAATCAAGATATTGCCTATGTACTTAAGATTTTTATTATTAATAGATAAGATTAATCATCGAATAAGACAATATCGACTTATAAGTCCAACAATTTATATTGCATTTGCCTGAAATCGGCGACATAATCCGGCCATTCGATCGGAGCTTCATATTGGAACGATGACCGGTCTCCCAACCGCTTCTCTGGTGCCGGCAGGCACCGCCATCCGGCTGTCACTACCAGCGGGCGCCGCCCCTGGGGATCGTTCGGGGGTGCATCCGGTCTATGGGATCACACCGCCGCCGCGGGACGAGACGCAGGCGCGCCAGCCCCGCCAAGACACCGCCGAGGACCGCGGCAGCCGGGTGCGTACCGACCAGCGGCCGTTCGGCCAGACCCGGCCGCGGCAGACATCGGCCACGGATTTCACCGCCCCGGCCGCCACCCCGGACTTTGTCGGCAGCAACCTGTTTCTGGCCCAAGTGCTGAGCCAGAAACTGGGCCCGGCCGGGACCGTGGTGGCCCTCCATCGCGACGGGCCATCCCTGGGCAGCGACGCCTACCGGCGGGCCGGCGGCGAACCGGTGATTTACAGCGAGCAACCTCAATTACTCAGGATCGCTGTCTAATCCCCATGTCGAGTATTCTGCCGCAACAACGGCTGCTTCTAGAATTGCTTGTGGCCTCGGGCCATATTGCCGTGCCCAGCGACGCGCGGGGGACCATCCTGTGGCGGACCCTGGAGGAGTGCCGGCAGGCGCGCTGGATCACCGTGGCCGAGGCGACCCCTGATTTCCTGGATATCGGGATCACCCGGGCCGGCCGTGCCGCCGTCAAGCCCACCTAAGACGCCGCAACGGCGCGCTTAGGCGTTTTCCACCGTTTGCACCAGCCACCGCGCGGTTCGCAGCAGGCGCCCTTCATCGCCGCGGGCCGCCACCAGCTGCACGCCCATGGGCAGGCCTGCGGCACCGCGCAGAAGCGGCAGGGTGACGGCCGGGGTGCCGCAAAACGTCCATAGGGTGCTGAAAATGGGATTGCCCGTGGAGTCCAACCCAAGGGGCGCCTCGCTGGGTGCCGCCGGGGTCAGAACGGCATCATAGCGCCGGAAAACCTCGGCGAGGCCGGAGTTGAGAACTTCGCGCCATTCGATGGCCTGATTGTAGTCGACGGCCAGGACGCCCTGTCCTTCTTCGATCATGGCCCGCAGGTTGTCGCTGAGCTGGTCGCGGCCGTTGTCATAGAACGTCGCATAGTTCTTCGCGATATCGGCGAACATGACGGTGCGGTGCCACTGGACCACGTTTTCGAATGGCGGCGGCAGATCGACCTCGTCGCAAGAGTCGCCGAGCAGGCTGGCCAGTTCGGCGAACGCCGCCTTGGTATCCTCGCTCGCCTCATCCCAGACCGGCGTCTTCACGAACGCCACGATCGGCGTGGCGGGCGGATCCTGGGAGGCCACGGCGACGATGTTGCGGGCCGCCTGGGGGCGCATGTCCGCATCGCCGGCATCGTAGGCCATCAAGGGTTCGGCCAGCAGCGCCAGATCCTCGACGCAGCGCGCGAAGACCCCCACGTGATCGAGGAACTGCGACTGGCGCAGAACACCGCGCCGCGAGATCGCCGCGTGGGTGGGCTTGAGGCCATAGACGCCGCAATAGGCGGCCGGGCGAATGACCGAGCCATTGGTCTGCGTGCCCACCGACAGCGGCACCATGCCGGCGGCGACCGCCGCGGTCGAGCCGCTGGACGAGCCACCGGGCGTGCGCTCCGGATCGTGCGGATTACGCGTCTTGCCCGGGTGATAGGCGGCCAATTCGGTGCTCACCGTCTTGCCCATGATCACGGCCCCGGCCTGGCGCAGCAGGCTGACCACCGTGGCATCTTCCTTGGGCCGCCGTCCGGCGCGCAGGACAGTGCCGTATTCGGTCGGCATATCCTTGGTGTCGATGATGTCCTTGAGGCCCACGGGAACCCCGTGCAAGGGCCCCAGGTCGATCGCGGAGGCATGGGCGGCATCGGCCTTGCGCGCCTGCTCCAGCGCATAGTCGGGATCGAGAAACGTCCAAGCCTGGACCGTCTCCTCGACCGCCTCGCAGCGATCCAGGCAGGAACGCACCATAGCCTCCGAGGTGAAGGCGCCGGCACGGATGCCGGCCACCGCCTCGATGGCGCTCATATGCGCGAGATGTTGATTCGAATCGCCCATCGTCCCCTCAGCGGACGCCCGTGCCGGCACCAGAGTTGGCGTTTGGCAGCCGCAAGGCGGTTTCAAGAAAGGCGCGGGGGATCATCATCACCGGCAAGACCATCGACAGGAAGGGAATGGCTTGTCAAGCTAACATATGGGTGCAATGAGCCAATCGCCGTGCCCGTTGGCGAATACTACCTGATGATCCGCACCGGATCGAACCGAAAAACGGAGACCCAGCTCCATGAGCGACAAGCCCGCCATCCTCGTTACGCGCAAGCTTCCCGACGCCGTCGAGGCCAGACTGGTCCGCGACTATACCCCCCGTCTGAACACGGACGACACGTTATTCACGCCGGATGGACTGGTGACGGCGGCGCAAGGGATGGATGGCATCATTCCCTGCCATTCGGAAAAGTTTACCGCCGATGTGATCGCCCGGCTGCCGACGAGCGTCAAGGTCATCGCCAATTTCTCCGTCGGTGTCGATCACGTCGATCTGCAGGCCGCCAAGAAAAGAGGCATCATCGTCACCAACACGCCGGACGTGCTGTCCGACGCCACCGGCGAGATCGCCATGCTGCTCATGCTCTGCGCCGCCCGGCGGGCAGGCGAGGGCGAGCGGCTGGTGCGCGCCGACGGCTGGAAATCCTGGAGCCCCACATACATGCTCGGGACCCAAGTGACCGGCAAGCGGCTGGGCGTTGTCGGGATGGGCCGGGTCGGCCAGGTGGTGGCCAAGCGGGCCCGGTGTTTCGACATGGAAATCCATTATCACAACCGCTCGCGCCTGAGCCCGAACCTGGAGGCGGGCGCGACCTTCCATGCGGATCTGGACGAGATGCTGCCGCTGTGCCAGTTCCTGTCTCTCAATTGCCCCAGCACGCCGGATACGCAGAGTCTTTTGAATGCACGGCGCATTGCCAAGCTTCCCGATGGCGCGATTGTCATCAACACGGCCCGCGGCACCATCGTCGACGATGAAGCCCTGATCGCCGCCTTGAAATCGGGCAAGCTGGCCGCCGCCGGCCTGGATGTCTTCAACAATGAACCGGCCATCCACCCGGAATACCGGACCCTGGCCAATACTTTCCTGTTGCCGCACGTCGGCAGCGCCACGACCGAAACCCGCGATGCCATGGGCTTCCGGGCGCTGGACAATCTGGATGCCGTTTTCGCCGGCCGGGCCCCCAACGACCGCGTCGCGTAATGGCTCGGTTTTTCGCCATTTTGCCAGGACTGGCCTCGAGCGAAGCGGCAAATCTCGGAAATGAGAAGCGTTTTCCTGTTTTCCCGGAACCAATTCGCCAATTGGACTCTTCCGGTGAATTGGGAATCCCTTGCGATTCGCCACCAAAAGCTGAATATTATGGAGCCTGAGGGCGCGGCCCGGAACCATTGGTTGCTCGGGCATCGAATAAACGGCAGCCCCACAGGGAGGGGCGAACGAGCCAAGGTTTCCGCATCGACCGTCATGTGCGCCAGGTGAACGGGCGTACTGGATTTCCGCCGAGATCGGGCATTAGCCCGAATGCAAAAACACCATTGGGAGGAAACACAATGCAAAATTCGAAAGTCACGGCTGCGAAGACAGACAAGGTCGCGTCGCGGCGTAAGTTCCTGAAGGCCGGCGCCACGGCGGCGGCTGGCGGCGCGGCGATGGTGGCCATGCCCAATATCGCGACCGCCGCACCGACGGTTCTGAAGGTTCAGGCCGCATGGGGCGGCGGCATTTTCCTCGAGAATGCCAAAAGCTATGTCCAGCGCGTGAACGAAATGGCCGGCAAGGACCTGCAGATCGACCTGTTGTCGGTTGACTCGGTGGTCAAGACCAGCCAGATGCAGGATGCTGTGCACCGCGGCGTACTCGATGGTGCGCATTATGTCCCCGCCTACTGGTATTCCAAATCGAAAGTGGCCTCCCTGTTCGGCACCGGCCCTTGCTTCGGCTGGTCGGCGCAGGAACTGCTCGGCTGGATCAATCACGGCGGCGGCATGCCCTTGTTCGACGAACTGATGGGCAGCCTGGGCCTGGAGCTGGTCAGCTTCTTCAACAGCGCGATGCCGGCCCAGCCGCTGGGCTGGTTCAAGGAGGAGATCAAGGACTCCTCCCAGATGAAGGGCCTGAAGTACCGCACCGTCGGCTTGGCGGCCGACGTTCTGCTGGAAATGGGCATGTCCGTGGTGCAGCTTCCGGGCGGCGAAATTCAGCCGGCCATGAAGAGCGGCCTGCTCGATGCCGCCGAGTTCAACAATCCGACCTCGGATAAGGACTTCGGCATGCAGGACGTTTCCAAGTTTTATCACTTGGCCAGCTATCACCAGTCCCAGGAATGCTTCGAAATCACCTTCAACAAGAAGAAGTTCGACTCCCTGTCGAAGGAGCATCAGGCCATCCTGCGGTACGCGTCCGAAGCGGAAAGCTCGAACTTCTATTGGAACAACACCCTTCGCTATGCCGATGACCTGATCAGCCTGCAAAAAGATTCCGGAGTCAAAGTGTTCCGCACCCCCGACTCCGTCATGGCCGAGCAGTTGAAGGCGTGGGATATCGTCGTCGACCGGATCTCCGCTGAGGATCCGTTCTTCGTCAAGGTGATCGAATCGCAAAAGGCCTATGCCAAGAAGGTCATGGGTTTCCTGCTTCTGAACTCGCCGGATTACGGCTTGGCATACAAGCACTACTTCGGCCCAGCCTATTGACATTTTAGCGAAGCCGAAAGGGTGAGACGACACTTCGGTGAGGGACAGCCATTTTGGCTGTCCCTCACACTTCTAGCGGCATCCATACAAATTCCTAATGGCTGGAGCCAGGTCCGTGACATCCATCATTCATTCCATCGAAAGCTTGAACATCTGGATCGGGCGGGCGTTCGGTTGGTGCATTCTTATTTTGACACTTTCCGTGTCTTACGAGGTGTTTGTTCGTTATGTCCTGAACTCCCCCACGGTCTGGGCCTTCGACATGATGGTGCAGATGTATGGGGCGTTGTTTCTGATGGCCGGACCTTACGCCCTGGCCCAGGACGCCCATGTGCGGGCGGACGTGATTCACCGGCTGATTCCTGTCCGCTGGCAGGCGCGGATCGATTTCATTTTGTACATTATTTTCTTTTTCCCGGGCATGTTCGCGCTGTTCTGGTATGGCGCGGAAATCGCCTCTGATTCCTGGCGCTATCAGGAAGTCAGCTGGAACAGCCCGGCGCGAATTCAGATATATTTCTTTAAGACCCTGATCCCGTTGGCCGGTGGATTGCTTATCCTGCAAGGCATTTCGGAATGCATGCGGTGCATTCTGGCGATGAAGACCAGCAGGTGGTTGCCGCGCATGGAAGACGCACGGGAGACGGAGGATATCTTGCGGGGGCAGGCTACAAAATTTGAGGCCTAATACCCTTTTAATTTTTCCCCCAACCGAATGACGGGACGCCCAGTAGGATGACAAACCCCGAAGTCGCTCTCTTGATGCTGTCCCTGTTCATTGTGGTGGTGTTGCTGGGATTCCCGGTGGCCTTCACGCTGGTCGCCATGGGCGTCGGCTTTGGTTACTACGCCTATTTCGAGGCGGGCAGCATCGAAACCATCGCTGATGTACTCAACAACAAGATCTTCTATCTGTTGAACCAGAACACCTATTCGGTGATGGAGAACGACACATTGGTCGCCATCCCGCTGTTCCTGTTCATGGGCTATGTGGTCGAGCGGGCCAATATCGTCAACAAGCTGTTTTATTCTCTGCAGATGGCGGCGCGTAATCTGCCCGGGTCTATGGCCGTCGCCTCGTTGATCACGTGCGCCGTATTTTCCACCGCGAGCGGTATCGTCGGCGCGGTGGTGACCCTGATGGGCCTGTTGGCGTTCCCCGCCATGGCCAAGGCCAACTACAACAAGAGCTTCGCGGCCGGTGTCATATGTGCCGGCGGCACGCTAGGTATCTTGATCCCACCCTCCATCATGCTGATCGTTTATGCGGCGATCGGAGAACTGTCGGTCTTGCGGCTCTATGCCGCGGCCGTGTTCCCGGGGCTCATCCTGGCCGGATCCTATATCCTCTATGTCATCATTCGGGCCACTCTCAATCCGTCGATCGCGCCCAAACCACAGGAAGAAGAAGTCCCGCCCAGGCATATCGTTTATTATCAACTGCTGACGTCCTTCGTGCCGTTGACCGTTCTCATCATGCTGGTCCTCGGGTCGATCCTGGGCGGCCTGGCGACTCCGGCGGAAGCGGCCGCCATGGGCGCCCTGGGCGGGCTCGTCCTGGCGATCGCCTATCGTTCGTTCAATTGGGAGATGCTCAAGCAATCCATCTACCTGACCGCCAAGGCCACCGCCATGGTCTGCTGGCTGTTTGTCGGGTCATGGACCTTTGCATCGGTGTTTTCCTACCTGGGCGGCCATGAGGTCGTTGAGCAATTCTTCCTGCATCTGGATCTGGCTCCCTGGCAATTCCTGGTCATTGTGCAGATCATCATCTTTCTTCTGGGCTGGCCGCTGGAATGGTCCGAGATTCTGATTATCTTCGTGCCGATTTTCCTGCCCATGTTGGACACGTTTGGCGTCAACCCGTACTTCTTCGCCATGCTGGTCGCGCTGAACCTGCAAACGTCGTTCCTCACGCCGCCCATGGCCATGTCGGCCTATTACCTGAAGGGGGTGTTGGGAAAAGCGATCGAGCTGATGCAGATTTTCAGGGGTATCATGCCTTTCCTCGGCATCGTGATCGCCGTCATGTTCCTGATGTACCAGTTCCCGGAGATTACGCTGTGGCTGCCCGACGCCCTGTTCGGCAAGTATATCCCCTGATCGGTTTGATGCCCGATATTGTGCGGCCGATCCGGGAAACAAGACGATGAATACAACGCAAGGCAACTGTAAGGCTCGCAAATATGGTCGATAAGATTTTCGGGCTCCTGGGATTCATATTGGTCGCCACGTTCGTTCTGGGCTTGGCCCATAGCATCTCTACCGGTTTTGCCGGTTTTTGGAGAGGGTTGCCATTTTGGGTGATCAGCGTGAGCATCCTGTCGCTGATTATCTATGACTATTGGGACACGTGCGTGCGGCGGAAATAAATTCTACCGTGCCCTGCCCGCCATCCGCATCGATTGCGGGCACCAGTCGCTGAACCCGCATCCCTGACGCATCGAAACCGACAACCGGGTGGCGTGAAGCTGCTGCCGCGGCGATAATGACTGTTCATGCAACCGCCGGGACGCGCGATCGATGAACCGCACATTCCGCCGCATCGCCGTCATCACCGGCGACCATGCCCTGCCCGATCCGACCAAGCGCGATGCGCGCTACAACGAGGAAGATTTCGTTACCCACGCGGCCATGGTGGCGGCCTTCGAAAGCCTGGACGGCTACGCGTTCGACTTTATCACCGACCATGGCGGGCTATTGGACCGGTTGCGTGCCGATCCGCCGGATCTGGCGGTCAATTTCTGCGACACCGGTTTCACCAATGTGCCGACAAAGGAGCTGCATATCCCGGTCCTGTTGGAGCTGCTCGATATCCCCTACACCGGCGCCCCGCCGGCGGCCATGGTGATGTGCTACGACAAGGCGATCGTGCGCCTGTTGGCGCAGGCGCACGGCGTGCCGGTGCCGCGCGAAGTCTTTATCGGGGCCGATATGCCGCTGGCGGACCTGCCCGATCTGTATCCGGCCTTGATCAAGCCGAATGCCGCCGACGGCAGCGTCGGCATCACCAAGGACGCGGTGGTCCGCGACCGGCCGGCCGCCATTCGCTATCTCGAGTGGCTGCGCGCCACCCTTCCCGGCCGCGATGCGCTGATGCAGGAATACCTGCCCGGCCCCGAATACGGCCTGGGCCTGATCGGCAACCCGGAAACCGAGATCATGTCCCTGCCGCCGCTGGAGGTGGATTTTTCCAAACTGCCGACCGGGCTCAACCCGATTCTATCGTTTGAATCCAAGGCGATTCCTGATTCGCCCTATTGGACCAACATCAAGTTCAAGCGCGCCAGGTTGCCCCAGGCCACCGAGACTGCGATGGTGAGCAGTGCGCGATCCATGTTCCGCCGGCTTGGATTGCGCGACACTGCGCGTTTCGACTTCCGCATCGCCGCCGATGGCGAACCCAAGCTTATGGAAGTCAATCCCAATCCGGCGTGGGCGAACGATGGCAAACTATGCTTCATGGCTGGATTTGCTGGCCTCGAGTACCGCGACATGTTGCGCTTGATCCTCGAGGCGGCAATCGCCCGACTTACGCGGCGGGTCGATTGAGCGGATTGCATCGGCGCGGCGCTCAACACCGCACGGTCGGCCGTCACACTCCCGCTTGCCCGCCATGGGCGGCGCTTGGCATGGCCGTTGTTCTTGCCGCGTGCAGCACCTTGCGCGATACCGGCCTGCTGCCGCCCGAGGATGCGGCGGCAGGCCCCGAGGCGAGTGCCGCGCCGGAACCGGAGAGCATCGGCACGCTGGCCTACACCGCCAAGATCACGGGCGTCACCGATGCCGGCCTTAAGGCGTTGCTCGATGGCACATCCCAGATCGTTGCCTTGCAACACCGGCCGGTGGCAGCACCCGGCACTTTGCGCCGCCGCGCCGAGGACGATGTGGAGCGTTTGCAGACGGCCCTGCGTTCGGAAGGATTCTATGCCGCCGAGGTTCGCACCGATCTCGACAGCGAGGCGGACCCGATGCAGGCCACCATCGAGGTGACGCCCGGGCCGCAGTATCTGTTGGCCGACTACGAAATCACCTTTACCGGCGCGTCGCCGCCGGAGGATGCGCTGCCGACGTTGGAGGATTTGGGCCTGCACATCGGCATCGCCGCGCGGGCGCCCGACATCGTCGCGGCACAACGGCGGCTGCTCGACGAGCTGGCGCGGCGTGGCTATCCCCTGGCCCGCGTCGTCGACCGCAAGACGATGATTGTCCATGCGCAGACCACCATGACCGTGGCCTTGACCGTGGATGCCGGTCCGGCGGCCCGCTTCGGCGCGGCATCGATCGAGGGGTTGGACAGGGTTCAGGAGAGCTATGTGCGCGACCTGCTGGCCTGGCAAGACGGCGCGCCGTACGACCGGGATGCGGTCGAGAAAAGCCGCACCGCGATATTGGCCACCGGCCTGTTCAACACCGTCGAGATCGCGCCCGCCGCAACCGTCGATGCGGGCGGTACGTTGCCCATGACCATCACCGTGGCTGAAGGCAAGCACCGCTCCCTCGGCTTTGGCGCCAATTATTCCACCAGCGAGGGCATCGGCGGCGAGATCTTTTGGGAGCACCGCAATCTTCTGGGGCGCAACGAAACCCTGCGCGTGAGTCTGACCGCCGCGGAGATTGAGCAGTCGATCAAGGCGCAAGGCCGCAAGCCCGGCTTCCTGCGGCCGGATCAATCCCTGCTGGCCGATGCGGCCCTGACCAATCGCAACACCGAAGCCTTCGATGAGCAAAGTATCGCCGGCAGCATCGGCGTGGAGCGCCCGCTGGGCGATGTCTGGCGGGCGACCGCCGGTGTTTCGGCCGAGTACAGCATTCTCACCGATGAAGAGGGCAAGGATACCTTTCAACTGTTCGGCCTGCCCGTCAGCGGCCGCCGCGATACCACCGATAGCCTGCTCGATCCGACGAGGGGCACACGGCTCAATCTGTCGCTGACTCCCTATGGCGGTAAAGGCGATGGTCCGTTGCTGTTCGCCGTGGCCACCGCCGGTGGCACCGCCTACACCGCCCTGGACGCGGACAAGCGGTTTGTTCTCGCCGGCCGCCTCAAGTTCGGCTCTCTGTTCGGCGAGGAAACCGCCAGTGTGCCCGCCAACAAGCGGTTCTATGCCGGTGGCGGCGGCTCGGTCCGCGGCTATGCCTTTCAAAGCGTCGGGCCTTTGGACGCGCAGAACGATCCCCTGGGCGGCCGCTCGCTGGTGGAGGTGAACGGCGAGGTGCGCATCCGGCTCACCGAGTCCGTGGGCATCGTCCCGTTCATCGATGGCGGCTCGGTGTTCGATACGTCCTATCCGGATTTCAGCGAGTCGTTCCTCTGGGCCGGCGGCCTGGGCGTGCGCTATTTCAGCGGCATCGGCCCCTTGCGCCTGGATGTGGCCGTCCCCATCAATAAACGAACCAGCGACGATTCTTTCCAATTCTACATCAGCCTGGGGCAGGCCTTTTGATATGGCGGTTCCGCGACCCATTGCGCACCGTCTGATCCGCGGCGGGGCCATCGGCCTTGCGGCCGTGGCCGTGGTCTCCGGGCTGGCCCTGGCGGCGGCCTACGGCTTGGCGCAAAGCGACGGCGGCCGCGCCTGGATCGCGCAGCACCTGGCCGCGGCGCTGTCCACCCCCGGCGAGAGCGAGATTTCCATCGCGCGGCTGGAGCCGGGACTGCCCGGCGAGATTCACCTGGCCGGCCTGTCCGTCGCCGATGGCGAGGGCACGTGGCTGTCGGTGGGCCGGGTGGCGGTCGACTGGCGGCCCTGGGCGTTGCTCTCCGGCGATCTGCACCTGACCGATGTGCGCGTTGACGATGTGCGCGTGGCCCGCGCGCCCCGGCCGGCGGATACCACCGCCGAAACGCCGGGCGGCCTTCCGATCCTGCCCTTGAACGTGACGGTGGAGCGGCTGTCCGTCGCCGATGTGGTCTTGGATGAGAGTGTGCTGGGCGAAGCCGCCGCTTTCCGCATCGCCGGCGAAGCCGCGGCTCGGGAGAACGGACAAATCGCCACCACCCTGCAGGTCGATCGCACAGACGGCGGCACCGGCGGGGCCCGCATCGATGCCCTGTTCGACCCGCACGCCGAGCGCCTGGAGCTGGATGTGGCGGTCAACGAGCCGGCCGGTGGCCTGATCGCCCGCGCCCTTGACCTGCCCGATCTGCCGGCCCTGACCGTCTATCTGGCGGGCGCCGGGCCGTTGACGGACTGGCACGGCGATCTGGCGGTCACCCTGGAAGACCTGGCCTCGGTCAAGGCAGCGTTGGCTTTGGCCCGCGACGATGGCCTGCGCTTCCGGGTGTCCGGCACCGCCGCCTCGACACGGCCCGCAGCCGGGCTGCCCTGGCGGCTGATGGCGGGCGACGTTTCCTTCGCGGCGGACGGCGCCTGGTCGGACCGGAGGGTCCTGACCCTGGCCCAGGCGCGCATGGAAAGCGATGCCGTCGACGTGCGCCTCGACGGCCGTCTGGCCGCCGCCGATCTCGGCCTCGATGGCCGCATGGGCGTCCAAGTGAAGGACCCGACGCTGCTGGCCGTCCTCCTGCCCGACTCGCGCGCCGAGGAACTGACCATCGAGGCCGAGGCCAGCGGGCCGCTGTGGCATCCGAAGCTCACCGTGGCCCTGGCGGCGGACCGCTTGACGATACCCGGCTGGGACGCGCGCGGCCTGGGCGCCAGGCTGACCGCAGCGCCCGATGGACCCATGAACCGCCCCGGTGCACGCGCCGCCATCACCCTGGCTGGCACCATCGAGGATCTGGCCGCCGCCGATCTGGCGGACGTGGAGCCGCTGCTCGGACGCCGCTATGCCTGGGATGTGGCTGGCGATCTGGATGTGAGTACAAGCACTTTCACGGCCAGCGATCTGGCCGTGCATGCAGGCCCGGTTACGGCCAACGGACCTGCCACGGCACACTTGCTAAGCGGTGAGATCGAGACGGCCCTGCGCATCGTCGTCTCCGATCTGGCCGGCCTCGGTCCCCTCCTGGACATGGGGGTGCAGGGACGCGCCGAGGGGGACGCCCGCCTATCGGTCCTCGATTATGGCTCAACGATCGCCATCTCGGTGCGCGGCCATCTTGCGGACCTGCGGGTCGACGATCCGATCGCCGATGCCCTGCTCGCCGGCCGGGCCGAGGTGTCAGGCGATCTGACGCTGCCGGGGAACGGCCGCTTGGAAATGCGCAACATCGTCCTCGAGTCACCCGCCGCCAAGCTGACCGGCGCGGCCGATCTGACCAGCCGGTATCGCCAGGTGCAAGCGACCTACGAAGTGCGCATCGCCGATGCCAACGTGCTGTCGTCGGCCCTGGGCGCGCGCATGGCCGGTCAGGCCGTAGTGACCGGCACAGCGGAGGGACTGGCCCGCAATCCGGCGTTCGCCGGCCGGATCGAAGTCGACACGGCGCGCATCGAAGGAGTTGATCTGGGCCGTTTGGAGGCGGACGTGCGCGCGGAAGATCTCACCGGCGATCCGCGCGGTGCGGTCGCCTTCACCGCCACCGCACCGGTTCGCGATCTGGCCGGCAGCGCCGATTTTGTGGTGGCCGGCCGGGCGGTTCGCCTGACCGCTCTGCGCCTGGGCGGGCAAGGCACCTCAGCCA
>Ga0326597_10005470_pt1 | contig 17605 bp, 15 predicted proteins | sample RVTome_12_FD_203789 | JGI IMG/M metagenome (GOLD analysis project Ga0326597, IMG submission 203789) | Soil microbial communities from uranium-contaminated site in the Upper Colorado River Basin, Wyoming, United States - RVT100D185 | ecosystem: Environmental > Terrestrial > Soil > Contaminated >... | reverse complement strand
CTGATCGGCGAGGTCGCCGCCCGCTGTGAGGTGCTCCCGGTGGGGGTCGACCTGTCCTGGATCGGCCAACGAGGGGATCGGGACGCTCCGCCTCGACTCCTGTGGAACCATCGCTGGGACCACGACAAGGATCCCGACGCCTTCGCCGCCGCGGTCGAGGCGCTGGTCGACGACGGAGCAGACTTCGAGTTGGTGCTGCTCGGCGCCCGCCCGCCCAACCCTCCACCAGCCCTGATCCGGCTGCGTGAGGTCGCCGGCGACCGGATCGTTCACGACGCGGAGGCACCCCTCGACCAGTACCGCAGTCTGGTGACCAGTTCGGACGTGGTCGTGTCCACCGCCCGGCAGGAGTTCTTCGGGGTAGCCGTGATCGAGGCGATCGCCGCCGGCTGCCGGCCGGTGCTTCCCGACCGGCTCTCCTATCCAGGGATCATCCCCGCCGAACATCACGACACGGTGCTGTACCCGGAGGGCGGACTGGTCGACGGCCTTAGAGACGCGCTCGCCAGGCCGATCGCTCCTCCCGGCCTGGTTGCCGCCATGGCCCGCTTCTCCTGGGACACGCTGGCGCCGGAATACGATCGGCAGCTGGAGTCGGTGGCTTCGATGAGGCGGGCCAACCCGTCAGATCAGGACCCATGGCTGAGGCTCGCCGGGTTCGGCGACGGCCAGGGCTCCGCCGAGCCAGGCGAAGTCGACGATGTCGTCTATCACCCCTGAGTCTGCCCGCTCCCTATGAGGCGAGTCCCGAGTGCGCGCCTATGGGGCTGTGTAAACCTTGAGGCCCCCTCGATGGAGTGTATGGCGATGGACACTCGAAGGATGGAGTCGACAGCGTATGGCTTCTCGATCGTGAGAGACACTCCCCGGGTAGGGAACCTGTCGTTTGAGAGGTTCTACTCGAGCGAATTTCCGAAGATGGTCGAGATCGCCCATGTGAGGTCGGGGAGCCGCATGGCTGCCGAGGACCTCGCCCAGGAGGCGATGATCGCGGCGTATCGGCGGTGGGCGGATGTCGGGTCCCTTGATCGCCCGGGTGCCTGGGTGAGGCGGGTCGTCCTCAACCGGGCGGCCTCGGCATACCACCGGAGGAAGGCGGAGGCCCGGGCTCTGCTCCGTCTGGCGCCCGTGCGAGGGGAGCCGCCGGCGAGCCTGAGCACCGAAACGCATGCGTTCTGGAGCGAAGTGCGGAAACTGCCGACGCGGCAGGGCGATGCCCTGATCCTTCATTACCTGGGCGAGCTCTCCATCAATGAAATCGCAGAAGTCCTGGATTGTGCGGAGGGCACCGTAAAGGTGCACCTGCATCGCGGGAGGTCTGCACTGGCCCAGAGGCTTGCCCGAGAGGAGAACGGAACATGACCCTCGATCAGATCGCACAGAGCGCAGTGGATGAGGTACATGACGCACATCGGGAGGCACGGTTCACTTCGACCGCCCCTCAGGCCCGGCGATCTGCCGTCACGCCGGTGATCCTCGGCGCCGCGTTCTCGCTCCTCGCCATCGTCGGGATCGCGTTCCTCGCCAATGACCCCGGTGACCGAGCCTTCACCGGACCACAGAGCGAGCCGGAGCGCCCCGCTGAGGTGATCGTGTTCCTGCCATCGGACGTCGAGGTCGGCGTCGCAGATTCGATCGCCATCGAGGTGGCCGGCTGGCCGGGAGTCGAGTTCGCAGCACACTGGGACAGCGAGCGTGCTTTGGCGGACTTCGAGCAGCTCTTCGCCGATCAGCCGACGCTGATCGACATCGTTCGCGAGGATCCGTCGATACTGCCGGCGTCCGTCCGTATCTGGGTGAGAGACGGGGTCGACAAGGATGCGCTCGCCGACCAGGCACGGAACGCGTTCCCCGAGGCCTTTTCGGTTCACGTGATCACAGGGACCCCGACCTTCGAGGAGGTAACTGACTCGCCGGTCACTACCCAGGCTGAAGGACAAGACCCGGACTCCCTGCAAGAGCAGATACTGACTCTGAGCGAGACGGCCGACACCGAGGGTTCGGACTTTCAGGCTGCACTTCTGTCGGATGGGGTCGTCACATACGCGGAGTATGAGGAGGCAGTGCGCGCCACCGTTACGTGCATCGGCAACCAGGGCATGCAGGTCTTCGGTCCCTATCCGAGTTCGGACGGCTTGTTGGACTTCTCGTACGGTGGCGCGACCACCCAAGAAGAGTCTGCCAGGGAGGCGGTGTTGGGCAATGAATGCGAGCAGTCCTACCTGTTCTACGTCAGCCAGGCGTACTCGATCACCATCGCGCCAACCGAGAGCGAGCTGCAGGCGCGACTGGTCCAGTACGCAGAATGCCTAAATCAAAGCGGCTTCGACGTGCCGGTCGGGGCTACAGGTGGGGACCTGGACGCGGTTTCTGCCGCGAACGCCGATTACTCGTGCGCCTTCCAGTTCAGCGACACCATGGTGATTTCGGACCTCGGTGGGTGAGCGGATCGGCCATCACCCGACTCCCTCCAGCACGGCACCTTCCGACCATTTCACTCGCCACCGTCTACGCGTCATCGAGAAAAGGGGGATCGGCGGTTCGCCTACACCGCCCGGCCCAACTCCCCCGCCAGGTCGCCCTTCTTGCCCACCTCGATCTCGCCGAGGCCAAGCCAGCGCGCCATCTCCCCCAGCTCCAGCGCCAGTTCCCGGGCCACTCGCTTCGCGTCCTGACCCTCTTCCAGGAACGCTCCCGGCACCATGAGCACGCCGCGCTTGCGGTCCGCCTTGATGTCGACCCGGGCCACCAGGTCGTCACCCAGCAGGAATGGGAACACGTAGTACCCGTAGACCCGCTTGGGTGCGGGCACATAAATCTCGATCCGGTACTGGAACCCGTGGAGTCGCTCCAGGCGGTCCCGGTTGAAGGCGTGGGTGTCGAACGGGTTGATCAGTCGCCGGGTGTCCACCGACCGCGGCACGCGCGCCTCGGGGTGCATGAACGCCGGCTCGCCCCAATTCCCGACCTCGACCTCGGCAAGCGCTCCCTCCGAGACCAGTTCCGCCAACAGCTCCCGCCCCAGAGGCGGCCTGATCCAGTAGTAGTCGATGAGGTCGCGGGCGGTCCCCACGGCGAGCGAACCCGCCGCCCTCACGAGTAACCGCTTCTGCGCGTCGCGCGCCTCCGGGACCTCTGCCCTGAGAAGCTCATCGGGGATGACGCGTTCGACGACGTCGTAGTACCGCGTGAAGTTGTCCCGATGCGACACCGACACCTTGCCCACGGCGAACAAATACTCGAGCGCCACCTTTCCATCGGCCCAACCCCACCAGGGGCCCCGCTTATCTCCCGGCTCGTCCAGGTCGGATGCGGTGAGGGGACCGCGCTCGGATACCTGCCGGTGAACGTCCTCGATGTAGCCCGGCGCCTTCTCGCGCAGCATCTTCACTCGCTGCCAGGTGGCCTCCTCGTGACGATCCATGCGCCACCGGTACAGCGGGTAGTCCTCGATCGGGCAGAACGAGGCCATCCGTCCCCAGTATTCGAAGATGCGGCGCTCGTCGAGTGCCCGCCACAGCATGTCCGTGTCGTAGGGCCCCAGCCGCGAGAACAGCGTCAAATGGTGGGCGCGCTCGACCACGTTGACCGAATCGATCTGGAGGACGCCCATGGACCGGATTGCCCGGGTGAGGTGCCCGAGGTTCGGGTTGGCGGGGCGAGGCGACGCAAGCCCCTGGGCGGCCAGTGCGGCGCGCCGCGCCTGATCGACGCTGAGCCGCCTCACTCGCCGGTGAACCTCGGCTCCCGCTTCTCGAAGAAGGCGGCCACCGCCTCGGCAAAGTCCTTCGTCCGGAACATCGGAAGCAGCTGCAGAAGGGCCCGCTGGACGTGCTCGGTGTACTCGTCGGTACGCCCCGCCCGCATGAGGCGCTTGGCAGCCCGGATGGCCAGCGGCGGCATGGCCACGACCTGTGCGGCGAGCTCGGCTGCACGCGCCTTCGCCGCATCGGAGTCGTCGGCCAACTCGGAGACGACGCCGGCGGCAAAGGCCTGCTCGCCGGTCATGTCCTCGCCGAGGAAGTAGAAGCGGGCCGCCTGCTCCCAGCCGACGAGCCGGGGCAAGAGCCAGGTGTCCCCGCTCTCGGGCAGCAGATTGCGCTTGGTCGCCGGCACCAGCCGGGCGGTGCGGGCCATCACGCGGATGTCGGCGTTGATGGCCATGCCCACCGCGTAGCCGGCGGCCGCCCCGTTGATCGCGGCGACGACCGGGACCTCGAGCTGCTGGATGATCACGGCGGGGGATCGCTGGGGATCGAAGGAGAAGGCGAGCTCATCGAGGCGGTCCATCTGGCCGGCGGCCTCGGTGAGATCGAGCCCGGCCGAGAAGGCATCCCCGGATCCGGTGAGGACGATGCACCGCACCTCACGGTCGGCTGCTGCATCGCGCAGCAGGTCGCCCAGCGTGTCGAACATCGCCACGGTGAACGCGTTCTTGCGATCCGGCCGGTTGAGCGTGATGGTGGCGACGTGATCGGCAAAGGCGTAAAGGATGTCGGACATGGGACCTCCGGCGAGGGTCGGTAGCCTACCGCCATGCTCCGCAAGGCCCTCTCCCCCCTCCTCACGGTCTTCGCCGTGACGGTCGTAGCCCTGATGACGCTCCTGCTGGGCTCTTACCTGATCGTGCTGGTGAGGCTGCGCCCGAACACCCGCCAGGTGACCAGGGTGATGCGGATCTGGGCGCGGATCTTTCTCTTCGTCACCGCCACCCGCGCCGAGGTCGAGGGGCTCGAGAAGCTCGACCCCGGTGCCTCGTACGTGTTCACCGGGAATCACACCTCGAACATCGATGTGCCGCTCACCATCGGATATCTCCCGGTCTCGGTGCGGTTCCTGGCGAAGATGGAGCTTTTCAAGGTCCCCATCCTCGGAGGGGCCATGAGAGGCATCCATATGGTCCGCACCGACCGCGGCGCCGGGACCGCAGCCCATCGAGAGATCAATGAGCAGGTGGATCGCGTCGTCGCCGAGGGCCTCTCGCTGGTCATCTACCCCGAGGGCACCAGGTCCCGCGACGGCGACCTGAGGTCGTTCAAGAAGGGCGCCTTCCGGATCGCCATCGACAACGGCCTGCCGGTCGTCCCGATGACGATCTCGGGCGCGGACCGCGTCTGGCGCTCCGGTTGGTGGCTCATCTTCGGGGGCAATGTGCGGATGATCGTCCACGAGCCCATCTCTACCGAGGGTATGGGGCCCCAGGAGATCGAGCCACTCCGGGACCGGGTGCACGCCATCGTCGCCGAGACGTACCAGCGGATTAGGGCCTGAAGGCGACGGTGACGTTGTCGAGGGCGACGTGCATCCCGTCTTCGCCCTCCACGGGACGCTCCACCCGTTCCGATCGCTCCACGATCAGCGAGCCAGCCAGCACCGCGGAGACCTCGTCGGCGGTGTAGAGCACTACGGAATCCTGCGGTCCGCCGTAGCCCTCGGTGAGGTTGCTCGAATCGTGACCGATGACGATCAGACGGCCGCCCGTGCGTACCGCGGCGGCGGCGTTGCGCCACACCCCTTCCCGGTGCGGCGACGGAACCTGCAGATACACCACGATCACGAGGTCGGCGCTCGCCTTCGCCGGCTGCCAATCGAGGAGGTCGGTTTCCATGAAGGTCACATCGGCGGCGACACCGCGGGCTGCGGCGAGAGTGCGTCCCTTGTCGAGCGCCACCTTCGACCAATCGAGTACGGTGACCCGCCAACCGCGCTCCGCCAGCCAGACAGCATTGCGTCCCTCCCCGCCTGCGAGATCGAGGGCAACCCCCGGTTCGAGGCCCGACGCCACCTCGACCAGGAACCGATTGGGCTCGGCGGTCCAGAGCAGGTCCTTCTCGCGATAGCGGGCGTCCCAGGCGGCGCGGTCCATGGCGACAGGCTACAGAGCCGCCAGCCTCCAGCCTCCAGCGATTAGGGGACCAGTCGTGACACCCCGAGTCGGTACCGTCGCGGGTGTGACGGATCTCACCGACAGGGTCGCGGAACTCCTCATCCTCGCCGACGGGGACCGCGCCGCGGCGCGCGCCGAGCTGAGCGCCCTGCGCCGTCAGTGGACGGCCCAACCGGATGCATTCACCGACGATCAGATCGTCGCCCTTCGCGAGGTCGCGGCGTCTCTGACAATCCAGCCGGTCGAGATCGACGCCGCGCTGAGCGAGACCTTTGGCTTCTCATCATTCCGACCCGGCCAGCGCGAGATCGTCGAAGCCCTGCTCTCCGGGCGGGATTGCGTCGGGATCATGCCGACCGGTGCCGGCAAGTCGCTCACGTTCCAGCTGACTGCCCGGCTCCTCGGAGGCACGACGCTCGTGATCTCTCCCCTGATCGCACTCATGAAGGACCAGGTCGACGGCCTCCACGAACTGGGGATGCGGGCCACCTTCCTCAATTCGAGCCTCGGCTCGGGAGAGCGTGACACCCGCGTGGCGGCATTGCGCAGAGGCGAATACGAGCTGGTCTATGCCGCACCGGAAGGTATCGACGCCTCCGTGGGCCGGGCGATCGAGGGGATCGACCTGCGGCTCATCGCCGTCGACGAGGCGCACTGCATCAGCCAGTGGGGCCACGACTTTCGCCCCTCGTACCGCAACCTGAGGGGCCTCAAGGGTCGATTCGGGGTACCGGTCCTCGCCCTCACCGCCACGGCAACCGCAGAAGTGACGGCCGACATCGTCGAGCAGCTCGGCCTCGAGGATCCGCTCAACCTGCGCGGGTCGTTCTTCCGCCCCAACCTCCAGCTACATGTCGTGAAGAAGGGCGAGCAGCCAGACGGCAAGAAGGTGAACACCCGCAGCGCCATCGGCCAGATCTGCCGCGCCCGCAAGGGCGAGAGCGGAATCGTCTACACCCTGTCGCGAAAGTCGGCGGAGTCCACGGCTGACTACCTCACAAAGCAGGGCGTGCCGTCGCTCGCCTATCACGCCGGTATGTCGGCCGAGGAGCGCACCCGGGTGCAGGACACCTTCATCCGCGATGAGGTCGATGTCGTATGCGCCACGGTGGCCTTTGGCATGGGGATCGACAAGTCGAACATCCGCTTCGTCATCCACCGCGACATGCCCGGATCGATCGAGGCCTACTACCAGGAGATCGGGCGGGCCGGCCGAGACGGGCTCCCCAGCGACTGCGTGCTCTTCTACTCGTGGTCCGACGTCATGGGGCGTGAGCGACTCTGGGCCGGCGAGACGGGGGCTGAAATGCGAAGCGAGCAGATCCGCCGCATGTACCGCTGGGCAGAGAACCCGCGGTGCCGGTGGCGCACCCTGGTCGGGCACTTCGGCGAGTCGATCGACCAGTGCGAGGCATCGTGCGACGGTTGCGGTGGGAAAACGCTCGACGTGACCACCAAGCGGAGCAAACGCGAGGCCCGGAGGGTCGAGGCGGGAGTGAGTGACGACCCGTTGTTCAATCGCCTCCGCGACCTCCGCAAACGACTCGCCGATGCGCGCAACGTTCCGGCCTACGTGGTCTTCAGCGACGCCACGCTGAGAGACATGGCAGCCAGGAAGCCGACCACCCCTGGTGCCTTCCTCGACGTCAGCGGAGTGGGCCCGGTGAAGCTGGAGTCGTACGGGGAAGAGTTCCTGGCGGTGCTGCGAGAGGGGTAGACGCCTTCCGCCTTCCGCCTCCCGCAGGAGGCGCCAGACCGCCCGCTGTCTCCGCCGCCCCCTCCGCCTCGCTCCGCTTCGGCACCTCCCCCGGAATACCGGGGGAGGACGCTCTCCTCTTCTTCGCTTCTCTTCTTCTCTTCTCTCGCCAATCGCCAATCGCAGTGGTTGCAGGAGGCGCCAGACCGCCCGCTGTCTCCGCCGCCCCCTCCGCCTCGCTCCGCTTCGGCACCTCCCCCGGAATACCGGGGGAGGACGCTCTTCTCTTCTTCTCTTCTTCTCTTCTCTCGCCAATCGCCAGTCGCCAATCGCCAATCGCAGTGGCCGCAGGAGGCGGCCGCTCAGTCATACACCCCCACCAGCCAGCACTTGCCGGCTCGCACCTCGCAGAGGAAGGCTCCGGCCGAGGTGACGATCTGATAGCGATCGGCGGCGGGCTCTCCCTCCCACCATCGGCCGGTCTGTCGCCACGGGCCGGCCCACCCCAGCACCGGCTCCCAGCGGGTCCCCAGGCGGACCCGCACCGGGAACCCGCCCTCCCATTCCACCTCGAAGCGGCGCGGCTCGGGGGGAACCAGTGTGGGCGACGGCTCGGGGAGGCGGCCCGGCCAGGGCGCCTCGGGGTCAAGCAGGGCACCTGGCTGCTCTCCCCACCGGTACCAGTGAATCCGCTCCCCAGGATCGCGCCCTCCTTGCGGCATCGCCTGGAGCACCGCGTCGGGGCCGATGAGCCCCTGGGCGCGGCTCAGCGCCCGGCGGGCATCGTCCTCGGAGGCGGCATCCTCGTCGAGCCGGAGTTGGCGGCCGAGATCGGAGAGGTCGGCGGGCGACAGGCGAATCCGGACGATCCCTCCCGGCACCCCTCCCGACTCCACCCAGGCCCGGATCTGCCAACGGACCCGCTCGGCCAGCTCCACCTCGGAGAACGCATGGGCACTGCGCCAGGTTCGGGAGCGCATCTCCCCAAGGGCCGACTCGGCCTCCACCTCCACCCGATGGGGTTTCGCCCCAATGGGAGCCACCGCCGCCAGCAGCCGCCCGGCGAGAGCCCGTGCCGCGAACGCCGCCCGCTCGAAATCATCCAGCGGAGGATCGAAGAAGTCCTCGGCGACGATCTCGTCGGTGATCCGCCGCGGCTCGACCGACCGGTCCTCGCCGCTGGCGATGCGATGCGCCTCCAACCCGACGGGCCCGAACCGGGAGGCGATGGCGGCGCGAGGCAGCGAGGCGAGGTCGCCGAGGGTCCCCACCCCGAGCCAGCGGAAGGTGTCGACCAGCTCGTCGATCCCGAGGGTGGATACGTCGAGGCCGGCGAGGAAGAGGGCGGTGTCGCCCACGATCAGGGGCCCGTCGACGGCGTTGTCGGCGGCGAGGCGGGCGGCAAAGGGGCCGTCGGCGAGCCCGAAGCGGCCCCGGGGGGCAACCACCTCGACGGCGGCGACCATCTTCCCCACTAGCGCCTCCTCGGTGCCGTAATAGCGGACCGCCCCGGCGGTGGGCATGTAGGCCAGGCCGGGCGCTGCCAGCTCCATCCGGGGGACCACCGCCTCGATCGTCTGAGCCACCAGCTCGAATGCGGCGGCCTCGGCCCCGCGGTCGGCGACCAGGGTCACCGCGGTGGGGCACAGCGTCTCCGCCTCGCGCCGGCGCATGCCGACACGGACCCCGGCGGCGACGGCATCGGGGGTAGCGGCCACCACCAGCCCGGCGTCGTCGACGACCTGGCAGGGCCTATCCGGCGAGTCCGGCCGGCGCAGCGGCCAGTCCGGGAACCAGACGCACAGCGTGCGAGCCATCGTCCTCCATCTCCAGAACCTGCTCGATGCCACGAGCACCCTTGCCGGAGGCGCGCAGGGTGAGGCGGCGGCGCAGCAGCGCGCCGTGACCGCGGTCCACGCCCTCCCAACGGACCCCCGTCGATTCGACCCGCAGATGGAGCACACCCGCCGGAAGGTCGCCCGAGACGGGACGCAGCACCAGGGCGGAGCGGCGAGCTCGCGACAGGGCAGCGAGACGTCGCAGGTCGGAATCGCGGACACCGGTGGGCACCTCTGCGAGCACCGCAGGGAAACCCTCCAGGAGCGAGGCAGTCACCTGGAGCCAGGGCCGACGATCGGGGCAGCGCACCACCACGAGGCGCTCCGGGTCGATCCCCACCTCCCAGGCGGCGATCGGGCACAACCATCCGCGGACGTCGACCACGGCGACCATGCCGGTGGCGGAGGGAGCGGCGAGGAGGCTCAGCCCGAGCCGGGTGAGCCCCGACCCGGGAGGCCCGACGAGACCCAGGACGCGGCCCGGCTCGGCGGTGATGGAGAGGGGCGCGTCGGAGCCGAATGAGGGGACGCGTGCTGCGCCGGTGAGGAGAGATGCCCGTTCCAAGGGCACTCGATCCTATCGAACAGGTGTTCGGTGCGCAACCCCGGCTTCGCCGGCTCCGGCCACCGCTCCGGCACCAGCCAGATAGCACGAGCACCTCTGGCCGGGGCTGGAGCCGGAGCGGGCGCCCGAAGGGCTTACCCGCCCATCTCTTCCACGATCTGCTCGTACTGGCTCTCCCGGTCGTCCACCTGGTCGGCGACTTCCTGGGCGCGATCGACGTTCTCGGTGATCAGGCCGCTGTCATCCTGGCCCGCAGGCACGGTGGGATCGCCCCCGCCGCCACAGGCGGCAAGAGCGATCAGAGCAGCAGCAAAAAGTGAGCGAATCCGCATCCGATATTCATCGGCAGCAGGTCTCCCGGAGTTGAACGTGGCAGCTCGCTCCCCTGCCGAAATGAACGGAGGCCGAACCCTCTCGGATCCGGCCTCCGTTCCTGTCTTGCGACTTGCGACTTGCTACTTGCGACTTCCCTCAGATCCCGCTCTCGAACTCCTCTTCGAAGGAGACCACCGTCCGTCCGGGCTTCTCCGCCTCGGCGGACTTGGCGGGGCGGTCGCCACCCCCATCGGAGCTGCGGTCGCGGCTGCCGCCGTCGCGTCCTCCGCGCTCGCGCGGCCCGCGGTCGCGGCCCCGGTCCCCGCTGCGCTCGCTGCGCTCGCGGCGCTCACCGTTGCCTTCGCTGCGCTCACTGCGCTCGCTCGGGGCCGAGTCGCCGTCGTCCGACGGCTGCTCGGCGCCGGCGACGTCGAGGCTGACCTTGCCCCGGTCGTCGATCTCGCGGACCACGACCTGGATCTTGTCGCCGAGCGAATACACGTCTTCGACGTTGTCGATCCGCTTGTTGCCCCCGATCTTGGAGATGTGGAGCAGGCCGTCACGTCCAGGCAGGATGTTGACGAAGGCGCCGAACTTGGTGATGTTCACCACTTCGCCCTCGTACTCCTTGCCCACCTCGGCCTCGGGCGGGAATGCGATCTGGAGCACCCACTCCTTGGCCTTGGCGAGCGACTCGCCGTCGGTGGCGCCGATGCGAACCGTGCCATCGTCCTCGATCTCGAGGGTGGCGCCGGTCTTCTCTTCGATCTCGCGGATGATCTTGCCCTTGGGGCCGATGATCTCTCCCAGCTTGTCCTTGGGCACCTGGACCGCTTCGATGCGCGGGGCGTTCGGGTTCAGCTCCGCCCTCGGCTGGGAGATGACCTTGTTCATCTCTTCGAGGATGTGGAGCCGGGCCGTCCGCGCCTGGTCAAGAGCCTTCGACAGCACCTCTGCGGGGAGCGACTCGATCTTGGTGTCGAGCTGCAGGGCGGTGATGACGTCGGCGGTGCCCGCCACCTTGAAGTCCATGTCACCCAGGGCGTCCTCGGCTCCAAGGATGTCGGTGAGCGTCACAAAGTTCCCTTCGTGGGCGATGAGGCCCATCGCGACACCCGCAACGGCGGCCCTCACAGGCACGCCGGCGTCCATGAGCGACAGGCTCGAGCCGCACACCGATGCCATCGACGACGACCCGTTGCTCGACAGCACCTCGGAGACGAGGCGGAAGGCGTAGGGGAATTCGTCGGCGGTGGGGATCACCGGGAGCACCGCCTTCTCGGCGAGTGCCCCGTGGCCGATCTCACGCCGCTTGGGCCCGCGCATGAAGCCGACCTCTCCGGTGGAGAAGGGCGGGAAGTTGTAGTGGTGCATGTACCGCTTCGACTCTTCCAGCGAGATCGTGTCGAGCATCTGCTCCATGCGGAGCATGCCGACGGTCGTCACGTTGAGCACCTGGGTCTCACCGCGCTGGAACAGGCCGGACCCGTGGGCCCGGGACACCAATCCGGTCTCGACCGAGATCGGCCGCACATCGGCGACGCCGCGCCCATCGAGGCGCACGCCGTCCTCGATGACCCTCTTGCGCATCACCTTCTTGGCGACGCCCTTGAAGGCCCGCTTGGCAGCGCTGAAGTCCTCGTGCTCCTCGTCGATGCCCGCCTCCTCGAGGACCGCCACGAGGGCCTCGTCCTCGGCAGCGTTGCGGTCCTGCTTTGCCTCGATCTTGTAGACCTCGGCCAGCCGGCCCGCGGCAAGCGGCTCGATGCGGGCATACAGCTCGTCGGTGTAGTCGAGGGCCACCGGCCACTCGACCTCGGTGATCTCCACCTGCGAGCGAAGCTCGAGCTGCGCGTCGAGCAGGGCGGCGATGTACGCCTTGGACTCCTCGAGACCGCGGGCGACCGCTGCCTCGTCGGTCGGCGCCTGGCCATCAGCGATGAGGCGCAGGGCGTCCTCGGTGGCGCCGGCCTCGACCATGGCGATGTCGACATCGCCGTTGGCGTTGCGCTTGCCCGCCACGACGAGATCGAACACCGAGTCGTCGAGTTGCTCGAATGACGGCATCGGGATCCACTCGCCGTGCGAGTAGGCGATCCGCACCGCAGCGATGGGGCCCTCGAATGGGATCGGGCTCACCATCAGCGCGGCTGAAGCCGCATTGAGGGAGATCACGTCGTAGGGGTTCACCTCGTCGACCGACAGGATGGTGGCGACGATGTGGGTCTCGTTTCGATAGCCGTCACGGAACGATGGCCGCAGTGGCCGGTCGATGAGACGGCAGGTGAGGATGGCCCGCTCCGTAGGGCGGCCTTCCCTCCGGAAGAAGGAGCCGGGGATCTTCCCGGCGGCATACATGCGCTCCTCGACGTCGACGGTGAGTGGGAAGAAGTCCACTCCCTCGCGGGGACGCCGGGAGGCGGTTGCGGTGGCGAGCAACTCGGTGCCCCCCACCCTGGCGACCACGGCGCCGTCGGCCTGCTTGGCCAACTTGCCCGTGGTGAACTCGATCTCGACCGCACCAATGGTGGTGCGTGCGGATACTTCGGACACGCTCTCTCTTTTCTGTCGTGGAGAGCGGGCCGTCAATTACCAGTGGTCACACCTCGAACGGGCCGAGAGGTGGCAACTAGCAACTGACGAGGCCGCCCTCCTTCATGTGTACCCCCCCATGCAACCACGAAACGCGCCTATGCGGCGCGATTTCAGCGGCGAAGGCCGAGACGGGCGATGACGTCGCGATAGCGCTCGACATCCTGCTTGCGCAGGTAGTCGAGAAGCCGGCGACGCCGGCCAACCATCATCAAGAGGCCGCGCCGGCTGTGATGGTCCTTGGTATGGACCTTCAAGTGCTCAGTGAGGTCGTTGATCCGCTCGGTGAGCAGCGCCACCTGGACCTCGGGCGCACCCGTGTCCGTGGCGTGTTTGCCGTAGTCGGCGACGATGGTCTTGGTGTCTCGCATGGGAGGTGCCGGGGAATGGTCCACCGGCAGTCGGGAACTGTAACAGACGCGCCAGGGGGTGAATTCCCGTGAGCCTCCACGCCTTCCGCCTTCTGCCGCCCGTCGCCCGTCGCCCGTCGCCCGCAAGAACCGACCAAATGCGTCTCCGAGAAGCCGGTCCTTCTGTCGAATTGCGTATTGCGAATCGCGAATTGCGCTTCACCCCTCCCGCCTTCCGCCTTCCGCCCTCCGTAAGAGGTGCCACACCGCCCGCTGTCTCAGCCGCCCCCTCCGCCTCGCTTCGCTCCGGCACCTCCCCCGGAGTACCGGGGGAGGACGTCGCCAATCGCGTCTCTCAGAGCCTGGGCCTCTGTCGAATTGCGAATTGCGATTTGCGAATTGCGCTTCTCGCCTTCCACCTTCCGTAAGAGGTGCCAGACCGCCCGCTGTCTCAGCCGCCCCCTCCGCCTCGCTTCGCTTCGGCACCTCCCCCGGCGTACCGGGGGAGGACGTCGCCAATCGCGTCTCTCAGAGCCTGGGCCTCTGTCGAATTGCGAATTGCGATTTGCGAATTGCGCTTCTCGCCTCCCGCCGCCCGCAAGAGGCGCCAGAACCGCACGCTGTCTCAGCCGCCCCCTCCGCCTCGCTTCGCTTCGGCACCTCCCCCGGCGTACCGGGGGAGGACGTCGCCAATCGCGTCTCTCAGAGCCTGGGCCTCTCGGTCTTGCGGGAAGCGGGCGACGGGCGACTGGCTATTTCGGCCATATCCCGTAGTCCGCTCGCGACTCGACCGCCTTGCGCCACACCGGGTACCGGAACGGCTCGTGCCGGGGGAGGTCGCACGACCCGGCATCCCACATCTCCGCGACCAGGCACCGGGCGACATCGGGATCGCCGAGCACCGCCTCGTGTGCTCGCGACACCCTTCCCGGGAGTGCCAGCGGGTTTCGCCAAGCCTGCTCCCAGAAGCTCCGGCCCTCGTCGGCGGCGTCGTAGACACGCAAGCCGTCCGGGTGATCGGAGAACGAGGTGATGCCCGACTTGGGGTTCCTCACCACGATTACGTCCACACCGGAGGCCTCCCCGAGATGATCGCGGGCGTCCTCGCATCCGAACCAGAGGAACGAGCACTCCACCGGGTCGTACCCGCCGTCGTCGGGGAGCGAGCCCCACAAGCGGCCGGTGCTCTGCAGCCAGCCGTGGGCCTTCGAAGCCATCGGAGGATCGAGGAGGGCTGCTCCCGCCACGGAGTCATTCGGGCCGTAAGCACCGTCGTCCCAGCCCGCGATGAGATGAGCGAGCGTGGTGCCGCCCTTGCTGAACCCGACCAGATACATCGGGCGGCCCTCCTGGGCCACTGCACCGAGGTACGAGTTCAGAGACGAGGCGGCGAACTCGATCGAGAGCTCCTGCGAGGCGATCTGCGGATCGGGCACACCGCGGGCGAGCCCATAGTCGAAGAAGCGGGCGTCGCTCTCGTCGATACCCATGAGGTCGATGAGATCGTCGAACACCTCTTCGGCCCGGCCCTGCCCGTGCCCGGGGACGAACACGATCAGGGCGTCCTCCGGAGGACGCAGGCCGAGCGCCCTCCCCGGCCCATCGTTGCGGGCGAGCAGGGCGCCGAGAAGTGCACCGAGTGCCAGCGCTCCGGGGATGATCGGGTTCGGAGTGTCGAGCGGCTCCGAGGGCTCGGCGGGCTCCTCCGTCCCCCCGGTGCCTGCCGGGGCCACCGGCTCGTCCCCCGGGGCGAGTCCCAGCCCACCCAGCCAGAGGGAGGCGATGACCATCGGTATCACGCGGGCAGGGTGAGCCATCAGCCCCTCGAGGTCAAGGGGGGCGCGATATGAGAATCGAGAATCAAGAATCAAGAATCAAGAATCGCGTTAGGCCGCTCTTGACTCTTGGCTCTTGGCTCTCACCCAAGCATCTCCTTTGCCACTTCGATGTCCTCGCGGATCTGTGCCACCAGGGCCTCGATGCCGTCGAACCGTTGCTCGTCGCGGATGCGCGCCACGAACCTGACACGCAAAGTCTCCCCGTAGAGGTCGCCATCGAATCCCAGCAGGTGCGCCTCGACCGTCTCCACCCGCCCGCCGAAGGTGGGGCGGATTCCGATGTTGACCACTGCGGGGATCACTTCGTCGGCCGCCCGGCCGGCGGTGGCGGCGTACACCCCGCTCCCCGGCACCGCCATCCCTCCCGGAATCGCCAGGTTCGCCGTGGGTACCCCGATCGATCGCCCGCGGCCGTCACCCGCTATGACCTCCCCCCACAACTCGTGAGGACGGCCCAGGGCCGCTGCCGCCCCGGTGACATCGCCGGCGGCGACCTTCTCCCGGATGCGGCTCGACGACACGGGCTGGTTCCCGCCTACCAGAGGCACGATCTCGGTCTCGAAGCCGAGGTCACGGCCCAACTCGCGGAGTAGCCCAACATGTCCGGTGCGGTCTTTGCCGAATCGGAAGTCCTCCCCCACCACGACCAGATCGGCTGCCAGGGCCGAGGCGAGGGTCTCGGTGACGAACGCCGTCGGGCTCCATTCGCGTACTACGTCGTCGAAGGTGAGCACCGCGGTCACATCGACCTGGAGGCCGCCAAGCAGCTCCAGTCGATGCTCGATCCCGGTCAGCATCGCCGGGGCGCGGTCGGGTGCCACCACGGCCAGCGGGTGCGGGTCGAAGGTGAGCACCCCGGCCTCGAGCCCCGACTCCGTGGCCCGCTGCCGGAGTCGCGCGAGCACTTGCCGGTGGCCGAGGTGAATGCCATCGAACACCCCGACGGCGACGGCACGCCGAGCGCCGGACAGGGGCCAGGTCGACGGACGCCCGCGAACCACCCTCACGCCAGGACGACCTCGGGAACGGCTCTCCGGCCGTCGGAGCGATAGACGGCGAGGAGCGTCCCGTCTTCGCCGATGATCCGGTGATGGCCGGGTTCGGCGATGCCCAGCGCCGCGGCGGGAAAGGTCGACCCATTACCAACCGCCACCGCCGTCTCGTCGCCCACCCGTGCGGCGGGAAGATCACTCAACCCGTCGGAGGGCGACAGGACGCCGGCCTCGATCTCTCCCGCTGCAGCAGCGGCTTCGAGGCCTTCGATGGTGCCGGCGTCCTCGACTCGAAGCGATCCGATCGCAGTACGCCGTAGCGCCGTGAGGTTGGCGCGCCCTCCGAGCGCCGCGGCGATGTCATCGGCAAGGGTGCGGATATAGGTGCCCGATCCGCAACGCACCCGAAACTCGACCTCCGGATACGGGCCGGGGGCAACCTCGAGTATCTCGATCTCGTGGACCTCGACCGGCACCGCTTCGCGCTCCACCTCGAGACCCTGGCGGGCCATCTCATAGAGACGGCGGCCACCCACTTTCTTCGCCGACACCATCGGCGGCACCTGCATGATGCGGCCCACGAACCTCTTGGCCGCCCGCCGTACATCTGCCTCGTCGATGTTCATCTCCTCGCGCGACAGAATCGCGCCGTCTGCGTCGAGGGTGTCGGTGGCAACCCCGAACAGCGCCGTGGCCTCGTAGACCTTGGATGCTTCCTGGACGAACCGAATGAGGCGAGTTGCGCGGCCGATGCCGAGGACGAGGAGGCCCGTCGCCATGGGATCGAGGGTTCCGGCGTGTCCGATCCGCCGCTGCCGGAGGAGCCCGCGAGCCTTGCCCACCACATCATGGGAAGTCCACCCGGCCGGTTTGTCGACGAGCAGGAACCCGTCGATCACCGCAGCCCGGCCCGTATCGACTCGATGACCTCTTCGCGGGGCAGTTCGGATGTGAACCCCGACGCGTTGTGGTGCCCGCCGCCACCGTGGGCGACGGCGATCGAGCCCACGTCGACCGCCCCGCGAGATCGCAGGCTCACCTTCCAACCCTTGTCGACCTGCTTGAGCAGAGCGGCCACTCCGGCCTCCCGGGCGATCCGGATGTCGTCGATGAGCCCGTCCAGGTCTTCGTAGCGCACTCCGGTCGCGGCGAGATCCCCGTGACCGATCCACGACCAGACAAGGCCGAGGTCCTCCTCGAGTTCGGCGCGTCCGAGCACGACAGAAGAGGCCTTCAAGTAGCCGAAGGCCACCGACTCGTAGACGGCCTGCCCGATCTCCTCGGGCCGGGCCCCCGCCTCGACCAGCCGGGCCGCCACCCGCAGCGTCTCGGGAGAGGTCGCCGAGTACTGGAACCGGCCCGTGTCGGTGACGATCGCCGTGAGGAGGCAGGTCGCCACCCTCTCGTCGATCTCCCAGCCGAGCTCGTCCAGGAGGTAGACGGCGAGCTGCCCGGACGCGGCGACCGAGCCGTCGATCACCTGGACATCGCCGAATCCCTCGTTGGTGACGTGGTGGTCCACGACCACCAGG
>Ga0326597_10005469_pt1 | contig 17608 bp, 17 predicted proteins | sample RVTome_12_FD_203789 | JGI IMG/M metagenome (GOLD analysis project Ga0326597, IMG submission 203789) | Soil microbial communities from uranium-contaminated site in the Upper Colorado River Basin, Wyoming, United States - RVT100D185 | ecosystem: Environmental > Terrestrial > Soil > Contaminated >... | reverse complement strand
TCGACGCGCTCTGGGGACTCGGAGAGGTCTCTGAATGGACAGGAGCGTATCGCGAGGCAAAGTCCTATTATGAACAGATATTACAAATCGAACCCGACCATCGAGCGGCTAAGGCGAAGTTACTGCAGCTCATGTGGGTGAAATGACATACTCAAACCACGGGTGGAACTATGAACGACCGGGATCCATACAATCTGCGGACAAATCTCCTTGTCATTGGACTGCTCATCCTCATTGTTGTTCTGGCAGTGGATGTTTTGCTGCGACTTTCCCCGGGCATGTTCGGCGAACAGAGCCGGGAACGCCGTGTTGTATCCGCAGTTGGTTATCATCACCAATTCCCCGATAGCAGCTGGTACTACATTTACACGGTCTTCGAAGACAACGGGGACGTGTACCAGGTGTGGTGGGATGGGAAGGAATGGTACAACAAGAGAGTCACAAACTATCGCGATATCGGGAATGAGCCGATGAAGTAGTATGGCGATGACAACCATTTCTCTTGGCGAGCGTGCAGTAGTCTGGCTCATCGCTACGATCGGTTTCGAGTCCATTTTATATTTCGCGGTCTGGTGGCTTCACCCTCAACACGAGAAGCACCTGATATTCTTCATCCCGCTGACCTTTGCGGTATTCTGGCTCCTGTATGAAGCAGCGGTGTACTGGTTCTATCAGCTGAATCTCAAAGTACCTGAATACCGGCCGGCGCGGGAGGGGCTATCCGTCGATGTCTTTACAACTGCGGCTCAGGGTGAACCAACCGAGATTTTTGAACGGTGTCTCCCGGCGCTGGCGGCCATCACCTATCCGCATACCACGTACCTACTCGATGGCAGCGGAAACCCTGACCTGAAAGTTCTGGCAGAGCGCCTCGGGGCCCGTCATGTTGATTGCTCAAACATAGGCGGGGCAAAGGCCGGCAAGATAAATCACGCCCTGAAGCAAACCTCTGGAGACTATGTCCTCGTCATTGATCCTGACCATATCGCCCAGCCGCATTTCCTCGACCGCGTGTTGGGCCACTTCGACAATGACCGGGTTGGCTTCGTCCAGGTGGTACAGGCATATTACAACCAAGGAAATTCGTTCGTTGCACGCGCGGCAGCCGAGCAGTCCTATGGATTCTACAGCCCTATTCTGATGGGTATGAACGGATACGGATCTTCCCTGGTAATCGGCGCCAATTGCACATTCCGCCGGAAGGCGCTCGAATCAATCGGCGACCACGCCGTGCACCTCGTCGAGGACTTTGTTACCTCCATACGTCTTCATGCACGCGGCTGGAAATCGGTGTATGTCCCCGAGATTCTCGCGCGCGGGCTTGTGCCCGAGGACCTGAGTTCATATTTCAACCAACAGTTGAAATGGTCCACGGGCATGTTCCAGACTCTGTTCACCATCATGCCGAAGACAATATGGCACCTTCGCGGGTGGCAGAAGATGTGTTATCTCATAAGCAGCACGTATTATGCGGTCGGCATTGCCATTACCATCAACCTCATCCTGCCCATTGTTTTCCTCTTCCTGAATCTTTGGGCGGTGCAGATGCCCATCGGGGGATTTGTCTGGCATCTGGTTCCTTTTTTGATCATTTTTGTGGTATTCCACCGTTTCTCACAGCGATGGATGAGAGAGAGATCGGAACGAGGATGGCAATGGAGAGGGATGCTGCTCAAGCTGGGAACCTGGCCAATCTACCTGTTGTCACTTATCTTCGCGCTCACGGGAGTTCACGTACCGTATCTACCCACGTCCAAGACACGGCAGCGCGGGGCATTTCCACTTCTCGTATCACCCCATCTTGTGATCTGCGGTCTTTCCATTGCTGCCATTATCTGGGCGTTGCATTCACCTCTCCGGGATTATTCCGGCACCCAGTTGATGATGTTATTTGCAGCACTGAATGTTGTTCTGATGTTACCTACAATTGCAGTGGCTGTTGTGGAGATGTCAAGATCCGGTTCCATTGCACCATGATAGTTTACAGAGTCATAGTAAAAAGCGTTTTGCCGGTTCTGTACGTAAGCGGCCTTGTGGTTCTCTTTCCACTGTTTGATCACGTCTTCACCGAATCAGTTACAACCATTCGCATGTTTGTCGGACAGTTGGGTGTGGAGATGGGGTTGATCGACGATCGAAGACAGATGATGCAGGGGATCTACAGACCCGAGTTACCCTATTCCTTTTCAAGACTTGACACTCTCGAGACAAAGGTCGGCAGGCGTTTTGATATTGTCTCTTTTTATCAAACGTGGGGCGACAGGTCGGGGGACGAATTTCCGATCCACCTCCTGCAAGAGATCCATGATCGTGGAAGAATAGCGATGATCACGTGGGAGCCATGGCTGACCGAGTTTGCAAGAAACAGGGGAAAGCCGGCGGATGAAGTGCGAACGGACCTGAAGGCGATTTCAGAGGGCCTCTTTGATTCTTTCATTCACGCCTGGGCAAAGGAGGCAGCGATCTTCGGCAAGCCTTTTTTTCTTCGGTATGCACACGAGATGAATAACCAACAATATCCGTGGTATACGGGTGGTCGCAACACGGCGGAGGATTTCGTCAGCGCATGGAGACATGTCCACGATATTTTTCGCACGGAGCGTGCGTCGAATGTTATCTGGGTTTGGTCACCTCGTGGGGAGATGCCTCGTGAACTCTTTCCCGGTCCAGAGTACGTTCACTGGCTTGGAGCGGCAGTGTTCAACTACGGTGCTCATGGGGGTGATGTCTGGCATTCTTTCGAATTCCTCTATGAACCGGTTTATAAGAGTGCCCTTCACTATGCCAAGCCGATCATGATTGCAGAACTCGGATGCTCCCCCTTGGGTGGAAGCCAGGCACAATGGTATGCGGATGCCTTTGTGCGACTTCGCGATCGGTATCATGAGACCGCCGCAATTGTGTTCTACAACAATCCAACAGATCGGACACACCCGGGAGAGGTTATCGACTGGTCTATTGACGAGAATGAAGAGGTCATCCGACACATGCGGGAGCTATTTCAAGTTCATGAATAGGCACAACATACCAGGGGGTATTTGATCATGAGAGCATTCTCTCTGCTTTTTCTTGTTCTGCTCGCACCAAATGTGCACAGCCAGGGCGGTCTTGTTTCGGTATCCGTTCTCGATCCCAACGTCCAGTTCCCGACAATTCCTGACATCTCGGGCCGTTCAGTGGTTTTTCTGGATTACCGAAACTTCGCTTACGGAATCTACCACGTTGATATTGTGACAGGGATCGAGCAGATGAAGGTTCCGATTCCCCTCTTTGCAGAAGCGCAGGTACGGATATCAGAAAACCGGTTCGTGTGGATTGGGTATCCGAATACAACACAGGCCGACGTGTATTCCTTCAACCTGCAAACCAGTCAAACGTTGCGCCTTACAAACAATGTGGCTTTTCAGAACTACCCCGATATCCACGGCAACCGTGTGGTCTGGCAGGATTATCGCAATGCGATCGTAGATACATTCAATGCAGATATTTATATGTACGACTTCTCAACTGGTCAGGAGTTTCAGATTGTCTCCAACCCGTCCTATCAGTCTTTTCCGGCCATCTGGGGGAGTCGGATTGTCTGGCAGGATTATCGCAACGCGCACACCGACAGTCTGAACGCAGATATCTATCTGTACGATCTCTCCACGAGCATCGAAACACAAATTACGACAAATCCTTCCTACCAGACATTTCCATCTATCTGGGAAAACAGGATCGTTTGGGAAGACTTCCGCAACGGAACGGGGGATATTTATATGTACGACCTATCCACACAAACCGAACGTCCCATCAGCACGTATCCGGCGTACAAGACGCGACCTGTTATTTACCGCAACTGGATTATTTGGCAAGATTATCGCAACGGAACCACCCAGGGTGAGATATTCGGATATCATCTTGGAACAGAGCAGGAATACCCTCTGGTTGTGCAGACCGATCACCAGGATTTACCCTGCCTTGACAGCAACAACGTCGTCTGGCAGGATTTTCGGAATTCACGATTCGACTTGTATCTGGGAGTTCTCAGTGGTAATACGACTGTGACACTGGGCGTTCCAGTTGCCCAGCACTGGAACATCGTCTCGCTTCCGGTATCATCTCCAGTTCCGGATGATTCAGTAAGACACCTGTACGAGAACTCGATCAACCCGTACGCGTTCGCCTACACCAACGGGTATATCCAGAGGTTCACGATGTCAAACGGACCGGGTTACTGGGTCAAGAGCTCAGCAAGCTACACGCAAAGCATCACGGGAACCCGGCGCGACACGTTGACCATTCCCGTATCAGGAGGGTGGAATATGATCGGCTCCATTTCCACTTCCATTGATACCTCGGCGGCACACGTGACGCCGTCGATGCCGGGTCTGCAAGCATCGAACTATTACAGTTACGCCGCGGGCTACCAGGTCGCAGCGACGATCTTTCCCGGTACGGGATATTGGGTAAAGGCAAACATGCCAGGGTCGTTTTTCATGCACGTCACGGCACCGGGGAAGGCGTCGACCGGCACCCTTGAGACCCACCGAACGATTTATGATCTCAACACGTTGACCATCCAAGATGCCGGCGGTGGCTCACAGACACTTTATTTTGGCACTGATCCCGCCGGCCAGATTCCCGCAGGAATGTTCGGGATGCCCCCGGTGCCTCCGAGAGGGTTATTCGATGCCCGGTTCGAATCCACCGGGGGAGGGACGATGGTGCAAACGCACCTCATCAACGAGGTAGAACTGCCAATTTCGATCCAGTCAAACGCATATCCGCTGACGGTATCGTGGAAAGTGGATGCTACTGATGTGATGTATCAACTGGGCAATGGTATGGGAGACGTACACACCATGCGAGGGGAAGGAACGCTGACGATCAGCAACAAGAGTGTGAACCGGCTCGTGGTGCGGGTGACAGTGAACTGAAAGATGACTGCCGACGTAGTCCTCCCTCCAGTCACTCTGATAAAAACGTTGAGCAATACGTTTTACCTGGTTGCCGTTTGACCAACGCGGTAATGATGCGCCAACCAACACCCGCAACACGGCTATGATGGCAAAACGGCCAGGCTGTTTCATCTTTTCATCGGAGGATTCCGGCGTGTAACGCTGCGTTGCCCGGAGAAAGCAAGACCAACCTCCGCAAGCTTGTGCAGTTGTTATCCGTTATGCGCTACACTCCACCCTCAAGGTGTGCCGGAAGCTGGCGGAAGGGGAGCAGACGCGTGGTCAAGGATATACACCCATCTGCCGTCCCGCTTTGCTTTCACATCCGTGTACCTTCCCATCATTTCCATGGGAGGATCGGACATCGTGAAGCGCCATTTTCCCCAGCCCATCACCACGTCGCCCGCAACCCTGTAATTCGGCTCCATAAACTCCAGGGTCCCCTTCATGGAAGAAAATTCTTTTGCAAACCCTTCCTTCGCTGCCTCCCATCCACGGACTTCCAGGGCACCCGGAGGGTACGATACAAGGTCGGGACTGTTCCAATAGGTTGCCATAACTGCATCAACATCACCATTGTTGTAGGCCGCGATGAACCGCTGATCCAGTGCCTTTGCTTCAGTGATCATTTGTTCGGGGGTTTCTCCCAGCGGCGCGCAGCCAGACAAGAACATCGCACCGACAACCATCAGGCTGAAAAAAATGGTTTGCTTCATGGTGGGCTCCTATGTAATGGTGGGACAATTAGCCGGAAGATACGTTTCTTTCGACGAATGTCAAGCCCCTGCCGGGCAATCACTCTTCTTCCACCCTGCAACATTTAGTGTAAAGAATACTTGACAAACGCCTTTTGACGTAGTATATTGGTGCTGTCAAGAATACTTTACATCCAAGGGAGGAGATATGCAGCCACTAACCCAGGCGGGCCGGAGACTGGTTCCCGTCTTCCTGTTTATTTCAACATGGTTTATCGCGCGGGGAGTTCTCGAACTGGAAGGTATCAGTCCTGCTCTTCGTATCGTTGCCGCGCTACTGCCGGTCCCGCCATTCTCATTCATGCTCTGGAAAATCATCAAGGGGGTCCGACTAATGGACGAGCTTGAGCAACGCATTCACCTGGAAGCTCTTGCCGTTGCGTTCCCCCTGGCCCTGATCCTGTTGATGACACTCGGCCTGCTGGAGCTTGCAACAAAACTGCCTCCGGAGGACTTGAGCTACCGGCATGTGTGGGCGTTCCTGCCGGTTTTCTACTTCGGTGGACTCGCCCTCGCCCGCAGACGCTACCAGTGAAGAACAAGATACACGTGCTGCGTACCGAGCGGGGTTGGTCCCAGGAGAATCTGGCGCAGAAGCTTGGCGTTTCCCGTCAGACCGTGAATGCTATCGAGAACGACAAGTACGACCCGATGCTGCCTCTTGCCTTCAAGATCGCCAAAGCATTTGGGAAAACTGTTGAAGAGGTGTTCCAGGCCGATCGGCGTTAGGATAATGACAGACATGTCTTTACCCGAAGCAGTCTTTCGCATTTGCTCTAACCATCCCCGATTATCCGTTCCGACCATACCGCAACAAGGTATCATCCCGCGAGCGGGACAGACATATCAGTGAGACTGCCTTGTTAACAAACGAGGGTTGGAGAGGTTGCAATCACTCCAAGGCAGGTTACGTTCTCTTCACGAGAAGGCAACACTGAGCCTGCTCTGTTGCGATTGCGCCAGCGTTTCGGTAACTTCTTGCGAAGCAAATCTGCAATTTAACTATCCCAACCAAGCCTATTTAGTTTTCAAGAATGGCTAGTTGCATTGGAAAAATTCAGACAATAGAGGGAGCACGCGGATGATTGATCCTCAGAGTCACAAGAAGCTGAAGGAGGAAATCGGGCTACGTATGCAAGCTGATCGCGCTCTCCTGGATCAACTTCGGGCCGAGATCAGACCCCTCCGCAGTGAGGTTCGTAGGATACAACCTAGAACAACAACGAGTATCTCGTTAGTTGGTACTGATGGGGGAAACAACAAACTCCAATTTGATCCCTTTCTAGTTCAGTTGATTCGCGTAGTCGATTCCAGTAACAACGAATATTGTCTTGAGGCTATTACTCCAACAACAAGCATTGCTCAACTCAGCGAACGTCAGTTTCTGAAGGATGGGTCTCCAGCGTCACCTCTAGGAGAAATGATGAGTCATCTGAATCTCAGAGATTTGACGAAGCTCAGCCATTCAATCCGAACTAATGAGAACAACCGACCCACTAGTCCCTCGTGGATTCAAGTTTATCGTGAACTTGTTGAGTGGGCCATCCTCTTTTCCATGATTCGACTGAAGGATTTTGGAACCGACACCCTGTTTGTTTTTGATGGTTTGCTCAGAAGCAAGGTATTCGCGGGAGATAACTTTGGCAAACTAAGACAAGGTATCGAAGAAGGCATTGCCGGCCAGGCTAAAAGAAGCCGTCGGAAAATATATCTAACTGGCCTTGCTAAGCACAGCTCAGTTCTCTCTCGTTATCGCCTCGCTATGGCGTTGGAGGGAGTTCTGACGACGGACTTCCCTGCATACGTTGAAATACCACGTGAGATTGAGGAGAAGGCTTATGTTTGGTCAGAGTATGCCCGCGGCGATGACCGTGAACTCGAAGGAGGAGAAATCAACAAATTTGTCGGCGGAAAAATGTTCTTTGCCAAGTTTGGGAGTAAGCCGCGTGACCCAATCTGGCCAATCGACATATTCTCCTCACAGGTATCCGAAGCGCAATCAATTCTCGGGTACATGCTGGCCGACGCAATCAATGGCTTCCCGGTCCCATTCTATCCTCAGTGTCTGCAGAAAGCACATGAGAATGCTGCACTAGTGGATTTTGATTTTGACATTCTGCAGGATGTCGTATACGACGGAATTAGAAAAGTCTTGAATGGGACAGAAACTCAAACGCTCGATGTATTTCGCTTGCAAGATGCTGACCCCGCACGAGCAAGATATCAATAGGAGAGCAATAGTCTATGGCTGAAATAGAACTGATCCCTGACAATCAAATCGTCGGAGTTTTTAGAGGGTTCCGAGAAGGAGGCTTGGAATTTCATGCTGATTTGGTCCTGCCGTATCGTAGCGAGTTCCAAAGCATACCGATGCATGGTCAATTCCTCTTGGTGCAATTGGAAACGCCGGACGAAGCTGTTCTCGGCCGGATTTCGTCTCTTTCCTCTGAAGGGAAACTATCTATAGGTGCTGGCGAAGAGTTTAACATAAGAGCCATCCGAGAAAACCGGCCCGTACCGGAAGATTTGAGAGAACAATATCTCAAATACAAAATAAACATAAAGAGTGCTTGGAGTTGTACGAAAAAACAAGGCTGGCCGTTTGACGTTTGTTGCTTCCCACAGACGATTGCCGCATGTAGGGAGCCCAGTGGCCTTCTTGTCAGATGAAGTTCTGAGGGAAATAGCGGGCCACAATGTCGACGGTGCGGCTATCGGGCACTTTGCGCTGGGGGAATACATATATGCTAAAGGTAGTAAACAGATTGAAGTTAAAGAATGGATGCAGATCAAATCTCCCGAAGTCTTGGTGAAGTTTCCGATTTCGAATCTCGTCTCACGAAGATCTTTCATCTTTGCGCGAGCTGGTTATGGAAAATCGAATCTCAACAAGCTGATCTTTTCAGAGCTCTATCGAGAAATCCCAACTGTGACAAAGCGTGCAAACACCTCGGTGCCAGTTGGAACGGTCATCTTCGATCCTGACGGTGAATACTTCTGGCCTGACGACAAGGGTCGCCCTGGACTTTGCGATGTTCCCCACCTGCAAGATAAGCTCGTTGTATTCACATCTCGTAAGAACCCCAGTCAATTTTATCAATCATTTGTAGCGGGGGGGGTGAGACTTGATATTAGGAGACTAAGGCCAGCCGATGTCATTGCCATAACTGTCGGCACGGATCGACAGGACCAACAAAACGTACGCAAGTTGCGTGGGCTCGATCCTGGAAGATGGGAACGATTGGTCAACATGATTGATGAGACTGGAAACGGAACACCCTTGGCTGGAATCAGTGAGATCTTAGATCTTGAGCTTCCTCGGCAGGATGCAGAAGCGCTTGCAGCTCGGGCAAACATGACTGCGATTGTCCGGATGCTTCATGACAGAGGTAGCCAGTTGATGGATATGCTTATTCACGCGTTGTCCCAAGGGCGACTTTGTGTAATTGATGTTTCGCAAATGAGAGGCGCGCAAGCTTTGATGCTATCCGGTCTTATACTACGCCGGATTTTTGACCGTAATCAACTCGAGTTCACATCAGCTACACCACGGACAATTCCGACAATTGCGGTAGTGGAAGAGGCTCAGTCAGTACTTAATGAAAACGCCACTTCGTCGGAGCCGTATATTGCATGGGTAAAAGAGGGCAGAAAATACGATTTGGGAGCTGTATTGATTACACAACAACCAGGTAGTATTCCAGTTGAAATATTGAGTCAAGGAGATAACTGGTTTATCTTCCATCTCTTGTCGGCATCTGATTTAACAAACCTAAAGAAAGCAAACGCACACTTCAGCGAGGATTTGTTGAGCGCACTACTGAATGAACCAATACCCGGGCAAGGGGTTTTCTGGAGTTCCGTTGCTGGCACACCGTATCCCATTTCAATACGAGGATTGTCCTTTGAGAGAACTTATCCCGTGATGGATGCAAAGTACGACCGCGCAGGGGTGGAAACATTTGCGACCCATCTCGCCAAAGAATTTCAGAACACGCTTGAGCATGCAACTGGAGTGCTTATTCAGGAGTCATCTACGACCAGCGCTGAAGTAACCGAAGAGAGCGTTGTAAGCAGCGACGATGTCGCACCTGACACTCGATCCACGGATGCGCTGGGGGCATACGAGAGGAAAGCGATAGATGCTCTCCGAAACGATGAAACAAGCATGAGCCGACTCAAGGGGGAAGGACTTGCCTGGGGATCGGTGAAAGCCCTCTTGAAAAAGAATCTGCCGGGCAATCTCGACAATCTTGATGACATTGCATTCCATCTTGTCCCGAAAGCTCTAAATGAAATATTCGGTTCGCAACGAGACAAATGGCACGACTTCAAGAAAAACAACTCGCAAGGAAGGCTGATAACATACGTGAAAGCAGGGAGAAACGAAACTAAGTGAGCAACGTTTCCCTCGACAATGCTGCACTAAACGGAGTTTGTCCATATTTCACTATGTTTCCTTTGGCTTTTCCTTATTCGATCCTGAAGCGCCATGCTTTGCCCAACGAACTTGTTTTTGATCCTTTTTGTGGTAGAGGGACAACCAATTTCGCAGGTCGCATGTGTGGACTTCCAACTATCGGGATTGATAGTAGCCCTGTAGCAGTTGCTATGTCGAAGGCTAAGCTCGCTAACACTACTCCAGATGACATCGTTCGTGCAGCTAAACGAATTCTTTACGACATACCAGTGCCCTCAAGAACTCCGCGGGGAGAGTTCTGGGAACTTGCTTTCGAGAAGAGTGTACTCAAGACACTCTGTAGGTTGCGACAAGGACTGGAGGTGAACTGCCGCTCCCACTCCCGTCAGGCTTTGCGGGGAATAATTCTTGGCGCGCTTCATGGGCCGCGACCCAAGACACGGTTGAGCTATTTTTCCAATCAGTCTCCTCGAACATTCTCTCCGAAGCCTTCGTACGCAGTGAAGTTTTGGAAGAAGCACAAACTGTTTCCGGAAAAGGTTAACGTGCTCGATCTCATTGAGGAGAGGGCAAAAAGGTACTATCAAAAGGATCTAGCAAAATCTGATGGAATGATTGCGCTGGGCGACAGCCGCGTTGAACGTCTGGTCGAGCTCTTGGTTGGTGATCGAAGAGTCAACTGGATAATTACGTCGCCTCCTTATTATGGCATGCGCACATACATTCCTGATCAGTGGTTGCGTATGTGGTTCGTTGGGGGCTCGGACAGCGTTGACTATTCAAACGAGAACCAGCTTCCCCATTCCAGTCCAACTACTTTCTCAGCCGAGCTGAAGAAGGTATGGCAGAATGCCGCAAGTGTTTGCTCCAAGAAAGCAAGAATGGTAATTCGATTTGGAGGGATTCCAAATCGCTCTGCGAGTCCTTCCGAGATCATCGAAGACTCTTTAACTTGTTCCGGATGGAAGGTTATGACAACAAAACCCGCCGGCAGACCAGAGAGTGCCCGGCGGCAGGCCAATCATTTTTCAATGGGCATTCACGAAGCTCTTGAAGAAAGAGACATCTGGGTTGCAAGAGTATGATGTCCTGGTTTGGGCTGTAAGCAGTACTTCTCAAACACAGATACCACACCAGAGGAACCCATCATCATGTCACCAAAGACAAAACGGATCGTCGATATCATCGCCGCAGTTATCCCGGCGGGACTTGTCATGTTAAGCGGCGTGTTCAAGTTTATCGGGGGAGAACAGGTTGTTCAGGGGTTCACGGCGCTCGGCGTCATCCAGTACCTTCCGGTCCTCGGAACGGCAGAGATATGCTTCGCATTGCTCTACATTCCCCGGAAGACCATGAAGATGGGCTTCATCCTCCTCTCCTGCTACTTTGCGGGAGCGATGGCAACCGAGCTCTCCCACGGCATGGCGCCGGCTTCACCGACAATCACCCTGTCGATCATCTGGATCAGCGCGTTCATCAGGGACAGGTCCATCTTTCTCCCTGTTGCCGAGAGGACACAAAATGCATGAGCACATTCGGATGATACGTCACCCCTCTGTTGAAACGTCCATCTTTTTTGACCTTCCATAGACAACGAACAATCAACAGGAGACTTTCTCATGAGCAGGAAGATCGGCATCATCGGGTCCGGCATTGTCGGACAAACGCTTGCCAACGGTTTCATCAGGCACGGGTACGAGGTCACGCTTGGTACCAACACAGCGTCCAAGCGCGATGAGTTGAAGTCCAAGACCAATGGCAAGGCGAAGATCGGCACGTTTGAGGAGACAGCGAAGTTCGGCGAGATCCTTGTATTGTGCACCAAAGGCACAGCCGCCGAGGTTGCCCTGAAGTCGGCGGGGATCGCCAACCTCAAAGGCAAAACCATTATCGATACCACAAACCCCATCGCCGATGCGCCTCCGGTGAACGGGGTGCTGAAGTTCTTCACGTCGCTCGACGATTCCCTCATGGAGCGTTTGCAGAAGCTCGCGCCAGAAGCCCGCTTCGTGAAGTCGTTCAGTTGCATCGGTGGCCCCCTCATGGTCAACCCGGACTTCAACAACGTCAAGCCGACGATGTTCATCTGCGGCAACGATGACGGGGCGAAGGCCGAGGTAAGGAAAATCCTGGATCAGTTCGGGTTTGAAGTCGAGGACATGGGGAAGGTCGAAGCAGCCCGTGCGATCGAGCCGTTGTGCATTCTCTGGTGCATCCCCGGGTTCGTGAGCAACCGCTGGATGCACGCGTTCAAGATGTTGAAGAAGTGAACCGGACGAACCTGTGGTCGTGGAAAATGTCCCAAGTGAAAAGCAACCAGCGCATAACGCCCTAGGAAGTTTCGACAGGTTTCGGTTCTGACGCCGTCTGTGTGCGTCCTGTCTTCCGTTTTGCCTCGAAGATCAGTTCCCCATTCTTGAAATCCACCGTGATGGAGCTGCTATCTGGAATTTCTCCAGCCAGGATCTTGCGCGAAAGGGGTGTCTCGATATGCCTTTGCAGGAATCGTTTCAGAGGTCTGGCGCCATACACAGGATCGTAACCCTCGCGGGCGACGTGTTCCTTCGCTGCCTCCGTCAGCTCCAGGTCGATATGACGGTCGGCCAACCGATCGCGCAACAACTGGAGTTGGAGGTCGACAATGCGTTTGATCTCATCCAACGTAAGCGGTTTGAAGAGAACGATATCGTCCACCCGGTTCAGGAATTCGGGCCGGAACTGCGAACGCATCTCATTCATGACCCTCTTCCGGACCTGCTCATTGATCTCTCCCGTCTCGCCTGCATTCTCGATCAGAATGGGGCTGCCGATATTGGAAGTCATAATGACAATCGTGTTCTTGAAATTCACGGTGCGCCCGTGGCTGTCGGTAAGCCTGCCGTCATCAAGAATTTGCAGCAGCACGTTGAACGCATCGTGGTGCGCCTTTTCGACCTCATCGAAGAGAATAACACAGTAGGGTCGGCGTCGGACAGCTTCCGTAAGTTGACCACCCTCTTCGTAGCCCACATATCCCGGTGGGGCTCCAATGAGCCGGGCAACTGCATGCTTCTCCATGTATTCGCTCATGTCGATCCGGACCATGTTGTCCTCGGTGTCAAAGAGAGACTCGGCAAGCGCGCGGGCCAGTTCTGTTTTCCCTACGCCGGTCGGACCCAGGAAAATGAATGAGCCAATGGGTCGTTTGGGGTCTTTGAGTCCGGAACGAGCGCGAATGACCGCATCGGCAACAGCTTGCACCGCCTCATCCTGACCGATGACGCGCTCATGGAGGATCTTGTCAAGCCGGAGCAACTTCTCCTTCTCACCCTCAAGCAGACGGCTGACAGGAATACCTGTCCATCGTGCCACAACTTCCGCAACCTCGTCAGCGGTGACCTCTTCCTGGAGGAGTCGCTGCCCGTCCTTCCCACCGTAGGCTTTTGCCTCGAGTTCTTTGAGTTGTTTTTCGAGCTGTGGGATCTTCCCGTATTGGAACTCCGCCACGCGGCCAAGGTCGCCACGGCGTTGTGCCTGTTCCATTTCATTGCGCGCTAGTTCAATGGCTTCGCGCACCTTCTGAATCTCAACGAGCGCCCTTTTCTCACTGTCCCACTGGGCTTTGAGCGCGTCGCGCTTGCTCTTGAGCTCCGCCATCTCCTTTTCGAGTGTGGCAAGGCGTTCCTTGCTTGCCTGATCCTTTTCCTTCCGCAAGGCTTCACGTTCGATCTCCAGTTGCATCACCCGGCGCTCGAGCTGCTCAAGCTCCTCAGGCATGGACTCCATCTCAGTACGGAGCTTGGCGCCAGCCTCATCGATCAAATCGATCGCCTTGTCCGGCAGAAAACGGTCGGAGATGTAACGGTGCGACAGTTGCGCGGCAGCGACAAGCGCTGCGTCCTGGATGCGGACGCCATGGTGCAACTCGTAACGCTCTCGCAAGCCACGCAGGATGGAGATGGTGTCTTCAACACTCGGCTCGTCCACCATCACCGGCTGGAAGCGGCGCTCGAGTGCGGCATCCTTCTCGATGTATTTGCGGTACTCATCAAGAGTCGTTGCCCCGATGCAATGCAGCTCGCCGCGGGCCAGCATCGGCTTGAGCATGTTGCCAGCATCCATAGCGCCTTCCGCCTTGCCGGCACCGACCATCGTGTGTATCTCATCAATGAAGAGAATGATTTGCCCCTGCGCCCGCGTGATCTCCTGCAGCACGGCTTTCAGACGCTCCTCGAATTCGCCGCGAAACTTCGCGCCGGCAATCAGGGCACCCAAGTCGAGCGCGATCAGCCGTTTATCCTTCAGGCTATCGGGGACATCGCCGGCCACAATGCGGCGCGCCAGACCCTCCACGATCGCCGTTTTCCCCACGCCCGGTTCGCCAATGAGGACAGGGTTATTCTTGGTGCGGCGCGAGAGCACCTGGATGCATCGCCGGATTTCCGCGTCACGTCCGATGACGGGATCCAGCTTGTTCTGTTGCGCAAGCTTGGTGAGGTCGCGGCCGTACTTCTCAAGGGCTTCGTATGTGGCTTCAGGATTGGCACTGGTGACGCGCTGGTTGCCCCGCACCTCTGTCAGTGCTTTGAGGAATTGGTCGCGCCGGATGTTGAGCGCCTTCAAGATTCTGCCGATACCGGTGGTGGCAGGTTCATCAAACACAGCGAGTACGAGATGCTCCACGCTGACATACTCATCCTTCAGTCTTTTGGCCTCGTCCTCGGCCTTCACCAGCAGCTTGTTCATGCGTTGAGTTACATAGAGACCCTGTCCCGCAGTGCTGCCTCCGGAGACCTTCGGGATGCGGTTGAGTTCCTCTTCGAGTTTGGCCTTGAGCAGGTCGGGTGCAACTTTTGCTTTCTCAAACAGGCGCGGCACAAGGCCTCCCTCCTGTTCGAGCAGAGCGAGCATAAGGTGTTCCACATCGACCGCCTGATGCTGGTTGCGCGTAGCGATGTTCTGCGCCTCCATCAATGCGGCCTGGGACTTCTCTGTAAATTTGTTCAGATCCATGGCGTTGTTCCTCTTTCTCCTTCGAGATCAAGCATCGTTAGCATGCATTCGGTGCCAGCACCATCACCCGGTCTTGCTGCCATCCACCACGATGTAGCAGCTGGCACCCCAGCTCCAGACGCGTAACAACACGCGGTTACTGCGTAACTGCCGCTTCGTTCGATTGCTTCACCGGCATTTGACACCAGCTGACGGATGATCTCGAGAATAACATCGCCGGGCTGGAGCCCTGCCGCCGCGGCTGCCGACCCTGGATCCACGTTTACCACAACCGCACCGCTGCGCACATGGCCCGGATTTTGAACTGGCGACGCACAGATGCATCAAGATCAACAACCTCTACCCCGTCAAGCAAGTTCCCTCTCCGGTCCTGTTCACCCTCCCCGGTTAGCCCGCGCTGGCCGATAAAGTGAGACTTGGTGAGGATGATTTTGAGGTAGGGTTCGTGAAGGGCGACGATCAAGGTCCTTGCAGAACAACGACCCTGCACACCTGCGCAAGAGCATTGTTCACTTCAAGCTTGACATAGTACAAGCCTGGCTCCAGCAGCGGGGAAATCGTCGACTGGTTCCCGGAGGTTGAGTCTCTCCAGACCTCCCTGTTCTTATTGTCAACTATGATCACATTGAACTTTGCTCTCCCGTCGATCCAGCGAACAAGCAGAGGAGTTCGGACCGTATCGCCGGTGACGGGAGAGAGGAACTTCACATTGCCTGCGGACCTGACTGTCCTGTCGATGAAACCATCGAGAATGGGGTTCGGTGTAAATCGTTCGGGTGCCGTCCAGACAATCAACCCGAGCTGTTCTTCATGATGATCTCCAAGAACAAGTAATGCAACGGCCGTCCCCACGGCGAGGATCAAAGTTGCAGCAATGGAATAGCGAAACGCCGGCGAGGCAATCCCCCTTCTTGCCTTGGGCAGAACAAGAACATTTGCGCTCTCCACTTCCTCCACCTCCCGCAACCGCGCCGTGCATGCACCGCACGCGTCGAGGTGGTTCCTGAGAAACTTCTTCTCCTTCTCGCTCAGCTCGTCAATGAAGTTGATGTATGTCGAAAGTGCTGCAAAGGTAAGATGTTCACCTTGCGAGTCCAGAAAACGTGAATAGTCCTTCAGAATGTCTTTCTCGTTCTCCATAGTTGCCTTATTTCTGCTCTCTATAAGTTCGGGGAATGTCTGAAAACTTTCGGATACGCGGGTGCGAGTATCCTATGGTGTGCAGGTAGGCGCCCAATCTCTGTCGGATCCGGTGGATATGCGTGTCGACAGTATTCAGGTTGAGCCCCAATGTGCCTGCAATATCCGTGCGTGCTTCGTCATCGATCATCATATTCAGAATCCGTAGCTCCACCTGCCTGATCTGCCCCTTGAACTGGTTGATATGGTTGAGTAAGTCGAGTCCTTCAATCGCCTGCTCCGGATTCTCCTGCGAGGTGGGTTGCTTCCTTTCGTCTTCTACTTCGTTCCCGGGATCAGTGGTCATCGTTACGGAGGCAAGACGCTTTGCACGGATAGCCCGGTCCACAAGAGCCCAACAATGCAGTTTGATCGCCCGCATGACGTAATGCTCAATATTGCGAACCTCGCTGAAGTCGGTCTTGGCCAGCGAGACAAACACCTCATGAACAATGTCGTCAAGATCAACCAGATGGACTCTCGAAAGGAGATCGGCGTATCGTGAATGGAATTTTCGGATGATTGCGTTGCCGGGCGTTCCCTCCTGGAAGTATGTCTTGTAAAGAGTGTCGTTGTTCATTGAGTGGAATCGATGGACAATGGAGTGGAGACTGGAACCGGTAACGGGTGTAATGTATTATACGGCTGCGGGAGTTGCAAGGACGGAGTGACAATGTGCGACGCTGGTTGGTGCCTTCGTACTGCACGTCAAAAAAAAGGGCGGGTCTTTCGACTCGCCCTAAGCAAAATCTGGCAACGACCTACTCTCCCACACGGTCGCCCGAGTAGTACCATCGGCGCTGGAGGGCTTAACTGCCGAGTTCGGAATGGGATCGGGTGTAACACCTCCGCTATGGTCGCCAGAAGTTTTTCAACTCTGACACGGGAAGAGTGACATCACAGGTGTCTTCCGGTAAGCTTATTGATGCACCGTGAAACGCATCCACGTCAAAAAAGAAATGGTTAAGTCGCACGACCTATTAGTACCACTCGACTGAGTGCATTACTGCACGTACATCTGTGGCCTATCAACCAAGTCATCTTCTTGGGGTCTTTAGGGGCTTGCGCCCGGGATACCTCATCTTGAAGTGGGTTTCGCACTTAGATGCTTTCAGCGCTTATCCCATCCGGACGTGGCTACCCTGCGTTTGCCACTGGCGTGACAACAGGTACACCGTAGGTCCGTTCATTCCGGTCCTCTCGTACTAAGAACGACGCTTCTCAAGTATCCTCCGCCCGCATAGGATAGGGACCGAACTGTCTCACGACGTTCTGAACCCAGCTCACGTACCACTTTAATTGGCGAACAGCCAAACCCTTGG
>Ga0326597_10005468_pt1 | contig 17608 bp, 11 predicted proteins | sample RVTome_12_FD_203789 | JGI IMG/M metagenome (GOLD analysis project Ga0326597, IMG submission 203789) | Soil microbial communities from uranium-contaminated site in the Upper Colorado River Basin, Wyoming, United States - RVT100D185 | ecosystem: Environmental > Terrestrial > Soil > Contaminated >... | reverse complement strand
CGTCCGGGTGGTAGCTGGTCCACTCGCGGTCGTCCATCGGGCCGCGGTACTTGAGGAGGCGCGCCTGGCGGTCCCGATCGACAGCGCCCGGCCCCAGAATCTCCGCGAGCCGGCCCTCGCGCTGCCGGCGCCACAACTCCATCTGCCACAGCCGGTCCTGCGCCATGACGTAGCCCTGCGCCATGAACAGGTCGTCGGTGTTGGTGGCGTAGATGTGCGGCACGCCCCATCGGTCGCGGATGACCTCGACATCGGCGCGGAGGCCGGGCAGGCGCAGCTCGCCGTCGATCTGCGACAGCGCCGCGCGGGCGAGGGCCATGAAGCGCCCGTCCTGCGTGCCCTGCGACTCGAGCATGGCGCCGGCCGCCACGAGCAGGCCGGACGCCGCAACCAGGACCGTCGTTCGAAGCCTCATGCTCATCGGTCGTCTCCAGAAGTGACCGGATTATAGTCGGCCGCGCGGGCCGGAACCGTCCCGGGTCGCCGCACCCGGCGCACGTTCAGTCCCGAACTGACGAGCCGTGCCCTGGTGGCGCGTCGTCTGACGCCGCGTCCTGCCGCCCGCTTGCTACCACCCACTCTTCCATTCCGCCATCCAGATGTTGCCCGTGCGCTCGGCCATACCCAGCACCATGCGTCCGGGTCCAACTGAAATCGAGTCGCTGTCCGGCCGAAACGCGTGCGTATGGAAGATCGGGAACCGGGCGCCCACCGGACGCATCGTCGCCTGATCCAGACGCTGTGCCCCGATGCACGAGAATCCGTCGTGGTCATAGGGCCCGCAGGCGCCACGCAACCTATCGGACCCCTCACGAGTTCACTCGCGGGACGTCTGAATTCTCCGCTGCATTCGCTCGGGCTCATTTCGCTTCAGCTGGTGGTCCGGCTCAGATATTCTTCGCCGGCCATGCCGCTGATGCCGCGGACTCTGCGCTTCTCGTTGGCAATGGTGCTGGTCAGCACATCGGCCGCAACGCCGTTCCCCCAGAACCCTTTGCTGCAACCGCTCGTGCGAGATCAGCGGTGCGCGGCTTCGCGGTCTCGGTCGGCGCGGCCTCGTCGCTCTCGACCGATTCGGTCAGCTTGGCCAGACCGAAGTCCAGCAGCTTCACCAGGCCGTCGCCCGTGACCATGATGTTGGCGGGCTTGATGTCGCGGTGGACGATCCCGGCGGGGTGGGCCCTGGCCAGTGCGTCCGCGATCTGCACCGCGTACCGCAACACGTCGCCCGTCGCCAGCCCCTTGCGCCCGATCGCCTGGTCGAGTGTCTTACCGGGCACGTACTCCATGGCGATGAAGTCCACGCCGTCGGCCTGACCGATGTCGTAGATGTGCAGAATCCCGGGATGGTTCAGCGCGGAGGCGGACTTGGCCTCGAGGACGAAGCGCCGCCGGCGCTCGGCACGGGCGACGACGTCGGGATGCAGAACCTTGATCGCCACGGCGCGGTCGAGGTGCGTGTCAAGGGCCTTGTAGACCACACCCATCCCGCCCTCGCCCAGCTTGGCGTCGATCCGGTAGTGGCCGAGTGTTCGACCGATCATGACGCTACCGGCATGGGTCCACGTGCATCATGCTGCGCGCCATGCCGCGGCGATGCAATCGCAAAGACACCGGGCGACATACTGCACACGCCAGCCGGGGTTGTCGCCTTCACTCGGGGCCGATGAAGGCGCCGCGTTCTCGTTCACTCTTCGTCCGTCGCCGCGAGGAGCCACTCGTAGGCCGGCAGCACTTCGATCCCTGAGGCCTCGGCCTGCCCGCGCGCATCGCGGTCCAGCACCAACAGCCGCCGCGTCGCGCGCGGATGTTCCTTCGCCGCTGCGGTCAGAGCCCGCAGCTCACGTCGGCGCGTCTCGGGATCCGACAGGTCCGCGCACACCTGAATCAGCTCCTCTCCGGCGGTCGGTCGGCGCGCGAGGAAGTCCACCTCCAGCCCGTCACCGGTCTTCACGTAGCCCACCTCGGCGCCGCGTCTGTCCAGTTCGTTCAGCACGGCGGTCTCGAGCGCATGGCTCAGGTTCGACCGGCCGCTGGCGTCGAAGGCCTTGATGAGGCCCGGGTCCGCGGGATAAAGCTTGCGCGGATTCGAGTTGCGCTGGCGCTCCGAGTCGGTCGAGAGCGGCACCGCGCTGAGGAGGAAGGCGTCGAGCAGATAGCCGAGCATCGCATGCACGGCATCCTTCGCCACGCCGTGCCCCTGCGCCTTCAAGTCTCGGTGCAGCCGATGCGCGCTGAAGCTCCCGGCGGGGTTGCGCAGACACTGCCGCACGAGCCACCGAAGCGCGGCCATTTGCGACACCGCGTAGCGTTCGACCACGTCGCGGAAGAGCACGGTATCCACGTAGCCTTGCAGGAGTTCGATCCCGAGCGTCGCCGGCACGCCCTGGGCTTCGGGGAACCCGCCCTCGACGAGGAACTCGCGAAACCGCTTCTCAACGAGCGACCGCCCAGCCGGCGTCCAGCGGCGCGCCTCGAGCTTCGGCTCCTCGCCGCGATGGCGCAGGAATTCGCGGAAACTGAAGGGCCGGATGACGGTTGCCAAGCCGCGACCCCGCAACGAGGTGTGGACCTCACGCGAGAGCATCCGCGCGGACGATCCAGAGACGACGATCTCGGCCTTCTCCGTGTCCAGCACCCGGCGAACGAAGCGTTCCCATCCCGGCACGAGCTGGATCTCGTCGAGGAACCAGGACACGGTCTCGCGCCCGCGCCACACGGGGTGACGCCGGTAGTACTCCTCGAGCAGGAAGCTGAGCTGCTCCAGCTCCACGCCCGCCAGGCGGTCGTCGTCGAAGCTGAGATAGACGGCTCGCCCGGCCGACACGGACTGCCGGCGCTCGTCCAGCAGTTGACGCAGGAACATGGTCTTCCCGGCGCGGCGCATCCCGATCACCGCGTGTACCTTGCCGGCCACGGCCGGGAGTCTGGCGTCGCGTCTCGTGAGCGACAGCAACTCGAGCCACGCGCATCAGACGCCAATGGGATGCGCTATCCCAATAGAAGATCCATCGTCCGTCCCCAGTCGATCTTGGGCTCATCTGGAAACCGGGGCCGCCGGCGAGCAGCGTGGCTGTACTGCTGTCCACGTCCTGCGCGAAGACGTCGTCGGTGCCGAGGCGATTGGAGGTGAACAGGACCGACCGGCTGTCCGCCGTCCAACCTGTTGGGCTATCGTGCCGCTGATCGAGCGTCAGCCGCCGCGGCTTCACGAGCCGCCGATTCCCGGCCTCAAGCCCCGCCACCCAGACGCCGTTTGATTCTTCGTCTCCAGGAACGACAACCGCTTTCCGTCCGGCGTGACGCTCAGCGACGCGATGTGGAACCCGGTCCAATTCGTCAGGCGCCGGGCGGGTGCCTTCGTGTCGAGCCGCAGGTCCCAGAGATTGACGTCGTTTTGGCCGGTCGGCGTCTCGTTGGCCACGAGCTCGGGCGCGCTAAAGATGAGGCGATTGTCCGTCCACGCCATCGCCTGGATGAAGCGGGGCAGTTGCTCCTTGGGCGCCAGAATCTCCTCGCGACCGGTGGCGACATCGATGGAGACGAACTCGTTCTGCCCGTCCCAGATTATCAGCCCGCGTCCTGCGGGCAGAAGACGCCGGAAGAAGATCACACGCGTGCTGTCCTCGGACCAGCCGAACCGATCCGGAGCGGCTTGCACCGCTTGTTCCGTTCAGATCCTCCAGCGCGAGCTTGACGTCCACCATGTGCTGGATGCGACGTCCGGCGTCCTTGCGGAGACACCGCCGGATGATCTTGTCCAGCTCCGGCGGCACGTTCTCCAGCGGCGGCGGCTCCTTGTGCAGGATCGCCGACAGCGTCGCGACCTTCGACTCTTCCGAGAACGCGCGCCGGCCCGTCACCATCTCGTACAGCACCGCGCCGAACGAGAAGATGTCCGACCGCGCATCGACGCGCTTGCCTTCCGCCTGCTCCGGCGACATGTACGCGGCCGTACCAACCACCAGGCCTTCTTCGGTCTTCGGCATCACCGAGACGGTCACCGCATCCTCGTCGGCGGCGATCTCGGTCAGCTTCGCCAGCCCGAAGTCGAGCACCTTCACCAGCCCGCGGTCGGTCACCATCACGTTGCCGGGCTTCAGATCGCGATGGACGATCCCCGCGGCATGCGCCGCCGCCAGCGCGTCGGCGATCTGGGCGCCGTAGGTGAGGACGTCGTTCAGCTTCAAGCCCTTCCAGCCAATCGCCTCCTTGAGCGTCTTCCCTGCCACGCACTCCATGACGATGAAATCCACGCCATCGTCCGAGGCCACATCGTGCACGGTGATGATGTGGGGGTGATTCAACGCTGAGGCCGACTTCGCCTCCTGGACGAAGCGCCGCTTGCGCTCCGCGTCGGCGGTCCGATCGTGCGGCAAGAACTTGATGGCGACCAGGCGATCCAGGTGCGTGTCGCGCGCCTGGTAGACCACACCCATCCCGCCCTCGCCGAGTTTCTCGAGGATCTGGTAGTGCGCGATCGTCCGGCCGATCATGGCGCTACTACCAGCCGCCTTTCCACTCCGCCATCCAGATGTTGCCCGTGCGCTCGGCCGTAACCAACAGCATGCGTCCGGGGCCGACCCAAATCCAGTCGACCTTCAGCCGCGCGGCGTGCGCATGAAAAATCGGAAACCGGGCGCCTACGGGACGCATCGTCGCCCGATCCAGACGCTGCGCCCCGATGCATGAGAATCCGTCGTGGTCATAGGGACCGTACGCAAGCGTCCCGTCCGGGGAAAGCGCAATCCAGTTCCAGTCCCAGGAAACCCAAGAACTCTCCGGAGGTGGTATCTCGCCTTGAAACAGAGCGAAGTGCACCCGGTCCCCTCCGTGAAACTTGATCCAGCGTCCGTCTGGCGAGAATCCGCCGCAACAGAACCTCCGCGGGCTGAGCGCCACGAGGTCGATTCGTCGATGCGATGCGACCTCCACCAGGTGCAACCGTCCGTCCACGGAATTCCCGATCAAGTACCTGCCGTCCGGCGACCACCCGCCGACAGCCCCGCAGTCTTCGTTAGCGCCGCCGCAGGTCACCTCCGCGGCACCTCCCGCCGCAGGCACGACATAGATGTGCCACTTGCCGGTTTGATTGGCAGAGAAGGAGACCTTCCGCGCGTCCGGGGAAAACCTGGGGCTGTACTTGTCCCCGGGGCTGGCCGTCAGGGCCGCATCCTCTCCGGTGATCAGATCCCTGGTCCACACCTGCTGGCTGCCTGACCGGGCGGAGATCCACACCATCCTGCGACCATCGGCGGACAGCGAGGGATGGATGTCCGCAGCCGAGTCCCGAGTCAACTGGTGCAGCTCTCCGGTGACCTTGCCCGAATTCGCTTCGATCGGCAGGCTCCAGATGTCGGTATTCTCACCGAGACTCGCAAACGCGATCTTCACGGAGCTCCGGGCGACCGAGACCACCGAGGGGCTTTCCTCGATGGCGGGACTGGACGTCAGCCGCTCGGGAAGGCCGGTCACCTTCCATGTCCTGGACGAGATGCCGATCCGCCAGAGATTCCTGCTGTCGCCCGAGCGCGCGGCAAAGATCAGCGCGTCGCCCGTCTCTTGCCACACGGCCGTGATCAAGGCCCAGGGGTAAACAAGGAACGGGCCCGTGAGCCCCGCCTTCCGCGTTGCCCCGAACGCGCCCGTGGCAATCGCCGGGCCCTGATCCAACGGGGTCACCCACCAATCGATGCTCTCGTCAGCCGGCAGTTTCTCGTCGCGATTCCCCAGAAACAACACGTGCCGTCCGTCGGGCGCCCACTCGGGATACGCCGCTCCCAGAAAATCGGGCCGCAACTGTCTGGGTGCGCCTCCTGCGGAAGCGACGACGAAAATCCGGAGAGCGTCACGGATGCTGAACCCTGCCCCTCCGCCGATGTAGTCGGACCCGTACGCGATCTGGCTGCCATCGGGCGAGAACCGGGGACGCTGGGGTTCCCGCGCCGGCGCGACCAACCTCGGAGTGCCTCCCAACGCCGACACGACGTAGATCCCGCCCCCCTCCTTCCCCGATCGGAAGGCGATCAGCGTCCCGTCGGGTGAGAACGCGGGTTCGCGCTCATCCGCGGGGTCCTGTGTCAGCGCCATCGGGTCGCCGCCGCCGACCTGCCGAACCCAGATGTCGAGGTTCCCTTTGCCGCTCCGATCTGACGCGTAGGCGAGCAGCTTCCCGTCGGGCGAGAGCGCGGGATTGATCGTCAGCCCCGTGTCCCGTGTCAACTGGGTGAGGACCGGCGCGCCGAGGGGCGCCGGCGGGCGCAGCCACCAGAACGCGACCGACGCCACCGCCAGGACGGTCACCGCCAGCGCCGCGATCGCCCACCGACTGACGCGCGCCCGACGCCTCGGCGCGGCGGCCGGCAGCGTGCCCGAATCAGACTCCTCTTTCAGATCCGCCAGCGCGAGCTTCACATCCGCCATGTGCTGGCTGCGACGGGTGGGGTCTTTCCGCAAGCACCGCCGGATGATCCTGTCCAGCTCCGGCGGCGCGTCCGCCAGCGGCGGCGGCTCCTTGTGCAGAATCGCCGACAGCGTCGCGACCTTCGTCTCCCCCACAAACGCCCGCCGGCCGCTCGCCATCTCGTACAACACCGCGCCGAACGAGAAGATGTCCGACCGCGCATCAACCTTCTTGCCCTCTGCCTGCTCCGGCGACATGTACGCGACGGTGCCGACGATCACGCCCGCCTCGGTCTCGGGCGGCATCGTGACGGTCGTCGCGGAATCGCTCGCGATCTCCGTCAGCTTCGCCAGGCCGAAGTCGAGCACCTTCACGACACCGCGGTCGGTGACCATCACGTTGCCTGGCTTCAGATCGCGATGGACGATGCCCGCCCCATGCGCCGCAGCCAGCGCATCCGCGATCTCGGCGCCGTACGTGAGCACGTCCGTCAGCTTCAGCCCCTTCCGCCCGATCGCCTGCCCGAGCGTCTTGCCCGACACACACTCCATCACGATGAAATCCACGCCCTCGGCCGAGGCGACGTCGTGCACCGTGACGATGTGGGGATGATTCAGGGCCGAGGCCGACTTGGCTTCCAGAACGAACCGCCGCTTGCGCTCCGGATCGGCCGTCGTATCGTGCGGCAGCACCTTGAGGGCGACCAGCCGGTCCAAGTGCGTGTCGCGCGCCTGGTAGACCACACCCATCCCGCCCTCGCCCAGTTTCTCGAGGATGCGGTAGTGCGCGAGGGTGCGGCCGATCATGTGGAACCTATGGCCCAAGACCCATGCGACTCATGAGGTCCTTGAATCGCGCGTCCGATCGAATCGGATCGAGCCGGGGATCGGGGAGAAACCATGCACGGATGGCGCGTTCGGCAAAGGCCTTCTCGAACCACGTGAACGCGTTGTCCCGATCGCCGAGCCCGGCATAAACAAACGCCACGGCGTCCGGGGGCACGTACGTCCGATGTTGCAGTTCCTCGAGCAGCTTCCGCGCCTCGGCGTGAGCACCAGACACCGCGTAGGCATGCGCAAGGTACGTCAGCTCCAACACTCCCCGCTCGGACCGGTCAAGGCCCAACTGCAATTCGGAGAGTGCCTCGCTGGTGCGCTGGGTCTGCAGATACACGGATCCAAGCGCGTTGTGCCCCCATGCGTAGTTGCCATTGAGCTCAACCACCTTGAGGGCATCCGCCGACGCTTGGACGTACTGGCCCGCGATGAACCGAAACCAGGCGACATTGAAGTTGACGGCGGGAGACAGCGGGTCCAGATCGCGAGCCCGAAGCGCCTCGTCAATCGCTTCCGCCCGCCTTCCAACGGCCGCCAGATGGACGGCGTACCAGTGGTGCGCGGTCCCATAGGTTGGATCCAACTGAATCGCCCGCTTGTACTCCTGCTCCGCGCCCGCCCAGTCCCACTCGTAATCCGTCTTCACTCGGGCGATCGACGCGTGAGGTTGCGCAAGGGTGTCGTCCAGCTCCAACGCTCTCCTGGCCGCGTCCCTGGCGCGCGGATAGACGTCTGCGCCCGGCATGACGCCCCAGGCCGCGAGCATGTTGTAGCAGTCGGCCTGGCCGGCCCACGCGGCCGCGTAGGTCGGATCCTTGTCGCTCGCCTGCGTGAAATACTCCAGGCTGGTTCTCAGCGTCTTCTCCGTCCGCCGCTGCCAGGCGTAGCGTCCTCTCAGGTACAACTCGTGGGCCTCGACACTGCGCGTCGATGGCCGGCCGACGAGCTGCCGTTCTTCAGTCGTCAGCTTCGGCCGCAACGTGTCCGACACTTCTCGAGTAATGGCTTCCTCGATGGCGAGGACGTCGCCCATCTTCCGGCTGTACTGATTCCTCCAAATCAGGTTGTCTCTCCCGTCGACCAGTTCGACATCAACCGAGAGGCTCTCTCCTCGCCGCACGAGTCTGCCCTTCAGGACGGCTCGTACGCCGAGCTCCCGGGCCGCCGTCCGGATCTCAGTGTTTTTCCCCTTGTAGCGGAAGACCGAGTCGCGCGACTTGACCTGCAGGTCTGGCACGCGCGACAGGCTGGTGATCAGGCTCTCGCTGATCCCGTCGCTCAGATACTCCGTGTCGGTATCGCCGCCACTATTGACGAATGGCAGCACCGCCAGCGAGCCGATCGCCGACGAGCGACCAGCGAACCACCAGCCCACGCTGGCCAGCACAACCGCCGTCAAGGCGACGGCAAGCCATCGGCGGCGGCGCGTCGCGAGCGGTACGCCGACGCGTGGTTGCGATCGCCCGGCCAGGGCCTCTTTCTCCGGGTGCTTGACGAGGGACTGCAGATCGATCAGCAAGTCCTTGATCGACTGATACCGTGCGCCTGTGTCCTTCGCGATGGCCTTTGTGATGATGCGATCGAGCTCGGCCGGCGCCTGGACCGCGAAGCGCGCCACCGGATCGGGCGTCCGCGTCAGGATGGCCGAGATCGTAGCGGCGCGGTTGTCGCTGGCGAACGGGTGATGCCCGCTCACCATCTCGTAGAGCATCACACCGAAGCTGAAGATGTCGCTGCGCGCATCAAGCGGCTGGCCCTGGACCTGCTCGGGCGACATGTACTTGACCGTGCCCACGATCGCGCCGGGCGTGGTCAGCATGCTCTCGGTGGCGGCCTCGCCGGCTGCAGGCGACGTCTCCAGCGCGCGGGTCGCCAGGCCGAAGTCCATCAGCTTCGCCTGGCCGCGCGGCGTGACCATGACGTTCTGCGGCTTGATGTCGCGATGGAGCACGCCGTGCGCGTGCGCTTCCGCGAGCGCGTCCGCCATCTGCGACGCGAGGGCCAGCGATTCGGCAAGGTCGAGCGGCTTCCGCGCGAGGCGCGCGGCCAGCGTCTCGCCCTCGACCAACTGCATGACGATGAAGTGATGCCCGCCGGCTTCGCCGACTTCATGCACCGTGCAGATGTTCGGGTGATCGAGGGTGGCGGCCGCTTTCGCTTCGCGGATCAGACGCTTGACGGCGTGAGTGTCCCCGGCATTCGCGGACGACAGCACCTTGATCGCCACTTTCCGATCGAGCGTCGTGTCCTCGGCCAGATACACCTCGCCCATGCCGCCCGCCCCGAGCGGCGCGCGAATGTCGTACCGGCCGAGTCTCGTGCCCGGAGCAATCGCCATCGTCAATGGCTCTGCCGCACCTACTTCAGATTCATCAACCAGACGTCGATGGCCGCGACGATCTCGTGGGAGCCAAGTCGTGTACCGGTGGTCAGCGGCATGGGCTCAGGAGCCGATCCTTCCCGCAGCGCTCAGCTTCTTCTTCGCATCCGCTACACGGTCGCGATCGATGTCGCCGTCGCCCCAGTAGTTCACGAAGCGCTGATAGTACGCGCGCGCCTGCTCGCGGTCGCCGCGCCGCTCGGCGATCTGGCCGAGGAAATACAGACTCCTCACAAACTGCAGGGGGTATTCTCGCCGCTCGGTGCTGTTGACGACCTTCTGAAACCTGACAGAGGCCTCGGTGTCATGGCCCGTGGCGAAGAACGCCGTGCCCAGGTCGAACCATGTGGGCAGATAGCGCGTCTTCAAGAAGTCAGGAAGAAACACACCAATCCCGCCCGCCGGCATCATGTCCTCAGCGCGACGAAGCGCGTCGATCGCCTGCGCCGTGTCGTGCCGATCGAGCGCCAGGACGGCCGCCAGTTCGTGGACGCGCCGCTTCGGGCGGTTTCCAGGAAAGGCGTTCGCCTTCGCGGTCAGCGTGTCCATCGTCCTGGCGGACTCCGCGACCTGACCCAGCCGCGACTGCGCCAGCGCCGTGTCGTACAGGCTCTCCCACATCTCGAAGGTGCCGCCTGCCTCCTCGTACGCTCGCTGCGCCTGAACGAGCGCCTTCGCGTTGTTTCCCTGTGCCAGAAGAATCGCGGCGGCCAGGTGCCGGGCGTGGGCCGATTTGATCGATCCGCGGGGCCCCTGGCTGGTCGCGGCCACCTCGAGCAACCTCAGCGCGGACGCCATTCGGCCCCGGTACATCTCTCCAACGGCCAAGAAGACGTTCCCGTCATACTTGGAGTCCGGGTCCGTGCCCAGAGCGAGCTTTCTGGCGCTGACGTCGGCCGCCGCCCACTTGTCCTGGAGGACAGCCACCAACCAGTCAAGGGCCGCCCAGTGGCCACCCTCGATCGCGTCGACTTTCACATACTCGTTCAGCCCCTCGTCGAACCTGCCCCAGAGCACCAGGAGGGCGCCCAAATGAGCATGGCCCCCCGCACTGTCAGGGTTCCGGCGTAGCCAGTCGTCCAACACGCCCCTGGCCGCCTCGAACTTGCCGACGGCGCTGTAGTACCCGGCGAGGTTCCCCCATGAGGTGGCGTTGGACACGCCCCGTTGCCGCAGTTCTTCGCTCAGGCGAATCGCCTCGTCGAACCGCTCGATGTCAGAATTCGTCATGGCGAGAAAGTGCTTGGCCATTTCGTCGTTCGGGTACTGCGCGAGCCAGCTCGTATACGTCTCGATCGCCTTCTGGATCGTCTCATCCCGGTAATAGTAGAAACCCTCGATGAAATACCGCTCGCGCGGATTGAGCCGGCTCGTCAGGGCCATCGCGCGCCGCGCATACTGGTCGCTCTCCTCCGAATGTCCGAAGTTCCTGTGAATGAGGGCGAGGTTCGCGAGCGCCAGGGCAAAGTCTTTGTCGATCCCGATCGCCTTCTCGAAGAGCGGGATGGCCTCCACCTGCGAACCTCGACGCTTGAGATCGACCCCCTGCACGTAATAGCGATACGCGTCGGTCGAAGCCGTCGTGACTTCTTTCAAGTCACGAAAGATCCCACTGGGAGGCGCGGTCCCAGGCGGAGCGATCAGGCCCGTCGGGGCACCGCGCGCGGCCGATAGCGCGAACGTCGTCTTGATGCGCCGGATCAGATCGTCGACCGCCGGAAAGAGGTTGGATTCGCCGACGGCATCGACCCGCTCGGACGACACGATCTTCCCCGTGGCGGCCTCCTGCAGGGTGATGCTGATGCGAATCGTCTCGCCGCCCTTCATGTAGTTGCCGACCACGACGTGCTTCACGCCCGCACGCCTGGCGATTTCCTGTACCGTGTCGAGCGAGACGACCGGATCGTCCTGCCGCTTCAGCGCCGCGAGAATTTGGTACAGGCTATCCGTGCCGAGCACCTCGACGTCCGGCGACTGCGACAGGTCCGTCACGAGCATCTCCGTGAGACCCGTTCGAAGCCAGTCGAGTTGCGTGTTGCCGGTGTTGTTCTGGAAGTACATGACCGCGACGGATGGCTTGCTGCCGGGCGCGATGACGGGGCTTGCCGGGAACACGTGCGGCCAGAGCAGGAAGCCACCGGCGACGAGGGCGACCACTCCCGTGCCCGCAAGAAGCGCGGCCCGGAGTTGGGTCGCACGAGGCGCCGGGCTGCCTGACCCGGTCGTGACGCCGGGCGCGGCCGGAGCCCTGGCGAGGTACTGCAAATCGATCAGCAGATCCTTGATCGACTGATACCGTGCGCCTGGGTCCTTCGCGATGGCCTTTGTGATGATGCGATCGAGCTCGGCCGGCGCCTGGGCCGCGAAGTGCGCCACCGGCTCGGGCGTCCGCGTCAGGATGGCCGAGATCGTAGCGGCGCGGTTGTCGCTGGCGAACGGATGATGCCCGCTGACCATCTCGTAGAGCACGACGCCGAAGCTGAAGATGTCGCTGCGCGCATCAAGCGGCTGGCCCTGGACCTGCTCGGGCGACATGTACTTGACCGTGCCCAGGATCGCGCCGGGCGTGGTCAGCATGCTCTCGGTGACTGCGTCACCGGCCATGGGCGACGCGTCCGGCGCGCGGATCGCCAGGCCGAAGTCCATCAGCTTCGCCTGCCCGCGCGGCGTGATCATGACGTTCTGCGGCTTGATGTCGCGATGCAGGATGCCGCGCGCGTGGGCCTCCGTCAGGGCGTCCGCAAGCTGCGTGGCAAGGGCCAGTGATTCAGTGACGTCGAGCGGCTTCCGCGCGAGGCGCGCGGCCAGCGTCTCGCCCTCGACTAACTGCATGACGATGAAGTGATGCCCGCCAGCTTCGCCGACTTCATGCACCGTGCAGATGTTCGGATGATCGAGCGTGGCGGCTGCTTGCGCTTCTCGCAGTAGTCGCCTTCGCGCGTGGTCGTCGCCGGCGGTCTCGGCAGGCAGAAACTTGATCGCGACCTGGCGATGAAGCGTCGTGTCCTCGGCGAGATACACCTCGCCCATTCCGCCCGCCCCGAGCGGCGTGCGGATGTCGTACCGGCCGAGTCTCGTGCCCGGAGCCATCGCCATCGTCAATAGCTCTGCCGCAACTACTTCAGGTTCATCAACCAGACGTCGACCTCGGGCGCCACAACAGTGAAGTAGAGCAGGCGCTGGCTCCGTGTGACGGCTGGTTGGTAGTCGTACACTTCACGCGGTGAGACTGACAGGATTTCGTGCGCCTTCCTGGAGATGCTGTCGACCAGGAAGAGCTTGCCCTCCTCGCAGAACAGCACCCGGCGCCCATCGGGCATCCATCGTGGCCAGACGCCGAAATCCGTGAGCCGCTCGAAGGTTCCGGACTCGAGCGAGTACGCGAAGATGCCCGCAGGTTCGCCTTCCTGGTCGCGTCGTTCGCCAACGATCCTGCGCCCGTCGGGAGACCACGACCGGCCTGCGAAGGTTCCGATGGGACTCGTCATGGCCGGGATCGGACGCACGGATTGCGCCGTCCAGGGCGTTCCTACGTCCATGATGAACGTGCTCCGATTCTTCGTGACATAGGCGAGCCGTCCGCCGTCGGGCGACCAGACCGGCGCCGTGCCAATATCGCCGTTGGTGTACGTGAGCTGCTCAGGACCGCTGCCGTCCTTATCGATGACCCAGATCTCTCGAATGGTGCTCGTTGGATCGATCCGCCTCATGAACGCTATCCGCCTCCTGTCGGGGGACCACATCGGCGCGCGATCTGTCCCTCCTCGGGTCAACTGCCTCAAGCCCGACCCGTCCGGCCGGATCAGAAACAAGTCGTCTTTCGCTCTTGTGACGATGGCCAGCCAGTCCTCGTCCGGTGACAGCTGGGCCATCCAGAATTCCCGGGACCCCTGCGTGACCGGGACCGGCAGCCCGACCACGGCCTCCGTCGACGGGTCGAAGCCGACCTTGTAGATGTTGCTGGTCCGCTCCCGCTTGGCGTAGGCGACTCGTTGCCCATCGCTGGACACACTGATGTGGCCGCTGTACGTCGACGGTGTGGTCACCGCCTCGGCTGGCCCGAGGAGTTTGCCCGATGACTCGTCGAGCGGAATCCGCCAGACGTTCGTGCTGCCACCCCTGTCGCTCGAAAAATAGAGGTGCCGGCCATCGGCGGACCACGCCGGGCCCCAGTCCAGCCCTTCGTCATCCGTGACCCGGACCGGCGCATCCGCTTGATCGAGACCCGCCAACACTGTCCAGATGTCTCGCCGGCTCCAGTACGCGATCCGCAGACCATGTGGAGACCACCGCGGCTGAACCGCGTCCACCTTTTCCGAGGACAGGGGCCGCGTCTTGCGGGTGCTGATGTCGATCACGAAAAGCCGGCTCGCAAGCCCGTAGCGATAGTCAGGATCACGGAAGCCCAGCGTGGCGTAGACGATGGCCGTCCCATCGGGCGACCACGCCGGATGATAGCCCCCTTCAGTCAGCTTCCAGACCGACTCGCCCGTCGCCCCCATGATGAAGATCCCACCGCCGTCACGCCCGGAGCGAAAGGCGATCTGCTCCCCGTTCGGTGAAAACGCCGGCTGCCGGTCGATCGCCGGCGAGTCCTTCGTGAGGTTGATGACCGTCGTGCCGCCGACTCGCTGCAAATAGATGTCCCAATTGCCGGAGGCGAGGCTGGCGTACGCAAACGACCTGCCGTCGGGCGCCAAGCTCGGCTCGGTCTCCTGCCCGGGCAGATCGGTGAGCTGCATGAAGGTCGCGTCCTTTGGTGACGGGCCGGTGGACCGTGGCGAAGACAGATACCAGCTCAGGCCCACCGCGGCCGCGAGCACGACCGCGGCGGCCGCGATCGGATATGGCGACCATTGTCGCCGACCCGGCGCGCCTCGCGCCGATACCGTCGTGCGCCTGGGCCGGGCATCGCTCTCGAGATCTCTGGCCAGCGCCTGCAGATCGACCAGCAGCTCCTGGATCGACTGATACCGCTCGGCGGGGTTCTTCGCGAGCGCTTTCGTGAGGATCCGATCGAGCTCGGCCGGCGTCTCGGGCACGACCTGCGCCACGGGCTCGGGCGCGCCAAGGATGATGGCTGAAATCGTCGCCGCGCGATTGTCGCCCGCAAACGGGTGCCGTCCGCTCGCCATCTCGTAGAGCACGACGCCGAAGCTGAAGATGTCGCTGCGCGCATCAAGCGGCTGGCCCTGGACCTGCTCGGGCGACATGTACTTGACCGTGCCCAGGATCGCGCCGGGCGTGGTCAGCATGCTCTCGGTGACTGCGTCACCGGCCATGGGCGACGCGTCCGGCGCGCGGATCGCCAGGCCGAAGTCCATCAACTTCGCCTGCCCGTGAGGCGTGATCATGATGTTCTGCGGCTTGATGTCGCGATGGACGATGCCCCGTGCGTGCGCCAGCGCCAGCGCATCGGTCACCTGAATCGCGATCGCCAACGCGTCCTTCAGCGCGAGCCGCTCGCCCGCCAAACGCGCGGCCAACGTCTCGCCCTCGACGTACTGCATCACGATGAAGTGACGGCCGTCGGCTTCGCCGACTTCGTGGATCGCGCAAATGTTCGGGTGATCGAGCGTGGCGGCGGCCTTCGCTTCACGCATCAGCCGCTTGATGCCGTGGGCATCCTCGGCGCGCTCTGACGACAGGACTTTGATCGCCACCTGCCGATCGAGGGTCGTGTCTTCGGCCAGATACACCTCGCCCATTCCGCCTTCGCCCAGCTTGCGGAGGACCGAATAGTGAGTAACGGTCCGGCCAATCATCACCGCAGCTCCAGCTGGGCTTTGGCGAGACCTCGGGCGCTCCTGTTCTGGCAGACGTGCTCCGGCAGGAACTTCAGGGCGACGAGGCGGGTCAGCCGGGTGTCGTAGGCGGCGCAGACGACGCCCATTCCGCCTCGGCCCAGGAGCTGGCGGATCTCGTATTGAGCGATGCGCTTCCCGCACGCCCACTCCCGCCGGGCGCCCGTGGCCCGGTCCTGGCGCGTCTTGCGAAAGAGCGCGACCGGGACCTCTCCGCTGCGATCGTTCCCGTCCCGTCTCTCCAGGCCGTAGATCTGGGCGATGTTGGGGTGATTCAGCGCAGCAAGTGCCTGGGCCTCGTGCTGAAATCGAGCGAGTCGGTTTCGGTCGCTTGCCAGACCGTCGCGCAGAATCTTGACGGCGACGTCCCGGTTCAAACCCTCGTCGTGGGCGCGATACACGTCGCCCATGCCACCGCTACCGAGCTTCTCGCCGACCCGATAGTGCCCGAGCAAGGTGCCTTGCATGGGGCGAAGCCCCTATTCTGCTGTTCCAGGCTCACCGGCGTCGTCGACCCACCGAAGGAGGACGGACGGCGCCGGCGGGCCAACTGTAGCGAGAACCCCTCCCCGGCGACTATGACGGATGTCATACGCGAAAAAGGCCGTAGCCAGCTCATGGGAGGAACGGACGCATCAGCCGCGGCGCGTCGTCAGACGGACCGTCGCTTGACGACGACCGGCACGGGCGCGCCACGCGCGGCCGGCATGTCGCGTGGACGCGCCCGGCGCACCAGCGTTTCGAGCGTCACCGACTCGTACGTGCAGCGCACCAGCTCGTCGACTTCCTCGAACAGCCAGTGGAGATTGCACATGTCGGACTGGGGGCACTGCTGGCCCGGCTTGTCGTGGAGCACGCAGGCGCCCGGCGCGCGCGGGCGCTCGAACACCTTCATGACGTCGAGTACGGTGATGCGCGACGGCCGGCGCGCGAGGCGGTAGCCGCCCCCCACGCCGCGCGTGCCGACCGCCAGGCCGGCCCGCACGAGTTGCTGGAACACCTTGGCCAGAGCGCCGGCGGGAATGGCGTAGAGACGCGCCACTTCCGTCACGGTGACCGGCGCTGAGCCGGCCAGCGCCATCTCGGCGGCTGCATAGAGCGCGTAGCGTGTCGATCGCGTGATGGTCATCGGGGGGGCAAGCAGGTAGCGGCGGGTACGACGGGTACGAGGAACCTGATACTTGTCATCTTCTTCTTACCTTGGTTGCAACCAAAAATGCCGGCCAGCGATAGCGCGCTCCTGGTACCCGTCGTACCCGTCGTACCTGCCCTCTACCCCATGAGCTGCCCGCCGTCGACCCTGAGCACCTGACCCGTGACGTGGCGCCCGAAGTCGGTGGCGAGAAACAGCACCGCGCGTGCCACGTCGTCGGGCTCGCCGAGCCGGCCGAGCGCGGACTCCTCGGCCGCGCGCCGGCGGAACTCTTCGGGCACGGCGGCCGTCATCGGCGTGTCGATCCATCCCGGCGCGACGACGTTGACCCGGACGCCGAAGCCGCCGAGTTCGCGCGCCGCGGTCCGGGCGAACGCCTCGAGGCCAGCCTTGCTGGCGGCGTAGGCGGCCTGCCCGACTTTGCCGCGCGCGCCGTTGATCGACGAGATCAGCACGATCGCGCCGCCGCTGCGCTCGCGAAGCACCGGCGTCGCGGCGCGCACGAGCGTGAACGCGGAATCCAGGTTCACGGCCATGAGCGACCGCCAGTCTTCGTCGCTGAGCTTCCACAGCCGCGCGTCGCGCGTGATGCCGGCCGCGTGCACGACGATGTCGATCCGGCCCGCTTCGCGGCCGATCCGGTCAACCGCTGCCGCCACCTGGCCCGCCTGGGTCAGATCGCAGGCCACGAGCGTCACGCCGTCCGGCACGCGGCGTCCCGGCAGATCGAGCGCGTAGACGCGCGCGCCGCCCTCGGCCAGCCGCACCCCGATGGCGGATCCGATGGCCCCGGCCCCTCCGGCGACAACCGCGACTTGCCCGTCGAGGCGGATGAGATCCGTCGCGCCCGTCATGAGGCCGCCTTCGCGGCGTGCAGGCGCCGCGCGCGGAACGCGCCCCAGAGGGCCGCGCCGAGCGCGCCGGCCAGAATCGAGTCCGGATGCGCGCGCACGTCGACCGCGAGGCCCTGCTTCGCGACCCCCTCCCGCATCGCCGCCACGAGCCCTGCGTCGCCGGCCAAACCGCCGGTCA